>Ga0209499_1000030_pt1 | contig 106731 bp, 113 predicted proteins | sample C_130208_EF_Meta_FD_187306 | JGI IMG/M metagenome (GOLD analysis project Ga0209499, IMG submission 187306) | Freshwater microbial communities from Lake Croche, Canada to study carbon cycling - C_130208_EF_MetaG (SPAdes) (version 2) | ecosystem: Environmental > Aquatic > Freshwater > Lake...
AACCTGGGGGCTGTAATTTACCATTTGGGGGCGCGTTAAAAAGATCTTTTCTTTTTTGCTTATATTACGGTATGGTTTGCAACGTATAGTTTTTTTTTATTCCCCCCCTCACCTCTTCGATTAAAATAGGAATTCTCTCAAAGTAAAGATTTCCTTCCTTTGATTGTCCCCAGTGCTGCATCTGTGGATACTCCGCTCGCATACGACCGAGCCAGGCTCGCAGACTTGTCTCGTCCAAATGAAAATCCCCATTTCCAACTTTATTTTCGCTCCTCCAGAACACTGCATAATAGTTTAAAGGCATGCTAGACGCAATGAAATACACCACCTACCACCACTCACCACTTCTGCTTCGATTCGAGAGTCTGTGGTTAAATTGGAGAAATAAATTTTTTTATTTTAATAAGGTGGTGGGAGAATAAAAAAAAAAATGAAAAAATCTTAAAAAAACGCTTTGTCGGGTACAAGAGGCTCTGATACTAGAGGCCTTTAACGATAAGCGGGTGGTAACTCGGGCGGATGGTAAATTCTACTCGATGGAGAGAATCATTGAAATCGTGAAGGAATGGGGAATTTATTTTTGGACAAGTAGACCAGTTGACAAGGACTTCTTGAGGGAACGAGTAGCTCTTACATACCCTCTTGACGACCTATTGAAGAGAAGAGACAAGGCTTTGGAATTGATCAAAATTGATTTCAACAAGTTGATGAAAGCAAACGGAAAGGTAAAATACATTGACTATGAGGATGACAATGTCAAGATTTACTATAAGAAGGAGCTGACGTTCGAAAACTTTGTCGACATGAATCCCTTCTCAAACGCTTCGAAAATCATCAAGGCGATTGTTGAAAAGAAGAAGAAGAGGTCTTTGATGCTCTTAACATGCGAGGACAAGATTCGCGAATTGTTCATCAAGAACTTTAAACTCGTCATTTTTAAGAAGCTTTCTTCAGATCGTATTGAGCATTCGTACGACTCCGAATGGAGGCCTTTAAGAGAATTGACTCATTACAAGAAATTAATTGAGCAAGAGGAGAATGAGCAATTCAACATTTTCTGGGACGGGTTACGGAAAAACATCATTGACGAGCTGGAAATTTTCACTCTTCGATTCTTGCCCTTTTTCTTTGGAAATTCTGTCGTGAACAAAAACATTCTTGACTTAATCTCCATGTATTTGGACTCTACTGGGAAATTGGTAATTCGCAAACGCTTTTCGGCGCACATCGATAAGCTTTTTGTCGATTATGACAATCGGGACGAGGGACTTCGACGCAAAAGAATTGCGGCTCAAGTTTTGCATGAGGCGCAAATGAAGAAGTGGAAGGAGGAGGAAGAGGCACGAGTTATCAAGTTAAGGAACGAGGAGGAAGCAAGGGCTTTAAAAGCTTATAAGGCAGCCGAGCTTCAACCTGCACTCCTCACGCTTGCTTCAGACAAGCAGAATGTCCACACGGGCGCAATAAATGTCAAGGCAAACGAGGCCATGGACAGTATTTTGAAAACAGTGGTTCCTTTTGGCTTTTCGGCCTTCCTTCTTCCGGAGGTCTTGAATTTAATTTGGTTTCGGTGGAACAACACGGAGCAAATTGTTTCGAAACCTCGCTTTCTTGATTACGAGTGGCCACTTCGCACGGATATGAAAAGACACGCTATGGAAATCTTTTATTTGAGAACAGGTGAAGAGGGTGATGAGCTTGTTCAAGAATTGCGGTACAAAAGGCTTCTTTGCTGCGTCGTCGCCAAGATCGAGCAGAGCCATTCCGAAATGAGAAACGAACTTTACATTCGCCTTTGGGAAGAATGCCTTGACTCTCTTGGAATGTGTTTTCAGGGGCACATGTCAAGGCTTTGCAACGTCTTTTCCGGCTTCGACCCTGGCCTACCCTTGGTTGCTTCGCGCGGCGAGCAGATCCAGGCGGCATTCCAGGACTTGTCGACAAAAAACATCTTGTTTTCTCAGAAGAAGGAGGAGGCTTTTAAGATTTTCGAAAAGTTTTCGATCGAGGACGAGGAGACTAGAAAGGGCTGGTTGAGTGTTCTTGTTCCGGAAGAAGACGAATCGGACGAATCGGAAAACAAGTTTTGGGTTGTACCCCCCTAGAGCGTGGCGGCTTTGAAAGGCGGCGGCGAATTGGAAAGGCGGCGGAAAGGCGGCGGCGCTTCGTGAAAGGCGAAAGGCGAAATCGGGTGTTTCAAAGCCAATCACCCCCCAAACCCGTAGAGCGTCTTTCCCTGCCGCTTGAGCGCATAGATGACGTCGAGTGCCGTGATCGTCTTGCGGCGCGCGTGTTCCATGAAGGCCACGGCGTCGTGCATGATGCTCTCGAGAAAAACCTTGAGCACGCCGCGCGCCTCCTCGTAGATGAGGCCCGAAATGCGCTTCACGCCTCCGCGGCGCGCCAAGCGGCGGATCGCGGGCTTCGTGATGCCCAGGATGTTGTCGCGCATCACCTTGCGGTGGCGGCGAGCGCCGCCCATTCCCAAGCCTTTCGCGCCGAGGCCGCGGCCCTTTCCGCCGCCGGGGCGGTGCGCCGCGTAGCCGCCACTGCCGTTGGGCTGCGTCGTGGCCTGCGTCGTGGTCGTGGCCTGCGCCTGCGTCATGCTCGGCTGGGGGGCGGCCTCGGCATCCGAATCCGCGGTGTATTGCTGCGTCGGAGTCGCCATTTTTCTGTGGAAGTAAAAATTAGAAACGTTTATGAGTTAAAAACTTTGAATTACGATCCGCAACCACGCCGCAACTCACTTAAAACACCTTCTCTAGCGATTTGCGCTAGTGATTGCCTGCAGGAGAGCAAGCAAAAAAAAATTTAATTTATTAAAAGTTGCCACCGGCCGAAAATAGAAATACATAAAAATTAAGTAAGTTATTCTATCGCGCCCCTAAACTCCTTCACGCGTCTGCGATCGTTTGGACATGCTTGCAAGCGCGGCGGCGGATCGTAATCGTAATTAGCCTTCCTGAATCTTACCCCCAAAAAATATTCATTTTTTTTTTCAGCACGCCGACTTTCCACACAACAACACGAAAAGTTAGTCTTGACCCAATCCACCATAGCGCCCATCTAACCTCAGTAAGAGCGCAATCCAAAGCGATTGCGGGTGTCCGCGTTTCGTAACGTTTCGTTTTAATTTCGCACTGACTATAAATTTTTCCAAAAAATCAGTCGGCCTCAAAATCAAAATGCAGTCTGTCATGGCCGCTGTCATCGCAGGAAAGGGTGAAAAGGTAAAGAAGCCGATTGCGGTAAACCCGAAGGACTCCGCTTTTCGAGTCATGGAGGATAGAATCAGGGAGTTGACGAAAGAAATCAGCAAAATCCAATTTACGTACAAAATGCTTACGGGCCAAAATTTTGAAATCAGCGACGACGACGCCGAAGACGACGTCTCCGTCTGCTCGCGCCAGTCAATCCAGCACATCTCTCACCAGATGGCGAACGTCTTCAACACCTCTGGGCAGTCCTCGATGGCGACGTCGCCCTCATTTCCCGCGCTTTTCTACAGCCCCGAGCAGCAGAACATCGCCATGCTCGCCGCGCAGCAGCTCGCCACGCAGTTCGCGCAGCAGCAGCAGCAGCAGCAGCAGATGCAGCAGTACCACCAAATGCAGCAGCTGCAGCAGTACCAGCAGCAGTACCAGCAGCAGCAGCAGCAGCAGCAGGAGAAGTCAGTCTTTTCCGCGCCTGCTCCATCTGCGGAGGCGGCGCCATTCGTGCCCTCCGAGGCGGCGGCTGCCTCTGAGGAGGAGGAGGAGGCGGCTTCGACGCCCTCTTCTTCCGTGGCTGCGCCCTCGGCTTCGGCTGCGGCGCCCTCGGTTTCGGTTGCGGCGCCCTCGGTTTCGGTTGCGGCGCCCTCGGCTGCGGTGGCTTCGGTTGCGGCGCCCTCGGCTGCGGTGGCTTCGGTTGCGGCGCCCTCGGCTTCGGTTGCGGCGCCCTCGGCTGCGGTGGCTTCGGTGGCTGCGGCGCCCTCTGCTTCTGCTTCGGAGCCCTCGGCTGCTGCGCCTTCAGCTTCTGCTGCGGCGCCCTCGATGGCGGCGGCCGCGGCTACCTTTGCTGAAAAGCTCGAGACGGCGCGCCAGCAGGTGGCGTCGTGCCGTGCCGCGAAAAAGTACCTGGACAAAATCTACGATTTTATCCTGCAGCGGAACCAGTGGTTCCACGTGGGCGACCTGGGCCAGAAGGTCAACGGCCTCGCGAGGCCCAAGAAAATCGTCGCGCTCGAGCCCCCGCTCAAGCTTTCATTCATGCTCATGTCGGACCCGGAAGAGCGCTTCAAAGTTATTGGCAAGCGCGTGGGCCTCGCCGAGTACCCCTGCGAGGGAGAGCGCTGCGAGGGCTGCGATGAATGCGAGGCCGACGAGGGCGGCGAGGGCGAGGCCGAGGCCGAGGTCGACGAGTATTTCGGCACGATCTACTTCGTGAACGACAATGCCGGAATGGCCTACATCAAGTTTCCGGCCGAGTATGATGACAAGCACAATCAGCTTTTCAAGGGTCAGTGCGACTGGCTCGTGGAGCAGAAGAAGGCGAACAAGAAGAAGGAGAGCGTCTGGGCTTTCGAGGAAATCGACGGAGTCAAGTTTGGGCGTAACCTCATCGCCTACCGCAGCGAGTCCAAGGACATCTTCAGCAAGCTGAAGGAGGGCGATAAGATTGTGTACTACGTGCGCGAGGAGATCATCAAGGGCGTCAAGAGCTTCTTCGCCCACGACATCGCCTTCGCGAGCGCGAGCGATGAGGAGTGAAATGATGTGCATAAAACCTACTATCCGCTTATCCTCCGCCGCGTATTCCGTCATTTTTCTGGTTAAGGGTTTTTCAAAAAAAAAGTGTATTTGAATTGAATTTTATAAAATTTTTTAAACTTTTAAACGTTTCGCTGGAAGGAGTACATGTCGTCTCAACTATCTACGTCTATGGGACGGGACAAGGCGTCGGCGGAGGGTAATGTTGACGCAATGCAGCAGATAGCGCAAATTGTGTCCGATTTGGAAAATAAAGTGGAAGGAGCGATTTTGGCTCTAAATTCAAGGCAGACTGCATTCGAGGTAAGCGCTGCAGTCCCTGACCTCAAATCTCGCGTGTCAAAGCTCGAGATTGACTTGAAGATCGCTGCGTCGAGCGTGGCAAGCTTGCTGCAAGATCGCGACAGAGACAGAGCAAAATTCTTCGCCTTGTCTGCGGAACTCGATAAGTTTCGGCTTCAAATGTCAAGGCCGTCATCATCTAAGAAGAAGCAAGAGGCAGAGGCAGAGGAGGAAGATGAGGAGGAAGAGGAGGAGGAAGCGGTCGCCGCCAAGCCCGCAAAACTCAAGTACAAACAGAAGTCCAAGTCCAAGCGAAATCGCGACGAATCGGACGATGATTCGGACGATGACGACGATGATGGAGGTTCGAGCACGGAAAGCGAGCGGCAAGGCAAGCGAGCGAAAGTAAAACCTGCTTCTCCAGTGGATGCTAAGCTTACAGATTTTGAGCTTTGGATGCTCTTTAAGGACGTCGAGACCTTTGGAAAACGCGAGCGCGGCCATCTTTACTGCTTCTTATCAAATTTTAAATCGAAACTCGACGAATTTTGCAGCGGCTTCGAGGTAAGTAGCTCAAATCTCAAACAGCTTTTTCATGAAATCAAATTGACTGTTGTGGAGCAAAGAAAAATTCAGCTTGAGTGCTGGGAAATAATGATGCAGGATGAGCCGAGGAAACGCGGCCGCCCCATGGGCAACATTGGGCTCTTCAGGCGCGCAAAATTGGCATTCAAGAGCAAGCATAAGAAGAAGGAAAAGAAGAGGCGAGCACAAGAGCAAGATCAAGATCAAGAGCAAGAGCAGGAGCAGGAGCAGGAGCAGGCCTCGTCTTCATCTTCTTCTTCTTCTTCTTCCTCTTCATCATCTTCCTCTTTAGCCCTTGCTGCTCCACCAGCTTCGACGTACGAGAGACCTCGATCTGTATTCTATGGCCTTCTTGATGAGGAAGGAAATGTTTTGAATAAATAAATAAAATAAATATTAATGAAATTCTGATAATAAATAAATACTATCACTTTTTTCCAAATTCTATCTTTTACCAAATACAAAGCGTAGAACTCTCTTCATAACGTACCCCTATACAGTAGGGGTACGTAGCGGAGCGTAAAGAAGGCATTCAAGTCCGCGGCGGGGCGTAAATCGAAATGGATCCATCCAATCCGGAAAGCGGTCTTGGCGGTTCCGTTCTCGGAGCTTCCGATCCTGGAGCCGCTGCGCGCGTTACCTGCAAGATATTTTCCCTCGACATTTCCGGATCAATGAGCGCTCTTGCTACGAGCGGGAGCGAGAGTACGGGCGAACAAAATGTGGCACTCATCTCAAAAATCGTTTCTTCTGTCGTCGGCTCCATGACTCCAAATCAGCGCGCAGGGATTGTGACCTTCAATCAATCAGCTTCTACGCTCTTCCCTCTTGCGGAAATGAACGATTTGAATCGCCAACTCGCGATCTCGGTTCTCAAGAATACGCAAGCGAACGGGTCAACGAACCTTTGGGGCGCAATCGAGCTTTCTGTAAGACTCCTTCACGCGAATTTGAAAACTAATGGAGCTTGCCCCTCCTCGATCGACCTTCTTACTGACGGAGTTCCAAACGTCGACCCTCCGAACCTGCGCGGGTACGAGGCGTCTCTCGACGACCTGTGCATAATGCTGGACGGCTTCATGCCTCCGATTAATGTCTATGGCTTTGGGAATGAGATTGATTTGGGGCTACTGGAGTCAATCGCAATCAAAACCGGAGGACATTTTTCGTACATTTCCGATCCGGGAATGGCCGCCACAGCCTTTGTAAATAGTTCCGCTGTTTGGGGCGCGCAAGACAAGGAAGTTGTTCTCGATCCGACTTCAGACGTCTGCCGCCGCGACATCGTGCTCGCGACCCGCGCCATGCGCAAGCACGGCTCACTCTCAGATTTCGCAAAGGCTCAGCACTGCAATCAAACACTCATCAAATCAATTGAGGAAGCAATTTCTTCAGCGCCCGCCGGGTCGGTTCAAGCGCACATTCTGGGCGAATTCGTAAAGGACCTTTACGGAGAAGTGGCTCTTTCCATTTCAGACTCTGGCACCTTCAAGAAGTGGGGCAACAATTACCTGACTTCGTTCTCTCGCGCGCACGAGCTCAAGACTTGCTCAAATTTTAAGGACAAGGGCCTTCAAGTCTACCAGACCGAGCCCTTATTTCCGATTCTTCAGAAGCGCATAGCTTCAAGCTTTACGGACGCCATGAAGCGCCTGGCGTCAGAGGGAGAGGCTCGCGCTGCCTTGATTGGGAGTGCGTCTGCGAACGCGGTTGCCGCAGCCGCTTCTCGAAGCCTCGCGAACATGTATAATCCGCATGGGGGCTGCGTCGACGCGCGCTGCATCGTCAGCATGGCTGACGGATCATTCAAATACCTCGAGTACGTCAAGATCGGCGACAAGATCTTCGGCGGCGAGGACGGGCGCGCCATTGTCGAGGTTTACGAAAAGGTGACGACCAAGCCGAGGCCGGGCACGGAGCTGGCTTACTTTTTCAACACCTCCTTCTCCAATAAGGCTAACGGCCTCTTTTCGGAATTCGTTCTGACAACCTCGTGGCACCCGGTGCTGTACCGCTCTTCTCGCAAGACCGAATGGCAATTTCCCTTCAAGAGCGAATTCCCAAAGATGCTTGCCCCTAATAAAGCAATCGTGGACCATGGATTCGAAAATGTAATCAGCATCGCTGTTCGTGGGGAAAAGGGAGAGCACGGCTTTCTGGTAAATAATTCCGTTATTTGCGCGACGCTTGCGCATGGCGTCATGGGCGATCCAGTTCTCGAGCACCCATTCTGGGGAACGGATCGTGTTATCGTCGCAATCCGCGAAATGAAGCTGAAGGGCGCTCGTCGAGGAATTTACAATCCAATCCTTGGAGCTGGGCCATTTAACTGGGCCTTTTCTGAAGAAAAAAATGAATGCATTGGAATTTCGGAGACGGAGCTGGTCGCGCCCAAGGCTCCCTCGCGCCAAGTGCAAATGCCGAACAATATCAAGAACATGATCATGTGCGCACTCCTATCTTCACCACATGAAATTCCACCCTCTGCGTCTTAATCGTCATCTTTTTACGTGACGGAGGCGAGCGAGGGCGAGTCTTAGGATAAAGTGAAAGAAATAAAAAACATGAAGATTTTCTACGTTTTCCACGACGAAAAATCAATTCAAATTCTTAGAAATCAAGCGCCTGAATGTAAGCTTCTCTACGTAGGTCAAAAGAATCTCACTAGAAAGTATGAAAATGTGTACGTTTGTAAAGACATGAAAGACAATATCGAACAACACCCTCAATTCTTGTCCTTTACCGCGTGGTATGCGATTTCGAAGAATAAAGTAGACATGGACACGGAGGGAAACGACGAATCAATTGCCATTTTTGAATACGATTGTTTGCCCTTGAGCGAAACATCAATTAAAAATCTACAAGAAAATTCTAAAATGTACGACGTTGTAGGAACAAGTAAAATTAACAATAGTTTTTACACGGATATTGACAAGAGTCTTCTTGACAAAACTATTGAGAATCTCCATTTACTAGTGCCACCTGACCTCTCATGGTTTTCATCAACAAATTTTGTAATGAAACGAAAGTTTCTAGATGAATTTGTCGAATTGTTTTGGCCGTATGCCCTGGACATTATAAACGTGTTGGATCGAAAAAATGTTGCGTATTACCACGAAAGGGTCTTTGCGGCTTTCTTGGCGAAAAAAATGATGGATTTTCAAACGACGGCTTTCCTTTGCTCAGAATTCAAGCATTTCCAATTGAAATCTCACTTTTGGGGCTTTAACCGTCGAGAGTTCCAGTGCACTTTCGTAACATATGGCGACGAAAAATTCAGGCACAGTGTTTCTCGAATTTCTAAAGAAATGAAATCAGTTTGCGAAAATCAGCTTATTTATAACGAAACTGATATTGATGATCTGTTTAAGCTCAAGTCAAACATCGATTGGAGGTCTTCTCGGGGCGGAGGTTACTGGCTTTGGAAACCATACATTTTATCACAAGCTTTGCAGTCTGTCGAAACAAATGAAAGCATTTTGTATTGTGATTCTGGTTGTTGCGTGGAGAATGATTTGCTTTTGCGTAAAAATATCGAACTCTTTATTCAGTCAGATAAGGAAATTTACGCTTTTAAGATGAATAATTTCGATCGAAGTGAAGTTCAATGGACTTCTCGAACAGTCCTTGAAAGATTCCAGGTGCGATCTTGCGATGTGAACGACGGACAGATCCAAGCAACTGCCTTTTTATTAAAGAATACTCCAGCAGTAAAATCAATCGTTAAAAAATGGTTGAATGTGGCAATAAACGAACCTATGTTGTTCACGGATGATTTCTCTAATGAAGGAAAACACAGACATGACCAGTCTGTTTGGAGCTGTATTATAAAGCAGTCCGATGACAGGAAAAGGTTTTTTCTAGCAAAGGACTGCATCGAAAATGAGAAAAATTCTTTTGGGCTTTTCAAAGCTCATGCGCATGGGAACGAAAGCTGCGCGATTTCTTATGCTCTTCGATACGAGGACTTGCGAAAAGCTTTCTCGTTTTCAAAAAAAGATCTTGCTACTCATTACGAAAAACATGGAAAAACTGAAGGACGAGTTTATTGTAATTGTTTTGTTAATAGTTAAATTTTAATTTTCAAGTTTTTTCTTGCGCCCGCCTCCGCCGCTGGCTGCTTTAAACTCTTTTAAATACTTTACACAATTCGAGTTTGGCGGCGGGTGGTAACTCTGCAAACTTGAATATGCAAAAAAGATGAACCGCCCCGATTCAGAATTTTCACCAATTACGAATCCATGGATTTCTAGAACATTTTTGAGTACTGGATTTGAAAAGAAAAAGGCTTTATATTTGGCGAGTGCGTTTCATGAACAAAACGGTTACTTTTATGCAAATTCTGTAAAATCTATTCACGAATGCATTGTGTGCGGTTGTACATGTAAGTTTCGTGATCAAGAGAAAGTATGTGGTTGCGATAGTTGCTCAAAAGTAGAATGTCACATCTACAGTGATCAGCCTGACCTGGAACGTCATAAATATATTCATGAATTAGACAAGATGGCCAAAAGGTTTTCATCAAACATGGTTGACTTACGAATAGCATTTCGATCAATGTCTGAAAGAGAAATTGAAGAGCACATAAAACACAGTCTTAAAAACAGCGAATTGAGTCAACAAATATTATTGGAAAAGCTAAATATTCGCGCGGATGAAAATCTGTGCTCAGTCTGTATGCTCGAAAAAAAAAATATCCTTTTATCTCCGTGCAACCATCTTTGCGTCTGTGAAAAATGTTCTACTCATATTAATTCCTCGTGTCCAATATGCAGAACGCCTGTGAAAAATATATTAAAGGTATTTTTATAAAATATCTTGATGATGGATTCGAAAATGTAATCAGCATTGCGGTTCGAGGAGAAAAGGGAGAGCACGGCTTCCTGGTTATTTATTTTACTTTCTTTTTGATCTTGTTTTACGAACATTTCTTGATCTTGAATAATTCTTACGAACACGATTTTGACCAGAAGTAGAGCGTCGCGATCTAGAATAAGTTTTTAAAGGAGCACGTCTACGTCTTGGAGAATAAAATCTTTTCGGTGGAACAGGTACTTGTTGCACAACTTGCGGCACCTCCTGCGGCACCTCCTGCGGCACCAATTGCGGCAGAACTTGCGGCAGAACTTGCGACACCAATTGCGGAACAACTTGCGGCACAAAACTATCATTCAAAGCTTTTTCACTTTCAAAAGCATGAAGCGCTATTGCAAGTCTTGCCTCGGCAGATTCAAATTCGTTTTTAAAAACTCTTAATCTAGTAACATCTTGTCTAGCCGCGTCTGCAGCAAAACCTAATTTTAATCTATTACTTTGAGCACTTTCAAAAATTGATTGCGCTGTTGCAAGTCTTGCCTTGGCAGATTCAAATTCGTCTTGTTTAACTCTTAATCTATCAACGTCTTCTTGAGCGGCAACAAGAGCTTTCTGAGCAGAGACAAATTTTTGATCTTTTTTAAACTGTCTAAATCTATTTTCTAACATTGATACTGCTGGTCTTTCGTAAAGTTTCGTCAAGTCTATTTTATCATCTCTTTTGAAAAGTAAATTTTTTAGACTAAAAGAGTCCACTTCAGACCAGTTATCTGGTAATTTTTTCGAAATTGTGCTCATAAATCCTAAAAGTAGTTTTGCCCGATCTAGCTTCTTGTTTTTAATGAGTGTAGTAATTGCTCCACCCACTATTAAAGGATGCGTAAAGTTCATCTTTATTGTTGTGTACAATGCGAGAGGAGTTACAGTTTGACAAATGCCGTTGAATCCAATCAAACACATTTTTTCTGCAGACGAGTCGTCTTCTTCTGCAGTTGTTGGATCTTCAAGTTCTGCTTGTAAGTCGAACCCTAAATTTTCATTAGGAAATAATATAAATGCTTTACAGTGGCTTAATGACTTAACTTCATCTCGTTGTAACATTGATTCGATAGATTTTTTTGATGAATTTATAAAAATTTCTGAAGCAAAAAGTCCGTTAGGATCTACAATTGTATAGAGTCCTGCTTTAGGGTAAAAGATAAGTGCGCATGCATGTCCATTATTTTTATATCCGATTAAGAAACAAGACTTGTTCTTTTCATCGTTCATATCGCCTTCCGAACATTGAAGATACATTCCTACATTTAGTTCAATAATAACCATTTCTGAATTTGATAGACAATCATCAATGTCTTTAATATCGTTTCCTCTCAACCAATCAAAAGATTCATAAAGAAGCCCATTACGCGATTCATTCTTTCTATTTTCCTCTGTATCGTAAACAACATCATACCGCCCAATTAAAAACTTGTCTGCATTGCACTTATCTACTCCGTAATTATTTTTTCTAGCATTTTCGAGGGCAATGACAAGAATTTCGTGACTAATGGATTGATAAATTTTAAAATGTTCCCTTTGTTCTGGAGTGTACACTTCGTTTTGAATGGGCAAAAGTATGTCATAAATCTCGTCGCAAAAGAGGTTCCAATCATTTGGACTTCTTGGATAAATATTATAAATGTAGTCTACATTCATATCTCTTTTAAATGTTTTGTGAGCAACTTGCTTAAAACTTTCACACAGAAAATATTTATCATATACTGAATATGGCATTTTTCGAATGGGATCATCTTTTTCAACTTTTATTTCGGAAAGTCTACCTTCAATAAATTTCATTTTATCTCCTATCCACAAACCTCTAGAGAAGTCAAATGTTCCTTCATCTTCTTTCTTATAAGTCTTTTTCTTACCGAAAAAAAAATCCATTTTCTGTTTTGTTTTTTTTATTTATCGCGCTTTTAAAAAAACTACCAATTAAAATACACATATTCTTTATTGTAAAAAAATGGCCTCTTCTTCCTCCTCTGATGAAGGAAGCGACGCGGACGTAGCAGACGTAGCAGCCGGAGCCAAGAGCGACGTCGAAGGGGTTTTTTCTCTGATTAACTCTGTAAACGTATTAAATGAAAATGTTGCAAAGAAACTTGATAAACTTCTAAAGGAGTCGAGTTATCTACGGTTTAATGACAACACCGTTTTTGTGAAGGACTTCCGCCTTTTAAATGCTACAGTAAATCACATGATAAGTGTTGCGAACAACAGGCTAAGGCAACTGAAAAGAAAAGTAGATAGACTTGAATCAATGAATGATGAAAAAATTAACGAGCTCGAGAAAATGGAGGAAACCCACGCAATGATTCTGAACGACCTCGAGCGATCCTGCAGGGTCCACAGGGAGGATAAGAAACTCCTTCTTCCGTTGGCTTTTAAGACTGTAAAATATTCCGAGCCCATGGCAACTTTCGTTGGAGGGGACAGCAAGTGCAGCACGTGCTTGACGGATTTCTCCACTGAGAGCCAACTTGCCGAGCTCAGTTGCGGTCATTTTTTTCACAAGGATTGCGCAATCAAGTGGATGACGGAGAGCAAGAGCGCCTGCAGCCTCTGCAATACGCACGTGACAGGGAAATCTTCATTCGTAGTCAAGAGGCGGAGGACATCGCCTTCGCCAGTCGAGCCAGCGCCAGCACAGCCCACCCCTACACATACACATACACAAGCGGCGGAAGCTTCAGAATTCGACTTTAACGAGGCGGCTTGAGTTTGTAGCTTCAGAATTCGACTTTAACGAGGCGGCTTGAGTTTGTGTTTGAGTTTGCAATCTCAAATTCCATCTATCCATCTAGTCAGTCGCTTCCCAAAGAGTTTACGCAAGTAATCTTCTTTTGCCGCTTCGCGGGACGGCGGTTATTAGTGGATATCTCGTGCTCGAACTCTATCTTGTAAAGTAAACTGATCAATGGAAGAAATGAGTTTACCTGCGCCCGCATCTTCTTGTTATTGCTTCGCTCCTCATTAAGATTGGCGAGCGCAGTAGAAAGCTCTACCATCAAACCCATTATGCACTTTTCCCTGTTTTCGAGGTGAATTTTGAACTTACTACAACTCCCACAAGTAGTTGTACCAGCCGCATTACCATCCGCCCTACCACTCGCACATTCGTTCGGCATCTTAGTTGGCGACTTCCTTTTATCTCAACTAGAAACACTTTGAAAATTTTTATTGCCTTTTTGATTAAGTGGTGAGTGAGGAAAAAAAATAAAAAAGGGAATTTATTTATTAATATAATGCGTGGCGGGAAACTTCTAGCTTTTGGTTCCGACACGTGTGTCTACTACCCGCCAGTTGCGTGTGTCGAGGGAACTCAAACACCTCCACTAATTCCAGAAGGTTTATATGTATCCCGAATCGTCAATATAACCAGCCCTGAGCCAGAGATCCAGGAAGAGGTGAAGGCTGCGATTGTTCGTATTCCTCAGGAGTACAGAATGCACTTTAACCTTGCAGTCGCAGTCGGGACTCCTGAATTTAAACAATCAGACTTAGATGGTGGTGAGCCGTGCGGGGCCTTCGTTGCAGTTTTAGGTCCGAACCGCGACAAAATCAATCTCATTACTCCGAAACAGGACAAGGACTTCAGCGATGGTGATTATGTGGACCGTCCGGAGACAGAAGAGCAACTTAAACAGCTCTTTCGTGCAGTTCTGTTCATAAACGAACAGGGCATCGTTCATGGTGATACACTTGGCAACGTCTCGTGGATGGGCAGCCATCTCGTTCTTCACGATTGGGGGCAAAGTTTCGTTGGCTTGGACGGCGTTAAACAAGCTTTACAAAAACGATACTTCGATAGAACACACCTTCAAGAACTGTTCGAAAACTGCACCATTATACTGGACGAAGACGCGAACGACGAAACTCTCCTTCGTTACATCAAGTTCTTTGATATCGTAAACATGACGTATGAACTCAATCTTACTCGACATGTAGGGGCTCAAAACGTAAAGAACTTCATTATTGAGTTGAACAGAGTTTGGGCAGAACAAAAGCTTGACATATCAAAGGATATTTATCAGGCAATTAATGCGGTCTTTTCAAAATCAAAGTCATTGAGATTGAGATCTCGATCCAGATCCAGATCGAGGTCGCGTTCTCCACGTCGCTCTCGCTCACGCTCTCGATCCAGATCCAGATCGAGGTCAAGAAGGTCGCGTTCTCCACGTCTCTCTCGCTCACGCTCTCGATCCAGATCAAGATCGAGGTCAAGAAGGTCGCGTTCTCCACGTCGCTCTCGCTCACGCTCACACTCTCTTTCCCTCAAAGTTAAAGGCGGGTGGAAATCTGTACCTAAAACAAATCCAAAGCTCTGGAAACAAGTTTTACTGTCTGTCAAGAAAGAGCCTGGACCTTGGGCTGCGTGGAAAGCTATAAAGGCTGATAAAATATACAAGGAAAGGGGAGGTAAATTTTTGGAAGAAAAGAGGAGAAGTAGAAAGTCGAGATGACAGGGCGGAAAGGGCGGACAGGGCGGAAAGGGGAAAAGATATTTTCAAATCAAAACTTAATACGCTTGCACATCTTCCGCTTCCGCAATTTCACAAGCAGATTTAAGTAACCTTGTGAATGGAGGAAGAGGATGAAAATGTCTGCATTTTCCTTCAATTTCTTTCGCGGAATAAAAGCGACCGTATACTTCAATCCCCAATCTACCAACTTGCTCAGCTCGAATAGCTGCTTCGAGAAGAAGTTCCCAGCTTGGAGTAGTTCGCTTCATCTTCATTTTCATAATCTTGCTTCTTTTCTTTGGAGGAGGAGGAGGAGTGTTCTTGGTATTAACATTTTTTAAATTACTCTGCTCCGCCGTCTTCTTCTTCTTCAGAGCTAATTTCTTCTTGTGCGGCTTCACGATTGTAAATGAAACAGAGCTCATCTTTGCTCTTTGCTTCTGCTCGCTATCTTCTCTTTTAAAATAAATTATTTATTTATTAAAAAAAATATTCAATGTTTTTTTTAAACAAAACACATTTTTTTTTACTCGACGAAGAGAAGAAGCAGACTGCTTTTAACTCGACGAAGATTGAAATTCTGAACGTTCCGCCCTGAACGGCGGAGCGTAATACGTCGTTTTAAAATGGATTTGTCATCAAGTTCGAGCAGCAGCTCAAGCTCAAGTTCGAGCAGCAGTAGCGCAATCGAAGATGTGGCAGATGTGGCAGACGCAAGTTCGGAAGTTTTTAATGGAGCCAGAGGTGGAGGAGGAGAAAGTCCCTTTTTTTCGTCTTCGCGTGCAACCTCACCAGGATTTGACGACGACGACGACCTGCATCCTTTAGCCGCTGGCTACACGAGTGAACTCGCTCAGAGAAGCATCCTTTTAAGTGCATCTGCGACCTCTTCAGACGAGTGGAGCACTCTTCTGTGCGCTCAATTTCCTTCTCTTCGCTCCTCCTCCTCCTCCTCCTCCTCCTCATCTTCGTCTTCTTCCGCCCAGTACGATCTCTTTGCACCAAAACCCTTTCCAAGAACTCAACTTGAGGAAAAATACCTCAAGATTGGAGAGCAGAGTCGAGTAATGCCGGCAACGCTGCTTTTACGGCTCTTTCGAATGCCGCGGGATCCTCATGTTTTTCGTGTTTTTGATCCGAAAAGCGACGCCCGTAATTTTAAAGACGGAGTCGTATATAGCTGCAAACAATGGCTTCCTTGCTTCGAGGTTAACGCACAAAAACCGCTACTCTTCATGCTGTTGCACCCTCTTTTGCAATTCCTTTGTGTTGATCTCGCCCGTCGGTCTAACGGAACTTCTTCAATTAACTCGGAATACATTTTTAACAGCGTGTCTTCAGCAGACGGTGGATTTCTCGTGCGCCTCGCCGATCCTCTCTTTCCTTTCCAAGATCCGATTGACGATATTTCTAAAAATTTGGGCGATCTTACCATCGCAATGGGGGGAAAGGATCGTCATCCTGCTATTGCTTCGCTACATCGTCCTCAACCAAAGACTTCCAAGAAAGGTAGAGTAACCAGAGCGTCCGGCCCTCTTTATATTGATGACTACGAGGAGCAGAAAGTTCTTATTTCTGATTCAGTGGCAAAACAATTCAAGCTTAAATCGAATGAATTCTTAAATTCTCTCCAAGATCATGAGCTTTCTTCAAAATATCTCAAGATAAATGGATCTGATTTTTCTCCAGCTTCGTCCGGGTCGAGAACAGCTACTTCAGTGGTCGGGCTCTGCATTTACGAAATAAACCGCTTCAAGTCAACGGAATCGGTTTCTATGTACATGCACGTGACTTTGCTCTTGGCAGATCGCCTGACAAAGGGAAGCGGGGTCCTTTCTTTAGTCCTTTGTCTGAGGCTGGCGAGGAGGCTGCACATGAGTGTCGTGCTTGAGGCCGTGGACCGACGACAACTTTCGGATGAGCTGAAAGATGACCTCATTGGACTCTACAAAAAATTTGGGTTTTTGGAAATGGATCCAGTTCAGGTCGCTTTTCTTTGCGAAAAACCGGAAAAGGGAATCGTCTTTATGATTCTTCCTCCCGACTTTATTCAAACTCCTTCGATCGAGGCGTACGAAAAATACCTGCTTTCTCTGATTTCTGCCAAGGAGCTTCACGATCTCGAATCGGAATCGGCGTCTACATTTCCACGTGTCTTTGAACCTTCTCGACTTGTTACGCATAATGGGAGTGACGACAGAACTAAAATCTGTATCGAACAAGTGACTCGCATCCCTGGTTTTCCGTCCGCCACAGAATTCTTTCGAACAATCATTAATTTTTCAAAAAGGAAACCTCTTCGAAAGCGCTCCGATTCAGTGGTTTCTGCTGACCCACCGCAATCTCCATTTGTCCCAATCGGCGATTCCGCACCTGCTTCTGCTGCTTCCCCTTCTGCTTCTTCTGCGTCTGCGTCTGCTCCATCCCATCACGCTTCGAGGATTTTGCATCTAGTGACTCAAAGCAAACTTGAGTCTGCAGAGAAAAGGCTCGCAACAGCGCTTGCTGTTTTCGAAAGCGAAAAGGCCTTTTATGCGTCTCGCGATGCCGAGATTCAGAGGGAGCGCGCGATTTTTCAAGAAAAATTTACGAAACTGGAGATGCTGCAACAAGAGGATCAAAAGCGTTCCGAGCAGGTCGAGGAGTACCGGAAATATTTTGCTCAAGTCGAGTCGGAACGCGAGAAGGAGAGGCGTGAGTTCGACTTCCACAAGATCGAGCGCGAAAAGCATATGGCTGAGTACGAGGCCCACTTGGCTGAGCGACGAGCGCAGCAGGATCAATTTCGCATCGAGTTAGAAGCAGCAAAATCTGCGACAAGAGAATTGCAAGCAATGGCTGCAGCTTCAGCTGCCTCTTCTTCCTCTTCAGCTGAATCATCCTCCGCACCACGAAACAAGAAAAGAAATCGGACACCAGCTGCTGACTCTTCTCTTTGCATCGTTTCTGTCGAGAGCGACGACAGCGGAGGCTTACACATCCGCTTGCGCCCGATCTCCTCCTCCTCCTCCTCATCTGCTTCTTCATCCTCTTCGGGCGCTTCCGCTTTCGTATCCTCCTCCTCATCTGCTTCTTCATCCTCTTCGGGCGCTTCCGCTTTCGTATCCTCCTCCTCATCTGCTTCTTCATCCTCTTCGGGCGCTTCCGCTTTCGTAGAAGAAGAAGAATGCAGTTTGCTACTGGAGGGAAAATATTCGAGCTTAAATTTGCGGTCTCATTATCCTGGGATGTTTAATCCCATTCAAGTTAAAGGATTGTCCATTACTCAATGTACCGAAACGTGGAAAGGCGAAATGATTCGCAAAACCTTCAATGACAAGTGCATTTACAAGCCTGGAGTGACTCTTCTTGACGTTACGAGAAAACAGAATCTTCGTGGATTTGTTGAAAAGGTCAAGTCAGAATTCGTCTTGACAGCGAGAACAACAATGGATTCATTTTTCGGCCGATCAAGATTTCGTATTTTCTTCAATCTCGAGGGGAAATTTTTGCGCGGGTGCGAACTTCGCTTAATGAGCGAAGATGAAGTCGGATGGATTGAGTAGTAGAAATAATTTGCAAATTTGATGCTTCGTTACGTTAACTAGTAACGTTTGTTGTTGGATTTCCTGTATGATCCAGCTTTACTTTTAGTCCATCTTTTGTCACCCCGAAAATAAACCATCCCCAGTCAACAAGAAAACCTTTAAATTGCTTTCTCGTAATCACATCCTCGTAAACACTCTCAAAAGATTTGTATCCGTCGTAGATCACCCAATTAGCCTCATTTTCTTCGTCAATTTCCCTGTACACTGCACAATACGAAGAAAACGACGACATTTCAAATTTGTTTGATTTTGACATTTTTTTTTTAAAATAATTTCCAGATTAAAAAAATCTGACAAAAAAACAAATATTTTTTTTTGGGAAACTCGGGTATTTTTGGGTTTCCGATGCACTGATATACTCTGTCTTGTCAGAAAAAAACTTTGCGATAAGCCGCGGATCGTGACATTCAATTTTGTTTCTAAAGTGATTTCGAAATTTATTCGCCAAGACTCAAATGGACAACGAAACTTTGATTCTTAAGCACGCTTCCACGGAAACGAGTTCCATCACCACTGCAACGAGCTTAGTTTTCGACAGTTTCTATGAGGACTGCGCGACAAAATATTTCCATACCTGCCTCAAGGACTTTAGCGACACAATCTTTGATTTTTTGGATGCTCTAGACTTTGCTACGCCAAGCGTCGATGAAATGGAGAATGAAAAATGGATTATCAGCACTACGGCACCTCAAGCGCGCAACCAAAACGAAATCGTGTTTATTCTTCGTTTCGGATGTAGTGAGGACAAGTCAAATCCGCCGCTAAATATTGATCGTTACAATCACGCATTCTTTTTTGGTGTCTCGGTAAATTTGACGCCCAACCCCTGCAAGTTTGGCTTTAAGATTTCGAACTATCGTACTCCTAATTGGAACAACTGTTCAACGGGGTCAACGGAGGACTATGAGAAGGAGAAATTGGAAAAAACGCTCCACGCGGTCATGGTACATATGCGCAACAAAATTCGTCCTGTAAGCTTCGCTTTTGGAGCGAAGAGGATAATTGAACAGAATTAAATTACGAATACCTTTAATATATTTGTCCGTCGTCACACTCACACCATACATTGGTAAAAATCAAAAATTTTTCCAGATTAAAAAAATCTGAATACCTTTAATATATTTGTCCGTCGTCACACTCACATCCACCATACATTGGTAAAAATCAAAAATTTTTCCAGATTAAAAAAATCTGACAAAACAAAACAAATATTTTTTTTTGGGAAACTCGGGTTTTTTGGGTTCCAATGCACTAATATACTTCTGTCTTTACAGAAAAGACTTTGCTATAAGCCGCGGAGCGTAAAAACAAAGTTAACCAAAAAAAATGTCGAGCAGAATTCTCGGGAGCTTTTTTTCGGCGGAGGATGTAGGAGGAGGGGAAAATTGCACGATTTGCCGCAGCAAATTAGACGAGACGGACGTTATCGGCAAAATCAACTGCGGGCACTCGTTCTGCTTTGAGTGCATCTCGATGTGGTGTGCGACTTCTTCGACATGCTGCTCGTGTCGCGCAAGTGTAAGTGAAATAAGGAAAATGCAGCGACTTCCAATTGCTAAGGCCATCGAATTTCAAGAATTACGAAACGCTATTCATTCCAAACTTCGTTCTGCTCGTTCTGCAACTGAAACTGAAATGGTTCCTTTGCCTATTTTGTCTTCATCATCCTCCTCCTCGTCCTCCTCCACTGTGGCGATTCTTGTCGACATTTCCTTCATTCATCGCCAGGTTCAGCGAGCAGTGTCCGATGAAGACGAATTGCTCGCGATCCGCATTCAATTAGAAGAAGAAGGCGGAGAGGAGGCTGCAGAGGCTGATCCTGATGTCGATGTCGGACTCGTCGATTCGAGTCCGGCGGACGCGTGCTCCGTTTGCAGGGACGGCGGCCTCCTTGTTCTCTGCGACTCATGCTCTTCTCTATGGCATCTTGGGTGCGTTGCGCCGCCCCTTCCTAGCGTCCCCGAGGGCCTATGGATCTGTGGACTTTGCGAAAAGGATTTTCTGGACCTTAAATTCGAAAGCAAGGCCGCGTTTGTACGTGAGCGCCAAATCAAGCTAAGCACGGCCGCAGTCTTGTCTGCTATAAGCGAGAAGCAGGACAAGCAGGAGGACGAGGACGAAGGTCCAGTCGTACCCGTTAGACGTGGGCGAGCTCTGGCCCCATTTTCCGCTTCGGCTTCAGCATCGTCATCGTCATCCTCTTCTTCATCGGAAAGCAAAAAGAGAAAGTCGTCCAAAAAGTCCGAGGGGAGGCGCATGAAGGGGTATAAAAAGGACGGTTTTGTCGTTCCTGTAGACTCTGATGATGAGTGTTGAAAATAAAAAAAATGCTTCTTCCGTTTCCCTTCAACATACCGTTATTCGTTTTCTTCATTTTCATCGATTATTTCTTCTACTTTTTATCCTACCTCTTAAACTCCGCTGCTCGCTTTAACATCTTGACGATACCATCAAAAATTACGGAAAAATTAAGCTAACTTGTGAATCTAAATCTTTGATTTATTTCAAAATTGCATGTGTACATTGTAATGAAAGAATAAATGATAGATGTGGATTCGAATGTGTGCATTCCTAAAATAATATTTCAAACATGGAAAACGCACAATGTACCTGAAAAATGGAAAACGTCCCCAGAGTCGATTAAAGCGTACATGCCGACGTGGACATATGTCTTGTTTGACGATAATGAAAATGAAGAATTCGTCGAAAAAAACTTTCCAGAATATATTTTGTTCTACAAGAGCCTTAGGTTTCCAATTCAAAAGGCGGACTTTATAAGGTATTGTTTCCTTTATGTAAATGGTGGCGTTTACTCCGACCTTGATATAGAATTTGTCGCGCCTATAGATAATCTTTTCCTGAGAAACCGCAAAGAGGGCGAGGAAGAAGACAAGGTGTTTTTGCTAAAGGCCCCACAAAATTTTGCTGGTCACTTTACAAACTTTTTCATGGCATCTACTGCTAAAAATGCTTTCTGGTTAACGGTTTTAAGGGAGTGCGTCGAACCCTTACCTCCTTGGGTAATCCTTCCCCACAATATTATCAGTGAGCAAACTGGGCTCGCCTGCCTCTCGAGAGCAGTGAAAAAAGCGAAGGAAAGCACAGGGATTATTATTGTCCTTCCATTCCAAAACTTAGTCCCATGTGATGTGTGTTCTCCGCCTGCCGATAGTGATAGCAAGAAACCTTATTACTATACAAAGTTCTTAAAGGGTCAAAGCTGGAATGGCATCGATACACATTTTTTCAATGCCATTCTTTGTAATAGATTAGAAATTTTATTTTTCGCAGCTTTTCTTGCGTTCATATTATTAAAAAAAATATTTTTATAGAAAATGTAAAATAATACAAACAATATAAAAATATCAAATTTCTTTTTCTGTGCACCGCATACTTTCAGAATGGACTCAGCAACTTTCTCTAGTGCCCCCAAGGATTTGCAGCTCTCCGAATTCGCCATCAGTGGACTTTACGAAGATCTTCTCGTAAAGCAGTATGGCGAATCCATGGTCAGCGACGTTACGAAAACTCGCGATCTCATCCTTGTCCTTTTAGCAAAGGGCGTCGAGAATCGCGAACAGGCTGTCCACCTTTCGAAGCAGTGTTTCGGCGAGAAGGCTCTTGAAGTCATGACCACGTTCCAGCAGCGTCTCGCCGAGGCGAACAAGGCGCCCAAGAAAAAGTCAAAGTCCAAGAAATCTTCTTCTTCTTCTTCTACGACCGCTGCGGCTGCGGCTGCGACTGGAGCTGGCAAGGTAGTCGTTAAGCTCGAAGCTGGTGACTCAAACGTCGTCGAAATGCTTTCTGTAGATGACGGAGCAAAGAAAAAGTCAAAATCTGCATCTGCATCATCGGCTAATGTTACGAGTTCAAATGAAAAGTCCCCACAGACTGATCCGAAGCCTGCTTCTCCGGTTTCTGCTGTCGCCGTCGTCCCCGAGGTTGTGGCCTTGACTTCCGAGTCAAAGAAGACGAAATCATCCGGAGTTGGCAAGAAGCGCAAGGTAGGCGACAGTGAATCTGAGGCATAGGAGGCGTAAAAATAAAATTATGGTGTGAAAACAAAATATTACAGATATGAGTATAGTAATAAAAAAAAAGAAACTTTACCTACACATTTCGAAAAAAAAAATGTCCCTTGCTTTAATTGAAGGAGGGGGTGGATCGCGCAAAAGATGCAAGAGTTACCAGAAGCGCAGCATGAAAACTGGCCACTGCAGAAATGTAGGGAGCAAGAGTCGCCGTTCTGGAATGGGAATGATGACTCGCGCAATGAAGCGCATGCACGGCGGCGAGCTCATTGAAGGCGGCGAGGTCGAGGGCGGCGGTGGAGTGCGTAAGCCGTGCAAGCGCGGCAAGACTCGCAGAGGCAGCGGCGTATGCCACAAGCCGAAATCGAAATCTCGTTCCCACTCTCGTAAAATGCACTCCCGTAAAATGCGCGGCGGCGAATTGATCGAAGGCGGCGAATTGATCGAAGGCGGCGAGGTTGAGGGCGGTGAGGTTGAGGGGGGTGACGTGGAGGGTGGAGGCGCGGCGCGCAAGCCTTGCAAGCGTGGTAAGACGCGCAAAGGCACTGGTGTATGCCACAAGACGAAGTCTCGCACCCCTTGCAAGCGCGGCAAGACGCGCAAAAGCACCGGTGTCTGCCACAAGCCTAAATCAAAGTCGCGCTCCCGCTCCCGTTCGTAAAGTTTGCGTCGTGTGTATTGTATAGCGTATAGGTTTCACTTAACTTTCAGAATATCTGCCCATAACCCACTCGTTGCCTCTTCCCAACTCTTCAAGTTATTTTTTACTCCCTCAGACCTCTTCTTCCACTTTTCCAAATTAAGTACGCAATCTTCATATGCATTGACAATATCGTCTAAATTAAAAACCGGAAACTCGAATCCAAAGGCAGCCTGCGTGACGTCAAAGTATCCGTGGCCGGACTTCTTTACGATTAAAGCAAGGTCTGCTGAATTATCGGCGTTCTTGTCAACACTTAAGTATTCGGAATAGCAGCCGGTGTCAGTTACGATTTGCGCCGCCCCGCTTGAAACCATGTGCTCAAATGTACATAATCCGAATCCCTCTCCGGTGCTCGTATTCACACCAATGTCGCACAAGTTGTAGAGTTCATTGATCCCCTCGTCAGTAATCACATTTACAGACGTGTCGATCAGCACCAGCCTCTTTTTCCAAGCTACTTCAGTCTCATTGTACCCAAGTTTCTTCATTTCCTCGAAGTACATGCGTGGAATGTCATAAAATGGCGTATTACCTGGCTTTGCTGCTACTCCTCCAGTGGCAAACGCAAAGTATACTTCAGGCACGTTCTTGTTGTTGTTTTTCGAGTCTTGCAGCTTTTTTAAAAGCTGCGCAAACGCCATTATTGATAGATCGAGTCGCTTCCTCTGTGAATTTCTATTGCAGTTCAGGAACAGAATTGCATCGGACGGCACGCCGAGCTGTCGCCGATTAATGAGCTTAGTATCCCGAACTACGTGAAACACTTCTGGGTCAACCGCGTGCTCCATTACCACTATTTCCGGGAGAGTCCCGTAGAGTATCTTGTCGTCGTACGCTTTCATTTGAGTCATGGCCGACTTGGAAAAAACGTAGATTCGGTCTGTAATCTGAAAGACTTTTCGCAGAAGCATGGGGTGCATGCCTTGATACATTACATCCAAGTAAAGCCAAATTTTAAAGTTTGGCTTGAGACTTTGATTGTACATTTGAGGTGGATCCTTTTCCTTTGGATCCGCCTTCGGATCCGCCATCATCGCGTCTAGAAACTTTGAAATAGTTAAAATGTCGTTATAGATCATAACTACATCTGGCTGAACCATTTCGAGATACTCCTTAAACTTGTTATAGCCAAAGCCTTCTTCCTTGGGGTCTTCATTCGCCGAGGCATCGTAACTGACGACTCCGTTAGGAACTCGTTTTATGTTCGCACGAGCAGCGTGGCGTTGAAATCCAAAATGAAAAATTTTTACTTTATCTTTTACTTCATTTTCTGCTGCTCTGATACTCAATTGTTTAAGCAAATTCGTTGCAATTTTACTGTAGCCGATTGTCTGGTCAGTGTGAGTGGATACGAGACAGAATCTCATTTTTTAGTTTGGGAGGGATTTTTATAAATAGAAAATTTCAATTTTCAACTAACCTTTATTTCGTCGTACCTCTCGCCCGAGAGCGAGTTTTGCTGCGTCCCTTGACAGAAGCCTTCGTTCGTTTTAAAGACGAAGACCGTCTTTTTGGTGACAAAACCCGGCTGCTCTTTACGCGACTTCTTCTCATATGTCTTACTCCTCCGTTGAATTGTTCAAATTGAAGTTGAGCTCCTCCGTTGAATTGTTCAAATTGAAGTTGAGCTTTAGGTGCAGCTACTTCCATTGCAGGAGCCTCCGCTAAAGAAGGCTCCAAAGCTACCACGACATCCGCGTGGTTCGTAACGTTTGCACTTGCACTGTCACTTTGCGTATTGTGCGCATTTTGCATAGCGCTTTCGCCTCCAGCCCCACCTACGAGAGGGCCGAGTGCTCCTGCGGTGCCGCTTACAGCAAGCAGCGGTGCTGCCAAAAGACCTAAAGCGCTTGATATAGCTCCTGCCCCGTTTTGTAGCAAGCCAGTAACAGCCTTAAGTGCAGCTGAAATCGGACCTACAACGCTTGCCATTCTATCCTATGCTAGTATTTTTTATAAAAAAAAAATCCCTTAAAATTGTTGTTTTTTTTATTTGTAGTGATGAACATAATATTATAAGAATCAAAAAAATGGACATTCTTGACAAGATTGGGAAAGGATCGTATGGAACAGTCTATCGCTGCAGATCTGGTGGGCGAGATTTTGCCTTGAAGATTATGCCGTTTGAATTTGAATTGACATACTTCGAAGCAAACATGGTTTCGATCTTGCGAGAACTCTGGGCAATCTCTTCGCGGCATTGTGGCATAAAAAAGCTTGGAGTTGTTTATTTTCCGAGAGGAGTCTTGTACAGATTCGACATAAAGACATGTGAGGACAATATTTGCGAGCCGTATGTCATGGGCATTGGTATTGCGCTCAAGCTGGGAGATTTTACGTTGAGTTCTTTAATTGCAAGAAAAGAGTTCATTCCTCGTCGCATAGTTGCAAATATAGTAACGCAGCTAATTCAAAAGCTTTTCAAACTTCATTGCGATCTTAACTGCATTCACCGCGATTTGAAGCCAGGAAACATTGTAATGTCGATGCGGAATAACGTGCTTTCTCTTGACATAATTGACTATGGAATGCTAACTTTTCGCGAAAAGAGCAACAATCCAGGCGTAACCACTTCCTCCTACAGGGCGCCGGAAATATTTCTGAGATCAGAATATGATAAAAAAGCTGACATTTGGTCCCTGGGGACAATTGTGTTTGAGCTTCTGACTCTTACTCAGTTTTGCGATTTCAAAGCCAGTGAACCTGAAGATTCGGTCGTGCTTGCTTGCATTTGGAAGCGTTTGGGGAAACCTTCAATAGGCGACATTGCCGCCTTCGACACAGTCGATGCACACTTCGTGCTCGGCGAAATGTCGCTTCCTCCAACTCCTGACCTCGAACTACTAAATTCTCTCGCCCGTTCTCATTCTAATGCTCCTGATGAACTCGACGATCTAGTGCTCTCGTGTCTCCAGTTGGACCCTGAAAAGCGACCAAGCATTGTTTCGCTATCGAAACTTAATTTTCTTTCTTATGAAGCCTCCAAAGACAAGATCGAGTCGATGGACTATTTGGTAAAACTGACCTTGCTTTGTCAATCTCCAAAAGTTGAATCATCAAAGAAAGTTTTGACTCCAAAAGAGATAGGATTGTTTTTTGGTGAATCTACTTCTCAACCTACTACATTCAGTAAAATTAAAGTTTACGACGAAAAGAATACAAGGATTGCAATTTCAAGCGGCATCATGAAAGCGGGGTCAAGGCATTCATTTCCAGATTCGTTTTTGTGGAACTGTTTGATGATATGCGATGCTCTAATTTGCGACATTCTCGAGACATACTCTGCGCAACACGTTGTCTTTACGCGAACGGAAGCTGATATTTTTGCCTGTGCCACTTGCTTTATCTGCGCGGCGCCATTCGAGGAACAAGTTTTTGTACTAAAGCCTGATTTTTTGGTCTTGTTTGCATTACAAGATGAGCAAGCTGTCATGCGTGCAGTAATTGACATTTTGAAACGATGCGATTTCACCCTAACTACATTTGCTGAATACAGAGGCAAGACAAATTCTGAGATAAATTCATACTCTTCAGAAAGGTGCAGAGATCTGGTTGAGCGATTTTGCGAAGCAACCGGGTCGAATTCTTGGTTACATAGTTTGGGAATGTCAGTTTGATTTTTGATTGCATTTATTTATAACACAAATGAAGATCCTGTAGGTGGCGAAGATTTTGCGAAACGGCGGAGATTTTGAATAATTTAAACGTTTGATTTTATTTGTGACCAAATGCTTCTTAGTTCCTGCACTTCCTGACCACTTAACCAAAAATCTACTCTCCGGGTTCTAAAAATTCTGTCAAGTAAATTTGACGCGTTGAAGCATGTGGAAATAATCTTTACCTTTATATCAAAATTTTTTGATTCCATTTTTTCCATGTCATCATAGTAATTCTTGCTTGAGTCAATCATTGAAAGGAGCTCAAATTTAATCGAGCTGTTTTCGAGTTGTGTAGAAGAATATTCATTCAATTTCGTCAAGCGATCATTGAAATTCTTGAGTCGCTTTAAAACTATGTTTAGAGTATAATGTGGCCTAGGAGGAAACGGAATTTCGTTTTTATTCACTATCCAAATTCGTTTCGGCGAAGACGGCGGTAGAAAAGTAGGAGCTGCCTCCATATTGTAAGAAGACATACTTAATTTACCCTAATATAATTTAAATTTGCTTTAAAGAAATGTTATTACTACTATAAAACTAACTCAAAACGAACGTAATTTTAATTTTATTGTTGGAGTGCTGAAGTCAAGATGAATCCAACTAAAGTAAACAAGCCTTGGAACAGCTGGGGACCCAACAGGAGCAAGGTCCACGGACCGCTTTTAGAAATTCCGAAGCTACCTCCAATCAAGACAAGTTCTGCAATTAGAAAGAGAAGGCCATCAATAAAAACATCCTTTGCCAGGGGCTTATGTACTTTCGTATCTTTGTTTTGCCTTGCTTTAGCGATGAGATATGCTATGCCCACATTTATAAAATAAATGATAAAAAATATAATAAATTTTCCGGACGCAGTACCTGTCATAAAATTTTTCATTAATTCAAACTCGCTTCCTTTAGCCGACTCTTGCTCAGAGTTAGAAGCAGATTTATAATTATCAGACATTTTAATTTTTTATTCTTTGTTTACGTAAATAATTTTTTTTTCAGATATAGAATGGCCTGTCACATTAAGCTCGGCGAGACCTTGAGACCTCATCCCACAATTGACTTGTCTAGGAAGGGAGATGTTTCAATTCATTTTATGTTGCTTCACGTGCATTGCGCTGACTACGCAGACGGCTTGATGAAATGTAACGAGGGCGATTCAGAGACATCTCGTTACGAAGACTCAAGCGAATACGCAATTGATGAGAGTTCACATGACGACATGGATCAAAATTTGCTCGCTCGCGTTGTTTTATTTGGGTCAAATTTGGAGGGAAACAGTATTTGTATTTCGGTGAAAAATTACAGACCGTGGATTCGGGTTCAAATCCGTGAGAATCTTTCAGAAAGCGAAATTAAGCTTTTAAAAAGTTATTTTGAGAGCCCTGGCGGGGGCAAGGTTGTCGTGACACTCGAGAACCGGAAAAAATTTTACGGCTGGCAGCCTGATGCCTCAGATCCGAGCAAGACGAGGACATTTACCTTTGCAAAAATAACATTCGATTCGTTTTCAGAGGCGACAAGGGCCGCAAACAAATGCAAAGTATCTTCTTTTTCAAAACAACCACGGTGCTCTCTAATTCTCGACTTGGTGGATGTTCAAATCAAGCAAAACTCTCGTTTCTGCAATGATTTGGGAATTACGCTTTCGGATTGGGTGATGCTGAAGAAGTCATCGGAAACTACAATAAGTATGTCAAGAACAAACTGGTCTTCTCGATTTTCGAACTGCCAGATCGAGATTGAATGCGACATCAAATGCATTTGTCCATCTCCTTCTATTGATAATCGCATTGCTCCTCTTTTGATTGCGTCGATTGATGGAGAAATGTACTCTGACGACGGATCGTTTCCTGACTTCTTAAAGGGTGACAATACAATTTATATTGGAATTTCCTTGTGGTTTTATGGCTCCCCTTTAACTTCCTTGAAACGAGTCATGTTTTGTGTTTCTGATGTGTGTCCCTCTTCCTCATCATCAACCTCGACAAACCTAAGTTTATTCAACTTTGGGTCCAGTCGGGAAATGTTCGAAGGGTTTCGTGACTTTATTATTGCGAGCGACCCTGACGTTGTGACCGGCTGGAACACATTCGGGTTTGATTACCCGTTTTTATTTGGAGAATATAAGCAATCGTATCTTCCTCAAGGCGAGCGCGGGTCTGAAAAGCTGCAACTTGCTCTTCTCTTAAAAATCCCGTCTTCAATTGATTTACCGATTCCGTTAAGTTTTTCGAGGGAAAAAGACACTGCAGCTGAACTCTTGAGCAGAATTCGGTCGTCTTCGAGCACTTCGGCAGTTTCGAGTTTCGTTTCAAAAATGAACTATACTGTTGGCATTTCATTTGTTAATGCACTTGTCAAGGAGGAACGGGTTTTGCGCGACAAGAAGGGGAATTCAAGAAACCTGTCATCGTTCTCATCTTCTTCTTTTGGTGTCTTGGAAGATGAACAGGAAGAGGAGGAGGAAGACCAAGACGAGGAAATGTACGTTTCTTCGTCAGGTGTCTCCGCTCACGCAGCCAAAATCTTTCGAAACAGAATGCTTGAAGACTTTCCGTCTATAAGTCGAGGCTATGATGACTGGATCGATGCCTTTACGTGCGTAAAAAAATTTCCGTCGGGCCTTCAGAAAGATTTCAAGGAAAACATACTTCAGTACTTTCCTGCTCCAATTTCATCCATGCTTTTGCAGAAGCGGCCTTTGAAAATCGTGCAGCGCGGTTTTTTCCTCAGCCGGTTCGCTTCCGAGAAGTGCTGCTTGGTCGAGAAGCGCATGTCTTCAGCCGCGCGAGGCGACAATGTGTATTCTTATATTGGCATGACGGGCCGGATCAACATTGATTTGATGCAGATCATCAAGGACGACAAAAAACCCGAATCCAACACCTTGAAATTTGCCTCAAAATCGTTCTTGGGCGAAGCCGACCAGGAGAAGATCGACTTGTCTGCGTCCGACATGTTTGCGGCGTACAAGTCCGGTGACCTCTCGAAAAGGTGGGAAATCGCCGAGTACTGCGCTCGAGATTGCGACATCCCTATCCTTCTGATATCCAAGTTGTCTTATATGCCCACGTGGATTGAAATGTCGAGGGTCTGCTACACGTCCTTTCACGACGTGGTAAATAGCGGGCAGCAAGTCAAGGTCATGAATTTGATCGCTCGCTTCGTCAAGGACGACTATGCCATAAATCTGCGCGATTCCGGGTGGCCCGACAATGAGCTTGACGACGACGAAAATACAAATTCTTTTCGCAAGGTTGCTCCGGACTATGAGGGCGCTACAGTCATTGAGCCCGTCACTGGCTTTTACGAGGACTGCGTCTCGACTCTTGACTTTGAGTCGCTCTACCCTTCCATTATTCGATACTTTAACCTCTGCCCTTCGACCCTGGTCTTGGACGCTGACGTCTTGGCATTGGGGTCAAGTTCGGGTTTGAATGGAGCAGCTTCGGTAGTGTCCTTCGAAACTCACGTGATCAAGAACAATGTGCTCGTCAATCGCAAGCTACTCAAATACGAAATGCAAGATCGCAAATACACTTTTGCGATGCACGTGACGGGTGTCCTACCCTCTCTTCTCAAGCGTTTAATTGATGCACGCAAGGCCGTCAAGAAATTAATGAACGAGTCCAAGGACCCCGCGGAAAAGGCCGTTCTTAACGGACGTCAAAACGGACTGAAGGTTGCATGCAACTCGTGCTACGGCTTCTGCGGCGTTTCAAAAAAACGCGGCTTGATGCCATGCAAGCCCGTCGCAGCCGTCACGACATTGAAAGGACGTTTGTTTATCGACTTTTCAAAAAACTTTACGGAGAAAACGTTTCCTGGGTCGAAAGTGATATATGGGGACACCGACAGCGTAATGGTCCTCTGGGGTAAGGGAACGACTGTACAACGCGCGAATGAGCTTGGCGAGGAGGCTGCATCTAAGATTACTTCGGAGCTGCGAGAAGGCAAGGTTACCGAAATTGGCGGCGCAGGGTCGCTGTCGGCCTCCATTTCGTCGGATGCGTCCTCAAAAGAGTGGCGCGGTCGCAAGGACTTGGCTGAGGCTTGCTCTGCCGTGCGCTTAACGAACGAGAAGGTTTATTTTCCTTACCTGCTTCTAAAAAAAAAGAATTACGCGGCCATTAAGTTTACGAGCGACGGCAAGGGTGGCTTCAAGGAGGAGCTCGACATGAAGGGAATTGACGCTGTGCGCCGCGACAGATCTCAGCTTGTCCGAGACGCTTCAAACGCCATTCTTCACTCATTGTTGTACGAAAGATCTGTCGTTTCTGCAATGATGGCTTTGCGAAAGCAGTTGCAAGACATGGCAGAAGGGAAAGTTCCGATCGAGGCATTTGTCCTCAGCAAGTCGTTAAAGTCAAACTATTCATCTTCTAATCTTCCCCACGTCATGGCGTGGAAACGAATGCTTGAGCGCGGGGACGAGGGCGCGCCTCCAGTCGGAGCCCGAATGCCGTACGTGATTCTCACTGACTTGAATAATTTGGGTGGAAAGGAAACGCCAGCAAAGCTGTACGAGCGCTCCGAACATCCCGACTTTGCGTCTTCTGCTATACGATCGGGCCGAAAACTCGACTATCCTTATTACATCGAGTCCCTTTTCAACCCATTAACAAAATTGCTACAATTTTGCAATGTCCAAGACATCAAGTCTATATTTCGTGACGCAAACGATCTTGCCACGAACAAGCTTAAGAACGTGGCGTCTTTGAAAAGGTTTTTTTCGCCTGACGCTGGAACTTTTCAAGAATTTAATTCCGAGCAATTAAAACCAGGGAAAAAGTCAAAAGCTGCACCTCCAACCACGCGCAGCCTTCGTAATTTTTTTTTATCATCATCATAAAGAAAAAAAAACATTTTGTTGAATGCCTAAAGTTTCAAAAAGTCGGCGTGCTAATACTCGGCGTCGCGCCGGTACACGCCCTTCTAGGGCAAGACGTCCTTCTAGATCTAGACGCACCTCTAAATCTAGATCTAGACGCCCCTCTAGATCTAGACGCACCTCTAAATCTAGATCGAGACGCTCCTATAGATCAAAAGCTAGACGCCCCCCTTTTAAATCAAGAGTTCCTTCGTATAGAACTTTGCTGGTTCAAAGAGAAAATGATACTTTTCAGGGCTGGACACCTGGTGCATGGAATTGCGATAAGTTAACAAATGCTGAGGCAGAACAAAACTTTGATAAATTTATTTTAGAAATTATATTGTATAGTTCGTTAAATGAAAAGGACTTAACGCATAGATCTTCTTCTTCTTATCCAAGTGCTCGTCCTTTAAGAGACAACTTTTTTGCAGAAACAACCAGCGGGTCTGAAAATGACTGCTTAATCCATTCTGTGTTAACTACTTGTAGTCCTGCATTTAGGTTGCAAAATGATACTGTAAAAAATAACGTTGCGTCATTTTTCCGCAGAAGCATATTAAGTCAAATGACAAGTTTTACTCTAGACGAAAAAGCTACATTAAGAAGTCGAGACTTCCTTTATGGCGAAATCTTAACAAAGATTGCGACTTGTTTTAAAGTCAGCTTTTGCGTCTTTCTTACTTCCGATAACACTGTGCAACTAATAAATCCTGTGAATGGACAAGATTATTATTTAATTTCTAATGATGGTGGTAGACATGCTTATGGAAATCATTTTGAAGCTGTTTATACTGTTGATATTGTAAATGACGAAAGAAAGTATAAAATTACTTCTGAAGAAGGCGTAACACTTGGTGAACAAGCTTTTAGAAGATTGGACGTGAGGCAATTTTAGAAGATTCCTCATGATCAAGGAAATAATTTAGGCCAACACAACCTCTAGACCTAAGACCTAAGATCTAGTAAATCAATGTCGTGAATTCTAGCTGTTTCTTTAACAAAACCGCTTTCCCAATCGTACACGGAATATGATTTTATTTTTTGGGATTTTGAAACTAAATAAAGATCAAATAAGGTGTGTTCGACAGCATCAAGGCTTTCTTTTTCAACCTCAAACCCCAAGTGACAAATGTTAAAGTCAAACATTCTGCAATCACAGCGCTGTGAAACGTATGACTTGAACGTTTTCGAGTCGGAAATCAATACGTCTTTTGACTCATACTTTAGTTTAAAAATGTCGAATTCTTTATCAAACTTTCTGTCATAATCTCTTGATTCAACATCACGCTTACACATATACTTGTCTCCTAACCTGAAATGAAGAATCGAATATTCGTCTTTAGGTATTTTCATGCTCCACGCGTTCAAAAGGGCGGAAGTAAAATTAAAAAAGGTCTTCTTTACGAACTCTTTGCTTTCCGTGGTATGCGTGCGTGAATCTACATTTGTAAATACTAAGATTGGTGTTTCTAAACTCCAATTCGCTTTCGTTTCTAAAAACGTCTTTAGATCGGTATTGTCATCTAAAAAAATTGCTTCTTTTATATGATCCTTCACAAATTGTTCGTGGGGGTGAGGCATTGACTTTAAAAAGTTATGCATTGGATGCGTCGAGAAATCTACGTATAAAGGTATCCCCATAGAGTTGCAAATCTTGAATAAAGAATTTAGACCCTTCATCATATCTCCTATACCCCAATGATTTTCATGATTTGTGTTACTGTAAGGAACTGTGGTCAGTGTAAAAATTATTGTAGGAAAACTCATGTTATTGCTGTTTTACTTTATAATAGGGTTATATAAATAAAAAATAGACATCTTATTTTTTCAACAGAAACAGAACAGAGTTCAACTTTTTGGCTATGGTTCGTCTTAATCATTGTTGCCTTCATACTTGTGTTTATGATCTCACAAATATCAGATTTTAATAAGTTTAAAAAAGTAGAAGTACCCTTAATTGCTTCGACTACTTGATAGAGCCAAAAAAAAGTGGCAAAAAAAATCCACCTTAATAACAACAACAAAAAGGTAATGCCCCAGGAAGGGATCGAACCTTCGATCTTCCGCTCACCAACTAAGAAGTTATGTAAACATAACTTATAGAAGGCGGACGCGTTAATCCACTGCGCTACAGGGGCGTGTTATTTTACTAAGGTTAAATATGGTATATATAGGCTGAATACGCACACAAAAATTTTGTTCCATACGCGCGCATGCTGCTGCTATGTTGGCGCGCGTGCTGCTGCTGCTACTGTCGAGAACAATCGCGCGCGTCGCGGTCGCGGTCGAGGAGGCGCGCGCAATTCATTTATTTGTATTTGCAAACAAATCTTAGGAAAACTCCAAAAAAAATAAGGAATGCAACTATATATTTTCCGTAAAATTCAAAAACACCTCCCGGTCTAATAGTTGAAGACGGATTTACTCGCGCGCCTCGAATAAAGTCAATGTCAATTGGCAAAAGTTTTGATTCAACGTTATGTCGTCGCATGTAATCGGTTAAGTACCACTCCCCCGACTGGACCGGTGTAGAAAGATGGCGCCAATCTTCGTATTGCAATCGAAGACGAACGGAATGCGGAAATAAAAAGAACTGATCGTCCATTATAAAATTCGTGAGATTCTTCTTGTACCGAAACGTTAAGAAATGACGGTAATTACTAAAGTCCCCTCCCATCGAAGATGTATTTTTAATCATTATTTCTGGTCCCCAGTACTCGCGAGCCCTCGACTGCACACCGTCAAAGTGCTCCCAAGTTAAATTGCTTTTCAGACGCATATTGGGGCGCGTAATTATGTAGTAATCATACTTATGAGCGAATTTAAAGAATTCGATCATTTGTGCAAATTTACAGCATTCGATCTTGTGCTTTTCGTCACAATCGACAACAAGATTTTCATGTAGATCGTTCTTGTATAAATAAACATACGTATATACGTTTTCCCTGGGCAGAAATTTTCTCAGTGACGACGAAAAGTCGTCAGTCGATGGTCTACTGTCGTGATTTAAGAGCAAAACGAGAACATTCATAATTTTTTTATTTTTATAATATAAACCGTTAATACGAAACAAAAAAAAAAGACCGAGCGAGGGAAGAAGGTCATACGTTTGTATGCCTCCTTCCCTCGCTCGGTCAAGATTTGTATTTGGGTTAGTTTCTGTCAACAACCCCAACCATTTTTGGCTTTAATTTGTGCTCACAATCTTTTGCAGTGACCTTTGTCACAGTGAGCATGTCCCTCTCCATATACAAACACATCTCTTACCTATCAAAACTCATAAATTAAACAACTTAGGTTTAATAATAAATCGACAAAATAATTGGAGAAGAGTTCATTGGGGAGGGGGGTTATAATACCTAATATTTACAAGCACCATTGTTTGATTAAGATTGATTTTTTTCATTTACGAAAAGGTTATGTGATGCGAGAGGTAACTTTTGTCACCTCACATACCTGTGGACCAATAAATAAGTTCTCAAAATCCTTTTGGACAATGGAACACTTACCTTTTTTTCCTTCATTTAGAAAGAGATGAAATAAATAACCTGTGCCTTCATCTTTCAAAAAATAATTCAAGACTTTTTCCTGTCGGCCTTTATGGGCAAAACGTTTTTACGCGCTCATCCAAAAAGCTAGATTATACAGTCTGGAAAGTTTAAAAAATCTACTTGAAAATGAAAAGCACCTTTTTTCTTAGTAATGATGTAATTTTGATTTTTTGTGTATAATAAATAAATGAATTTGAACGCAACTAATTTTCTACCTTTTTTCGTCCTCATCCTTGTCGCTCTCGAAATGCCGCGGTTCCAATTTAAAAACACGCCTCATTTCCTCCTTAATCTCATTCGTAATGGGTCTTAAGACAAAGACTCTAAATAATATGTAGGAAAACACCTTGTACACAACCCAAATGTATCCGACCGTGAAGGCCCCGACGATGAACGTGTCAAACTTTCTCGAAACTAAGTCTTTGCATTCTTTGGAAGCGTCAGCCTTGTCCCAAAAGGTCGCAGAGACTCCAGTGAGCCTCGAGCAAATGTCTTTTTGAGGTAATTTTTCCCAAAACCCAACTCCCAAAATTGTAGGACCATCAAAATACAAGTTTCGAAGGGGCCGCAAAATGACGAGGTCAATAATTGTGTTGCAAATATGTTTTAAATGCGTAGTTGCCGAAAACACAAAATCCATCCCTTTTCTTCAGACTCCAACTAAGAGGTTTCCAAACGAGCAAAAAGAAAAAATAAAAATGGAAGGAAACGAAAACCAAGAAATTACGTGGAATGTTGCGCTTGAAAAATTATTGGCAGAGGAGGGCGAAAAGGCCCTTGGTCTCGCTTGGTTGCACAATCAGTGCGAACAGTATTATGGCGCTAGAAGTAACTGGATAAGCATACCTGTCATTGTCTTGAGCACTCTTTCAGGGACTGCTTCCGCATCCTCAACAACGTTTTTTGCCGACAACATGAAGATGGGATCCTTGGGCATCGGCGCGATTTCAATCCTATGCGGTGTGTTAAACACGGTCAACTCATACTTTGCGTATGCAAAAAGAACAGAAGCTCACAGAATTGCTGATATTCAGTTCAACAAGGTTTACCGATTTATTGCGACCGAAATGACGCTTCCGCGTTTGGAGCGTATTCGTGCAAGGGATATGTTAAAGATTGTGCGCGAGCAGGTGGAGCGTCTAGCTGAAACGTCCCCCCCGATCCCTGAGTTTATTGTTGAAAAATTTAAGAAGAATTTCAGAAAGGATTACAAAGACATTGCGCAGCCAGACATAACGAACGGCCTCCGTCGCATCCGCATTAATCAGACGGGGGTCGTGTCGCCCCCAATTTTAAAGACGCCACGCGCGTTTTCGTCGTCCGACTCTGATAAACAAAACAGAAACGGAGGAGAAGGTGATAGCGAAGAGGATGACCAGAGTCCTGATTCGTCTCGATTACAACTGTCAAGCTCGCTTTCCAGTAAGATAAATGAAATTGCAGCAAAGACAGAGCCCATAAAAGTGACGAACCCGATTGTTGTGTCAAAAGGTCTCGACGACTTGAAAATTCGAGCGTCTGACCAAGTTGTAGTTAATGTTGTAAAGAAGAAGAAGGATGGTGCGCTCGAAATTACATAAACTGCGCTCGAAATCGAAAGCATATAATTCTTAAATCAAGTCAAGACAGAAAGGTGCATATAATGGCAATTTCCAACCCACAATAAACACAATTGGCTTGTCATATTTGGACGTTTTATTTCACCTTGAAGGAAACTCTTGTCAGGTAAAACGTCACTGATTCTATAGCATTCTTTCAATTTGTTCGATTTGTAGACAAAGATGTTCATGTTAAGTATGGATGCTAGTATCGTCATTTCTAAAGCCCCGCCCCACAATCCTCCTCTTACTTTCCTCGCGTACGTTTCTGCGCTTACGCTACTCCCTGGATTGTCCCACTCAATCCAGTTAGAAACGGATACCCCATGCAAACTCGCTTGGGGGTGGCGCTCAATAATGTTTGCCGTAATATCTCGCAACAAAAATCCTGTCAAGCCCTTTTCTTTCAGAGTGTAACATATTGCATGGAAAAGGCAGCTGCCGTCTCCTGGCACATTCGTTGCAATCGCCTTCTTTAACATTTTACTTTTTAAAACAACTACGTACAAAACAAAATGTTTTCTTTATGTAGGCGAATTGGTTACAGTGTTGATGCATCAAACGAAATTGTCGATGTATATAATGCAGTTAAAGTGACAAACAATGCCGCGTACATGAAAGATCCGGAAACTCCGAAAATCGGTGGAGGAGGATTTGTTTTTTGCGAAGACCCAGAGCTCAACGAAATCAAACGAAATCTGAAAATTCGCGATGGCTCTGGAAGTGCTTTAGCTTTTTCTCTTCGAAACGTGCAACACTTGCTGAAAGATCACGAAGACTTTGTCACAAGGAACTTTATTTACTTTGAAAATGAGAAGTTTGGGTGCTGGGATTTAAGTGGAAGAACTCGTCGCGCGCTATCGCAAGAAAATACTTTGAATGTTTTAAAATCGGATTTTAAACTTCAACTACTTGGAGATTCAATGTTTTGAAATTAGGTATTGTACAAGAAAGGGGGAAAAAGTACGTTTAAATATAGAATCTATCCATCATGTAAATAATAAAACACAAGCATATAATAAAAATGACATCGACCGAAGTTTACAGTGGTCAACCTCCGGCTGGCGGTGGGGGTTCGGAAAGAGTCGTTCACATCGTTCACCAATCCACTCAACAACAATCAGTTTTCACGCCGTGGAACCTCTTCGCCCTTGTTTCCATTGCACTCTTTCTTGCGTATCTCTACTATTCTTACACGTCTTCCATGACGCTAAAGTCAGAAGAGAAAGAAAGTCCATTCGTGACGGAAGTCACTTCTCCTGAAGTTTCAGCATCTGTACTTGTCGGCGATGGAAGCGTCAAGGTCGTTTTGATGCACGCGACCTGGTGCGAACACTGCCGCATCATGATGCCGGCGTACAATGCAGCCGCCGAGTCCACTAGGCAGATCAGATGGCTCAAAATCGAGCAAACGAATGCTGCTCCAATTCTGAAAACCCGCACCGACATTCGTGGTTTTCCGACAATCTTTGGAGTAAAGTCCAATGGTGAAATTGTTCAATATGGGGAGAGGGAATCAAGGACGGAAGACGCCTTGAGAAAATGGGCTTTACAACTTATTTCTCCTTCTCCGGCGCCTCCGCCTAATCCGGCGCCTCCGCCTAATCCGGCGCCTCCGCCTAATCCGGAGCCCACGCTTAACCCGGCGCCTCCGCCTAACCCGGCGCCTACGCATAATCCGGCGAGTACTGAATCTTCAGTGTCAGTTAAAATGGATGCAGTCTCTCAAACGCAAACAAACGAAAATTCAATGTTAAACAACGAAGTGTCGACCTAAGAAAGTAAATATTTTTTGTTTTAAACCTTATCTTTTGCGCGGGAAGCGCACATAATCCTCGTCATCACTAAAGTCTCCTTCATTTCCCTCTTCCTTTTCTTCCTCTTTCTCTTTCGTTTTCGCTCTCTTTAATGCCTTATCAACTTCCTTTGCGTTCTTCTCCTCTCGTTCCTCTTCCTCAACCTTCTTCAATTTTTTCTGAATCTTTAATACTTTCAGTCTTTGTGCATCATTAAGATTTGAAAAATTTGGGCGGCCATTGGCATCAAAACCACCATTTTGTTTAAATAACTGATTGATTTCTTTGAGCAACGTATCAGATTGTAATTTATTTACTCGATCAAACATGTTGTTAAATTTTCTCAGCATATTGTCCTCCTCCTTCTTAATCTCTTTCCTCATTAAAGTAAGCAACTCCGCAATTTTGTCTTGCGACAATTGTGTAACGTCTGCATCGACGACCTCATTTTCTCCTTCGTATTCCGCAAGCTTTCCTTTCTTAAATTCTGAAATAATATCATTTGATACATCTTCCATTTTGAGAACTAATATACGATTATACAGTTTGCCGAAATCTAATTGGTTTTTAGAGTCTTTCTTCATTTTAGCATCAGCATTCGCTGCTGCCTTCGCCGCTGCTTTCAATTCTTCTTTCTTTACTCTCTTTTTCTCCATACGTTCATATTTTTCCATAATTTTGGTTTCTTCATCATTGAATTGATAACCATTTTTTTCTTTATTTTCCCAGTCGTAAATTAAGTCGTTCCGCTTCTTAATCCTTTGTTTCTTTTCCTTCAACCTTTCATTTCGTTCTTCTGGAGTTTCGGTTTTCTTTGCTGTTAATTTTGACTTCTTGCGTTTTACCACCTTGAGATTCTTTTGATCAAAAGTTTCCAATTTCATGTCACCATCAACATCAATATACACCTCAAAAGAATCATCGCCATTGTCACTATGAATGATACCTTTAAGACCATTAAATTCTGGATCATTTAAAAGACCAAACACTTTGACTCGCATACCTTTTGCAAGGCCCGTATCCGAGTCTGAGTCTGAGTCCTTTTGCTTCCGTCTAGGATTTGGTCTTGACCTTATCGAAATTCGCTTCTTGTCTTCGCGTTTGCACTCCTCGCCAGTACCGCGAATGATTTCAGGCAAAAGTTTTGATTTAAATATTGGTCGAAAATTTACAAGTCTTACCTTGGCAGTGTTGGTGTCATCATCGATTTCACATATCAGAGTAACTTTCTCCAATTCCTTCGTGGTTAATTTACGCATTTCAAAGTGAATAAAAATTATCATTGGTTGTGGTTTAGTTGAAACCTTTTCAGTTCCAAATGCTTTTAGTTCGTATATAGACGTATCTTTTATGTCTGTCTCGTCGACTCCTTCTCTCAATACAATGCTATGAAAACCTCCAAAAGCATTTTCAGAGTCTTTATCGTCTTTGCTCATAGGCAAGTCTTCCTGGTCTGAAAACTGAAAGCTGTACTTATTACCATTAAAAAATCCTTCAAGAACAATTGTACGTTTTTCCTCTAAAGTAACTGAAAAGCAAAATGGGATTTCATTTTTCGCAATGTTATTTTGTGTTACGAATAATCTTCCGGCACTAGGCGCCCGACGTTCCTCATCTTCTCCTTCTCCATTTGCAAACAACTTTTTAAGTAATGAAAAATTTGTTGATTTATCTGATTTTATAGTCTGAAGAAACCGTTTATTATTCAATTTTATTTTTTTGCTAGCTTTTTCAGCAGCCCTTGGCGGAAATGACTCGCTATCCGAGCTGCTTTGAGAAGAGCTATCCGAGCTGCTTTGAGAAGATGAGGACCCTTTTCCCTTAGCTTGCTTAGCTTGCGCAGGCTTTTGAGGAGGCGAGCCCCTAGCTTGCTTTTGGGCAGGCGAGCCCTTAGCTTGCTTTTGGGCAGGCGACGAAGTAGGCGAGCTATGTGCGGACGAAACAGGCGAGCTGTGCGTGGAAGGCACAGGCGAGTTATTCAAGGATGATGCGGCCGAAGTTACTACATTATAAAATTCGAGGCGCTGGAAGACGTCCAAGGACTCAAAGTCTATATCTTGTTCACCTTCAAGCCAATTATTTTCTCTCGCATATTTTAAACCCTTTTCTAATTTTTCTTCAGAAAGGTTTAGATCAAGAATATCTTGTGTTTTAATTGATCTGAAATAATTAAATTCAAAGGTATCTGGATTTGCGGAAAGTGTGTACTGATTTTTTTTGGGCACGAAATTGAGTCCTAAATTGCTGTCAGCGACATACACTTTATTGTCTTTTAATTCCCATTCGTGAAAATTATTTTTATAGCCTTCTGCGCAGTGGCCTTGAGTCACCATCTCCCCTTTCTTCTTGCTTTTTACTCGCAAACAATGCCCAGACATTGCATTCTGAATTAAGCCAGATTTAATGGAAAAAGAAAACCATTGGTTAAGGGGACGTTCGACTTCTCTCTTGCAATTCCATTGAATGAGCTTTGCATTTACCTTTAAAGACTCGTCAGTAATGTCTGCGCAATTTTTTGTTGTTACATCCTTGAGCTGAAAATATCTAGTTTCTTGCATTTTTCTTTTTTTCTTTTTTTAGGTTGTTTCATATTGTATTATTTCCTTTCTGAACACAAATAAAAAATGAAAGGTTTATTACTTCAATACGACGACCGATCACCAAGATGGGCCCAAAAGCTAATTGATCGAAACAGACGAGCGGCTACAGAAATTGGTTTTGATCATATTTACTTAAACGAAAGCGAGTATGATGTTTCGATCCCGCCCTATTGGAGAAAAGTTTTCCTTGTCGAGAAATATTTGAAAACGAAAATGTATGAATACGTCGTCTGGATCGACAGCGACGCCGTCCTCGTCAATGAATCCGAGTTTCTTCAATGCATTAAAGCTGATTTTTCTGTAGCATTTTCTTCAAACCCCGGTCTTTTGAGAAGGGAATGGTGGCCTCTTCGTACTTGGGCGGCGCCCTTTTGTGCTGGAGTTTTCATTGTAAAAAATATGGCTGTGAGTTTTGAAATCTTGGACGAGTGGAAAGCTGGATTCAATCCCTTGCTTTGGAAGAGAGATCCAGTAACGAAAAAATGGATTGGCGAAGGGCTGTATGGTGGATCTAGCTATGAGCAGGGTTGTTTCGAGCTTTTAATTTTTAGATCGCCAAAGTTTCGAAAGCACCTATTGCAAATGGTTCATTGGCGTTTGAATTATTTGCCTATCCACGGAGAAACATGCAACTCAAAAACAATTTTTCTGCACTACTGGAATGGCAACAGGTCACGAATTTTGAGAGATTGGGGAGGAAACGCGGAGGATTTTGTAAATGTATGAATGCTATTTATTGCACTCTATTTATTTTTTCACGGGAGACGTGTACAAGTCGCATTGCCTTGCGTTTTCGCCTTCATAAGCGAGTGAAACTTTTGAACTAATTCCGTTTTTCAAAAAGGAGGCTGCTCTCCAAAAAGGCAATTTTAGTTGGTCGCAAAGATAAGACAATTCTCGAAAAACGCGAGAGCGGGGAATAAATGAATCAATTCTGTCGGAATACGAGTGCTTCATAACATTTTGGCACATCAAGCGTCTGGCGGCAAGCTTTGCGTCAATATTTGAATACCCCAAGACGCTCTTGTAAGCCTCAATTACGACTGACTCGTCAATCCAGTGTATTGCGTTTTTAATGTTAGGATGTGTTTGCAGTTTTTGAAAAATTGGATGGCGAATGCGAACTCGAACAAACTGACGATTTAAATTTTTCTGTTTCAGCTCTTCGCTTAAAACATGGCAAACGTCGTCGAAAAAAAGGATCGACTCCAGAGACACATCTCTGCCCAGTATTGCCCGGATTGTCGAAAGGTCTTTAACTAAACACGTTTCGACGGTCCCATCGGGAAGCGAATACCGAATGCGCCTTCTGGACTTGTGATTGGCAGATGCGACCCAGAGCTTGCAATCCGGCGGCAAGCGGATCCTCCGCGCCACCTCGTTCACGTACCAGTCGCTCGAATTGTTTGACAGAATTACAATGTCAGTGAATTTACCAGATTCCAAAATGTCTAACAAATCATTGTTTATGAAGGAAGACAAGATCACCTTATTAATATTTTCCAAAGATTCGCGGCTCTGCTCGTCCAAAATTTTTGACAGTTCGTCTGTTTCAATTAGAGTTTCATCCACGTCCACAACCGCCACGCTAACCGGACTGGGAGGAAGACACGAAAACCTCATTTGTTTTTTAAAATAATATGTTATTCAGCGAATGTTAAATTTTTCATGTGATTACAATACATTAACAATGCGCTTCGTAATGAATCGGTTTCATGGATTTTAATTTTATGCTCTTTACAAATTTCACGGTAAATGGGATAGAACTTGCGGTACCGAGAACTGCTTAGTGATGGAAGGCAATGATGCAAGCCCTGCATATTCAGTCCTCCAGAAACGTATGTCCAGAAAAACGAGGTTTGACCGTAGTCCATCGAGGTATCTACCATCTGTTCGCTCCAATGGCTCCATGTCTGATTTTTTTGCGCGTTTTCGTTGATGTGAGTTATTTGTGTGAAGGTCATGAACAAAATGCTCCCAATAAAATACGGATACGCCGCAAAGAACGTCGCCATGCTCAACGAAAACCCAGGAATCCAGAATGGATACACAATAATTCCAATTGACGCAAGTACTTGAAGCAAGCATGAAAATCTCGTCAATTTTAAAAGACTTTTGCTCTTTTCGATTTGGAGCTCTCCCTTAGATTTCGAAAAAAGCATTTTTAGTGGATACATTATTGATTCTGCAAATGTAGACGTCAACCACGTCGTTGCGGAGCCAAACAAGAGTTGGTATTTTAAATTTGAGTTCCATTTTTGTCTAGAGTGCATTCTCAAGTAAGGAACAAAATGCGTCAGGTCAAAGTCTTTATGCGCCTCGTTTGTGTTTGAGTGATGTGATACAGCGTGCTGCAAGTACCAGTGCGTTGTGTTCACGAACAAGAAGTGTGAGAAGAGACATGCGTAATGGTTTGCGACAGAATTTTTTGACAAGGCAAAATGGCCCGCCTCGTGCCCAACATTAACAAAAATAAGCCATTGAAAGAATGGGAGCAACAAGCAAGCTAAAACGGATCCTTGCATCCATCCGAGCCAGCACGCGCCAGCCGCGATTGCAACCATGGAGTTGAACAATACCATACCTGCTGACATTTTAAAGTTTTCTTTGGAGCCGAAGAAAAGATGCGCTCGCGTATAAAGGTCTTCGTAAAAGCTGTTCTTCTTCGGTCTCGTGTGAATTCGACCGATAGCTGTTCCAAAATGGTACTGGTCAAAAAGAACGGATATGTCACGATTTTCAGCAAGAGAAATTGCAATTGAACCCCCTGGATGCATCTTTTTAATTGAATCAATATTTACCTTCACTCCATGGATAATGCAGTACGTACAGTTATCATCTTGCATTTTCTTACTCTGTTTTTTTATTTTTTTTTTTATTAGAAGTTAGGCTGGCTATAAAAAAGAAGAATAAAATAAAAATGCCTCTTATTCGCGCCTTGTCTATTGACATTGGATGGAAGCACCTCGCATACGCAATGCTGGAAGTGGGATCTGAAAACGAAACGAAGCAGACAAGCGAGGAAGATTTCAGTATCAAGGCGTGGAACTGCGAAAGCCTTTTAACGTCAAGTGAGAACGGACCTGTCAATGTGAATGACACGAGTCTCGACGAGCTGATTCGATTGACAGTGCCTTCGATTGCGAAAATCTTAGATTTTTGGATGAAATGGCCAGGTAGTAGTGAAGATTTGAAGCCTTCAATTGCATTTCTTGAACAGCAGCCTCTGGGGATGCAAGCTCGCAACGTAAAGTCAAAGACGCTTAGTCATGTAATTCAAGGATTGCTTATTTCTAAGGGGATTCCCGTCGTCTTTATTTCGCCGCAAAAAAAGCTCAAGTACATGGAACAATCGGGCACGTACTCCGACAACAAAAAGTTCGCGGTGGAGGAAACTCTTCGATTGTTAAACTCTATTGACCCGAATGAATCAAGCAACGTTTGGCTTCAACACTTCAATTCGTTTAAAAAGAAGGACGATCTTGCTGACTCCTTTTTACAGGGGCTTTATGCATCAAAAGACCAAATTTTGGCTATTATTAAGGACGCGAACAAAAAGACAAAGAGAAAGTCAGGTGGTCCAGAATGCCAAGCGGATTTGGTAGACTTGGATGCAGGAAATCCAAAAAAGAAACACAAGAAAAAGGGGAGGGAAAAGAGCAGAAAGGCCGCAGAGGCTTCTGTTGCCCTCGACCTTTAATAATGATTTAAAGTCTTTACGTGCCTTGAATTTTTGATATCAAAGCATGCAATTGCGTTTGTTGGAAGATTTGCTGCCAATTCCCTTCTCGAATAGTTTGTTGTTAAAGCTGCGCATTTGTGTCCATCGCGAAAAAGAAAAATGTACCGGAGATGAGTTGAAAATCGGAGAGAAGATGCAATGTCCACAATTCCCATGTCGGTCATTTTTGTAAATGAAATTCCAATGTCGGCAGTCGCTGGATTTGTTTGCAGGCAGCGCGAAAGCGCTTTTGCTCCAACATTTGAAATCGGATTTCCGTTCAGTCCCAGAGCCCAAACTTTTGAAAATTTCTCGTTAGGACATAATTTTTCAAAGAGCTTTGTCGCCCCTGCATCGCCGATTTCGCACCCGAAAAGAAACATTTGCTCGACCGATGACGGAAGGCAGTCAATTAGATCGATGAGGCCTTCGTCGCATATTTCGTTTCCGCCAAAGACAATTTGTTCGAGTTTAGGCATGTTCCTGATTGAAGAAAAGAGTCGTAGAGAGTTGTATTTTGTAAAGTAATTGTAGTTTAGATTTAGAACTCTTAAATTGGGAAATTTTGAAAAGAAGTCTTCGTAATCGGAAAAGGTCCATGACAATGAATTTTGGTCGAGCTTCAATATCGTAATTCTGTCCAATATAATCGTTGGTTTAAGTGCTCTCCAGCATTTTTCGTCAATGTTATCAACTTTTCGGATGGAAAAGGAGAACAAGTTTTTGTTTGACATTAGAAGCACGCGCATAGCCGCAAAAACCTCAGGTTGTAGTGTTGAATTGTGTCTCACTCCGGTTTCAAAAAAGTCACTCTTGACTAGCGAAAACTTTTGAAGTTTCTTAATGGACAAGATGATTTTCGAGGCGTCTCCGGGCTGCAGCGTGGATAATGTTGCGCTCCCGATCTTAAATTTGCGCAGCGAATGCGTCGACAAGAATTTTGTCAGATCGTCAATGCAATTTGCATGAATTGTACACAAAAGAGAGAGCTTGGTCAGGCATTTAAGTTCGCCCAGATGCTTAAAAGAAGATTCAAGATCAATCTGTTGACGGTCAGATTCCAGAATCAAAGTTTTAAGCCTCCTGGGAAAGTTTAGATTGTTTATGAACAGAACGGAAGATTGTTCGAATCGCAGGGCTCGACAAGACGTTAGTTTCTCGAGAAATTCCTTCACAATCTTTGATACCCAGAATCCTCCTTGTTGGTCTTGAAAATTTAATTTAACTGAAGAATAACAGTGTTTAAAGTTTTCAAGAGTCTGTAACTTTTTCGAAAACCCCATGCTTCCCGTAGGTCTGTCTAAATTAATTTTCAATGGAGGCGTCATGAGAATCAAGTTTTCTCTGACTGCTCGGGACGTGAAAGAAAGACTTAAGAAGGATTTGAAATCGAGAAATGATGCCGTTGTTTGCAAGAGGGACGGGTGCGTCTCTAGAGTTATCTTTGAAATCTCCTCGTTATTTACCGCTGTCTCTTTACACATTGATTTACAATACTCAAAATCGTCCTTTGGGTCCTCGGACGAGTAAAAGGATACAAGAAACATTTTTGAATTTATGGATATATAGAATAAATTAAAAGTTTGGTAATAAAAAAAAAGAATTATTTGTTCGAAAAAAAAAATGTCGGCTGAAGATGATGTAATCAAATTGCAAGCAGTTTACGTGTACGTTTCCGCAATGTGTCAGATGTTTAATATTAATGTTAATGATGTTTACAGCTTGTTTTCAGTAAGCGATAGGATTACATTTACGGATGAAGATATTGCGTCTTTAATTGACGAACCTTTACCTGAGCAAAAACTACCACCAATTTCACCGATCGTAATTGAAGGCTTAGAAGGAGGTTTTAGGGTTCGAAAGAATTCAAAACTTTTTATCATAATTGCACTAGTTGTTATTCTTCAAATTTCAATGACCGATGCAATTTCTCGTCAAAGTCTAATAGATCAGAAGTCGGCGTCGGCTTCTCCACCTCCACCTCAGGCGGCTGGAGCGTCGGCTTCTCCACCTCCACCTCAGGCTGGAGCGTCGGCTTCTCCACCTCCACCTCAGGCTGGAGCGTCGGCTTCTCCACCTCCACCTCCAGAAAGGATACCTGGTTGGTTTGAAATGTTAAAATTAGATTATGAGCAATTGACAAAAAAAGATACAAATCTTTTTTTAAATGGTATAACTGGTATTTTAATCTCTAGAAACCTATCATTAATTGCATTTATTGCTATAACTGCTTTTGTTTTCTTAGGACATTTGTTTTCGTTTTTAACAATTGTTTCATTTCTAATTAGATTTTTAAGTCAAAGAGGTTCTACTCCACTTCTAAAACTGTTTACTTTAGGGAGTGGTGCAGAAATTGCATTGAGTAGTGCGGTAACTGCAGGGGCTTTTGCAATTGCGTTTTTATTTGTTAAAAATTATTTTGATGAACAAAATAGACTTCCACAACTAGAAGATGGGGAAATACAACTTTTTACAAAAGATGATGTATATAAAAATGACATAAAACATTTCAGAAATCCTCCGGTATGGTGGTGGTTAGATTTGAATATAAGAATCAATCGTTTAAGGGAAATTAAAAATGATATCAATACAAAATTAAACCCACAACCTGTTGCACAACCTGTTGCACAACCTGTTGTACAACCTGTTGCAGGAGTCTTAGCTGTTCGTAATAATAATAGAAGAAATTCCATGTCTAAAGCTAAAAAAGTTGAATTAGTTAATGATCAGAAACTTCTTACATTAGTAACTGAATTTATAACACGTTTGAATTTTATTAAAGAAAATTTCCGTTATGTTCCTCATTATTTGTACGGAGAAAATTTTTTTGCATCAAAGGAATCATTTGTAAGAGGTTTACAAACCGCTTTTTTTTATAATGCTGGTTTCTTTACTGTTGGTGCTGGTGTCGTTGGTGCTTCCGGTGCAACCGAAGAGGCGTTGGCCTTTAGAGGTGGAGCATCATATATTTGCGAGGGTATAACTAATTTAATTGCAGGTGTGTATGTAATATTTATTCTTTTAATAATTTTGGTTTTTATATCAAGATTTATTGATTCTTTTGAACCAAATGGTAAAGTTGATCCAAACTTATATCAAGACTTTCTTAAGAGAGTAGGTAGTATCGAAGACATTAAACTGACGGTGATTCAGATTTATCAAACAATGTTCGATAACGTTATATATACATGGATCAAAAATGTGGTGATTCCAGATCTAATAACAAGATTTTTAACTCGCGAATTTTTAAATCAATTGTTTTTTGGTACTGTTGCTGCGACCGCCAGTGGTGTTGCTGCGAAAACCGGTGGTCCCTTAGACAAAATATTAGATAAACTAAAAGTATATGGATATACAGTTAAAGACATAATTTATTTTATTTCAAACATAGGAAAATATGTATTTCTAGGTATAAATTGTTTGTCAGGTGGCTTGTATAATTTCCATAATTGGGTGTACACTCGTCTTTTGAGTGGATGCGGTTTTGTCTTAAACTTTACCCAAAAAGACATTGATGAATTACCACAATTGGTAGGAAAAGTTTTGGACGAAAATATACCAAAACTAAAGGTTGCTTCCACTTTTCCTAACGCCATAAAAGAAGAAGATAAACTTTTATTAAAATCGACATTAACCACTGTAGTGTTAGATAAAAGCAAAATACGAATAAATCCAATACTGTACAAAAACTTCGAAAATTCAATAATTTCAAGACCAACTCGTTCTAAAAGACGAACATCGCGGCCATCATCAAGAAAACGTACGGCATCGCGGCCATCGAGAAAACGTACGGCATCGAGGCCATCAAGAAAACGTACGGCATCGCCATCACGGGCACGGGCGAAAAGCAAGAGGTCAAGACGATAAAGCTATATTGCAAATTTATTTACAAAACACCCCCTTCCCTAAGTTCTTCAAAAATCTCTGGTGTTACGCGTACCTTCCGAACAGCCAAACACTTCCCTTCCTTCGCTTTAAAAATAAGACGGCGTAACCCGTGACTTGCCCATTTAGGAGGATGCACGCGAGCGCGAGTCTCATTCGCGTCAAAATCAGCTACAACAACTTCGCTCTCAAAGTGGCATGATTCAAATCCTAAACGCGTCAAGAGCAAGGACGCAAAGACAAGTTCATCTGGCGCGACCCCTCCTAACCTGGGGTCAAAACACGGTTCTAACTTATTGAAAAAAGTTTCTGATGTTGAACAAAGACTTCTTGCTTCTTCCCTTATCGCAAGATAGTGCTGAGCATTCAAAACAATGAATTGAGAGCTTATGTACAGATCAACATTCAAGTCTTTGAAAACTTGCTTTTTGAATATCTTTGTAAACATGCGATTGTTTTCAAAGGTCCACAAGGACGTCTTGTTCTTCAATGTAGAATTGCAAAAGTCCGTTAATTTTTTGGCTGAAAGAAGCGGAATTGTTTTTTCGCTGACAAGGAAATAATGGCTGTAGTCAGGATGAGGAAACTCTTTAGCGCACGTATCAAAAAGATCAAGTTCTGCAGTTACAATCGAGCATTTTCCCCACTCTGAGGACACGGAAGACAGAACAGCAACATTGACCTGTAAATCTCTCACGTCTTGGACCCACCTGTCAATCTTCTCCATTTCCGTTGCATTGCAGTTTGTCGTAATGAGCGCGCAAGCAACTTGACTCGACCTTGACTTTGCCAGCCATTCCTTCCAAACCTCAGCGGTCCAAAAGTCTCCACAGATTAGAAATGCGCAGACTATCATTTTTTATATGTTTTCAATTTGAACAGTGTCAATCTCAACCGGATTTAACACTTCGTAACGCGTAAAGTCCATTTGCGATAACGAGGGGCAAGTTTTAGGAATAACAATTTGAAACGGAAACTGTTCAATCTGCTTGAGATAAAAAATGCGATGCGAAATGCTTTTCACGTCGTAAACGCACCCCTCGCTTGCAAAAATGTCGCAGGCTTTTACTTCGTTAATTTGCGGGAAGGCGCGAATGGATGTTTGGTTCAAGAAAATGCTAAAGACAAATCCACAAATTATTTTAGTCGCTTGTGTCATTTGAATTGAATTGCAAGCATAGAATACCCCAGAATCCAAATCTAATGTGAAGCACTCAGAAGAAAACATATTGTCTGACGGTAGAATAATTAAAAGGCGGAATTCGTTTTTTTTTAAATATTTTAATGAAATACATAAATTTTCTCGCTTTAGATCGTCATCTGAGCAAATAACCTGTTTTTCAACTTCCTTGTATGTGGGAAGAAGAGGAACTGGAACGTACTCACATTGTCCTAGAAGTCGGTTGGTTAAAACTCTGCACCTTAATTGATTGATTGTTAAAAGACCTTTCCAGTCCATCCATACTTTTTATTTTAAAGTGCCTTCTAAACAATCAAAAAACAACAATGTTAAGCCGTGAACTTAGCCGTGAACTTGAAAAGTTGCTTCGGGACTCAAAGGGATATCCGGTGGAGGATACGCTATGGAGCGAGTCGACTGTAAAATTGAGACAGTTTTCTCCGCATCCTTTATCCTTATCCTTATACAACACAACGTGTACCGCAGTTTACTGGGTCGAGGCCCCCGATGGTTTAAACGCGACGGAATGGGCAGAGACTCGCCCTTGGTTTGAAAACCTAACTTGCCAGCCAAGCAAAAACTCGCTTGCGCCGTCGAATCCAAAAAAGTTCAAGGTTTACTATACACACCCGTCCCCAGAAAAAAAATCTTTTCTCGCTATCCCTCGCTTCTACGGCCTTAGTTTATTCGGACCACCTTCAAGGGACTTGAGGAACCAAGGTCTTGCTGCTTTTGAATCATTACATTTTGGAGATCCGACTAGACCTTTACGAAGTTATCAGGAGCAAGCGAAAGACAGGGGCTTGGAGAGTCTCAAAATATGGGGCGGCGCAATGCTCGAGCTCGACTGCGGGGCGGGAAAATGTCTTGGGTACGACACGCCGGTGATGATGGCTAATGGCAGCATTAAGCGGGTGCAGGATATTGCAGTGGGCGAGCAGCTTATGGGCGATGACAGCACCCCACGCACGGTCTTGAGCCTGGCGCGCGGTCGCGAGGCGCTTTACCGCGTGATTCCTATCAAGGGCGACCCCTACGTGGTGAACGAATCACACATCCTCTCGCTCAAACACTCTACGAACCACGGGCGCGACAAGAAGGGAGACGTGGTGGACATAAGTGTGCGCACTTTTCTCGATCTTCCGCCGACCTATCACGGGCGCGCGGGGCGGCTGCTGGGATACCGCGTGGGAGCGCGCTTCCCCGCGCGTGATGTCCCCCTCGACCCCTACATGCTTGGGTACTGGCTTGGCGACGGCTCATCCGGGAGCGCTGCCATTACCACCATCGAAAAAGAGGTCATTGATTACTTTGCCACTGAAGCTGCCCGCATTGGGCTCGTCTTGAAGCGCAGTAATGAGGACATCACATATCGCATCACGCAAGAAAATCGCACTGGCCGCGCAGGTAGCAACTCCTTTCTCAACGCCTTGCGCGACCTGCAAGTGCTCAACAACAAGCATGTTCCTGAGCTGTACCGCGTGAATTGTGAGCGAGTGCAGCTAGAGATCTTGGCGGGATTAATTGACTCTGACGGGCACATCGACAATAACACCTACGACATCATATTCAAGAGCGAGCAGCTTCTTGACGACACAATCTTTATCGCGCGCAGCCTGGGATTCGCCGCGTACAAGACGGTGTGCCAGAAGACTTGCACAAACGGCGCACGCGGTCCCGTGACGGGCACTTACTACAGGACTTGCATTCATGGCGAAGGCTTGGAAAAAATTCCTGTGAAGGTTCCTCGAAAGCAAGCTGCGCCTCGCCTGCAAGTAAAGGACGCGCTGTGCACGCGCATTCGACTGAGCCCGCTTGGCGAAGGTGATTACTACGGCTTCACCATCGACGGCAACCGCCGCTTTCTCTTGGGAGACTTTACGGTGACCCACAATACTGCTATTGCTTTAAGCATTGCTGCAATTTTAAAAGTCAAGACTCTCGTTATTTGCAACAGGAGCTTTTTGATGAATCAATGGAAGAGCGACATTATTGGGGTTTCAGATTGGACGTGGAAGGACACGAGCGAGACCGTGCCGGTGAAAAAGCTTATCGAGGGTGGGCTTGAGAACAGGCCCAAAGATTTTATCAAGAGAACTTGCGATGCATGCAAAAAAACAGTTTTTTCGGACGAAGTGCGTCCTCAACAGCTGTCGGCGCTCCTCCAGCTACCCTGTTTCAACGAATCGTGTCCATCTCGCGGTTTCGTAAAAGGGAAGCGATGGATTGGAACTTGCGCGCCTTCAAGAGGCTGGATTGAGGGGGCACGGATCGGATGGCTGCAGGGAAAGATTGTCGATGTCGATGACAAGGACATTGTTATTTCGTCGATAGATTCTCTTTCCGAGGGAAAATATTCGCGAGAAATCTTGAGCCAATTTGGGTTGGTAATTGTTGACGAGTGCCACCACATCGCCGCGTTAACATTGAGCCAAGTAATGCCTCAAATCCCATCAAGATACGTTTTGGGCATTTCGGCAACTCCCGAGCGAAACGACGGACTCGAGCACATCATCTACTGGTTACTGGGGCCTTGCGCGTTCGTCTATAAACGTCTTCCCTCAATTACTGGCATCTCGCACACCGTAAATGTTCAGCAAGTCATTTTTTCCGGAGGACAGGACAAGTCCGATGCAAAATTGTGGAATGGGCAACTGGCCTTTGCCGAAATGATTAATAGACTTGCTGAGGATTCTGAAAGAAATCGAGTCTTGGTCGACATTATCGTCAAGTGCTACAAGGAAGGGCGGAAAAAAATTCTTGTTGTGTCCTCCATTGTGCAACACGCGAAGCTGCTAAAGGACATGTTGCTGCTAAATCATTCGTCGGCGGTATCGGAGCACGACGTGTTTTCAATTTTCGGAGGCACGAAGCAGGACGTGGTGCGCAAATCAAAAACAGACGCGGCAAGGGTTGTCTTTGCATCCTACGCGTACGTGGGAGAAGGATACGACGATTCGGCTATCGACACAATGGTGCTCGCGCTCCCGAGATCAAGCATCCAGCAAATTATAGGGCGCTGCGAACGCGTGCACGACGGAAAATTGACACCTATTGTTTATGATTTGATCGACGACTTTTCAATTTTTGAGTCCATGTCGTACAAGAGGCAAAAATTTTACAAGTCCAGAGGGTTTTTGTGCGCAAGAACGCGTTGGGACGCGTCGGGTGTGGATGAAAAAGAAATGGCATAAAATAAATGCAAAAAGAACGCAGAACTGCTTCACGCAAACAACGCGCTCACATTTTGACGAAACAAAACAGAAAATGTTTCACCTGTGGTAATTTTAACGCGAACCTTGAAGTTGATCACGTAATTCCGTATGCAGTTGGTGGAAAAACTGAGCTTTGGAATCTAAGAGCGTTATGTCCAAACTGTCACGCCGAAAAAAGCAGGAACTCAGACGAAGCCGAAAAAATTAGAATTGTGAAGCGTTTAAAGCGAGAACGTTGCGAACTGTGCTGGACTTGCGACAAGATTGTATCACCGTATTTTTTTCAAACCGGCCAATGCTTTCATTGCATAGAGGAAACGTTAGTGAAAACAATCCCACAGAAATGGCAGAACAAAATTTGGGAAATTCCTTCTTCACCAATAACATCTTGTGATGAAGAATTGAAATAGGGGTTTGCAAGTATGAGATGAAAATTAAATCAGTTCGTTTTTTTCCACTCCTTTTCGTCCTCTTCCTCCTTGTCACATTCGTCTTCAGAACCTCCTAAACCAGAAACTGTTGATGCGTCACTTTCATCTTCAGCTTCATCTTGATCTTGATCATGTTCAGGTTCCTGCTTCGGTTCGTATTCCTTTCTTGTTCTTAAGCAATTGTTTTTAAGGAGCGGGTAAATTCCATACAATATTAAAATTGTAGTATTTAATGATAGCCAAACCACTCCAAACATTGTTTTCGGATCAATTTCATACATTTTATTATTTTATTTATTTTTGTTTTTCCTTACTACTTTATTTCTTCTTTCAACTTTCAAAAATATAGTATAGAATGAACGACGACGACAGCGATAACGAGGCTGAGACGGCCGAGTACTCCAAAATGTACTGTAAATTTTTGGACCGCGTCGAATCGCGCATCGTAAAATCATGGGTTACGTCCTGGTTCTCCTTTATCATAAAGTTTTTATTGTACGGATTGGCTACTTTTGTTTGCTTAGCTTCGGTGCTGCTTTACGCTCGCAAGCAAATAAGTTCAACAGATTTTGCGTACGTTATGCCGCTTTCCGCGCTTTCAAGTGCTGCTCTCATTTACACGTCTTCACTGTTCTCTCCTGAAAAGAGGTCGGAAATTTTGTTAGATGTCGGTTTCGACCTAATTTCTGAATTCTTGCCAACGTCCAAACGAGTAAAAAAGTTTACTTATCGTACAAGGAGTTAAAATACATATTGGTGTTGTAATCATTGTGTGTAGTTTGTATTTCCGCAGCCACTTCGTCAAAGTCTTCCAGACATGATGGAAACGTAATATCCAGTTGAGCCCGCATGCAACGAACCGCTTCGATCACCGCGTGAAGTTTAGAGCGAAATTTTCGCGGAGTTCCAAAGGATAGCTTTATTTGCTTGAGAGACAGGGAAACGTTGAAAGCGACAATGCGGGCGGCAGCAATGACGACGTCCTTGTATTCTTCTCTCGCGAAAAGCGCAAACTCGCCTAGACGATCAATTAGATCTAGCCACGTAGGATCAAGCGCGATCATTTTGGCAGTGTCTCTGCCTACAATTCTTTCAAGATCGTCGACATTGACGGAACTCCCCTTTTGAGTTTGAGCAGATGTTTTCGTTTTCAGAGTCATTGTGTAAAAGAGTCCCGCAACAGCTGCAACGGCTCCACCTAAAACAACTTTAGGCATCATTTTTTTTATATGTTGTTGCTGGTTGTTTATTTATTTAATATATTTTTTCATTAATTCAAACAAATAAACTTAAATTTTAAAGTGTACCGTGTAAAGAATGTCTTACGAAGAAGGAAAACAGAGAAACTTGTGTTGCGTGTGCAAGGAAGACTTGGGTTCACAGAATCCTCGACAATTATGCAGAAAGACGTATTGTCCTGAGCAATCTCTTTTGGAATTAGATGTAGATAATGATAGTTTAACAAACCAGTCTAATCAGCCAGAGCAGTATTGTCTTGAACAGCCCAAGCCGATGGAAGAAGAACTAATGTGTGAATCGTGCTCGTTAAAATCATCTCAATCCTCCAACTCTACAAATATAAACTTGAATTCAGTTCCCACGCAAGATCAACCAACGCAAATAGTGAACCTTGTATCACCGCCTTTTCAAAATCTAAAAACTGAGGAATCGACAACCAAAAAATATCCAGCAAATGACATTCGTTCTTTTCTGGCAATCACTAAAAAATAAAAAAGATTGTTGTCGTTTATTTATATAGGAACGTAACTAACAACGAAAAAAATGTCGTTAGACTTAAAAGGTGGAAACTTTATAGGTCAAGGTGCTTCTACATGCGTGTTCAAGCCTAGAATCGAGTGTGCGCCTAATACGCTTAAAGGAAAAATCCCCGTCGACGAAAACGGAAATGTCGACAAAAATCTAGTTTCTAGATTGATTCCGAAAGGCGATGATGAATTCCAAAATCAAAGTGCTGTGCGGGAAGCAATCAAAGAACTTGATTCAAAGTATGTTGGGTTACGATTTGCAGACCACTTTAATGTAGCCGTAGCAACTTGTACGCCTGATATCAGAAAAGAAGATTTACAACCAAATCAAGAACAAAAAATTTGTTCAGTAAAAGGTTTTGATGATTTAAGAACTCTTGGAGTCAAAGATAAGTACATTAATTTTATAACAAAACTTCAAGGAAAAAACTTATATGAGTACCAAAATTTCTCTACAAAAAGTACAGACTATGCAGAAGTAAAACAACGCTTTCGTACTGCATTTTTTGAGTTAATGAATGCTACAATTGCTTTAAACTCTGAGGGAGTTGTTCATTATGATTTGCACTCGAATAATATTGCCTGGACAACAGACGATTTCCCGCAAAAAAGCTTGGTAATTTTTGATTGGGGATACAGCCAATATGGATTTGATAATTTTATTAAGTATCTTTGTAAGAAAGTAAGTAAAGATGATGGAACGCCTAATTTCAAAAATTTATTGAAACACTATTCAACTAGATCTCAATATCAATTACAAGTAAACGTTTTGAAAACAATATTTGTTGGAGTTAATTTGAATAACGTTAATGATAGAGTAAAAATCATCGAAACTGAGTATTCTCCATCAAAATTAGAAACGTACCCGAAGTTGACTTCCCTTGAAAAATTGTTTTATTGTTGGGATACATATTCACTTATTAATCAATTACTTAAAGAAAACTACCCTGGACTTGAAGATCTGAAATCAAATAATTATTTAAAAGTACGTGGAAAGAGCAATTTGTCGCCTACAGAAATTCTAAAAACGCTTAATGGTTATGTTTTGTCTACTAAATTTCCCAGAGAAGGAGGTTTAAAACTATTTGTGCGATCGTTGTGGGATCTAGTTGGTTTTGCATTTAACGAAAGAGCTGTAGTTAAAAACGCATCAACTTTTGAATATCAATATCGTGAAAAAAGAGAACCTAATCAAGAACAGAATATTGCTGCTAATCAAGAATTTGAAAAAGTTAGTAGGCCCTCACGCCTGCGCCTGCGACTAAGTTATTCTTCTATGCACTCTCCTCCTTCTCCTGTTCGAGGTGTTGTGGACGGTTTGTCTCCTTTTGCAAGTGTACAAGGTTCACTTTATTTAAAGCAATCATCCAAAAACAGAAAATCTTCATCCAGATCCAGAAAATCAAATTCTTTCCGGTTAAGATCTACAAGCCATTCCAGACCGATTTATGTAACTTCAAAATCATGTTCAGGCAACATGGTTCTTGATTCGCGATCTAAAACGTGCAGAGAACGCAAGAAGCCAGGTCCCAAATCCAAATCAAGATCGAAATCTGGTCCCAAATTGAAATCAAAATCGCCATGTCCACGCAATATGGTTCGGGACAAACTTTCGAAAAAATGCAGGGAACGCAAAAAACCCGGACGCAAACCTTCTTGTCCTCCAGGACAGGTTCGCGACAGTAAATCAAAATCAAGACGATGCGTCAAGTCTAAAAGAAATTTCTAATAAACAAAAAGAGAGGCGACGTCATGGAAACGCTTTCTTCAATGATAGAGTACTTATCTCCGACAATGATGTGGGCGTCCTTATTTTTTGCGACACTAACTATACTAAGTATCATTGACAAGGTTCAGCGTCACTACACTAATAAAAGACAGGAATTGAGATGCGCGAACGAAACGAAAACAATATTTGTTGCAATACAGAATTTTTCTGGAGCGATTGCTGGAGGCCGTTGCCTCTTTTCGCTGTTTGAGCACGCAAAGTGCCCCTCCCGCATTCGCGTCGGTATTTACGAGTCCAGCTACATGCCTCGCGCAGTCGCCGTGCCGTACTACGAATCATTCCAAAGAAGGTTCTCGCTTTCAAGCAGAATATATTCATCTTCGATTAAAAGTATTGCGAACTCCACGCGGAACGGAGGGCCGTACTCCGGACGACAAGCGTTGCTCGAGAGTGCTTTTTCGGGCGAAGACTTTATCCTGACTATTCATGACGGAGTAGAAATGCTTCAGAATTGGGACTTTGATTTGATCGAAGCGCATTCAAGATCGAGCACCGAGATGCACAATACCGTGATTGTCGCGCCGCCGGCGCCTATACAAACTCTTTCGACAATAAAAAACATTTCCTTCAATATTTTTGGCATTTCGTCACAGGCCTTGACGGATGCTCGCTATCCTATTGTCGGGGGATTTTCCGAATCCGGCCTGCCTTTGCACGCTTCAAAACCGTTTTTGGGAGGAGCAAACCCCGAAGGATTGAAAAGCCTTCTATGGGTATCCTCTTGCGCTTTTGCACCGTCTGGCTTTTTCATTGACTCCAAAGTATCGGCTCTTGAGCAAGCAGCTTCTAGCTCAGCCGACTTTCGTCTGTGCCACGCAATTCCAAAACGCGATTTCCCTCATTTATTTCAAGAAGACACCTTGATAACATGCGACGGAATGGCCGCAGGTTGGACATTTACCTGCTCGCCCAAAAGCGTGTCAAAGCTATTTTACGACCCTGACTATTCAGTTGTCTCTACGAGGTCAGGCATTCCTCTAGAAAATATTCACGCGACGAGTAAGGCAGTTCGAGACTTGCTGCACAACGACCTCGCTCCTTACCTTCAGGAACTCGGCTTGTACAAGAAAGCATCGCCCAAGGCCTTCTCAGGAGTTGTGGACCTTAATAACTCTCTAGAACTCGAGAACAAACACGGAACTGCAGCTCGTGTGATCGCTCCTGGAACTGCTTGAGTGCTTGAGTGTTGTGATCAAATCCTTAATCTCGTAACCATGTTATTTTAGTTTTTCAAATGTCTTATAATCAATTATAGAAGAAGGCTGCCATGGTATGGGTTGTTGTAAAGGTGCAACCTTTGCCGTATTCGATTTAGATTTTGACCTCCTTTTAGGTATTAAGATTGGGGGCCAAATACTCCATCTCCACGAATGCAAACTTTGTTTCCATTCCATTTTTATCTATACCAAAAGCGATGTCTGGCGGGGTCTCCCCCGATTGCTCCGTTCGAAACTAATTCGTTTAGATCGTGTTTTAGGTCAGTTGAAAAAAACTCGTGAATTTGTCTCGCCGAAAATCCCCTCCTTCTCAGTATGCTGTCCTCCAAATTTTTTGTCAGTCTTAAAAAGTTTTTGATACGCAATTGAGATTCGTCGAATTTAGGTTTGTGTTGAGCTCTAAATGATCGAAAGCATTCGCGGAGAAACCTCGCTCGCGTTTTCTTCAAATCGTTCGCGAGCTTCCGGTGAGTGGACAAGGATTCGTTTAGTTTTGATCGCAATAACTGCAACTCTTCGTTTGCCCCATTTTCCGCAATTAGTGCGTTTTCAACTTCTTGATTATTTTCAATGATTAAATTAATTTGATTTCCCGTGACGGGAGATATTTCAAGTTCCCAAACGTCATTTCCTGCTCCTACAATTTGTATTTGGTGATGATGATTTACTAATTCGTCTCTGCACAAGGAGCAGAACTTGCCCATGCGCATTGCAGGAACTTGGCACGAAAAGTGGAACGCGTGACCGCACTTGAGGCGGACGCACGATGAATCCACGGAGTCAAGTAAGTCTTCCCTTTCAGCTTCGACTGACACGGGTTGCTTGAAAGAAAGGGTCTTCATCGGCTCAATGCAAATTCCGCATTCGTAGTCCTGGTGCTGGTCCTTGTCTAGGTCTTGATCCTTGTCTAGGTCTTGATCCTTGTCTTCATCTTCAAAATGAAAATTCATCTTTGTTCTATAAGCCTTTTTTTATCAAAAAGAGGAAAAAGGGAAACCGCGTCTGTTGAAACGTAAAGAGAAAAAAAATGAAATCAAGGGCGAAAAAATTAAAATTGAAAAGTCGAAGAAGAAGTCCCAAAACGAAAAGAAGTCCTCGAAGATTAAGGAGTCCGAGACTTATCTTGAAAAGAAGCCCGTATAATCTGCGAGGTGGTGAATATAAAGACGTGGGGATCAATCCTGAAACCGGCGGTTTTTTCCAGTACTTGTTTAAAATGCCCACTCGATTTGCTGCACAGGTGGAGTCGACTGGAGCCATGATAGCGAATGCATTCAAAAACACGCGAATTTAGGGTTAGAGAGAAAACTTTCAAAATAACTCTTAAATATAAAAATGGGCATAAAGGACTTGGTGTCCTTTTTAAAGAAACGAGATCCTGATATTTTTTCAACTTCGTTCTCATCATGGCAAGAATCCTTGACTCAGAATACAAGTAGTACAAAGAGGCTAAGGATTGCAATTGATGTCCCCATTTTAGCCTACAAATTGGCGTATATTAGCGGGACTGATGTCCTTGTCCAGAGAATTCTTCACTTTGCTTTGAAATTTAAAGAAACCGCAACTCCAATCTTTGTATTTGACGGAGAAAATCTCGTCGAAAAAACAGAAGAAAAGGCAAAGAGGGCTGCAGCGTTTAAAAAACGTCCTCTCCCTCCTGTGAGCGAGACCAGGCGCTTGTTCGCTGACGACGAGTTTGAAATTGTAGTGGAACTCGGCCCTCCTGCGTGCAAACAACCTTGCAAGAAGGATTATGTTTTAATGAAGGAGGCTCTGCTGGCGGCTGGCTATGAGTGCCAGAGCGCGAAATTCGAGGCCGAGGCTTTATGCGCGTACTTGTGTTCAGATAATGTTAGGCAAGCGGACGCCGTTTTAACTGAAGACTCGGACGCGTTTGCTTACTGCGCGACAAACGTCATTCTGCGTTACGGCTCTGCCGATTGCATCGTGGTTGAATCAAGGAAAATGTTTGAGTCTTTAAAAATTTCTCCAGACTGTTTCATTGACCTTTGCGTTTTAATGGGAAATGATTTTAATGAACGGTTGCATTTAATAGGTCCAGTGAAGGCACTTTCTCTCTTGCAAAAGCATTCAAATTTAAGTCAAGTTTTGGAATTCCTAGAAGTGGCCGATGAAAAAAAGCAAAGAATGCTAAAGTCGCGTTTTATATTCAAGAGCTTCTGCTTTGAACAAGAAGTCTAGGCGAGCCATCCAGTCCATACGTTACTTTTCATGTAGAACCGAAAAGAATTAAATTTTGGATTGCAAAACTTCAGCATTTCATCGTTATTGTTTGTGTCCGGAACAACCAATTGAGGAAAGATTCCAATTGTAAAATTTGTTCGTTTCCACAAGAAATGGGAAAACGTTCCCTGCTCTGTAGATTGTAAAATTTCATCAAAAAAAGATTTTCTAAACGCTATTCCTCCTCCATAGACAACGCGGTCTAGCTTACAAGCTTCTGTTTGAGGACATTTCGCGCATGTGAAGCTTTCCAGACCGTTGTAACTCCACATGCTGCAATCGGTGCTCAATGGAGAAAATCCCAAGTAGTAGAGGTCGGAATGCGGTATGTTTGGAGAATTTAATATGTTTAAAACCTTTTTAAAGGCGCAGCTAACTCGAATAGATCCACTAAAAATGAAAAACCAATCATTTGATGCAGATTCTATTTTCTCCTTGCATGAATCAAGATATTTTCGAATGCAGTTCATTTCTAACTGACTAGTAGGTGCTGACACATAGTGCAACTCGGACTCGTGGTGAATAAAGGGCAGCACATTATGTTTTACATCAATAAAATTTTCTTCGCGTCCGCCAAGGCAAAAAACTGCAATTTTATTTAAAGATGAAGGTGTAACAATCAAGGAGTTTTCAAAACAAACATTTCGTTTATTAGCGAAAAACATTACCGCGAAGCGTTCAAATACGAAGGGCAGCAATGGATAATACGTTTTACCCCAGACAAGTTTCATTTTTTCCCCATAGAGGCTTCCCGCTGGATAATACGCGTCAGTTGCGAATAGGTCGTATTGTTCCTCGAGAGCAAACCTTAAGAGTTTCTCGTGCCACGTAATGTACTGCGACATCAATATAGGCTTGCACATCCAAAAGTTTGAACACGTCTCAACGACTTCATTGTCACCCCTTGTATAACCGGCCTTTTCTTTCAAAGCGTCCCACGCTCGTCCAAAATCGTCCCCATGATGACTTATGCCTGAGTTCACAGCGCTTCGGTCTGGGTTAAAGAAGAATGAGACAAAATCGAACAATTTTTTATGTATCAAGTCGTGCTCAAGCGCTTGAAGAGAAATCTTGTTTTCGAATTTCCACGAAAGCGTCCCGACAAAATCAGCCTCTTCCCACTCGTGTTTTAAAGCTTCAATAAGCTTGTAGGCGGCGTTTTCAAAAACGGGCAGTTCTTTACTTAGCGGGGGAAGCATCAAGGGGCGCGCCCAGGAATAAGGATTGTATTTAAGGCGAGTTGCCTCAAAACTTTGCGCATCTGGACACAATATGTAAAGTATTATTTTCATTTCTTTTATTTTTCTCTACGTTACGATGGTTGCGATAGCGATTGAAGAATCTTTCCCAGCGAACTCTTCCCTTGTACCATGACCTTCTTGCCTTTTCTCACCTCCTTGAAAGAATGAATGCTTTCTTGAATTGCAGTGATGAACTCTCTCAATTCGCTTCCTTGCGCTTGGTTGCAAAGAAACCCAATTATTTCTTCTGAAGTGCATTTATCGGGTTTGCTTTGAAGGTCGACGAGAAGCTCGCCATTAATCAATAAATGAGAAATCGCATGCAAAAAAAAGTTTGTCTCGTCAATGGTAGATTTGGCCTTATATTCATTCATATCAACGTTGGCATCGACACCGTTACCTGGAGGCATTAGCGACATGAGGAGAACCTCAAGATTCTTGCGAGCACTCAAAACGTTTTCGTGTTCTTCGTCGGAAAGAACTTCCATAGCCATTATTTTTCCAATGAGAGACTCGGGAATCTCGTCGCGCAATTTTTCAGAGTGGTGAGACAACTCCTGAGTTGCCCAAAACGAATCGAGAAGAGACTCAGCGTGGTTGTGGAGAGTCAAAATCCTCCGTTGCCGAAAGAAATCAATTTCGTTCTTTGAATGCGAGTCGAAGAACAAGAATGTCTTGGCGTATAGATCTTGAAATGAATCCGCGCAAGTTTTAAATTGGTTTAGAAGAGGAACGAACCTTTCATCCGAGGGAAACGCCGCAACTATCTTGTCGTGAGCGCCCATGATTCTATCTGGCGTCAGGTTCGTCTTGTAGTTGTTTTTGGTCGTCTTTTTGTCAATCAATGCTGCGTCCAACAAATCGAAAAAAATGTCGAGAAGGACCTTCTTAATGCTATCGCTCTCGGCTTCCATAAGACAAATGAAGCAGCAAACGTTTAGGTAGGCAAAATTTCGTACAGAGATTAAGACTCCATCCGAAAGAGAAGTCGGAGCCATTGGAATAAAAACCGCGCCCGATAACGGAACGAAGCTTTCCTTGTCGAGGAGCATTAATGATTCTCTCTTGAGAACGTTAAGAGCCGACATTTCCATGGCAAGTTCCGCCGATGTCTTTCCTGAAGCCAATGTTATTTTCCCCCCGATCTTTTGATTTTCGACTACATAATTAACGAAGGATTGAAGAAGAACATTGCCCATTTTTCCGTTTTCCGAATACCCACGAATTACTTGATTACGCAGCCACGAAAGCGCGCGAAAACGAGACTCGACTTTCCAGCACAAGAGACCCATGAAGACATCCTCTCGCTTATCGGCATCCTTATCGCAATAGCGCCCAGAGAGGTATCCCTTTGCGAATCCGACTTCTACGCATATTGATCGGAGAATCGACTGACCCACGACCAGCCATGCAGGAAACTCGTCAATTTTATTGTCTCGCATTGAAGAAACAACATAGTTTTGAAGAACTTGTAGAATTTTTTCGCCCTTTAATGCCGTAGCGAAAAGATCAACAAGAACCCTCGCATCCTGCACGTTTTCATCAAGAATTTCCTTTGTGCCCTTTTTACATGTATGACTAGATGACTTGGAGTTAGGGTTTGACAAGGCCGTAATCAACTCCTCTTCCAACCCGGAAATGATTTTCTGAGCCTTTGCAAGCTCCGAACGAAGAATTTTGTCCCGGTTTTCCTTGATCGGTGGCGGCGGCTTCTTCTTCTCATCATTTCGCGCAGAAATTAATTTCAAAGATGCGCTTTCCTGCTCCGACGATTTAAAAGCAGCTTCAAGTTGCTCATTTTTAAGATTTGTTGCAGCGAGCTCTTCCGCCTTGGATTTGAGCTCCTCCGCCGTGGACTTGAGCTCCTCCGCCGTGGACTTAAGGAGTGCTGAAGTGGCCGCGTGTCTAGCATTACACTTGGTAAGTTCTTCCTCCTTTCCTTTATATTTTGCATTGAGTGCTGCGAGCTCTTGCCTGTTAAACTTGATTGAAGAATTTTGAAGTTTAATTAGTTCTTCAGCCCTTGCTGCGTCTGCTTTCCGCGATTTTTCACACCTTTCCAAATCTTGCTGGTTCTGTAATTTAAGTTTTTCCATCTCCTGCTTTCTGATTTGTTCATCGTCTTGTTGCGCTTTAAGATCTTGAATGGAAACCAGCTTCTTGCATTCTATCAAAGCCTCCTTATCTGATTCCAAAGTTTTGCATTTTTCAAGGAGCGAATTTATTTTTATTTCAGATTCTTGTAGCAATTTTGCGGCTTCGATGCATTCATTAGACTTGAGCTCTGCGTACGAATCATACAAGGCCTTGTTTTGCTGAATCGAAATCTGATAGTTTTGCTGGTGAACACTTAAAACGTATGCTGACCAGGTCTGGATTTGAAGAGGTGTTCGAATGGCGTCGAAATACGCCGTAAACTCAAAAAATGCGTGTTGAATGGAATGAAACGTGAATCGCTCTTCAAACGCTGCAATTGGAGTGAATGGCCGAATCACGTACCAAAAAAGTAAAAATTTTCCAATGATTTGATTTACTGAGACATCCGCTCCACCAAATTGAAAAATTTGCGGATGAACGTTTTTAAAGTAGTTTGTATTCTCGTTAATAACTTTTTCAAAGAACGCCACAGACGTTGGCGCTTTGGACGACAGCTCATGAGCTATTTGGGAAAGCTTTACTTCGTCATTGTTCGCAGCCTTGACTAATTCTCGAAAACAAATCAACTCGTGGCTTGTAATGCGAAGGTTAGCCTCCATACGCATTTGCAGGTGCTCGCGCGCTGCTCCTCCGGCGCTTCCGCCGCCGCCGCTACTGCCCGAAGACATTTTTTCAGTTTTTTGTGAATAAGTTTTTAAGCCCCCCAAAAACAATTAAATAAAATATATAATAAATATTATTAAAAATGACTGACAACGAAAAGAAGGAGGCTTCGGGCGCGTCGTTCGCGCCGCCTACTGAGTCTGCAGAGCGCTCATCTTCAGAGATATGCTCAATTTGTTACAATGAAATTAAAATTGAGACCGGAAAGGCTTTGCTTTCTTGTAAACATTGTTTTCACTTAAAATGTATTTCCGTCTGGCTATCTGAAAACAATTCGTGTCCGTGTTGCAGACACGCAGTTTCGAAAGACTATGAAGATTTAAGAAATACAGATGAGCTGAACGAGAGAATCGAAATTGATGACTTGAATGAAAGAATTTTTCTTGACGAATCAGAAATTGAGAACGAATCTGAAGATGAAGAAGAAAATAACAGAGGAGGTGCAATAATGATTACTTTGCCCGGTTTGCGAGTCCTTGCACAATATTACTGCGAATTTTGCATCCGTTTTGAATCGCGAGAAGAACAACTTCAGGCAAAGTCAAGTTGTGAGAAAATTAGTCAAGATATGTTTGATCGCTTTTGCTCGGGATCAATTGCTGCTGTGCATCACAATGTCCAAACAAATACACCAAGTCCGCATTTTTCACACTGCTTCATGCATTTTTCTCAAACAAACATGTTCTTTTTAGGGTTCTTCCAAAAATCGGAAATACTAGTCAACTCATTCTGGGATTTGTGGGAACGACTTCGTTTGCGTCAAGATAGTGTTTTTCAAAATGACCCGAACCGAAATGGGGATTTTATCAGAGGCGTGATTATAGATCACCGAATCATATTGTCATCTCCTCAAACATCTTTTTTAAATTTTATAATTGATCCGTATACCGAAAATCGGTTGAATCAAATTCTTGTTTCCACTTCTTTATTTTCAAACATTGGGGTAGCGGAAGAGATAATTGGAGTTTAAAAATTTTTCAACTTAATTGCTTACATATTAACGTAACGTCACTCGAATAAGACAAGAAGACAAGCAAAAAGGTTCATCTTTTCCTTTGTCCCTTTCTCCTACCACCAAGAAGAGTGCGACTTCGACTTCCCGAGCCTTGCTGAATTTCAAGTTGTTGCCTTTCTTTAAGTTTTCTTTTATCTTTTTCTAATTTAGCAATCATTACTGCAACTCGACTGATTTCAGGTTCAGCTTTTTTACGCAAACTCTCTACTGCGTTCTCGCGATGGCGCAATCCAAGGTTCCCAGGATTTGTGTTTTCCTGATCTGCATTAGTAGTATTTACTACTTGGACAACCGATCCAACTAACGTTTTAAGAATTGTATCGTCAGCAGCAGCCTCACCATCCTCCTTCCCCTCTCCTTCATCTTCATCTTCATCTTCATCTTCGGATTCCTCAGTTGCAACAGCAAGTGGAAATGGTAATAACGAGGTAAACGCTGGTCCAGATGGCGCGGGACTGACAGGAGAGACTTCGGATTCGCGTAAGGGCGGCGAGGAGGGTGAAGCCAAGTTATCTAGTAAAAGAAGATGTACTGGCGAAGGCGAATGGTGCAGAACAACTTTTTGTTGAGGTTTTTGTCTTGCTGCTGCGAGCAATGTTTTTTCGTAAAGTAAATGAGCGACGAATAGTGTTATGATTTGGAGAAGGGATTCAATTACGTTAACTTCTCCTCCTTGTAGTTGCTGTGATTGCCTCGAACTTGTTGGTCTTTTCAATTCAAATCCGTTTGCTTTTGCAAGACTCTTTAAATATTTAAATGTTACATTTTTAGGTATTCCGTAAATAACATAGAATCCATCCAAGATCCGAGAGACAACCATTTTTTATCTTTTATTTTACCTAGGAATACTCATTGAACCCTCCTTTTTGCAATTTGCAACAATATAGAGATTTAAGGTAAAGGCAAAAATTAGCCAAGCAATATAAGTATAGAACCAATTGTTTTCAAAGTGGTATCCATCGAGTTCTAAGCGTCTTGAAGTGTCAAACGCGACTCCAATCATAATACCCAAAACAATAAGTCCATAGGTGGGCTCTCTCATGAATGCTGGGATCCACAAAATGTTCAATGCAAGACCCCAAAGCAATGAGTTACGCGACGAATGCGAGCGCCACGTTTTAACGAGAATGGTTCCGTACAAGGTGTAAAGAAAAGCCCATGCGTACATAAAGACAGGTTTAGGGGGCTGCCAAGGAGCCTGTTTACAACTCTCAAAGGTTAAGTTCCCAAAGATACTTTTCATTAAAGGCCGCATAGGTTCTTGAGCTGGTTCTGGGAGAGACAATTTTGGTGTTGTCCTGACTTTTTGCGGGGGCGAGGGCGAAAGCGGAGGCGCAGGCGCTTCCCCACCCTCAAACGCTAACTCTGGTAAGTCCGCATTATATCCCGAAAAGGACATTGGGACTCTGCTGACATAAGTTGGTGCCGCATATCCCGAAAAGGACATTGGAACGCTGTTAACATAACTCATTTCTTCTTTTTTTCTTTTTTTCTTATTTGAGTAATAATAAAATGGGTATCACATCGAAAATTCTTGTAACAGTAACAATCGTATTTTGGATTGCAATTATTGGATTTATTTATACTCTGAATAGAGTTATTCCGTTCTTGAAGCCGGCTTGGAGTAGCCCCCTCTTGACCGATTATAAACCTAAAAACGGTGATATTTTGCTCGTGCATTATGTCGGTCACGGACTTCATGGAATTCCGATTGCTGAATCCTATCCGACTCACACCGCCTTTGTTTACGTAGATGAAGATGGAAGCGCGTTTGCGTTGGAAGCTACGCGATTTGCTGCCCCAGAACAGCCGAACCTACTGTTTGAAACTTCGCACAGGCTGTCGGGCATTCGAATGGTCCCCTTAGCTCACTTCATCAACGCAGTGGACAGCGTTATTTACATACGCGAACTTGAAAAGGGCTTTATTTCGCACCAATCCGTCAAGGATTCTTTAGAATGGGCTTCTTCGTTGGATTTTGAAACTAGAATAATAGATTCAATGACATATGACGTTACAGTGGCCATAGGTTTTCGCCTCGTGTGGCCCGAGACGGCACAAGTCTGCATGCGAACATCAAAGCTTTACGAAACTCAAAGACGCGCCAAGCAGGTGTTTTGTTCGGAATTTGTTTCAAGACTTCTTTCGCGAGTGGGTGCGTTTAAAGAATCCTTTACGGAGCACTACTTGATGACGCCGGCATCGTACCTCTCTTCGCTGAATCAATCAAAAATTGTTCCAAATCTTGAATCAATTGCGAACAAAGGTTTTGAATGGAAGCTGGACCAAATGTTGGTAAGAGCCGGAAATGACAAGATTTTTTCTTGATGTCGTCATTACATAAAAGAAAAACTATTTGTCTTGTTTAGGTATAAGCAAAAAAAAAAAATGTCCGACAGTCCGCTCATTCAAGTGTTTTTGTCCCTTTCCTCATTGTTTGTTCTCATTGCAATCTTTGTAGGACCCATTCCCAATTTGGTAACGAACTGTGAAAAGCACGAACAGTTATGCAATGAGCGTAAAATGATGTTCGCGACTCTCATGTACTGGGCGCTTACGTTCCTCGCTATCTATAGTTTCAGCACGGGGTCCGTTTTTACGACTGTCAAGAGCTTGTCGAATGTTGTCCCTGAAGCGGCCAAGACGGCCTTTGCCGCAGCAAAAGTGGCATTAGCTACTGCGAAGGATGCGGCGAGTAGTGCCGTTGCTTCTGCGTCAAGTGGTGCGACTGCAGTAACTGGCGCTGTTGCGAGCGTGGCTAAGTAAATAAAAGTAAGTTAAAAGTTGAAAAAAAGGGTGCAAGCAAAATTAAAACATATCCTCCTCGTAATCTCTACCTCCCCATGTCCCAAAAAGTGACCAAAATTCATTTCCGTCCTGCTTCGATGCAAGTTTGGCAGTCCTTCCAATCGAGTCGACGCAACTCTTGTCTGCTCCCCTCTCAATTAACAATTCCTTTATATCGTCATATTCGTGTTCAGCAGCGTAAATAAGAGACGTTCTACCCATTGCATCCGTTGCATCAATGTAAGCATTTTCGTCAAGTAGAAGTCGAACGGCATCTATATTGTTCGCTTTTACTGCCACAAGTAAAGACGTCCGCCGATACCGCGATGAATCTTCAATTTCGGTGCTAGCATTTTTAAGCAAAAGAAACTTTGTTATCTGAAGTCCCTTTTCCGAACAATTCTTGACTGAAAGGTGCAATGCAGTCCTCCCCTTGATGTCAGTAAGGTTGACAGAAATATTCGCATCGACTGCGTCCATAACGCCTCTAAGGTCTCCGTTCTTCACGCTTTTAATAAGGCATTGCGGGTCGTTCTGCATCGATCGAATCCAGTTGGTAGACTGTTGAAAGAGGGAATTTGTTACCATTTCTTGATTTACTAACATTGCTTGCCAAACATCTATTGAAAACCCATTGGCTGAAACAATTGGCATGTTCTTTAGAAAGTAATGCTTACTGTTGTAATCTTCTTTCATTTTTTAAATAAAATTTTTATATTATTATTATATTTTTAAATTTAAACAACAGCATTACCCCCACAAAGATTCTACTTTTTTAAAATTCTTCAAATGTACAATTTTACAATGAAAGAAAATGGCCTTTTACATTTTCAGATTCAAAGAGTGTGACGTGGATCTCAAGAATGGAGTCAAGATTGTAGAGGAAATGGACGACGTAATTGAAGAGTTTATACGTGAGTACGAGACTCTTTTTCTTGTGTGCATTTATTGTAAAGATGACATTTCAATTTTGCGAAACCTTGTAAGTCTTCGTTACAGTAGCAAATGGGGGGAAAAAATGAATTTATTTCTTTTTGGGACAATTTCGGATGAACTTGCAGAACAAATTCAGAAGGAAATACATATTCTTCATATTCTTAATAATTTATAGAAAACTTGAAAGAGAGTTTTGAATTTTCTGAAAAGCGCCACCATAAGCTGCAAAATATAAATAGTACGAAAGGATAAAGAAGATTCCAATATAGACCCCTGTAATAATCATCTTTTGAACAATGTAATTTCCTAGATCCTTGTACATTTTTTGCAAATCCTTGGCCTTTTGCCTAAGCAAAGTCACCTGCGGTACAATCTTGTCATCAATCGCCCTATTTATGCTGTTTGCGACTGCTCCATCCAAATCTGTTCCAAGGTTCCATTGACCACTTCCGGCCACGTTGCAAAATCCCGGACCCGTCATTTTCTTTTTCTTAACTCTGAACTTGAAATCATTAGAAAAAAAAGAAAAAATATAAAATGGGTTGGGAAAATGATTTAAACGTAGCGGGTTGCTGGCTTGCAGATTCATCTTGGTCAAGTGCGATTGTAAAGGCTGGAGGTGACTTGACTTACGACGTATCCGTTGGAATTATAGACATTAGCGTTCTTCCTGAACTGCTTGTTGCAAACACAGTGCTGGACGGTGTTTTAAAAGCCTCCACATCCGCAATTACTAGCTTCTACTCAAGTGTAAACTCCAGTAAATTAGCAAAAATAATTGGTAAAGTTCTTTTAGTCTTCTTGTGTCTCATGGCGTTTGTGGCTGCCGCAGCTTAATTTTCAATTATTTATTTTATCATAATTTGAGTCCAACCCTTTGAAGAGGGTGGTCCATACGTTTCTCGAATAAGGTTTTGGAGCATCTGAACCCCTCCTTTTATCACAAATGTGTAATTTTTTTCCTCCTTCCAAGTTGAAAATGTTTCAAGTAACAGTTTTTGCGTTATAGGATCACTTTCAGGTAAGGCTGGAAAAATGTGATCGTTCAAAAATTCATTCAGAAGTAGCCTCGTGTTTAAATTTTCATCTTGCACTTCTTGATCCTTCTTATCCCACCATTCCCCGTCAACTAGGTCAAACAATAGTTTTACATACTCTTCTGGTGCGCAAAAAAACTCCTTTTTAGGGTTTTTCCTGTATTTTTTAAGTAAAACGTGAAGAATAACTTCTTTTTGCCTCGCTTCTTGAACAAGTTTTGCAAAAGCGACAGTGTAATCAGATGGAGGCCCAAATGTTCCTGATGAATTTGCTTCTCTTAAACGATCTTCTACCGTACGGTCAGTGAAGCCAATCTTTAACAACCCAGGCATGCATTCATTTTTGAAACAATAAATGTAACCTAGCATTTATTTTATTAAACTTTACAATAATGACAAAATTCAAACAAGAATAAAAAAAGAAATGAAATCTAAAACTTTAAAACGTTCTTTAAAGTATTCTTTAAAGTATAGAAAATTGAGATCTAACGTGAAGAAGCATACAAAAACTAAAAAAATACCTAAAAAGACAGTCGGAACACGTAAAACCAAAACTTACCGCCGCAAATCTCCAAAATCTCTTAGAAAGGCCAGAACTTACCGTCTCAAATCTCCAAAATCTTTTAGAAAGGCCAGAACTTACCGCCGCAAATCTCCAAAATATCTATCTTATAGAAAGGTATCGAGGACAAAAAGGCAAACAAAAAGCCAAGAAACAAGGTTGAATACGCCCAAAACAAACACAAAAAGCTCTTTAATCGAATCATGTTATAAATTTAATGATGTAAAAATATGCCGTCGAGAATCGCTTCGGTATTATGAAACACAAGAGCAATTATTATGCGGATTGCATGCAATTAACAATTTTACTCAAAATCAAACAAGAATATTACCGCACCCCCGGCTTCTCTCGAAACTTGAGATGGAAGAGGATTGTGACGAATTGTGCAAAACAAATTTCCATGTTGAAAAATTTTCAAAACATTGTAATCTTTGTCAGACACACGGTTGGTATAATGTATCTCTACTTTCGTATACACTAAAAAAACGTTTGAATTTTGAAACCAAATATTTATTTGACTTGAAGATTTTTTCGAAAGAACTACAGCATAGTTTTAATGAAGACAAGGAAATTGTTGGTTTCATTATCTTGTATAAAGCACCAAGATGCGTAAATCATTTCGTAACAGCAATACCTCTTGAAAATGAAAACAAATTTATTGTTATTGATTCAGATCGACAGGATCATCTTTCTCTAAAACACGGCGAAGTCATTGATTCAACGACAGATGTATTGAAATACTTTAAACATTTTCTAGCTGCGATAGAAGTGCGCGCTAAACAAGAACATAAATACACATTTTTAAATCAAGATTAGTCTTCCTCTCCATATCCGTCACCACCAGCAAACATTGATTTTGACGATGAAGACGATGAAGACGAGGACGAGGATGAGGAGGATGAAGAAGAAGGTGGGCGTCCCCTCTTTTTCCCCTGAGCCTGAGCCTGAGGAGAAGGAAGTTGGAGCGCGCGTACGTTGCGAATCAAAATAAACAACTGCAAAAGTTGTTTGGGCGAAAGAAGAGACATGTCAATCTCAAACTCTCCAGTAGACGGAATCGGAAAAATTTTCTCTTGCTTGATGCGCGCCACCAGATTCGACATTTGCGCTTCCGTCAAGGTTTCGATTAATAAAGGCAAATCTTTCTTTTCCTGCTCGGTAATTTCAGTCTTGCAAACTGCAACAGAACGGCGGGGCTGAGAAGACGACGTTGTGTAAGATTGAGCTGATGGTTCTATTGATCCGTCCCTGCTGTCCTCAAGCTTTGAAAACCTCTCTGAAAAAAGTCGCAGAGAGTTTTCGTATTTTAACTGGTTCATTTTTTCCCTCATTTCAAATTCAGACAATCGAGTGCGCAAAAAGTCAAGACTTGTCATTGTCTGTGCTTGGAACGACGCAAAAGAAGCCATATTTGTAATCGCCTGTTTCATTAGATGTGTCATTGCGCGAAGAGTGTCTGACATTTCTTTTTCGGACATTTGCGTTGGCTCCTCGACTGATGAGGAAGAGGAAGAAGAAGCTGATGCTGAGGCTGACGAAGAGGAGGAAGAGGAGGATGCAAGAAGTAATTGAGTTCTCTGAAGTAACTCTGATCCTTCAAAATCGCGTAACTCTTTATTTTGCTGCTCCTTGTCGAGCTGCCGCCTCTTCTTTACCTCCTTCTTCATTTGAATCTCAACATGAAACGATTCAACAGGTCCAAGGATAAGCGGAGCTGACAATAACTTAGTTTCATATGTCTTTGTAAGCCAAAAACGACACGTTCCTGGATGATATGATCCTAAGAGTTTGAATCGTCCTACATCGTTTTTTCCTGATCCATCAAGTCCCAAGAGTCCAAGTCGCGAGGCGTCAACGGGGACGCAGCATTTGGAATCAGTCGACGTCGAACTCCTTAGAAATAATTGTACATTTTCGGAAATTTGACGTACGCTGCCCTTCACAGCCATATCAAATTTTCCACACAGCCTCAGTCCCAGCTGGCTAGGTAAGCTCGGTGTCGGTGAGGAAAAAGAAGTTGCGATCGATAAGCCTAGCTCGGATTGAAGAAAGAATGGATCGAGATCTGATTGTTCAAAAGATTCTTCGTCAAATTCATCGCCCTCTTCGAGCATCCATTTTCCTCGCAGCACAACGCGGTCTCCTTCATTCGAGACGAGGCCTGCGAGACGTATGCAAACAGGTAGCGACATTGTGTATTCGTTTTTGTCAGAAATAAAAAGTAATTTAAATTCACGCCTTCAACATAAACATTTTAATAATATTTATTTAAAAAAAAAACAAATATGGAGATGACAATTCCCGACGCGGACAAGTGTAAGTTAATTAACTTGAATGAAGAGTTAAATGTTTTTCTCTTGAATAGGGCAGTAAATTTTTCAATTTGTCAAGCATCAATTCGTACGGAATTTGAAGAAATAATAGATTTCTTTAGAAAGCAGAACGATGCTATAAAAGAAGCTCGAACTTTAAAAGTGAGCGAAGAAGCCGTCAAGGAATCATGTCTTAAGATTGAAAAGGCTCGCGCTTTGAGGATTTCAACAATTTCGCACAGAAAACTTCTTGCTCTATGTGAAGCATACGCCGCAAAAGCGCTTACTCTTCATTCGGTCTTTGGAGTTCCTCTTTTTGAAAAACGAGAGGATGTACTGTCAGCAGACTCCAAAATCGTCAAGGCAGAAGAAGAGTTAAACGACAAGAGGGTGTTAAAAACTTCTGTTGAAGATAAATGCATCTTGATGCATGAATGGAGAATATTGCTAAAAGATTTGAGAATTGCAGGAAGGAATAAGGTTAACATTGATTCTGGTTTGGTTGAGCGAGTCAAGAAGTACGAACAAGATTTAATCACTCTTGGACACAAGAATGAATATCGCGATGTAATATATATGGAATTTTACAAGCTTTTTGACGCAGAAACGTATTCATTTTATGCCACGATAAATGAAACTGAACGTATTTTGCGCGAACAAATATGTGATATTTATAAGAAATATCCATTCTTGTTGAAAGCACAATCTTTTCCCGTTACATTGTCGGCAGCAGCATCGGCAGCAGCATCGGCAGCAGCATCGGCATCGGCATCGGCATCAGCATCAGCTAAAAAGGGGTCATCTTCTAAGCTTTCTAGAGCAAAAACAACATCGTCTTCGTCTTCGTCTTCAATCAAGCCAAATGTTTATACAAATATAAGTATAAAGCGCGGTGAGCCCTTATACTGCCCAGGCAACCTTGAGAATCTTAACATTCCTGGTCATCAATGCCCTCAGAAAACAAAATTTTTTCCGTGTGGTCTCGACAAGATTGAACGGTGCCGCGAATGCCACGAGAAAACTATGAGTTTTAATGGCGCAAGAATTCAACAGTCTCCAAAAGCAAAAAAGAACGTCGAGCCGGTAAGGATAATTTTTAAGTACTAGATCGCTAGCAAAATAAATATCAAGTTTAAACTGTGCAAAAAATAAATGGATGATAAAATAGACAAAAACACAATAAAAAATCTTCCAACTGAAATTGCTCGAAAAGAGGCCTCAACGTGGATTAAAAAATTAATTTTGAAATCACAACACTCACCACCAGCTCTCAATAAAAATGGAGGATTCGATAAAGGATCCTCAACAGACACAACAAAGGATGACGCCGCGCCCGCCCACAGTAGTCGGCAAAGAAAATCCGCAGACGGCAATGAAAGAGCGGGTGTGGCAAGACGAGCTTCTCGAAGCATATCTCCCGCGAGCCCTGGACGAGAGTCAGCAGCACATGCAACTGCAGACGGACCCAAACGCGCTTCAACAACAACAAGATTCCGAAATAAAAAATGAAACTAAGAAGTCCAAAGTGGTTTTACTTGCGCCAATAACGCCAATAACGCCAATAACGACAGTGTCACACGATCAAAAATTAGTATCCATTATAAAAATGTCGGTGTTTGTTAGTCTCTTGACCGCATTCTTGCTTTGGTTTTTTGAACCTTCTTTCGTGCAATCTGTGAGATCAAGCAACATAATGTATGATCAAAAGGATTTAATATTGATGAAAGACGGTGAAATTTATGTTTCATCTAGAATAAAACTCTTGTTTTGGTCAATTCTTGCTGGTGTCTTCGCGTTCAGTGTACTTTATTCTGTTCCTGATTAGTAACTTATATTTGAGAAATATAAAAATGGACAGTGTTACTGCATCCGACATGCTTGACGAATTCAGACTCATGGAAGGGACTCTTTTTCAGGACGAAGAGGCGAAGTTATTTTACCTTGACATTAGAGGTGTAGTTCTTGATTCATTAGTCGCAGCATGGGACAAATTTTCCACTTCTGATGTGTTATTCCAAACTGCGCTTGATCGCTACTACGCTTGGGAGGGAGCCGTTGGTCACGAAGAAGTAGAACGCTGTCTATCTGATGTTCATAAAGTAAGCGAACGCCATTTTCACGTTGCTGTCTTTTACTCGAGGCAATTGTACGGGAACGAAGATTTTAACCAAAAGATAGTAATTGCAAAACCAAAGATCGAAATCTTGTTAAAGACATTGTTTAGACGTCTCGTACGGAACCTTCACATTAAATCTGGAGCCTTTTTTTCGTTTGATCCAATAAAACAAGACTTTATCATTCGCGATGCATTTCGTCAGGCATTGGCGGAAAGCATAAAAATTGTGGATATTTCTTCAAACCATAACACTAAGCGGGACAAGCAGGCTGAAGAACCTCATGTAGAGCCTCCTGGACACGAAGCCGAAGTTATACCAGAAGCCAAGGTTGATCTTGATCTGAAGCCCGAGCAAAAGGATGAAGTTGAGCGAGAGCGCGAAGTTGAGCGAGAGAACGAAGTTGAGCGAGAGCGCGAAGTTGAGCGAGAGCGCGAAATTGAGCGAGAGCGCGAAGCTGAGAAAGAGCGCGAAGCTGAGAAAGAGCGCGAAGCTGAGAAAGAGCGAGAAGCTGAGAAAGAGCGCGAAGCTGAGAAAGAGCGCGAAGCTGAGAAAGAGCGCGAAGTTGAGAAAGAGCGCGAAGTTGAGAAAGAGCAAAAGCATGAAGTTGAGAAAGATAGCGAACCTAAGGCGACTCAAGAACCTCAGCCTCAGATCAACGGTAAAGATGAAAATGAACAACAAAAGGAGTTTGATGTCAAGAAGGTTGACGAAGATTACAATGTTGGCGACAGCGTATCTGTTTTTCTCGAGCCAGAACGTGCCGAACGAAAACGCGAGCGAAGCATCTTAAAAGTTCCAACAATGGTTCGCACGGTTTTTTTGTCATGATCATGATATAAACAAAAACAAAATGCCGCGTCTACGTTTTTCAAAAAAGTTGCGTTCCCCGCTACGTTCAGGGGCAAAAAAAAGTAAGTCGCTATATTTAAAAAAGTTCTTAACTGCGACTCAGATAAAATCGTTAACAAGAGAAGCGAAAAAAGTAATGAATGGTTCTTTATCCCTCACAAAGTTTAAGAGTTTGATTAGAAAGATGATATCTTCAAGATCAAGATCGCTTGGACTTAAACTTAAACTGAAAGGAGGAAACTTTTTCACTGATGCAATCTCTTACATTCTTTCCTTTTTTGGTTTCGGGAGTATGAGCGACGAAGATCACGTGGACGAAGAGGATGAGGAGTACGAAGGTGGGAGTAGAGAAAGTTATCAACAGAATGCAATTAATAGACGACGACGTGGATCGATGTGATGGGCAAAAAAAAAAGACAAAAAAATGTTACTGCATCAGGGATTCGAACCCTGGAGGTGTAAACCACGAGATCTTAAGCCTCGCTCCTTAACCAGCTCGGACAATGCAGTTCGGTTTCTTTTACTTATATAATTTTTAGTATACTACTTTATCTTAGTAGTCCTTACTAATCTCTCATGTTCAAATTGCTATATATACGCGCGCTCTTTTCTCTTTTCTGTTTTTTCTTTAGTGGATGTCTTATCGAGTCTTTATGTCTAAGCCTTAAGGTTTAGCGTAAAGCGCGGAGTGCTAAATGTCTATGCGTGTTCTTTTTAAAGCCTCATTAGTCTATCCACGCCCTCCTCGTCTAAAGCTGCATATTCTTCCGCAAACACACCCATCCCTCGCTCGATTTTTTCCCATTCCTCCTCACTCCACTTAACCGTTGTCGATCTCGCAGATCCGTCGGGAAAGACTTCTCGAATTATTGCTGCGCAACAATCTTTCCCTTCCAAACGCATCATTTTCATATACAAAATCACCTGAACAATTTCAAAGTCATAAGGAGTCAAGCTTAATGGAGTCTTTCGCATGCGATTCTTAATTTCAATGACTACATTTTCGTCTTCGTCGTAGCCGTCAATTTTTCCACCAATGGAAAAGGCGGGGGCGCGAATGTATCGTAATTTTGTATTTCGCTGCGTTATCATTTTGGGAATTTTGGAAACTGTCGTATTCGTGTCAACATTCATTTCCTCTTCCATATTGTTTAAAGCTTTTTCCTCTAATAGATTGCCACGAGTTTTGGAAACTTCTCTGGTGCACTCCTTCAAAAATAAAAAGCTGGCATCGTTAGCGTTAGCGACAGTAGTATCATTTTCCTTTTCCTTTTCAAGAACATTCGTAATTAACTCATCCGTTTTCCGAAGAACTAACTGTACGTTTGCGTCGCTTGTAGCCTGTGAAGCAACAAGTGCTTGTTCTTCAATAATGGTCTGAATCTTTTCTTTACATTGCGAAGTAAGATTATTATTCTCCTTCTGCTTTCCTCGTATGTATTCTTGCCATGTACTGCAAGGACACTTGTGGGATGTCAAGGGGCTAAAAGTAGGATTTGCGCTTTGTAAAAAGTCTAAAAAAGCTTTATTCCTCGGCTCAAATTTATTGCGCCCAAGAAGAGCCGCAACTTTTGTTGCATTCACATAAGGAACAGAAGTAATTCCAAGTTTGCGGTATTGAGTTATATTCATTCTTTCTTGTCAGGAAGTGTTTTTTAATTTATTTAAAAAAAAACAAACAACCAAAGAAGCGAAAACCCAACGAACCTCTCGTGCGTTTCCTTTGAATTGAATTGTTTGTGCTTTAGAAGGGAAAGAAAAACAAATAAAAATAAAAATGAATAGTGAATTTGCGGAAAAGATGCGAAGGATCAAGAATGGGGTTAAAAAGTATGTAAAATGCGACAAGGTTCTCTTTGTCTTCGCAAAGAGCAACAATGATAACTGCATTGTTTTTCTTTACGACGAGGAAGCAGATAAACCTCTTTTGCCGATGTGGTTGCACTTGGAGCCCAAGGATACCGAAAAGCATTTAAGAGACGGGAACCTTTCCATGATGTCGCCCTTGAACGACATTGAAAATGAAATTATGGGTTGTGAGCTTATTGTCGACGAGGAATCGGGTAGGTTTTTTGTAAAACTGAAGCAGCGGGGTATGGAATCGCGGGAGTTCGAGCTCGTTACGGATGCAGATGGAAACCCCGCAGTCATCTCGACGATTTCCGGGTCAATGACGCGCCTTGACTTTGGTTATTGTGAGTTCAAGCCAGGAATGCTTGTGCCTGATCATTTTATTTTATTTGGACAAGAAACGACGACGGGAGAAAGTAAACAGGAAAAAATCAAATTTATTCCGTGATTACACCATAAATAAAAAAAATGAATTTTGATGAAGTAGATTTTCAAACCTTTAAAGAACGAGTTTTAAAAAAATTTTACATTGAAACTTTTGGATTGAATGTCGAGACTCTTTCGCAAATTCCTGGATTAGTATATGTTGCGTCCGCCGGCGGAAGCGTTCTGCAGGTTCTTGCTGGAAAAAGATGGGAAACTGACATTGACTTATACACTGCAAATCAAGCAGATTTTGGTTTATTGGAAGGTTTTTTGGAAACAATTGGATATTTAAAAACACAGGAATTTCAAAATGAAGACAGAGGTTTTGCTTATCGAGCGTCTGGATTCATGGCCAGAAACAAATTACACAATATTTCTACGTTTGAAAACGTTAGGTTATCAACTTCAATTCAAATTATTTTAACTAATGAGTACGATCCTGCAGTTACAACTGCAGTAGAAACCGTAAGAAAAGTTATTGATAATTTTGACTTAAGCGTTTGTTCCTTCGCATATGAATTTCTTAATGCAGGTCCTAATAAATTTTACAAGTCTCCCAATGTAAACTTACAACAAACTTTTGAAAAAAATGAAATGATACTGAATACAGATTATGTGGATTTGTATTCAAACTCGAATTACATTTTACATAAACGTGTATTAAAATATGAAAATAGAGGGTATACGTTATTGAACAGACCCCCTCTTACATTATCAATACTTAATGTAAACAAGGCTATTGCAAGACTTGAGCAAGACAGGGGGTATTATGAAAACGTGAAATTTGCAGCTTTTTATGTAGGATTTCGAAAAATTCAACTAGGTTTTCTGTCTCTCCCATCAAAATCGCACGAGTATGCTACCGTTCCTAATTCATGGTGGAGAAGAAACATTAATCCAGATTACGAGAAATCTGCTCAAAGCTTGGACGAGATTGATCAGAGAATTGCATTGATAGATAATAAAATTCAAATTTTGGTTGAAAAAAGGAATAGATACCGAACGGGAGAACCATTGTTGTTTCAAAGCAGAATTGAAGGTTTTGAAAGCAGAATAAAATATTTTGAAAAAATAATTGATTCTTTTCCTATAACTTTGCAGATTGCTAGAGATGATTTTTCAGAATTGTATAATAGAGGAGAGTGGTCTCCTCGATTTAACGACAGAATGTTAGCAGATCCTGATTTTGGTACTCAAATCGAACCGTTACTCAATCTCATTGAATCAGGTAATATTGCAGATATTACAGATTGTTCAAATGCTGATGATTACGAAATAATTAATCAAGAAGAACTTGTGCGTGATATTCGTCCTGAAAAATTGTTTAAAAATGTTATTTTTCGGAGAGACCCCGTAACTCAAATTGATCGGCTGCTTCGAGTGCAATGTTACGATGCATTTACTTTACAGCAGTGGATACACGTTGAACGCCAAAGAAACCATGTAGCAACATTTCCAGATACAAGAGCCCGAATAAATAGATTTCAATACGAGGAGATCACACGATTGGTTCGTATTCATAATATATCTTTAAGGAATGTTGAGTATGAAAAAATGCTTGTTGCCACTAGACAGAAATATAGCGATTATTTGGATAGAGAAGAAGATTCAAAATTCGAAAGAGCTTTTATCTTAGCTGGAGGCGACAAAGGAAAGAAGAAAACTAGAAGTAAGAGCAAGGGCAACACCAAGAAAAATAAGAGAATTAGAAAGAGCAAGAGCAGAAAAAGCAAGAGCAAGAAGAGCAAGAGCAGGAGGAGTAGAATAAAAAATAGTCCTCGTCGCGTCGCAAAGCAATAAAAACGCGTAGTGTGTAGAGTGTGTAGATGTGTTTTATTGGTTTTGTGATTTCATGTTTATTCTTGTGGAATTTACAAATTCGTCTCTACAATTAAAAAAAACCAAATAAAATACAGCATGAAAAGTGCAAAAGCTAGGATTTCGGGGGAACAAAAGACGCTTTTAAATGAAATCAGAACTCTTCGTAAACTTCCCAAGAGTGCGGAAAATAGGAGCAGTATAATTTCAATGCGTGGTCAATTGAGCACAAGAGGCACAGGATCAATTGACGATGAAGGAACAACTGTTTATTTTCAATCATTCTCTGGAAAATTTCTTGACGGTAAGAAAGGTGTAGTCGTTTACAGCAAACGGGCAGATCAAACTTGGTGGGACCCCGTTGCACTCTTTACTTGGCTTACAACTGAGAACGCTTCCGCTTACTTTGGATATGATACAGACAATTTGTATGCGGACCATTGTGAGTTTTATGACGCTGATTGGGAAGGAAACGATAATGCCGACAGTTGGCCGGACCTTTTAGATGACGATGCTTTGCGCACAGCACTTGGTATTTACGATGCCAAGGGTTGGTTTGACGGCGGCGACGAAGTCTATGTTACACCAGCTGAAATATTACATGGTCAAAAAATAGTAATTTATCACGAATTAATAATACCTGGTCCCAACATTTATACAGTAGTTAATTCTTTTTCTACAGAAACAAAGGGCACTTCAACTCTTTGGGCTGTATGGGTCATCTTGGTAATTCTTATCTTAATTGTTTTTTATAACACATATCAAACGTATTCAAAAACTTCTGTAAGCAATCCTTCCTTATCAATAAATACTTAATGCAATAAACTTAAATAAACTTAAACCCCTTGAATTTTATAAAACATTCGCTGACGATTTGCTTCTTCCTTGACAGCTTGAATACCATACATTTCTATAGCCTTGTTTCTAAAAAATATAAAATCATTTTGATCCTTGTGGCGAAGAGCTTGAAGGGCTGATTGAACTAGACCCGGCAATAAATTGTCGTAGTAAGTGGGAGCAATCTTTTGGAAGACGCGTAGTCTTCTTTCACCGCCAAAAACCAAGCTACGCCTTCGTTTTTGGGGAGAAAAACTTTTGCGTCTTAATCTTAAATGACTTTTATTACGCGGAGAGCGACGAACGAGGGATGGCATTTGTAAATAACTTTTTTTATTTTTATACAAATTTCAAGTTTAACTGGGAGCGCAATTACCAACTTGTTTCCTTTTCCAAACGGCGAGCCTGCAATTCTTCAGATGGCAGTTCAGTTGGAGCAGTAGGAGCAGTTGGAGCAGTAGGAGCAGTTGAAGCAGTTGGAGCAGTAGGAGCAGTATTTATTTCGCGTTCAATAATAATGTCTTCACAAGGTGCGCTCCAATCCACGTGAACCGCATATGTCGGGTTGTTGCTCATGTGCCGAATTTCAGTCGATATCTCACAGTCTGGGAAATGTTTTTTTGTCCACATCAGCAAATAGTCGAATGCAACACCAAGCTCCATTGACATGGAAGATGCATTTGTCCACGCTCCATTTTCTGCAACTCGCATAATTTCCTTATAGAAATTCTCTGCCGCAAACTGTCCTTTCTTCTCTTGCTCTATTCTAGCACATCTTTCCTTTTCCGCAACTGCAAATGCGTGGGCGGAGCGCAGCTGCTTCCGAGTGATGATGGGTTGCATATTATTTATTTTAAGAGTTGTGTTTATATATAATATTTTAAATAATTAAATTAATTCTGCTTCCAAAAAAACAACGAAGGAGTTAAGTTTAGGTGAGTAGTTTCCCATGCACAAGAAAAACCTGCATTTTTTAACATTGTTGGAATGTTTGTAGACAATGATAAAGATTTGCTATCCACCGCATCCTTTAAAGTTTGATTGGAGTTTCCGTATCCAAAACAATATACAAAGTCGCAACTCGATACCTCCTGAACATTTATCCTAGGATAATAATCGTCCAACTCAAAATCGTATTTGAATACATTTAAGAAAAAGTTTTCATGCACGAAAATTCCACTGTAGTGGTCGGATGATAAAAAGGATTTTTTATTAAAAGTTCGTGCAATACATAATTCGTGGCATTGAATAAAAATAGTTGTTGTCAGTTGATTTAGAGCGTGCAACCATTGTGCTTCGCGAGAATTTGAAACTTGACGTGACAATTGTATTCTCCGCTCTTCAATTTCTGAAACTTCAGGGGCTGTTGCAAGTATACTCATTTTTATTTTTATTTTTGTGTTTGGGGGGTGGTGTTATTTATTCTCTAATAAAAGAATGGTTCCAATGGACGAACAGTTTGATCAAATTGAAATCGAAGAAGTGCCCTCTTCTGCATCATCCATCTCTTCCTCATCTGACATTGACGAAGTCCCAGGCGACTATGTCCCGTTTACGCGTGAACAAATGATCGACTGCGCTTGGAAATTTTATAACCAGAGGGACGAGAACGGAAATGTGATTGATACGCTGTATGCTGCACAGCACGCATTCAGTTGGTGGAGGGACGCGGCCGAGCTCGCAAACGCTCCTTACGACGAAATTCTTTTTGCGCAGGATCAAGCAGCTTTGGCAGAACAAATATTTGTAAACAATTTGTTAGGAGTGAAAATTTACGAGAAAACACCAATTTTTTGGGCTAATTACTTTGAAGTTTGGGATGCTCTTGACATTCTTGAAAGTGAAAATGAGAATGATTAATTTGTAATAAAAAGAAAGAACACAATGGATTTACCAAAGTTGGATCCAATTCGTTTTGACCCCAAATCAGTAGCTAAAAAATCGTCTTTATGGCCGGACCAGACCGAGGAAAAGGCAAGACGAGTCAAGGCCGAGGGCGACTATCGCGTTGATTCGTCTGCATTGAGCAAAAAGTACCGAGAGGTTCTTATGGGTCGTGGACCAGAGGACGGAGTCGAAAGACGCGAAGTTGAAAGAGACGAAAGCGAAAATGCGGATCAGGCTTTAAACTTAAATGAGAGCCAAATTCAGCAAAGTAATGAAACTCGCGAAAAACTAATGTTGAAAGCAAAGGTCATTGCGAAGACTGCCATGAAGATGGACGGCGACGCTGATTTGGACCCGGAGGGATACAGAAACGTAAGAACGGAGGCGCAAGCGTTCAGGGTCGATCAACTAACCCGCGAACGTGTAAAAATTCCTTTAACGGTTTCGCATAATGCAAGGCAAAACCACGGCGTTCTAAAGCGCTCATCCGCGCTAACTTTGACGTCTCCTCGAAGCTTGACAAGTCCGGCAGTTTTAGTTCCAACAAAAGAAGAAGAGAGCAAACGTGCAAACGCTCCAGCCCTGCCCGAAGTAGCGAATTTTGCTAAGAACGCGCGAGGAAAGGACGCAATTCACGAGACGATTTCAAAAAGAGACGATTTAACGCTGGAAATAGGAAAACTCTTTTTAAGAATTGTTGGCACCGATTTCGATCTTGTTGCAGCAGGCACCAATCCGGTTCAAGACGAATCGAGGAAGAATGGCCAAGTTTTGATCTTGAAGGAAATTCAGAAAATGCAGATTCCTTCTCCAGAGGAGACAAACGATTTAAAATCAAAACACGTTGAAGCATCGACTCGAGAGGAAGTTAAAATATTGGCGAGTCACTTGGGGAAAGTTTTTGTCGACATTGGCTTGACACTCCCCTCAGGGCACAGTGTCGAGGACGCTCGGCGAAACGACGCAATCGCACTTAACATTGGGTCAAGGGCCATCAATAATATTGGGGCCGTAGGAGGACTCCTTTCTAAATCCTTTACGGCGCTGGACTCGCAAAAAGCACAGAAAACGGAGTTGATTGCCACGGCTATAGGTCGAGTCTTGATGCACTTGCGCGGGGCCAGCCAAATCATGTCCGCGCGAATGGATTCCCCATCTGTTGAGCAAACCCCGATTTCAGAAGAACGAACAATCCTTGCTTTGGGTCGTTTGACGCTACAGATGATCGAGCAGTCGGCAGGTGCGGGGTCGGTGGGAGGTAAAGTAACATTTGAGCCAAGGAAGCAAGGAGAAAGTTTTGTCAGAAAATTGGGACTTGCGGTCTTTAAGGGCGCATCCGCAATAGGCGGTCTTGGTGGCTTGGCAAAACCTCACATTGAGGAAGCAAGGCGAACAGATTTGAAAGCAAAGACGCATGGTGGCATGATTTCAAGCGAGAACGCTGACAACGCAAAATCTGAAAGCTCGCTAATGGTAATGGAAGATGCCAGGAAACAAGACTCGCATCAGACGAAAGCCCCGAAAATAACGTCTGCAGTGGAACCAAATCGGCCTGTACTCTTAAGTGCAAAGCAGCCGGTCAAGGAAAGCCCCGCAATTAAGAATAGTATGGGCGCGCCTTCCATTGACACATTACCTTCAGTGAGCAGGAAAATAACGAAAAACAGATTGCCAAGGCTAGTTGAACTGCCCGAAAGAATGAATCTCAATAATGAACAAGCATTTAGAGATGCAATGGAAATGGAAGATAGACAGAGACAGAGACCAAAGATAGATTTTCCGAATGTTCTGCGGATGCAGAGAGAAAAAGAAATAGAAGCAGAAGAGCCACAAGCTTCGGTCTGGAAACAAAAAACTTTTAGGAACCAATAGGACCTTGAGACAGAAATAAAAAAGAATGAAGGTCCAAGAAATTTTGGTATCTGCAAAAAACCAGGAACTTCTGGTAAATGCGGTTTATTCAATGATGGGCGTTACATTGTCAAATGATGAACTGTTGAGCACACGTTATTCAGAAATTATTTCAGATTTGAAGTCGATTCTTCACGACGTAAACACTGATTTTATCAACATGTTAACGTTGATCAAGTCAAGAAACGACGATTTGAAGACTATAAATAGGCAAATTGCATTGCGAGTTTTCGAATCTTTTGAACACAGAGCGGAAAAGGCATTTTTGGAAGAGAGGAGACGAGAGGCAGCGGAGGAAGCAAAGGAAAGGAATTTAACTAATTTTAAATCAGAAACTCCCGTCGTTTCTGAAAGAAGAAACGAGGTCATTTTGTTTGGTAATGACACGAAACAAACTAATGTCATTGATTCGTTCTACGTAAGGGTTCCTTCAAATACCGAAGGCGTTACCGAAGATTTTTTTGGAAATGTAAGAATGACCCCAAGGCTCGCGTTTGATGACATGAAGCTTACTATGAAATAAAGCTTTGAATCACCTCTATCGCCGTATCAATTTTATTTTGAAGTTCCCGCTTCATGTGATGAGAAATTTTTGTTCTCGACCAACCAAATCCATTTAAACGATCGCTGCTCTCTTCGATTTTCTCGTATTCTATTTTGCATACGCGATACAGTTCTTTTTGTAGGTCCGCCAAAACATCTGTAGAATCCAACTTGTGTTTTGCTAAAGAAATTTTAATTTCGTCGCAACGGCTTTCAGATATTTTCTGAGATTCAACGAGTCTCCGCAAAGTTTCGTTAATAAACATGTTGAAAGTACTTGCAATGTCATATTTTGAATTATGGTCACGCTGGGGCGATTGCGGCGATTTATTTTGGCGCTCATTTGTCGGGTCAATTGATCCAGAAGACGACTCTGAAGTTGATCGTTTCTTCCGCGGTTTTTTCGGTAATACCGAGGCGCTTAAACCATCGTGAGCGCGCTTCAATTTCGCGTGCACATTTTCATTACCCTCAATTTCCCTCTCCAAAGCTTCCATTTTTTGGTTGGTATATATCGTTAACAATTTATTTATTTATTTTTTTTTTTAAATATCTTGAAAAGCAAACGAAGCCCATAGAGCAGCTCCTAAAGTAGGGAGATAATATCCGTCCTTTCTCATTTCTCCCTTGAATGAAAATACAATAATTGTTGCCAAAATGAATGACATTGCAATAAAAAACTGCATTGTGCGAAAAAGAATGATTTTAGCTTCCACCATTTCGCTCTTTTTTTAATTGTTTGATTCCTTTTCCTTTTTCCTCGAAGTCCTTGATGATCTTTTTTCGTGCAATCCTAAGCTAACTTCGTGAACAAATTTCCATATTGGATACCCACTAGCCAAAAAGCTAGACACATTGAAGGGGTGTTCTTCGCTTTGAGTATGCAACTTATGCCTCATTTCAGACATGTTCCGTCTCATTTCGCTGACGCTCATGCCTTCTATTGCCGACGTCATATTTATGTTTTCCATGTTTTTTTATTTATTAACTGACACCACTCGCTTCAAACATATTTTTCTAGCATTTGTGACACGCTCGCGTCCGCCCACCTACTTTTCTTTTTTGGCACTTGTGTCGGAGGAGGCTCAATGGGAGATTGGTCTCCACTTTGACTTGGGCTCGAAGGCGGAGAAGACGACGGCGAATGCTCCTCTTCCTCTTCCGAAGGCGGAGCTTCCATATCGTCGGGTTCGTCGGGTAAGGCAGCAGATAAAAGAGGGGGTTTTGAATCTTCCGACTTTTTATATATTGGCGATGACGGTGCGTATAAAGGAGATGCTGCACCGCGTGTATCGTTATCATTTGTAATTGTATTACTATTAGTATTCTCCCCATACATTGGTGAATTACCTCCTCCAAACATTGGCGAAGATGGTGCGTATGTAGGAGACATTGAGCCTTGCTTTTGCTTTTGTTCAACGACATCAAAGGGCTTCCACGGAGGAGGTACATCTGACGACTGTGTCTGAGTCTGATACGGTGTATGTGCGGCCGCAGGCGGAGGATAAACATCGTACGGCTTCCATGGTGCGTCACTCGCGTCCCGATTTCCACTTTTGAGAACACCAGAAAACGTACTAAAGCAATCTGTAAAGTGAATCATGATTTTGTCGTCATTTAACTTCTGAGAAATGCCTTGTACGAACTCTAAGGCAGTCGCGCTTATCTTAAGATCAGACGCAGCGTCAATCTCTGCGTCTGTCGCTGTCTGAATTAAGCAAGAATCGCTTTGTAAACAATGCAGAACCGACAGGATCCTAACATTTCCCCATAAAATCATTTTTGCGACAATGTAAATGTCGTCAATAGCCCTTACGCATTTCAACATGGACACCTTTTGCTCGAAAGGTAATGAATCTCCAGACGCCTCTTTCATTTTTTGGGCGACTGCGCCAACCGTTTGCCGAAACAATGGTCGTATCTCTAAGTCGCTCATCTTGGTTCCATACTGCACCATTCGAAACAAATCAAGAATTATTTTTCCGTTCATTGACCATGAACGAAAAATAAATGGCTGAAGTTTAAGTCTCTTTTCATTCGTATTTTCAACTTTTAGACCTATTAGTATTTCTCCAAGTTGCGGGATGGCACTCTTGTGTCCTAGCGGGTGAACAGTGTCAATAAGTTTTACAGGACCAATGGAAATCATGGATTTTTGTCGACCAGCCTTGTCGAAAAACAAGTATTCTGCTGTTGGTCTTGCACCTTGTTGATTTTGAAAATAAGAGTTGTTTACAACAAGTATCTTTCCGTGAAAGAAAGACGTCCTTGTATCAGTTGCAGGCATTTCAACTAATTCTACAACTTTCCCAAAGCAGTATTGATTTAAATTTTCATAAAGAGCTCTTCTCGCGACCGCGAACGACGGCGCTGCCTTTACGTTTTGAACAGTTGAATACGCGTTTCTGTTCGCACCGTGTCTCTTAATAGTCTGATAACTCATCTTTTGTCTTTATTATTATTTAAAAAAAAATAATATATATTTTTATTTTTTTTTTACGTTTTGCAAAACACAATATCTGTGAAAGATGTCAGCAACGTTTGATATTAATTCGTTCCTCTGCGAGGCCCTGCAAATAGAAAAACCACCAGTACAAGCAGTAATAAAGCCACCAGTACCAGTGAAGGTACAACCCAGAAATGAAGATTTTATGAAATTGACTCTTAGATGTTTGAAGAAGAGACGCCTTGAATCGGAATCAATTGAAAAGCCGATAGTTCAAGCGTCAACGGCTCCGCGTAAGAAGAGGCCTCTTTTGCAGCTGCTGCTTGAACCACCAACGCAAAAGAAACAGAAATTAATTGTTTTGAAACCAGCAGTTACCAACAAGTCAAAATGGACGCGCGAAGAAGACGAGGAGCTAAAGTCCTTGATGGAGAAAACAAATGTTAAGTCGTATTCTCAAATTTGCGGTCTCTTGACAACACCAAGAACTTCGAAACAGTGCCGCGAGAGGTGGCACAATCATCTCAATCCAGAAGTCAAGAAAGATAAGTGGACGCCAGAAGAAGACGCTTTAATTTGCGCAAGTTTCAACGACTTTGGTCCTTCTTGGAGCCGTATGGCGTTATTAATGAAGGGAAGAACTGATAATGCGATCAAGAATCATTTTAATTCGACACTGAAAAGAAAAAATGCGTCAAGCTTAGTGAAAAGTTAAGTTGAAAAACCTAAAGTCCTAGATCCCTTCAAAGAAACAAACAAAAGAAAATGGCTAGTAATACGCTATCTCAAAAAACCGTCGAGCAAATTTTACTTGATACATTTGGACTCGACGTTAAGAAATCAAGATTTATGTTTGAAAAATGGAACGAATCTTGGTCTCATGCTACTGCCCAAACAGATCAACCTGTTCCAACACCCCCATCGCCGCCACGTAACGAAGGATTCAAAGAGGTATCGCAAAAGTTTAGAACTTCGGAATATTACACTGGACGTGAGTCGACGGACCGCGATACGGAAAAGCAATTTAAGTCTTGGAAAATGATAATTTCTGCAGCTGAAGCTTTGGATTCGCGAATTCAATCTCAAAGAAAACACTTTGGTATGTCACCCGAAAGAGATCTTGAGTTTGCACAAGCGTCCGTTTGTCCAACTGAAACGCGTCAGTGCACGTTGCGTCTATCGTCTAGGTCTGGCGCGGAGACCAACAAATTTGTCTTAACGTCAGCCGGAGCCTCTTGGGACATTGGTTTCGGGGACGAAAAAGAATCTGTTAGAAAATTAACGGAATCCTTCTTAGCAAACCTTGATAATTACCCGAGTTTGTTTTCGTTTTTTAGAAATGAACTTGAAAATTTAAATTTTGAAATTGAACCAATCAGCTCGTTCGAAATTGGAAAGAACAGACACTTATTTTCAAGAAACAGGGATAGAGACGATCCTTTTTGGATTTCGAACGGATTTTGTGTAAAGGACAAGAATAAAAATTACGTGGCCCTGGCAACATGTACGAAGGAGGATTTTGATCCGTCTATATCGATGAATTTATCTGAAGAAGACGCAATAGACGCATCGCACCTTCCATACTATGGAAGCAACTTTTTAGAAGAAGATAAATTTGCATTTGCGTCAAAATCGGGGCTTTTAATGTATTCGTGGTGCAGAAAGAACGAAGATAGATCGGAAAGTTTTCTGGCGTCCTTGCTCGTCCTCGTCCTGCTTGAGGCGAATGCTGAAAAGTCTCGTGTGTCAGTGGCAGTAGACTGCGACAAAAATTTGTGTTCGCAATTGTGTCAATCTTTGGGATTTGTGAGGACGTTTGATATGCTGGACGAGAATGAAGTCCTTGATTCAAATATTTATGACGTTTCGAAGGGTCCACCTGTGCGAACCGATTTAGCCGGAATCAACCTGTTTAAGATATTTCCATCTGCTTCGCAAATGCTGGGTTCCTCATTACTCGTGTGGCTACAATTAAAAGCTTCAACGGGGGGAAATCTGGACAAGGTCGAAAAGGCTTTGGAAGGTGGGGAAGGTGGGCACAAGAAACCCCATCAACCAAGAAGAAGGCAAACTGAGAAAGATTCCCTTAGAAAGCAAAATAGTGACAAGGAAGAAACTCTTACAACAATAGAAAATAGTGCTGAACGTTTTAATCCGTTAATAAATGTTTGGAAAGGAGACCTGGAAACATTGCGAAGCCAGTTGGTTGAAGAGTAAAACTTCACAAGATATATAAAACAAAAACGAAAAAGCTAACATGGATTCGCTTTTAGGCAAAAAAAATCCCATAATTTCTGCGCCAGTCTCCGTTCTCGGTGTTCTGACGCAACCTGTGACGAACATCATTAGTCCGCCTGAGCCTCTCAAGACAAGTTTTGAGCCGACTGCCGACTCAGTCGCCTCCTCCTCAGCCTCACCGCCCACCCACGTAAGTAAAAGAGATTTTAGTTGGAAGTCCCAGTCGTTCTTATGGCTGGCGATGATTCTCTTCTTAATCTTGTTTATCCTGGCTTGGGTATCTTTTGATCCTGATCAGCGCATATTCACAATCTACAATGTTGCTCAAAATGGTACCTATAATTTCCCGAGATTTTCAGGTCAAATTTTGATTCGAGATGCGAACCAGGGGAGCGTAACTGAATGGCTCGTAGGTGGAGGCGTTGCTACCTTGATTGGATGCAGCGGAGGGTGTGCTGATCCTTCTTCTCCCAATTCTGGTCTTATTGAGTACAATGAATCTATAAATGGGTATACCTGGACGCAATCAAAATTTGCGGGCTCGACTACGTATACATTTATAACAAACAGGATTGTTAAGAATGCATAAAAATAAAAACGTAAAAATAATGTCTCGTAAGCGTCGTTTGAGAAAATTAAGAAAAAAGCAATTACAGAATCCTAGGAGTCCAAGGCGAAAGAGTATTAGGAGTAGGCAAAGTATACGTAGAGCGAGAGGGAAAGAAGGAGTAAGGGGAGGAGCAAGTTTTGCAAGGCCGTTGCAAGACAATTTTTTTGGATTAGGTTGGAACATCCTTACCTTGTTTAGGGGAGTCTCAAACCGTTCTCCCATTTCTAAAAATGAAGTTATAAATACTCGATTGTTTCGACTCACCTCGGACCCCTTTGTTCACGCGACATACGTAAAGAGCGAAAGCGAGCAACCGTTCCTACAACATAAAATTACTGTTGTATACTTTCAAGGTCTCGGAACAAGTTTGTCAGAAGCTATTGATTGGAGTGAAGAAATCTTGAAAGCGTTTGAAGCCTTGGGATTTTTCTGCACAATATACGTTATTGATCAAATGCAATCCATGAGCATTGATTTGTTAATTGCATCCGCCGCTGAAGTCATCGACCTTGCTGCGTCAAAAGGTGACCCCGTTGTTTTATTTGGGTATTCATTGGGGACAGGCGTCGCTACATACGGTTTGCTACGCTGGTACGAATCGTATGTCGAATCAAATACTGCATTACCCGTCTATCCCCGCCTCATTTTATTGTCACCGTTTACGAGCCTTTCTGATGTAAGAGAGCAGAGAAAAGATTGGGGCAGTTCTGTAATGTTCGGATTACTTGACTACTCATTAAAATCAGCTCTGGGTCATAATTTAAACTTGAGCGAGGCGATTCAGAAAATGCCTTTCAAAGTCGTAATGTCTGGATCGAGGCACGATGAGCTCATTAATTATGAGCAGTTCTTGGCGCTCGGTAAAGCAAAGAATTCTTTAGGACAAGTGCCGATTCAAATTCATTTAGACGGTGATCATTCGGAGCCGAGAAAGCTGATGAAAGATCCTCGTTATCTTCAAAAATTACTAGTTTAAATATTTTCTTTTCGGTGGTGTTTGTGCCCTCTCAGGATTCGCATTGTTCACTCTTCGGATCATTTCCCACGTAACTCTCTCAAACCCTTCCTCGAACTCTGATTCCAAATCCAAGCTCATTAATTTTTGTAAAAGATTTTGCATAACAAGTAACTGTGAGTATGAATACATTTCAAGAGTAGACCTAAGATAAAACATTTTTTTAATTTTGTTTGTTTTGTCGAGTATTCTGGTGTAAGAGAAAGAAAGAAATAAAAATGTCTGAGTCACCAGTAAAAGAATTATGTGACGTAAAGCTTCTTGATTGCATTGCGAATGCTGAGTCTCTCGCAATGAGCTCGAAATTAGGATATCAAAAGACTTGCAGGTCTTTCTATATGCACGCCTGTCCGGACTGGCAGACGACGCAAAACCCTCTCTTAAAATCCATATTAAATTTTGAGACTTCCAAAAATGCAATTCTCGAATCGCAGAACGCTTTGCGGACAAAACACGCGTGGGTCAAGACAGTACGTAACATTTTTCACCACGCATTAAAGTGCGAGGAAGCAAAAGACAATGCTGATTTTCAACTAGTGAAATCCAAATGGGAGGAGTTGAACAAGGAGATTAGTATTGAGGTGGACAAGGTTGCCAAAACGTCCCAATTATCTGTGCGAGAAGCAGATAGCTGGTGCCCGCATTCTGAATGGCTCTCAACAGAGCAGAGGTTAAGGCAATCCGAGTTCGGAAGCGCAAACCATTTACTAATCGGATTCAGTGGAGGTTGCGGCTTTCCGCCCTTGCGTGGAGGAGACTTGGGACTTGTAACTGTCGTGTCATCAAGAGATAGAGGAGCAGATGAAAAATACAAGGATGGCGGGAACGTTCTTATTTGGAACGGACTAGACAAGGAGTCCTTTCTTTTAGTTAGAAATCACAAGACGACCAAGACTCACGGGACTTTGAAAAGGCCAATTCCGCAGTCCTTGAAGGAAATTATAAATGAATCTTTTAGGCAGAATCCGAGGAAGGTTTTGTTCACGTCACCGAAAACAAATGAGCAGTTTGAAACCGAAGAGTCCTTTACGAGGTGGGCGCAACGCGCATTCAAAAAGATTTTCGACGGAAAGGCAGTGACGATGAATACTGCACGACACAGCTTCATAAGCGCTCTCGATACTCATCAAATGAGCACTCAGGATCTCGAAGACGTGGCGACCTTGATGGGCCAGAGCGTCAGTGAACAAAGAAAATACTTTCGGCTTTCTCCAAAGAGACTCAGGGAAAAAAGAATTGGGATTAATCTTAACGAAGTTGGCGAATATGAGATTCCAATGTTGGAATCGTCGCCGAGGCGCATACACAGTTCGCACAGTCCGCAAATTCATAACAATAATCACGGCCATAGCGGCACCAGCACCAGCCTTAGCAACAGCCTTAGCAACAGCTCCAGCAACAGTAGTCATAGTCATACAAGACAAATCCATAGCCATAGACAAAGGCAATCAAAGCCCGAGAGTAAGCAAGAAGCAGTAGAAACAAACGTTTTTCGCGACGAAACACCGAGTCTTTCATTAAAAAATGCTTCTCCTCCTCGTCCGCAACACTTGAGGGGTAGAAGAGTTATTCGCATATCTTAATGTTCATCTTCATCCTCTAAATCTACATCCTCCTCCTCTTCAATCCCTAGCGAATTTTCGCCGCCTCCGCTTCCCACCACTCGATATACTGTCCACCCTGGTCTTTCAACCCTCACTAATGTCCCTTTAGCATATCCGTAATATTTCGCAACTGGATCAGACTCTCTAAGAAGAGGAAGCTGGTGCATATCAATTTTTCTTGATTCGTAGAAAACTGCAGCATCTTCTTTCGAAACAGCAGTGTGCTTCGGCACCATGCAGTGTCTCGCAACATTGAATTTGAGTTCGTCGTGGTGCATGATTCCCAGATTTGATCGAGAAGCCTCCTTTCTTGCCTGTGGTGAAAGCTTGGTAGGAACTATAAGAAGGCATTTGTTTGCGCTCTGCTTAGAGTATTCCCGCAAAATAGCCTTGAATTGCTCTGTGGACACCATCTTGTCCCGCTGCTTGTTCTCGTCGAAGTTTCGATCTAAAAAGTGAACAGCGAGACATAAAGGGATATCTGCCTGACCGGGCATTGCGCGGTAAAGACTGCTAAACGAAGAACATAAAGATATTCCGCGTTCCGCAGCTTTTTTTAAAAAAACCAAACTTATTGAAAGATCGTTTCTCTTTACATCCAGAACCCAAACCTCGTCGTCAATATTGTATCCGCGATCTCTCATCATTTCCACACTCGTCCTCTTTACACGACCACATTGGGTCAAAAAATCAATGTTCATTTTTTTAATAATAAATAAATAATATTATATCAAAACACAAATAAATAAATAATAACAAAAATAACAAATGGCGTCTTCGAGAGTCCCCGCGTCAGCGACGAGTAGGAAATATGTAGAGAAGGAAGCTGCACACTCCGGATCTGAATCAGAAGGAAGTTCTAACTCAGAATCGTCTTCAAGCTCTATGAAAGATTTTATTGACGATAGTGATGACGATGAAGACGAAGAGGAGAAAAAGCCATCGAAATTGAAGCGTCCTCGTATCACAGCACCTCCTAAATCGACTGCGTCTTCGGCACCTCCTGCGTCTGCTGCCGCACTTGCATCATCATTAAAGTCAAAAAAGCAAATTTTGATTCCCTCCCCACCAAAATTGATCGAAAAGAAGACCGAAAAGAAGAAGAATTACGATTTTCGCATTACAATCACAAATGGACAGAACTTTTTGAGGTTTATGCTACCGGTAGCAAATGCAGTCAATGAAATGCGCTTCAATTTGGCCATGACTCCTGTTTTCACCGGACTTCGCCTCGAGGCCCACGATACCTGCGCAACTCTCGCAAACATTAGCAAGTTCGATTGCGATATTGACCCTGGCGTTTCGGGACCAGGTGAAAAAATTCTTACGAAGGAGGAGGTGTCCGCAATTACCTTTTGCGTAGCAACCAAAACCTTCATGCAAACGATGAACTGCTCCGTCCTTAAGGAGGCTGTTTTAACCATAACGCGATACAATCACACGTCTGACGCGCTGACCTTTGAATCTGCCTCAAACGAAGACGACGTCAGAGCAGTTTATTCATGCGCCCTTCTAGATCAATCAAGCCAAGAACCCCTTCAATTTTCCATCAATTTGAATTTTCACGTTACGGTTGAGCTCAAGACATTAAAGGAATTGAGCCAAAATGCGAAAAAGTGCGGAGCGGCTTCAATTCGCTTCGAAGTTTTCCAAAGAGTCGACGAGAGTGACGAGAGCATTGTGCATTCGCGAATGAGCATTGGTTTCAAGAGCGGATCAACATCTGGAAACCACGGCTTTTATCACAGTGCGCGCAAATCTATTCGCAACGGCGTAGTTGAATGGACCTCCATTCCCGGATCCTCGCGATCTCAAGAGGGCATGGAGCAAAAGTGCAACAATTCCTACGACATTTCCAAACTTCGAACTTTTTTATCGCATATGGACTGCGAGTGGGCGTTAATTCATTTGCCTGACGACAATACTGAACAGCCTCTCGTCATTGAGTGCGACTTGGGCGGTCCCAATACAAGGCATACAATTATTATTTCGCCTAATTTGGCTGAAGCTGATTGATTTTTGTGTTAAGAGAAAAAGGCGATATGAGGGTGGGGAGAAATAGTGTGACGAAAGGATTGTAAAAGTTGCAATAATCGCTGAAATATGTATTCTTCACCCTTTTATTTATAATGATATAAAGCTTTAACGCGATGCGGCCATGTTCCACGTAATCCGGAGATCTATCGTGTTTGTACCAGTATTCAAGGTTGGTGAAGATCCGGGAGTCAGCGTATATGCCGTCATTATTAAGTTGTTGGCTAACGATTTGTCTACGGTTACAAAACCTCCATCTTCAGTTTGGGCGTCGATAGTTGCACCAATAAACGAGTACTTGCTTGCCTGGTCAAGCGTCAGCACGACAGTGTAGGGTTTTATAGACGCTACAGTTACCAGAGACGCCGAAAACGGAAGCCCAAAAATTTCGTACGGATCCTGCGTATCAGCTACAGCGACAGTGCTTGAACCTGCCGTATATGTTATTCTTGTAAAGAAGAATCGGTTCACATTCTTATACGCACGCGCAAACGAAACTAATTCAACAAACAACAGCGTTGATACCACGAAAACTCCGAGACTGGCAAGTCCAATCGCTGCAGTGCCTTTAGAACTCATTTTTTTTCTCGTAAATTTACTAGTACAAGATTAGATTTCCTTTTTTTTATTCTTACAGGTACGAAAACATTTTGCAACTTTTTACTTTGTAGCCAACTGAGGAAAAGTGACATAAATGTCCATGGTTCCACTCGTGATCGGTTTTGGGAAAACGTGGGTTAAGGTACCTCCAGTGTCCGTCAAACCTGCGTAAGCGTTTGTAACAGTGATCGACGTTGGCGTTGACGAAACAACCGTGTGTGTAGCATTTAACAGAGCGTAACCAGTAGACGTAAAACCGCTTCCCACGAAGGTGTCTCCGACCTCAAAGTACTGGCCACCGTACGGGACGGTGAAAGTGACAGATCCACCAGAGTTTGAGACAGCTGTGGGTTGGATGGGCGCCATGATTCTGTAAGGCGTGAGACTCATGGTCGTAGCGCTCGTCTTCTTGACGGATACAAATCCTCCTCCATCGGAAACCAAATACGCCTTAACGTTTGCACCCGCAAAATAGTACCCGCTTTTCGTCAGCGTAAAGAGCGTTACGGATGACGTAGTCGACGGCTTTTCCACGACGCTGTAGGGGTCACGCGTATTTGAAAGCGTGTTTCCGCTCGCTGAAAATGTAACCGTAGTCCTGAAATACCGATGAATGTTCTTAAAAGTCCTGCCATACGACACCATTTGAATCAGTAAAAGAATTACAATGATGAATGACACAGTCGATATTGCCAGGTTAGTCATGTTGTCCATGGCAAAGTTAAGTGCCTTGGTAACCTGTTCTGTCGACGGTGCTACACCCGAGACCGAAGAAGCGATTGAAGCCATTTTTTTGTTATGAAAAAAAGTGTTTTTGTTCTTACCTAGTAAAGATTATCTTTTTTTTATTTATTGTACACCACTTGACGACAGACGTTCCAAAAAATTTACATGATTACGAAAGTTTTCGTTCTGAATTTGGTCAGATCTTTTTCTTGCAGTTTCTGACAATGATCGCACGCACTGGTCAACGCCCCTCGAATCATTTCTTACTATGCGCAGCAAACTCTGAAGTTCGTCCTTCAAGGTTTTTTCCGTCCTTTCAAGTTTGTCAATCTCACTCAAATATTTAGTTTTAATGGTGTTTAATGCATCGAAAATTCGTCCTCTAAACGAAATGCAATCTTTATTTATTGAAGAATAAATTTGTTTCTGATACTTTTCGATTTCTTCGTCAATTTCTTCGTCAAGAGATTTTTTTAAAAGTCTTATTTTGACCCCAACGCAATTTAAAGTTATTAAAGCTTTCTTGTTTGCATCTTTAATTTTTATAAGCTTTTCCTCGTCTTGTAACATACTACTGCTACTGTGCTTCTCTTTCTCTTGATCTATATTCTCGTTTTCCTTCTTTACCTTTACCGCAGACGAAGACAACATTGTATTGGTAATGCTTAAGATATTATCATCAATCTCGTTTTCTGCAAGTCGTAATGTTTCCAACGCAATTGCCAAATTGGAAGTCTTGGTGCTTTTATTAGACAATTCAAAAAGCTTTTGCTTTGAAATCTCGTTTTTTTGCATGCGAAGTTTAAACCTTTCATCAAGCTCTGAAGAAAAATTAATGTCTGGGTTTCCTCTTGCTCCTGTATCCTGGTTCTTTAATGATAAAGATAAGGAATGCAACCGAAAATCAATTTTCTTATTTTTTTCGCAGTAATACAAATAAGATTCCATGTCATTGTTGTTGGTGTTGCTGCGCTCGTGCTCGAATCCCAGTAAGCCTTGGGCTTCGTCGAGGTCATTGCAAGCTTGAGTATATTCTTGCCACGAAAAAAAATCAGCAAGCATTTTTTTGTGCAAAGCTTCGCGCCTCGTGGCAGTCTCACTGATCAGATCTTGTAATGAAAGCCTACCGGCGTTTAAAGATTTCCACATTTTTTTCGACAGGAAGCTCAAGGCATAAAAAATATCATTCATGTAAAATTCCTCTCTCGACCCTTTTTGCAGCTGAACGTCGCCAAGAGCAAGGATTAAATTTTTCGTCGGAGGACTCAGAGTCTCAAACCCCAATGTTGTTCTCTTGACAGTGCTATTATTATTATTATTATTATCATTTTCTTCCTCCTTTTTCAAATTGGTGCTGTACTTAAACTCCGAGTTTGAAAGCAAGTTTTGCGCTTGAGATTGGATCCAATTACAAAAACCTTCGTAAATTCGTAAAATGTCTTCTAGACCCAATGGTTCAGACGTCTGTGATGGTGGTTGCAAAACATTTTCCTTTTGCAACTCCAATGGATGATTAATTTTTCTGTCATCTTCGCGCAATAACAACAAATTCCTCTCCTTTCGAACCACGTCCATCTTTATTTAATATAAATAGAAAAATAAAACAGAAAAAGTTCGTTCCGAACTAATTATTACATTTTGTAATTTTTTGAATCAATCAATCAGATAAAAACAAATAAAAGAGATTACATATTTAATTTAAGAAATGCCTCCCAAGTCTTGGAGACAGCTGAAAAAGAATGAACCGATCCCCCCATCGACTGAATTAACTATTCTGCCAGCTCAACCTACGGGCGGAGGAGCCGTCAGCGAAGATTTCAAGCCACAAATTTCGTCTTGCGTTTCATTTTACGATACTCTTGTGCAATTTGGAGCGGCCTGCACTGAAGTGTGGCCGGAAGATGAAGAGCTTAAAGTACTTCTTTCTCAAATTAATGAAAGAAAGGGTGACTTAGCATTCGCAAAGACAATCACCGTAAAATTTCATGACACGTACAAGGATCTTTACTTGGCTTCGAACAAGAAGGATTCTTCAATCTTCAAGGAGGACAAGCCATTGTTCGCGAGGCTCAAGGTCCTCGAAAAATATGAAAGAGCCTCACCCGAAATTAAAGAAACTGTTTTTGAATACATTCGTCTTTTAGTACAGTGGGCCGGTATGCATTCAATGTACGCAAAGTGTCCCGACAAGATGATGAATTCCATCGCGGCCGCCGCGAGAGATTTTAGCTCCAAAATCGAGTCCGGGAATATGGATTTCTCAAAACTAAATCCCATGTCTCTGGGTCAAGACTTGATGGGATCCATGTCAAAGGACGACATTGAAAGCTTTACGCGGTCTATCATGGACGAGGGGGGGGAGAATATCAAGAACATGATGTCCAGCATGGTGAACAACTTGGCGCAAGGGCCCGGCGGAATTCCAGGAGGCGAGGGCCTCGTAGACATGATCAAGATGATGATGAGTAATGCGATGCCAGAATCTGAATCTGAAGGCGCGGATAAAATGGACTAACTCAATAATAAAAAAAAACAAACAAATAAGAAATGGAAATTGTTACCAAGGCTACAAATGCCGGGTTTGTGGCTTTATCAATAGGATTTGCCGTTCTCTCTAGCTTTATGATGATCACGTTTCTTTTCCTATGGATTTCCTATGGCCACGTGTACAAGAACGTACATCGCCGTTCAAAAGTCCGTGTGCACGTGAACAGCGAACGAGAAATATCTTTAGTCGACATTCAAGACCCTTACAACATTTTTAAAGGAGCTTCTTTTGGGTCAAATGACGGGCTAAGCAAGACGGACACGCACGGGTTGTTCTACATTGCGCTTCCGTTAAACTCTAGGTACGATTTCAAAAAGTCATTAAGCATTCAAGCAACGCTTGAAGAAGGCTTTGTCGTACCCAAAACAATCGACTCGACTTCGCTCACCCTTGCCCCATACATGGTCGTTCTCGACAACACTGACTACATATTACAACCTGTCAGTGATCCTTACGACATGTATGTAACCATCACATGGGAACAGCCTGCGAGTTCGTAGGTGCAGGTGGTGGCGTAACGTGTGACTTGATTTGAAGTAATTTTAAAAGCCTTTCTTTTCCAACCTCATCCGAAATAGTTCCCCTTAAAACGTCGATTTTTAGCTCAATCGCCCTTTGCATGTCCATGACATTCTGTTCAGTGGTTGATGAATTGCACAGAAATGAAAAGAGCTGCGGGTATTCCCTCGAAAATGTTTCAAACCTTTGTTTCAAAAGGTGCCTAAAATCACAATCGTTCTTCATTTCAACACTCTGCTTTTCCTTGTCCTGCACCAAGGCATTAAACGCTTGACGAATTTCTAAACATAACTGTAAAACATTTTCAAGGTCCATAGTAAAAATAAATATGGAGTTTTCTTACACGATAGATGACCGAATCGCGGGCGTAGCGGCCGACTTGATTGAAGTGGACAAGAAAAGAGTAGGGCAACTAAATAAATTGCGCTTTACTGCTCAGCATGAAGGGCGGCAAAAAACACAATTTTTTAACTTTGATGAAGGCAAAAAATTTCATTATCAAGAAGAAGGCGAAGACGTGAACGCGAATGAGCCCGTGAACGATGCGAATGAGACCTTGAACGCGGAGGAGACCGTGAACTCTGAGGAGCCGAGGTGGCGCAAAGACAAGAGTAAAGAAAATAAGAGAATCGCACTTGAAAATTTGGAAACGTTATCGCAGGCTCTTGAAGATGAAAATAAACTTGAGACACTTGAGGGAAAAGCTGAGACGCCTTCATTAAACCAGAAAGATCAAAAACAAGAAGTAAAAGAAGCGCAGGATCCGTCTGTCGCAGTCAAAGAGGGTTATCTACACTTAAAGGCGATCGCCTACATTTCTTTGATTCTTTACATCATGTACATTACGATAGGAATGGGAAAAGTGTTTGTACACAATTAAATTTTTTGGTGTTCTGAGACAAATGTCAACATAAATAGAAGAAAGATATTATTTATTACGTAATACAAAATGAACTCGGGGAGTATCATTCTCGTGATTGCGCTTCTCGCGGCTTCAGTTGTGATCGCAACTCAAATCATCAGCATGAAGAACCAGGAGACGCAAAGAGAGCAAAATGCCGCGTTTATCGCCGCTCAACGTGCTGAGTTGAAGAAGCAGGAAGAACTTGAGAAGGAAAAGGAAGAAGAGGCGAAAAAATTAGTTTTGAATGCAAAAATTTCTTCTTGGGAAACGTTGAACACGAAACCAGCGGAAGTGACAAACCCAGAGAAAAATATTCTTCCGCGTTCTTCACCTCTACCGGTTAACGATATGTGGGCGTCCGAACCGTCAGAAGAAGACGTGAATGTCGCCGAGAATCTGTTTTCTGTTGTCAAGGATGAAGAGGGGGGAGACGAGAAAGAAAGCCTTTACTCTTACAAGAATTTAACTCACGCTCACACTCTTTCGCGACGCGAAACGTTGCCGACGAGAGACGCGTGGAGCCGAGCGGACAATACGAATGCTTCTCTTTGGGAGTCGCAAAGAGAGTTTATGAAACAGGAAATAAAGGCTTCGGGTCAGACGCTCGAAGAGTTTCGCGAAAACACTCTTATGCCCCTGCCCGAACAATTCACTGCTCTTTGGAAGGCGGCTGACGAGGAGCCTACGCGCCGCTCTTCCTCTTCCTCTTCGTCTTCGGAAATTCCAAAGCCTCCCCCTCGTCACGCCGCCTCTGAAGCGGCTTCTCTAGTACGCGAAGCAACGCAGCACGTGCATTTTGAAAATGCGGATTTGGCGTCTCAAAGCATGATTGACATTGCCAAGGCGATCAAGAGGTCCTCTGCGCTTGGTGTAACTCTTCCCTCCCTTCCGCAATCTACCGCGGACGCGGTCAAGAAGTGGGCGACTTCGGATGACGATCTCGCCAAGCAAGCTGCAATGTCATTAGTAAATATCATTTAGGTTGTTCAAAGATCATTTTCAGGAAGCTCCGACACCGCCTTCTCCTTCTCCTTGGCGCTAGAGCTTGATGACTTTTTCGAAGATTTGCTGCTCTTGTGCTTTGTAGAGGACTCATCCTCTGAGTCGCGCTCCTTGCGCTTCTTGTCCTTTTCGCCCCCACTGCCACTGTGCACGCGCTCGCTCTGGGGAGGCACAACCGGTTCGGATTTCCCGCCGCTGCCGCTGCCCTCGAGAGCCGCCGCGTCACTTGACTCGTGCTCCTTGTCATCTGAAACGGATACATTTTCATCCTCCTCGGGTTCCTCTGAATTCATTAACGCCTGCAGCGCACGCGCGGCTTGCAGAGGGTCCACGACTTGAACGATTTTGGCGCCTCCGAGGACGCCACGCTCGCGCGGCGGCGCGGGCTTAATGTAAACCTCGCGGATGGCGTTGATCGGGCCGAAGGAGGCCGCGACATAGAGCTTGCTCATCTGAAAGACTACTGTTGCCTTGCTTCCGCGCTTGCAATCGCCGGGGCCTACCCAGCGGTACTGCATGTTGCCGTGCTCGTCCATAACGGGGCGGCCAGTGGCGTCCGTGATTGGCACGCGCTCCGTGTACGTGTCGGTGCTCATGACGGGGTCCTTGCCCATAAAGAGGTAGAAGCGCGTGTCTCCCTCCTTGAAGTTGCTCATTCGGCCCGTGGGATCGCAAATGCGCGGCTTCCACATTACATTATCTACCATCTTGGTGTTCGGCACGCCCTTCACAGTGCAGTCCTTGTAGACAATGTGGTCGACGTAGTCTTTCCAACCGTAAACTTTGCCGTGAATAGAGTCGTCGTATTTGGCGCCCTCCTTTGCCTCCTTGCCCTCCTTGATAAATGGAGTGTACGCGCCGCGGACTACGTCCACGCTGCTCATGCTCTTGGCCTTTTGCGATCCAAAAAAGTCGCCCTTGTTCTTGAGACCAAAGTTCAAAATGACATTGTCGACTTCCTGAGCCTTGCTCCGGAAATCGTCAACATCCTTTCGCTCGCCTTGAGGAGGAAGACCGAGCTCCAAATTAAAGCTGTAAGCGTCCTCGACATTTTCTGTGCCCGAAGGCTTGATATGCCACAGCACTCGAAGCTCCTTGGGCGCGGTCATGGCTCGCGCGAATTTCGGGTCAGTGTAATCAATAAAACAAGATTGGCCCTTCCCACCCTTGTTCTGCGAAAGTGATTTGATTGAAATCGCGCTGCTCGGCAGGTCTGCAAATGAGGGGTACGGAGAGGCCATCTTCGCGGTCTTTCTTTTATAGAATGTTGATTTTGTATAAAATATATTTATTTTAAAGTATTGAAACGAGCATTTTTAATTGATTATTATTAATTAATTAATTAATTTAAAACAAATTCATTATTCATTATACTATGAAGCACTTTGTGATTTCAGGTATTGGTTGTGCATCTCAAGATAAGAATACAGAAAATAAAAAATGGCGAGACGTCAAGAAATTTAAATTTGAGACGACACATGATCCGGAAGAGTTGGAGGAGCGGGGGGAGTGGGAGGAGTGGAAGGAGGATGAAAATGTAATTCCAATGCTTTGTTATGGGCTTATCATGATGGTTTTGATAACATTAATGATAGCAGTGTTATTCATTCCATGTTACAAACTACTGACAGGTGATGAATTGAATGAAAACTCTATATTTTGCGCTAAACAAATTTTAGTTTCTGTTCTCATTGGAGAAGTTTTTGGAGTTTTATTTTCAATTTGTTGTGTCCTTATTCAAGGCTTTTGGGCGATGGGGGCAAGAAGTTTAGATGGTGGAAATAAAAAGTTGAAAGATGTTTAAAAAATAAACAATAAACAAGTTTTTTACCTCCTTCGTATACTACACACAGAACACACAGAAAAAAAAATGGCGTCTTTACTAAAACCAACGTTTGTTTCCACAAGCCTCGTGGACTCAAAAAACGTAAAGGCAAATTCTGTATTTGCGCCCCAAGTGTGGCTGTCAGATTCATCTGGCCCGCCACTGCCGACTGATGCTGTCCTTGACGGGGCGACGTGGACAAGCGCAATGAACCGTTTGAAGCAGCTAGAACTTCAGAACGCTCGGGTAACAAATATGGAACTAAAGTTAACGTCTCTGATACAGAGCGTTCGAACGATTCTCATCTATCTTAATGAACTCAAGGTCGCAGTGGAGCTCTTGGATGCGGCGGGCGGGACAGTGCAGCCTCCACCAGTTCCTACGTGAGTTGTTGAGTGTAATGTAGTTTGCAAGCGTTTAGTCCTGACTTGAAAGACATGATTATCAAAGTTATGCCGAGTGCAAGCGCTGCGTATTTCCATAAATAGTGTACGCCGGAAAAGTCAGTTGCGTGAATGCCCCTCTGACCAGCAAAGAGCTTGGCGGCATCCGAGCTTGGCGAAAAAAATGGAGCGATTCGTAGACTTGGAAAGTGCAATGCATAAGCCCCAAACTGGCCTAACTCGGCTTCAGACAAGTAAAAGTCGTCTTGCTTTGTCTTAAAAATCTCTGACTTATAATCTGCCCAGACGAGCTCGGGAAACACTTGTACGTAGGAAGAAAGTCCTATTTGGTCATCCGTGTACCCCTTGTTCAAAGCCCACGTCAATGCGGTCGCTAGGGCCTTGCATTCTCCCATTATAAGTCCGGCGCACATAAACTTGTTGTTCCCTACGATATGTTGCTTTTGGTCCTCGTTGTCATTCCACCATTCAGTGATCAATCCGCAGTTAACGCCACACCCCTTTTCCACGCTAACTACTATTGGCCTGTTAAACTTATAGTACGTTTGCAGCAATCCGTCGTCTGCTTTGCGAATAAACAGAACGTCGTACGCGTCCGACAAAATGACAAGCGACGTTGGGCCATGGGAATCAGACCATTTGAGCATTGCATCCCTGTACGTTTTCATCCTGTACCTCCACCCTTTCCACGCATCTCCAAACCCTAATACTCTATACGAGAAGCCTTGTGTTTTCAAAGACTCTTGCCAGTTGTGCAGTCCAAGCATGTATTTGGTCGCGACCGTAAAGACACACAGGTCCGACGCGGGTAGATTTACACTGTCATAACTTAAATTTAAATTTGGAGCTGTAGCCATGTCACTTTTTATTTACTCTATATATACACAATTTAACACATAAAAAACATAACAAACTCCAGTAGCTCAGTCGGTAGAGCGTGGTGCTTATATAATTGTATATGCTAAAAGTCACTAATTTATTGAATCACGCCAAGGCCGAGAGTTCGATCCTCTCTTGGAGTACTTTATTTTTTTGTCTTTTTACTTGTAAAGTATTTTTTTTTGCTACTTGTCGCTAAAATATAAAAAAAGAATTGCGCTAAGAAATAAAAAAAGAATTTATTTTACAAAATGACTGAACAAGTTCAAGGAGGTACGGTAAAACAGGATACAGGTGAGCATATACCGGGTTCTGGATTAGCAGATGAGGTACACACTGCATTTACTAGCGCAAAGACTCATTTTACTCATACTGGAGCTTTACAAACAACGAAAGAGTCTGAAGATATTGGAATTACAATTTCAAAGCGTCCAGATGAAGAGGCTTTTGATGATGAAGAGTACGGACAAATTCTTGCAACTTCAGTACAAGTGTATGAGTATTTAAAAGATTTTCCTAAAGATCTAGAACAATGGGAAAACACTGTTTCTTTACACAGATCTTTATTTTCTCGAGATACTTTTATACGTCAAAAAAATATCGAAAACTATCCTGTACATTTTTTTCAGAAAGACGGTTTATGGTTTAAAACTGTTTTATATAATGTAACAGCAGCAAATGTTGATCTAGCGACCTCATCAGCGGAAAATTTAAAACGACCTGTTAATCAAATCATTATGTGGAAATACATTCCTGGAAAAGATGTTTTTGAAAAAGTTGCCGGAGATCGTATTGGAAATGATCAAGCTCTTTTTACAAATACCGACTTCTTAAACGCACTTGGTCAAAGTACAAGACAACAAGCAGTGCTAGAAACATACAAAAGAATTTTACAGAAAGAAGAAACTTTTTACAATACTGAAAAATCGTTAGATGCACAAGAACTTGCACAATTAAAAGTTAAAGACGCTCAGTTTACAGCAGCTCAAGCTGCCGAAGGTAATCCTGTTACTCGATCAATTGGATTTTTAGGTACTGCTGCTGCTGGTGCTCTTGCTTCCGTTTTACCTAGTGCTCCTGTAGCTGCTGCTGTTAGTGCTGCACCTGCTGCTGCTTATTCTGCTGCTGGTGCTGCTGCTGCTGCTGCTGCTGCTGCTGGAGGAACTAGTGCAGCTTCTGCTGCTCCTCTTACTTTGGCAGGTGCTGCTGCTGCCGCACCAGTTGCTGCCGCCGCTGCTGCTGTTGCAGCTGCAGCTGGTGTTGGTGGTTTACTAGTTTCCCAAGTTCAACAACTATCTGCCAATGCTGCTGTTGTACAAGCTGAAACTGAACTTAAAGTTGCTAGAACAGCAGTTGAAACTTCTAGAGCTGCAAATCAAGGGGCCGAAAATGTAATTGCAACTTTAGGATCAAATCGTCGGTCGAATGAACTGGTTAAAGGGCTGGCTCAAAGCAGAGCACGCCGTCAAACATTTGCTAACGTGGCGCAACAACATCGCATTCTTCATCAAGAGCGTTCTCCAAACAGTGCTAATCAAAATCAAACTAAGCGCACTTTAAAAAGCAAAAGTAAGCGCACGCCAAAGTCCAAATGCAAAAAATACCAAAGCAGAAGCAGAAAGACTGGTCACTGCAGAAACAAGTCAAAGTCACGCA
>Ga0209499_1000031_pt1 | contig 106096 bp, 91 predicted proteins | sample C_130208_EF_Meta_FD_187306 | JGI IMG/M metagenome (GOLD analysis project Ga0209499, IMG submission 187306) | Freshwater microbial communities from Lake Croche, Canada to study carbon cycling - C_130208_EF_MetaG (SPAdes) (version 2) | ecosystem: Environmental > Aquatic > Freshwater > Lake...
GCTAATCAAAATCAAACTAAGCGCACTTTAAAAAGCAAAAGTAAGCGCACGCCAAAGTCCAAATGCAAAAAATACCAAAGCAGAAGCAGAAAGACTGGTCACTGCAGAAACAAGTCAAAGTCACGCAAGACCCCCTGTAAAAGCGGAAAGACACGCAAAGGGACCGGTCGATGCCACAAAACGAAAGCCTAAAAACTTAAAAATGCTTTTTTTAGCGTACACCCAAGCGCTTGCCTCATATTTTGTGTTTAACATAAATCCACTGTGTATTTCCCGTCTTGAAAAATTATGTGAATTCCCCGTCTTAAAAAATTGTGCAAATTCCCTTTTCATAAAACAAAAATTGAATGGTTACAAAACACAAAAAAAAGGGTTGAAAGGAGGTAAGGTTGACCAAAATGGGCATATTCTAGGAACTTCTTTTGAGAATGACATTAACGATACTATAGATAAAGATAATCAAGAGTGGAATTCGAAAGGGTTTCGATGGTCCAGCTCCAGCGCCTCCGGCTCCGGCTCTAGCTTCAGCTCTAGCTTCAACGCCTCAGTCTGCTTTAAATGCTTTAACTCCTGCTTCGTCTCCAGTTTCTCGTTTTAATCAAGCAGGAGTTAATGTACCTAATCCTAGAAGATCACCATCAAGAAGAAGCTTATCAAAAAGGAAAAAAAGGCGTAGCAGATCTATACAAAATCGTTGCAGTTGCCCCCGAAAAAGCAAGAAAAGCAAAAAAAGCAAAAGAAGCAAGCGCATGCGCGACTATTAAAAAAAGTTTAATCAACATTTTCAACCCAATCTGGATGATCTCCCGGAAACACCACGTGATCTAAAGCCTGTTCCTCCGTCACCTCCTTCATTACCCCCGATTTCAAAGCCAGAGCATTTAAAACCCTAACCTCGATAATATCGGCGCTGTCGTCCTTTGATCTTCCCTCGTGTTTGGCAAACACAAAGTGCACTCGCGTACTTGACTTTGTGTCGGCTCGGAGAAACCGAAACCCGAATTGATAAGACGTAATTGTAGAATAATTTGGAGACACAAAAGCGTGCCTCGGAAACTCGCCGTGCTTGTCGTCTAGATCGATTCCCGACGAGGCAACCGTCAAATTCGCAATGAGCAAACGTTTCCTTGTGCTCGCCTCCTCAAAGTCTCTCAAAATCTTTCCGCGGTTCCTTACACTGGTGCTTCCTCGCAAGATCAAGGGGTCAAAATCCTCTAGCAATGATTTCAGATCTTCAATGGTTTCAGAAAAATTGACGGCAATGACCACCTTTGTTTGCGGAGATTCTTTCAATACTTGCCGAGCGATTCGGGCAAAAAGCGGGATTTTTCCAGTTTCTATTATTTGAAGAGATCTCATTACAGCCGCCATGGCGCCGCCCATGGCCAAATTATTTAAGTTTACATTAACGCCGTCAAAATTAGATGCAAATTTTAACCCCTTTAATCCTCTGCGTAATATTTCAGTCGCGTCCGCGTCAATGTTATAGTAAGCGTTTCTCTTGTCAAGGTCGTAAAGCGAAACGGGGGGAAGCATATACGAAGTGCATGATGGCTTGAAAATGCCTTGAAACAACGTAAAGGAGTATTTTTCAAAAGACTCGAAAAATGGTTTTTGTGGACATGTCCCTCCACTTAAGGGAAGAAGCGTACAAAAGGTGTGGATTTCTCTCATGCCCCTCCATTCGAGTTCGCGAGTGTGAATGTTTTGCTGCGCAACTCGATCAGAAAGCATAATTCCAAGAGATCTGAAAAGATGTAAGGCGTGCTCTTTCTTGTCCATAGGGGAGCCGGACAGCAGTAAGACACGGCTCTTTGTGTCTTCCGCACGAAAATCTTCGCCCTGCTTGACCCTGAATCGATGTTGGTTTTGGTTTTGGTGGGTTTGAGGAAACCCCACGTTCTCCACCTTTGAAACAGTAATCTCGCGCATCATTTCAGAAGCTGCATGAAATTGGACGCTTACGTTTTTAATGTGCTGAATCTCGTCAAGAATTAGAAGCAAACCTTCCTTAATTAAGTCCTTGTAAAGCTGTGTAGGCGAAAACTCAACCTTCTCCTTTTCAATCATTATGCCAAACTCGTCGGGCACAAATTCACTCAAGTCTCTTCGATGCAAAAAACCGTGCTTGGGTTGTTTAAACTTATTGCTGCGCAGCCCCTGGTATGAAAGAACTGCTCGTAACGGCAAGCCAAATTCATTTTTCATGTGCTTCCACTTGGGAGCAACGGAAACCGGGCAAATTACAATCACGTGCTTATACTTTTCAGTCAAGGCCAGGAAAGTTGACGTGAACGTCTTTCCAGACCCGAGCATGCTCAAATCAAGAGCAAATGGAAAATCTTGATGTAATTTCTTGATTCTTTCGTAGTGTGCAATTTGGGACGGATACAATAAAATTTGTTTGAAGGGCTTTTGCGTTTTTGTGTCATCGTTAACCTTTGATTTCCCAACTTTATCAACCCTTACCTTTTTTGGCTCGTCGTCCTCTGAGACAGAGACATCCTCTCGTTCGGATTCAGACATTACTTCTACATGATCTAAATCCATCCTCTATCTTTATCTTTATATTTTATTTACATTACACAGTTAAACAAAAAAATAAAATTATTATTATAAAAAGAAAAAAACCAAACTTAATAATGGCAAATGTAAATGTGTGGGGCCCTCAGACGTGGAGCGTCTTGCACGGGCTCTCCGGTTTATGTTCGCCTTCCCTACTTGCTAACAAAATGAAATCCACTTTGTTGGTAAGCGATTATGCAGCGCTAGCAAAGATCTTTTCGCTTTTGCGTATTTTATTGCCATGCAACTTATGCCTTAATTCGTATCGCGATTTTTACAGCGTTATGGACGCAGAAAGATCTATTATCAGAGAAATAGAGGACGGAGGCGCACACGCCTTTTGCTATAGATTGCACAATTTAGTAAACGAAAAACTTTTTATGCAGCGCAAAGGTGACGTCTACCTTGGGCAAAACATTGATTCAAGGCGGGCAAAGGATCTTGACGATTCTTTTAGGCGCGTGCAAAATACGCCAACGCTTCTTGTAGTCGAAAAACGTTTTAAAGCGAGCGACATGCGGCCCTTCTCGGAAGAGGCGGTTTGGACAACTCTCGCAGCCTTTTGTGTCCACGTTGACAAGGAGAAAACGGATAGCGCAAAAAGAGAAAGAGTGAATGCAATTCGCGACTTTTGCGGAACAATTGGGCCGCTCTTGTTGCTTGGAAACCAGTACGAAGAGTTGAATTCAAGAGTTCAGTCTCTTGAAGCTCTCCTTTTAGCTTTGAGTCCTATGGATACCGACAAGTCTTTAGATTTGTTGTGCTTTGCGAAACACGAAAAATTAAGTTCCATGTCGAGGCGTGATAGGGTCAAGATCGATGATAACGCCAACACGCCAACACTCGCGCAACTTTCGCAACCTACAGCATCTACATCACTGACGAGCGCAAGAGCATCTCTTATTAGGGAAATTTATCAGGCAGAACCGAAAGAATGGGCCGAAAGGCAATTTTCAAAAACTAGCTATCTCGAGGCCTTGACTGTAAAGTCTTGCGAGTTAAGCTGCCAGTAAAACATTTTTATACATATATCAACATTATTCATCGTCGCCCCTCTTGCGCTTCAGCCCTAACCCAACATCTTCAACTTCATCCGTAATCTCAAAATCCTCCGCGCGAATTTCAAAATGATTTCCCTCGGAATCAACGCAAATTTGCGGTCTCATCGGACAATGTGAAGGAACAAACTCCCAATTTAGTTTTTTCCAGAACTCTGCACGCTTGGTCTCACGCTCAGACGTTCTCGCTTCTTTTTTCACCGGAAAATGCTCCAAAAATTCGTACCATCCGTTCAAGATGCACACGCACCGCAGCCAATATGGATAGCCTCCCTTGAAAGTAAGAGTGGACGACTTTATCCTATCTGAGTGGTAAATCGGAGCCGAAATTGTGAACATGCGTCGTATCTTGTCCTCCTGCTCTGCATTAAAGCGTCGCGGCCAAAACCCCGAAATTATCGCTCCGTACTTAGCCGAATTCTCGTAAAGCTTTCTTACATTTCCGAACCCTTTCGACACAAGCGTCTGCATAACTCGTCTTATCATGCATCCATTGACCTTCTTTAAATCGGATTCAAGAGTAGGAATAACGCTTTGAAGTCTGCGAATCGCATCCTCAGCGTCCACAAAATCACCTCCTCTTTCGTACTCGGCACCGACTGCATTAAATACTTCAGGGGTCTGAAAATGCGGAAAATATTCCTTGACGAGAATTCGAGTAAGTTGAAGGGCAACCTTCTTGTCGATTTCTATACACTCCTTTGCCTGCGAAAATTGGACCCATTCAAGCAACCTAGACTTGACCTTTATTGACCCATTTGGAACAAAGTCGGATTCCATAGAGCTCGTAGCTGAAGCATGTGGAACTGCGCGCGTCTTGGCGCATTTAGGGCATCCAAGTAATGAGTCGCTGGCGATAACTAGCATCATTACACCGCAGTCATCGCAAAAATCGCCCAGGAGGGCGTGCTGAAGTTCGGTTCTTTTTGATTTTCCAATCAAACTGCGACGCATCGCCAAGACGACTTCCGAGTCTTTTGAATCGGAAAACCTTACAAGTTTAGGAGTGATTTTTACTTCTGCCTTGCTCATTCGATTATACACATCGAGCATCGGCTTAATTTTTGTTTCAAAGTCTTGCAAAAGCTTTCCGGAACGAGCGCTCTTTAGCTTTGCTTCAAGCTCTAAAATGTTCGAAAGAGTGTCAAGCTGAAGTCTTTTTTGGTACCGTGCAGTGCATTCGGATACCTTTTTTCTTAAATTTTTAATCTTTTCTTCGAGTTGCTCGCATGCATCAGGTGACTGGCATTTTAAAATTTCAGATCGCTGCTCTGTCAATGCGTTTTCAATGTCCTTCGGTAACATTTATTATTTTATATTTTTGAATTTTGTTATAATAAACTTATTAAAAAAAAATAAAAAATGGTATTTTTAAATGATCCTTCAAGAATTATAAGTAAACGCCATAATCTTAATGCTTTAAACGGCGGACAAAACTTGGAACTCGGCCAAACCCAAAGACTCGGCGGGGGCGGTGGAGACGTTGAGAGGACAATAACGTACTCATTTTCCTCGGATACACCGTACAATTTAAAGCATCACAATGAGATTGTAGATTCTATTTTGCAAGATGTCAAACAATGGGGACCTTTACGTGTAAAATTCGTTCCGTTTTGGAAGTCTCCCTCTAGGCGCGCAGATGTATACATTCACCTCTCGAACGACAATACAATCAAAAAAGAATGTGGTTTTGAGGGCTTGTCATGCGCAGTATTGGGAGGAAACAACATTTACCTCAATGAAACAAACTGGACGAGAGGTTCTCATAAATCGGGTTTATCTCTTGCAGAGTACAGAAAGTACGTCATGACGCACGAAATGTGCCACATTCTAGGGTATTTGCACGAGGATTGTTCTGGAGCAGGCGAAAAAGTTTCCATAATGACTCAGCAAACTTTGGGGACGGGAGAATGCAAACCCCACGGCGGAAACTTACACTTCAATTCCAGTAATCCTCCGAAAATAAAGACAAAGTGGGATTACTAAAACGTCCGTTGAAAGTAACATTTTTTTTTTGGTGTGTCGAAAGTAAAATCGAAAGTATAGAAAGAAAGAAGGACTTGAAAAAATGGGTGCCACTGAAAGTGCAGTTTACACGGAGCTGGCCTCAAACGGAGAGGCCGACAAAATTTTGACGGCCAAGACGGTGGCGGAGGCCCAGCACTCTTTCTGGCGCTTCGTGCACGCAAAGCACACTCCGTTCGCTATGGAGCCCGTCGATTTCGACGCCACTGCGTCGCAGTGCAAGTTTGGCGGCAAGGCCAAGTACACGTTCCCGAGACAGGGCGACCTTTGCTGGCAGGTGTACGCGCGCTACTCTTTGCCCGGCCTCGTAGCGCTGGGCAAGGACGGAAAGGTTTTGAGGGGCGAGGCCGCGCCGTGCTGGCACGACGCTATTGGCTACAAGCTCACGCAACGCGCGACTCTCGCCGTTGCGACGACTGTCATTGACACTCTTACGGACACGTTTCTTTACGTATGGGAAGAGCTCAGCGCAAAGCCTGGCAAGAAGCTTGGGGAAATGATCGGCAAGTTCGATACTCTGGAAGAGAGACAGGCTTTCGCCAAGCGCAGCCACCAGCTCTACGTCCCGCTGCCCTTTTCCTTTGCGAGAAACAGCGGGTTGGCGCTGCCCATCGCTGCCTTAGCGTTCCAGCCCATTGTTATGGAGCTCACGTTTGCGCCCAAGTCGGAGGTCGTTTGCAACAATGAGACGAGGGCGCAGATCTGCGTTCGTCCCGACGGCGTCACGGATGATGACATTGACTCTGGCAAGGTCTCCGTATCCGCCATGCAGGACTCCGACTTAGAGTGCACGATGGAAGCGAACTACATTTATCTGGAGGACGACGAGCGCGAAAAGTTTCAGAAGGGCATCTTTGAGCAGATTGTCGACGAATTCCAGTTCCAGTCCCAGCAGGCCATTGCCAACGCCGCGACGGGCTCGACGGAGCAGTCTGCTGGCGTGCGCTCCAACGTGCGGCTGCAGCTCAACAACGTAGTCATGGAGTACATGATGGTCGTGTCTCCACAGGCAAAGAAGGACAAGAACGAATCGTTTGACTTTTCTGGGCCGGTTGACCCTGCATCTGGTCTGACTCTTGACCCTGTCCGCAACATTACGATCAAATTCAACAACTCCCAGCGCGTCCAGACCCGCCCGGGCTCTTACTTTAGATTGGTGCAGCCTTACCAGCACCACACCAACGTTCCGGGTGACTGCGCGAACAAGAAGCAGAATTTCATCTACGTGTGGTCGTACGCGACGGACCCCGAAGACATTGAGCCCAATGGAGGTGCCAACCACTCCAGAATTGACAACTGCAACGTTGAATTCATGCTGGATCCTCGCATTTTTACCAATGAAGCACCGACCGCCGAGGTCATGATTCTTGCGCGTAACAAGAACGTACTGCGTTACAAGTTTGGCATGTGCCACAAGAAGTTTGCGTAAAACGGAAATTAACTTTTATTTTGGATTTTGGAGAGAGATTGAACACTGAAATATTTCTATTACTTACCCCCTATTTTGACTTTAGTTATAAAAAAAAAGTTTGCACTAAATAGAGAGAGATTGAACACTGAAATATTTCTATTACTTACCCCCTATTTTGACTTTAGTTATAAAAAAAAAGTGTGCACTAAATAAAAAAAAAGAAATGTCGTCGACTACCTCTATTCCTGTTTCCGGTGGTGTTGCCTTGGCCAGTTTAATTTCTTTCGTTGCCTTTATAATTTTGATAATTGTTGTTGTAAACGTTAACAAGATTCAGAAAACGGTGAATAACATTAATGAATCCACAGTTTTAGGTGGTGCTCCCAACGAAACGATTGTTTTCAATCTCAGTGCATCTGAGACAGAATCTCATGCGTTGCCCGTTCCTGGCGGATGGTGCATACAATCTATATATTTTACGAGTTTCACGACTACATCAGTGACTGGTGATACCAAATTTAAAATCGGAACGTCCTCTGGAGGTGATGAAATTGCTAGTTTAGCTTGCACTGGACTTGGGACTGGGAGTTACACGAAACTTGACACAAATTCAGAGAAATGGGGATTTGGGGAAGATTCGTGCTTCTTGACAGATTCAACTGCGTATTTAACTCTTGTCAATCAAAAAGCCACGTCTTTAGTCATTCAAGCTCACATTTACTATCAAACATTTGCAAGTTATGCTAGTTGCTAGTCCTCTTTTAAAGAAGAAGGAAGGAGAGAAGGACGCAAACGGAAAAGAAAAATGTTTAACGCAAATCAAATAATAATATCTCGCATTCCCCCTTCACTTCATACAATTCAAGAAAACATTGTTTTTCAATACTTACACCGTCACCCTCCGCCAATCGTAGACACGTTAACAAATTTTCTTCTGTTTTAATAAAGCAAGACCCACCTTTTACAACGTAAAGATAGTATTTACGTTCCTTATTCAACTCATATTTAAAATTTGTTGTAAAGATTCCACAAAAGAATTTTGCGTCTTGCAAAATAGGAAGATGGTCCGTAATGTTAAAAAATGTATTTAACTTGTCCTTTTTTTCAACATAAATAAACTCATGCTTAGGACTAGTGTTTAAAACGTTAGGTCGTATCCATATTTGCAAGTATCGATTTGTTTCCGAAGTAGAATTTCCTTCAGTGTGGTAAATTCCAGATCCTGCGCTCATTCTCTGCACTGATCCCCCCTTTATGTTAGTTTTGTTTCCCAAACTATCTGTGTGGAAACAGAAGCCGTCCACAACATAACCAAAAATTTCCATATTTTTGTGTAAGTGCCAGGGAACGTGATGGTTTGGATCCATGCGATCATCATTTATAGTCTGTAAATCGCTGAAGTTCATGTACCGGGCATCATAATAGTCAGGAAACGAAAAAGTTCGTTTGCTTTTAAGATACGATGGTTCACCTGGAGGTACTCCTCGAGTGCATGCTGCTCTGTAAATCATCTTTTATATTTCTTAATTGAAAATCTGTCTTTTTAAAATCAAACAATTTTCCGAATATTAGCAACTTTAGAAACCCCAACCTTTTGTACAATCATCTCGTATTGTGCCCTTGAAAGTAAAAGCTCGTAATGTCTCTGATTGGGAAGAAAGAGCAAATTGATGGGAATCTGACATGATACATTTCCGGGCTCAATGCAATCGCGCACAATGAGTTTTGTTCGATCCGGGAATCCCGGAACGTAAATAACAATCTTGAGTTTAAAGATTTGCGCAAATGCAAAATACTCGGGAGTGCCACCCCAAGTTTTGGGTAGCATCATGTGCAGCAAGTATTTGATCTGCGCCTTCGTTCTCTCTACGCCCTCCTCAGGGACTTCTTTTTCCCTCTGAACCATTTCCATGGCCAGCAAATCTCCACGGCACCAGTCCCTGCCTCCGTCCTTTTCTGTATACTTTCCCATTGACGGAACCGATTTGGCCAATCCGGACTTGTACCATTCGCAAATCCTTTGGCGCACAAGAAAGCCTCCTCGAATCGCAACTTCATTGTTGCCATCCAATATAAAATTGGTAATTTCCTCCTCTTTTTCTATAGATTGCAAGACTGCAATGAGTTCCCAACCAAGCCGCGCCGATGTAAACATGCAACCGCCGTCCCCAGCAACAGGGACACGGTACCACATGCATTCGACGATAGTAGGAGGAAGAGGAGGAGTAGGAGGAGGACAAGGGTCCTTGGGCGATTCCACTGTTTGATCTATCTGATCTGTCTGATCTGTCAGATCTATCTCATCTATCTGTTTTGGAACTTGCATTTCTATATTTGTATTCGTATCTGTCAATTCCATTTCTTTAATCTCTTTGAGCGCCGTGTCCTGTTCGAAATTTAAACTTAATCTTTTCATTTTTAAATATATTTTTTTAACCCCTTTATTTTATTTATTTTTTAGTGCTTAAAAATGTCGTCGGAAGACGAGGGTTTTGAATTTAAGAGGTCGTTACACAAAACAAAAACGCGTCTACGACGGAAATCCAAAGTAGAAAAGCGAATGCTTTCTGCAACAACAGAAGAAAAGGCCGACGAAGACGAAATTATGTCTCTTCCTACACCTACACCGACTGAGCCTGAAGCTGATGTTGATGAAGACGCTTTATTTGACGATGACCATGAGGACGATGAGGAAGGAGACGACGATAACGAGAAAGATTGTATTGACGACACTGAGGCCTCAAAAATATGGGAAAGGTTTGGAACGAAGCCAGACGGTTTTGAAAATAAACTGAAGAAGTCTCAACTAGTGGCAACAATGCGGTATGCGTCGAATTACTGGACTCCAGCAAGTGACGTAAAAACGAAAACAGCGTTAAGTCTCGCAAAAAAACTTTTTGGAAAAACACCTTGTAAATGCGGAGAGCTTTTTCGAGTCAAGAGGGAAAAACCAAGTTTTACGATTGACGACATTGTTTACGTGTACAGATGCGAAATGTTTAAAAGAATTCGTCTCGAGGCGGCTCTAAGGCAACGCGGCATGCTCGAAACTGCCTCAACAAGTGCGAACCCCAAAGAAGACGAAAAATGTGAGGACCTTGTCGGCTTTTCCCGCCAATTAGCGAGAATGCAGGAATGTATTTCCAGGTGTTTTAAGCTTCTTCAAAGCGAAAGGTACTTTCTTCGTGCTGTTGACCCTTCCGTCGATGCGTCTTGCGCTACAATTCCTGACGTCTTTGGCTACGTTCCATTCAATGAAACCAGCTTGACAAAATACGAGTCCTTTATCATTTTTATTCTAAGACAATTGTATGATAGGTCGTATAGACGGTATAATGGAGGAGTTTACGAGCAGATTTTTTCTCAGGAGGGGCTCGCGACCCACGCGTATCGATGCGTGTACGACGACATGAAGAAATTTATTACGCAGGCAACATCAAAAGAAGACACTTTTGCACAATGGCAGATTATGCTCTCGCCGGGAAATCTGGACCATGCCTCCAAATACTTGGCCACGTCAGCAAACGAGGTTGAGTTTCGCGATTTGAAGCCTGACAGGCATTGGCACGCATTCAGAAACGGCCTTTACTACACGAAAAAGGCAGAGTTTTACGAATACGGTTCGGATCTAATTCCAGGCCACATTGTGGCGTGCAAGTATCATGACTCTCTGTTCGACACATCTATCCTCGAAATAGACAATATTCTCGATATACCAACAGACGCAAGTCGCAAGCTGATCGAATTCCAGATCGAAATCATGAATAACGGCGGCGGAGCTGGAACCAAGAGAAACCCGGAGGAAGTCAAGAACATTCTGTACTGGATGTACGTGTTTTTTGGACGACTTCTTTTTGAGGTTGGCGAAATGGACTGCTGGCAAGTTATCTTGTTTATTGTCGGGCGCGCCGGATGCGGAAAATCTGTCTTGCTTCAGGCCGTCGGTAAGTTTTTTGAGGAGTGCGACGTCGAGACCATGGCGAACAATTCGCAAAAGGGATTCGGCCTTGAGACGTTCGTGCATAAGATGATGTGGCGATGCTACGAAGTGAAAAGTGATTTTTCGCTCGACCAGGCCCAGCTGCAGAGCATGATTTCTGGCGAGGACATGTCGATCCAGCGCAAAAATTTGACGGCTCTTACAGTCGTTTGGAAAGTCCCAGGAATTCTGGCCGGAAACGAATTCGCTGACTGGGCCGACAATTCTGGATCCATTTCGAGGCGCATCGTCTTGATGAACTTTGACAGACGCGTGCCGCCAAACATGGTCGACCCCGCCCTCTTGAAAAAAATAGAAATGGAAATGCCAGCAATGCTACACAAGTCGTGCAAAGCGTATCTGGACGCCGTCGAGAAGTTCGGCAAGTATGACATCTGGGCCTCCAAGGACGGAGTTTCTATTCTGCCAAGCATCTTTCTCGAAAATAAAAAGAATCTTAAGAAGGGTACACACAATCTCGCAGCGTTTCTTAATTCTGAAATCGACGTTGAGCTCGGAGAAGACCTCTGTATTCCGTTCAAGGTTTTTAAGAAGCTTGCAGACGCATTCTACCAAACGAGCGGCTTTTCAAAATTTCAATGGAAGGAGGACAAGTTCAATACAGTTTTTGAGGACAATGGAATTACGAGGAGAAGGTTGAAAGCGGACGAGGTGTCTCGAGGAATGAACGTGTACGGAGAGGAAGAGCTCGACAAGAAGGAAGAGTGGCTTTTCGGTGTTGGTGCTCGTCTTAAGGACGGAGGAGGCAGTGCAGACTCCCACTCTGTAAGTCCGGGTTCGGCGGCAAGAAAAGGTAAAAACGATAGGGGACGAAATGAACTTTTGGAGGAAATGGGCGGTGACGATGACTTGTAAAAAGAAAAAATGTCCCTTCTTTGTGACTCTTCTAACTTTTGTGGGGGATTTAAATTAAATGAAGTAAACGTAACAGGAAACTCAGCTATTATTGCGGCTTGTATAAATTGTTGCAATGATGAATGCCCGCTCGTTGACGACGTAAACGCAGATGTTTCCTTCGTCACTAAAATTTTTAGAACACGTCCTAACGATGCCGAAACGTATGCAAAAGAAATTTATTACGGAAATAGATTGAGAGGTCATGACCCTGATCAATTACGCTTCGTCTATAGTTTATCGAAAACGTGCGAACAGTGTAGAAATGTTACATTGGGAACTTTACCAGACAGAGTAAAAAATATTTTAAGAAGAGCTAATCCCGCTGCAAATGATGATACGTCACTATCATCTTTTTATATGTATAACACAATAGCTCTAACACCTTACGACAACATCAGTCAACTTTCAGAAGCAAGAAAGGTTTTTTTAAGAGAAAGTGTGCGTCTTTTACATACGTGGGGAATTTGTCATAATGATTTACACAAGTTTAACATACTGCGCGGTGCCGATGGAAACCCTCGAATCATTGATTTTGGCGAGGCAAGCTCGTTCGATCCTGAAAATATACGAGAAGTTGATACTGAAAGTCTACTGCAAGATTTTAGAATGCTTGAAAACTCATTGCGCCAAGCACCTCCAGAAGTACCGCGTGGAAGAAGAAGAGGCGGCGGCGAAGAAGCCAGAGCTGCGAGAGAAAGATCAAGGTCAAGATCAAGATCACCAAGACCTAGATTACCGCCACCGCCACCACCGAGATCAAGGTCTCCATCACCAAGAGCAAGATCAAGGTCTCCATCACCAAGAGCGAGATCAAGGTCTCCATCACCAAGAGCAAGATCAAGGTCTCCATCACCAAGAGCAAGATCAAGGTCTCCATCACCAAGAGCAAGATCAAGGTCAAGATCACCACCAAGATCAAGATCAAGGTAGGTCAAGGTCACCACCAAGATCAAGATCAAGGTCAAGGTCAAGATGATCTAATATGTTATTCGGAAAGTTCATCTGAAACTTCATCTTTAGATTCTTCCATGTCAACTTGTTCCTCCTTTACCACAACTTTAACTTTCTTAGTTTGCGTCAAGTACGATTGCAACGTTCTTGCATGCTGATTCGCGCCTCCTCCAATTACTGTTACAGCAGCAAGAGAAACCGACAATCCACACACAGCAGCAAAGACGTAGTTTCTGTACAGAATGGCTGAAATGAGAGACAGGACAATGATGCAAGCGCACAAGCCAACTGAAAAATTATTGCGTGGCATTGTAAAAAATTGAATCATCTTTGCTCCCGTTTCGGCAAAGTCTGCCATGTCTTGAAGTGTGGTGGACGGAGGAATATCAATTAAAACATCAGGCTGGAAGCCTTCGTAAGGTTGCGCGTGTCTCGTGCTTTCGCCAAGTCTCGCGGTTAAATACAAACGCGCTGGTCGTTCATCATACGAACCAGATTGAACAACCCAGTCGTACAGCAAGGTGCTCGGAGAAGGAGGAGTTGACTCCGACTTGGGCTGCTTCATTGTCGTCAGTTTCATTGTAAGCGTGTTGAATATGGACGCACTCATTTTTTAATAATTTCTTTTTTTTATTACTTGTGTCTAGAGATAAGGTAAAAGGAGAATGGAAGCAAATTTGTATCTTCAAAATCAATTCGAGCAAATTTTAAAAAATGAGCTAAAGTTACTTGAAGATGAAACCGATGATGTAAATGTTTTAAACTGCGTTCCTAAATCAATAGAACGCGTTTGTTCCTACCACAAATTGATTCTTTCGAAGAACGCACTTGATGTTTTCGTCGGCATATTTTGCCGAGACCAGGAATGTTTTCCTTGGAACACATGTGAAGGATTTCTTGAATTCAAAAATTATTTTTTAGAAATTGACGACGCTCAACTGCCTTTAAAAAGATTTTTTGAGCAATTTACAAAACCAACCTTATTTAAACAATACAGTAAGTGTAAGCAGCTTAATTTGTACGAAGATGCAGACGAAGAAAAAGTTTCAACGACGAAAACAAAACTACTGGGAGTCGTAGTAACAAAAGACTTTAAAAACTCTCAGAGCATATCCGCTCTGGGTTTTTGGAAGAGCGATTGCTGTTCATTACTTTGCAGTACTTTGAAGAATGAAGAAACATGTCTTGTGGCAACTGTTCCTAATTCGAAAAATAATACATTTTTTATCACGACCGAAAGGGGGGTTTGTTCCATTGCTAGTATAGATCCCAAAAACGGTTCCTTTAAAAAACAGCCCGTTGAATTTATTTTAGATATTCCAGAAGGAAGCATCATGAAATCATTTCATTGTCGTCGATGTGCGATTGAAGGGGACCTTATACTTTTCTGGGATTGCCAAGGAGGACAAGACGAAGGCAGGCAAAGTTTCTATACGGGAATCAACGAAGCTGTTTTAAACGGAAAAAATGTAGAGCGTCTCTTCCGTGCCGTAGACGAAGAAGATCTTCAATTTATTACCTTCACCAAACCTATACTTTCTAATGTTAATGGAAAAATTCTAGACGAGGAAGAGAATGTCTTGACGAAGCATAGCTTAGGACGCGTTTTTGCAGACTGCACTTCAACATCTGCGCAGAACGAAAAGCATGAAATAATAATTCTTTCTCAATCACTTTCATTTGTACAAGACGAATTTACAATGAGAGTTAGATGGTTTTGTGATGGAAAAACGGGAAATCTTGATGGTGCAAAAGTCAAGGAAATAGTTTCAATGTCAATTTTTTAAATCACAGCCCCTCTCACTCATCGTGGTCTACTACCTCCAACTCATTTTCTGCTTTAGCGCCCTTTCGCTTTGATCCTGCTTTAAATGTAGGAGGAGGTTGCGTCTTCTTTTTATCGCGCTTCAAAACTGGCGTCGACCACCTTTTATCCTTTCCCTTTTCACTTTCCTTGTCCTTTTCTTCTTCGGACGCTTCAGCCGCTTCAGCTTCTGGTTTAGCTGCCTCCTTTTCTTTACCCTTTTCCTTTTCGTCTTGTGGTTGTGGTGCAAGTGTGTGTGTGTCATTAACAGCAGACACATCTTGCGCGGCACCCGGTTCTACACCGACAATTTGTTGTTTCTTCTGCAACTTCATTGCATTTGCAAAAAGTGTTACGTCTGGAAGTGAAGCCTTGACTGAATTGGCGATTTCCAACACTTCATTTAATTCCTTGTCAACTGTGGCGGCGACTTCAGTAATGGTATTGTTATTATAATTATGATTTTGATCATGAAATTTTGAGTCAAACATTACATGCTTCTGTGACGGACCATTATCAGGAACGGACTGTTTCGCGCGAATGCTTTGCTCGAGATCAGAAACGAGATCGTTTAACTGTAATCTTACGGCACCGCGTAAAGTAATATCATCTACAGGCGGTCGAGCTTCTAGATCTCGAACCCTTCTTTGTAAGGATATAATGCGCGCCATTGCATACAAAATAAGCATTCCAAAAAATACAGCCAAAATATATAAATAAGGTTCGAGGGATTTCAATGCCTTTCCTCGCATAACTTGAGGGATTTCCATTGTTTCCGGGATGGATGACAAAAATTGTTTTTTCATCTTTTATATTATAGGATATATTTTTTGATCCTGCCTTAATAGTTTTTCAAACGGACATTATGAAACCTCTTCGTTTATGTTCGCTTTCATACTATATATTTTTTAAATGTCAAACAAAGAAAACAAAATGGAAAATTTATCTGCACCTGCTTCATCGCCTGCACCTTTAAATTCAAATTCAACTCCAACCCCAGCGCAAGCACCAGCGCATGAAGAAGTTTACGAGGACTACGGAATGCCTGACCTTGAATCACCGTTTCCTGCCGCCGCTGGAAATGCAGAGAATCCAATTGCGGTCGACTTGGCGAGCCAAATTCAAAATCTAGCACCCGAAGTGAATTGGACAGAAACTGAAACGCTTTCCGAAACTGAAGATGATGAATCTTTAGACATTCACGTAGACTCTTTCGCAGACGAACTGCTTGTTAGAAATTTAATGGATTTGATTAATCCTCACGCACCATCAAATGTGCTCAGTTTGATTAACGATTTCGCAAACACAAGCGCACAAACAAGCACAATCGATACTTCTCCAACGTCTTACGTATCTGATTTTGTTGGACGCATTTTATCTGGATCTGCGACTTCCTTTTCAATTGCACCTTCTTCCACTTCCACTAGTTCTTCTTCTTCGTCGACTCTGCTAAATATAAAGTCAAACGTTTTTGATTCGCTTACAGGAGCGCCTCTTCCCGAAACTGCCAAGGTTGTTAATTTTCAGGATAACGAAGTCTACGAAGTTGACGGCCTGGCGGATTTTTTACTGACAATGCAAGAAGTGAGAAGTCCTGCCACGGGCCGCGACCTTACTGAAAAAGAATTCGAAAAATTAGCTGAAACCCAGAACGCAGTCATCAAACAGTGTCTTATGAATACTTTCAAGTCTGCATCAAAAACAGTAAGGAGCATAGGGTCTGTAAAAACTACTTATTTTGAGGAAACTATTTACACAATGGTTCTGCACTGTCTCTCCATCTGCGAACTAGATCAGGTAACGAATGCTCATTCGTCCATACTTGACTTCAACAAACGATATTTCCCAAAGACGATAAGGTCGTTTTCCGGGTTATCCTTGGCAAATCCCACGCGTCTCTTAAAAATTTGTTCTAATGTGCTTGCTCAACTGAAATGTGTTCTGGAACTTGCGGACGTAAACGACCAAGAAAAAGAAAACGCTTCATCGTACTTGTACCATCCTGTCGTACTTCAGAGCGTGTGCAGCGCGCTTATTGGCGTTTGTAACCTGTCAGCTTCTCAATATTTTTCTTCGCCGTCGCCTGACAAATATTCCGCCAAAATATGTGAGGTTCCAGTGGCCCGTCTTGTTCAAACACAGGCAATTTCCAGAATTATTTCGCGAAGAGACACCTAGTGTTAGTAAAAAGAAATGAAATGCAATCAATTTTGTCTTGTATCGTTACTCTCTCCATTTGCCTCCTTTGGTTTATTCGACATAGCTGGCTCGGACTCGAAAAACTTAAAAGTTCTCCAAAGCAGCCCAAAACTGAACTGTATTCGAATGTACGATCTCAAATTCGAACTGGTGATCTGTTAATGACAAGATCATCAAATAATTTTGTTTCTGAGCTACACTGCAAGTGGCTAAACACGCCCATCTCGCACGTAGGTGTCGCCGTTGTTCAGAATGAAGGGGATAAACTAACGAAAGTTTTTATGTTTGAGTCCTCGTCCGGACGCGGCGCGCAACTGCGGGATCTTGAGGATTACGCCAGAAATGGGGTTAGCGATGTCTTTATACGTCATCTCAATAGAGACGAGTTAAAAATTTCAAGGGAAAAGGTTCTTCGCATAATTGAGGGCCTTTCCAAAGCAGTCTATTCGTTCAAGTTCGTAGCCGACATTCCCCACAAGCTTTTAGGGTTTGATCGCGACGACGACGCCAGAGTTAAAGATGATGAAGATGAAGAAGACGATGATCAATTTGACGAAGCGTATAGTTGCGCAGATCTCGTTTATAAGGTATATTGTAAATTAGGCGTAGTAAAGACTGTAAAGAAAGGCAAACGCAGATGGTTTCCAAAGGACTTTTTTTTAAATAAAGTAAACCTTTTGGATTCCGCGTTTGGAGACATTCGCAGCGTTTTCTTTAATGACCTAGACCAAGTAGATAAAAAAAGAATTTTGCTTTGTCTTGAAAATATATATATACATATTTTAAAAAATGGGTGATACTGGCGATGGAATTTTACAGAGAATGCGGAGCAGAAATGAAGCTTTCATTCGAAATAATTCGATAAAAGGACGCACTGCTGCGGCAACGGCGACTCCAATTGTGGCTGCGAGAGAGACATTGGTGTCCCCTGTAAAAATAACAAAGACAAATGTGGTGGGACAACCGTCAATTGTGGCTGCGAGAGAGACATTGGTGTCCCCTGTAACAATAACAAAGACAAATGTGGTGGGACAACCGTCAGTCTCATTATGCGAGCAGGTACTTGTGTTTGAGGAAGATGCTAGTGTTCTAAACGGCGGAAAGGAGGGAGAAAGGTGGTTTGATTCTCTTAGAGGAGGGGACAGAAAAGAAGCCATGGAAACCGAGAAATTTTTAGTCGATCAACTTGCCCTGACAAGAGAAGAAACCAACAAGGCTCAAGCCAATTCTCTACTCGTGCAACAACAACTCACAGAACTTCAGGCGGAACTTGACAGAGTTCGCTCAATGGTCAACGCCTCTACAAAAAACGTAGAAGAATCCGCACAAATCCTTCACAGAGTACAAGATGCGAGTCTCGAAATCAATCGGACGCGTTCTGAGATGGTCCTCATCCAACAGGAGACAGCATCTGCGGCACTGAAGGCGAATTCTTTCAAGAAGAATGCCGAGATTGCGGCGCGCAACGCGCAGGACGCCGTTACAGTTCAGACGGTCAAGAAAACTCGCATAATGCATGGCGAACTCGAAAGGGCACTTAAACTGGAAGAGGAATTGAAGAGGAAATCCTTGGAAGGTCATAGGTTATTGGATGAAGAGCAAAAGATTCTTGACCGGATGCGCGCTACCGAAATGCAAAAGAGGGACGACGCGGATTCCGAAGAAGGCCGGTATTCAAAATTAAAGTCCTACGCTGAAATTTTGGTTATGAATGCGCAGACTGCTACTGTTGCATCAGCTGAGGCAAACGAAAAACTGGCTTTTCTTCTTGCGAACGAAAAGAAGGCGCAAGAGACGTTGAGCAAGTACAAGGAACACGCAAAAGCTGTAATTCAAAGGAGCAAAAAGTTTGAGGCTGAGGCGATACATAGTGGTAAGAGAGACCCAGAAACTCTCCAAAAAATCAACGAGATTCACGCGTATGAAACTGAAACCGCCACTGTTTTAATTGCAACCATGAAATTAATTGAAAAACTTCGGGAAAAGATTGAGAAGGCTTTAGCGCGTGCAAAAGAAACAGAGGCTTCAGCGAGTCAAAAGGCGAACGACGCGAAAAAGTCTCAGGACACTTTGATTGAGTACGAGGCTGTTCTCAAAAAGGCATTGAGCGAAGCAGTTGTCGCTCTTCGCGAGTTGCGGGACGAGGAGATTAAGCTTGAGAAGGTTCGTTCCGATGCTACGCGCTACGACGACGAGTACGAAAGAGCAAAGACAGATGCTCGAATCAAGTCCTCCGCGACAATCGAAAGCGAAAACGAAGCTCGAAATGCTCTCCGCGAAATGCAAGCTTCTACATCCGCAGCAACAAAACCTACAAATGAAAGTGACGAAACACAACAAGAATTAGGTGGTGGTGGTGGTGGTAACGGGCGTGGTGTTTTTTCTAAAATAACAAGAGCTTTACAAAGTTTGAAGAAGAAAAACATCAAGTATGTTTCTGGCGAAAATTTTCAAAAAATGGTTGCGGATGAGCTCGCGGGGAATATTAAAGTAGAGTTTTAAAATTTACCAAATACATTTTGAGTTTCTTTGTAAAGGATGGTAATGAGGCCCCATAATTGATGAAATGTCTAGAGGCAAAAATTCCTGAACAAAAACGGAATTATTTCGAAACGCCCATTCTGCGTTTTTTGAGAGAAACTTTGGCTCACCCCCTTTCTTATATCCAAAAGGTTCTTTTGAAACAAGAACTTCAGCTCCGCAAAACATACCTGTGTTCCATTGAGAAAAATGGTCCGAAATCCTTTCAAACCCACTATTTTTATCAATGCAATTCTGGCAAGTACAAGAATACCCCAATAATGGGTATTGCCGTATGTTACTACTCTTGACAAATGCCAAGCACCGAAAAATTACCCCTTCGTCTCGAAGTTTGTAATCTTGCTGTCGAGACGCATATCGGGTCGCCTTGAAGAAAGTGCCTAGGTAAACGGCGTCACCGAGCATGCCAAAACTCTGTCGAAGACCGTTTAGCAATATTGAGTCCTTGCGGTCCGCGCCAGACCCATGATACAAAGAAAGGGGATCACAACTACACTGCAAAAGTTCATTAATTTTATGCTTGTGTCTCAACATTTTTAAGGAATCTCTCGCCGAAATACGAGTATCAAAGTACACTGGGGTGTCTGGCACATTTTCTGGATAAAACCCTCCTTTTGGTGTAAAATCATCACTTACTAACCAAACAAGATCTCGTTTCGCTTTCATTGTCTTTGTCATTTTAGAAGATTCGGATGTGTCAATTTCGAGTTCAAAAAATTCAGTTTTGATTTTCAAATCGTTAGAAGTAGGAGTAAAAAGTGTTATTTCGTTATTTTTTTCGTCAAACACACACAAGTACTCTACATATTGGAACAGAGTACCGCCTATTGTCTTCGTTCGTATCCTGCAAAGAAATCGATCCTTCTCCATTTTTTGAATATTAAGCAAGCAATTAATAAAAAATTATATAAATTTTTTAAAAGGAAGATGGAGGAAAACCAACCCCCACCTCGAGTAATTGTTCTTGATGAAAATGAAAGTGAGAAGGACAAGAAGGACGAAGTCGAAGCGTTCAAGGCTGTCGGCCTTTCAATTTCTCTTGCAATTGGCGATGCCATAGATGTAACGAGGTCAGAAAAGGGTTATGCAGACATTTTAAAATCAGTCAAGGAAGAATGTGAAAAGGGACTTTCAATTGACCTGGGTGCGGCGTTCGTGTCGGAAGGTAGTGAGGGCGGTAACGGTGGTAAAGGTGATGAACAACAAGAAAAGGAAAAGGATAAGCAAGACGCAGACCAACAACAAGACAATGACAAAGACAAAGACGCAGATACGGATCAAGATGAAGACAAATCCGTATGGTCTTTTCTTTTAAAACCTCAAGAAGCGGTTTTGAGTTCTATAAACAAGAAGTGTTCTGCTCTCGGGAACATTACAATATTGTTTCGTGGTCGAGCCGACGACGGCATTTTGGCAATTGTCGACTCTGCTTATCTTACATTCAATGATCGCGTTATCGACATTGCGAGCATGGCTCCGAACCAGGACGATAAGAGAGTTGCAACATTTCGAGGGTTTCCAGAATCAAATCCATTCATGTTCTCTTGCATGTCTGAAACGGATAAATTGAAAATTTATATTCGTTTCAAGAAAGTGCCAAGAACTATGGGGTTTGGAAAAGAAATGATACGTATCTTGGCAGATTTGTTTTGCTTCGAGTCGCAGGACAACTTCTTGCATCAAAGCTGGATTGTGCCTTTGAAATTTGACGAGTCACAGGAGTTCTTCTACGATTGCTCACAGATTCCAGCAGTTTTACGGCTTCAAGGAGAACTCGGCGCACCTCCAGACGTATTGTCGAGGCGTGCGTCGAGAGGTTGGCCCCACAGAATGTTATTTAGTTCTGTATCCGAGTCAGGTTCAGAGTCAGACTCCTCTTCATCTTCTGAACAGGAAAATGTTGAACGCGAATTAAAAATGAAGGAGAAGTGGCAAGAACGCTTGAAAGCGGAGGAGAACGAGAAAAAGTCGAGGGAAAGGGCTAAAAACATTATATCAACGATGAGCTCTGCACTTCATCTTCGCGGACGAGCGTACTCTGACGAGGATGTCTTTCACATTCAGAGATTGTTTGGCGCCTCTCAAGGGCTATCTTCCGAAGCGGAGGCGCTGTGCGCAATCGAAATAGCGCGATGGAAAGCACAGAAGCAATTATTGGAAGACGAATTGGCGCGTTTAAACGTTTAAACTAAAGTGTCAGCGTCTCTCTTGCGCACAAAAGTTTCCATTTTGGCCGGTTGAAAATAATTATAAACTATTTTTTCGACAGCCTCCTTTTCAAAATACTTGCAGCTAAACAAGTCAAAGTACATTGAGTTGTTCTCCTCGCAAAAGTGCGCGCAAATGTTTGATGTCTCTATGAGTTGCACCAACGTGAACCCCTTTTTGTTCGCGTCTCCAAACATTACAATTTGAGGTTCACCGAAAGCTTTCATTTCAATTTTCTGCACAAGATGCTTTGTAAATTTTTTAATGTTTGATTCTGATCGAATTGATTTCGGATTGCAATTTGACCCATCAATAGTCAAGTGGAGCCCCCATGAGTCAATCAAAGTTGTTGTGTGCTTTGAATTCGAAAAAGTTTTAGATACAGGGTTTGTCGTTGTCTGTTTTAAATTTGCAAATCTTTTAGATTTTGAAAGGACTAATTTACTTAAATTAAAGGGTAACAACAAGCTGCTATTGAACATTAAAAACGATACTTGAAGACCTTTTTATTTATTCTTTTATTATTTAGAAGATAGGGCTAAAGCAAAAATTTAAAAAACGTATTTCAACGCTACTCGTTTTCATCCCCACTAAACGCAGGTCCTCCTTCTTCACCGCCTTCACCGCCTCCAGTTAACGCTGTTAACCCAGCTCCGCTTGACGATTTAGTTGACTTATTGCTGTGGAGTCCAGGCACTGTTGAAAAGGTAATTAAACTAATTTTAACTTTGTTTTCTATTTCAGTTACCTCTTTAAATGCGCGCGTCGAGAAGAAAACGACACGATCCATGCTCGAAAAAACGCTTTCTATTGCATTCAGTATCATGTCAGACTTGATTTGATCGTTCGTTTGCTTCGTAAACCATTTTAATATTCCGTAGGATTCTTTTTCGCTCGATCGCGAGATAATTATCTTACGGACTTGATCAACAAGCTCACTTGTATCATTCACATCTTCCTGTAAGTTTTTTGACAATGCAAACAGCTTATTGAGAAGCGACGGAAGACGTTCAATGACAGAATTGAACGTCTGTATTGACACACGGTGGTTGTTCAGCGTGTTTGTTTTCGATGTGCTATTATCAAACTGAATATTTGTAATGTGTTTCTCAAGTTCTTCACCAATGACTAAACTATTTGATGCGCAATCCAAAGCAGCGTTGGCTTCATCAAACGCAAATTTTTCGTTGTTTATAATGAATGATTGAGCTATCGAAAGAAGGTCAACCGTTTGAACTAAGAGGTCAATAGTCTTAAGATCATCACTTCTTTTTTTCAGCATTAAACTGAATTCGGTAATCTTTAGTATCTTGCCCCCCTCTAATGCAATTTCTCCTTCTAAATCCGCCGGGGCTGATTCTGTTGATTCAGTTACTTCGGGGACCGATTCTGACGATTCAGTTACTTCGGGGGCCGATTCTTCCGCTTGAGCCAATTCGGATGACCCTCCAGTCAGGAATTTAAGAAATCCATTATTTTTATTATTGTTTGTCGCCTTTAAGGCAATTTCGGTGGCCTCAGCCTTGAGCCTTTTAAGTTCCGCAGTTACAAATTTACTCAACAAGTCAAGATTTCTCGTGGTGTTCGAAGTCCAATGAATTGTCATTTCTAAGTTATGAATAGTTGATTTTAAATGAGCTTGACATATTTGAACATTTGCAATAATTCCCTTGGCCTGCTCAAATTCCAAGTTTGAAGACATTTGTTTCTTTTTTTTTTATGATAGTTGAATATACGATTTTCGAATGAATTCAGGATTCTTTTTTGATTGAGCGCAGCGTAAAAATTCTTCAGTCAGGGCGAGGCTCTTCTCGTCAAACGCTTGAACGAGGGAAACAAATGGCTCAATCTCTTTGTTAATGTGTGCGTGAGCATTAATTGGCGTAATCAGCTTCCACCTTCCCATTAAACCGTTTTTCTCGAACTGAGGATAAAAATGTTCCAGAGTTGATGATTCCAGAAGAGTCATGTAGAAGACAATGTGTCCTTCTTCAGTGTCACCAAGGTGAAGAACCCTCACTCGAGTCTTGTAATTTCCATTTCCATTTATCTTGAAATGTTCAACTTGTGCGCGCTTTAATATTGCATAGAAAATAACGTCGTCCTCTGCAATCTTAAATTTTGATAGTTGTGATTCGTTCTCACGTTGTAGTTTTAAAGTCCAGCTCATTTTTGCTTTTAGATTTAAAAAAACAAACCTCAAATAATATATTAATATATTTTATATATATTAAAAGGATTTATTGTTATTAATTTGTTTGTTCTTTGAGGCACGTTTGGTAAACATATTATGTTTTGATTACGCTACCAATGGATCACGATGATCACGATGGCCGCGATGTGCAGGACAGCGAGTGTGGCGTCGAAATGGAGGATTTTAAGCCGGATAGCAATGGGTCAATCCCTTTTTATAGGATAGCAGCAATTAAGCGACTTGCATATTTGGAAGACATTCAGCTTGGGGACACATCGCATTTAGATTCTTTCTTAGACTCTGCATCCCAAGCTGTTCCTGGAACAATTCCGTACATGAAAAAAGCAGAATGGCGAAAGGGTGAAGAGGCATTAAAGGCCTACACGCCCTTATGGAAAATCTTAAAATATGGAAACGACAAGCCATTCCAAGATATAAATAAATTTTTGACAGACACTAAATCTTCTATTAATCGCTTCGCAACACAAGCGAAAGAGAAAGTACCGACGCATGTAACAATGTGTGGGTCAAATTTTGCAATTGCTGAAAACGAGGAGTCCAAATTTCTGGAAATTTATGCCGCACTTGTGACTAGCGGATGTCGCTGCTATTTTGTGGAACGACCTACGGAAGTCTACAGATACTTTTGCGACTTTGATTTCAAGCAACTTGCAATGATTCCGGACAAGACAATTGAAGCCGCCGCAATGGTTGTGCAATCGGTCGTGCGCTTGTTTTATCCGTTATTAAAAGACGACGAGGACGCATTGAAAGCGGTCGTTTGTACAACGGACGCAAAGCGAGTCCCTGCAAAAGGATCAACTCCCGAGCTCATAAAGACTGGAATGCACATACTATGGCCCGGGTTGTTGGTCTCGGTCGATACTGCGTTAAACATTCGAGAATCTATGCTTGTTGGGATGCAGAAAGCTTTTGGCCTTCGAGTTGAACCAAGCAATTCGTGGGAAGACGTCATTGACGTGTCGGTATATCCAGATTTAAACAAGAAGGGCAGCGGTCTCCGAATGCTCGGTTCTTGCAAGTCTGTAACTTGCTCTTCGTGTAAAGGTTTGAGAAAACTTGATCCGAAGGACAAGGAAAGCGCGGATTGTGTCAGGTGCAAGGGAGTTGGAAAACTAGATGAAGGAAGACCGTATTTTCCACTCATGGTACTGACTACTTCCGGAAAACGCGATGTAAATTCAGAAATGCATTACTTGGAAGATATGCACTCACTTATCGTCGATACAAAAATTCGGACATTTTCCGGAACTCAGCCTACTGCGGGTTACGTTTTACCAGATGGTGCGCCAATCTACATGGCGTCTGAGCCAGGGCGCATCCGCAGACAGGGCGGGACGGACGTGATTGATCGGAGCGGCAAAGTCAAATCAACGATTGGGTCCTTATTTCAAGGACAAAAAGTTGAAGTGAGTCGATCTGATCCTGTCTGGCCAGCAATCGAAACAATGATTTGCAAGCACCCGTGCGGAATGTACACACAAACCATCGTAAACCAAATAGCGACAAACGCCAAGAGGTCTAAATACACGGCTCATATAACCGGACCGTATTCTCATTATTGTCAAAACAAAGGATCGGTCCATTCTTCAAATCGAGTCTTCTTTGAGTTTGACAGCAGTGGGTTCGTGCAAAAGTGTTTTGGAAACAAACAAGGGATCCATGGTCCATGTGGTTCTACGTACAGATCCTCTACTGAACCTTTTTCGCCAGCCGATCTCGAAATTCTGTTCCCGGCTGCAAAGAAAACTTTTTTGAAAGCCCTTGAGGCCTGCCGCAAGAACGAGGACGAGGAAAAGGAAGAAGAAACTGCCTTTTTGGGAAGAAAAATGAGGACGCTTCTTCTTGCAGGGGACTACTTATCAAATCTACTTTTTGGAAACGCTCATGCCAAAACAGGCACAAAAGGAAATAATAGTGACCTCGATGAGGGCGAACTCTGCTTGTGGTCAAGGACGCTGCGCAACGAGGGACGGTTCTTTGTAAACGTTGGGTCTTTTTCGTCTGATAAAATGGATTCATATGTGGAAATTGATTCTTCTGCCCTTGGAATTCGAAAGGGCGCCGCACAGCTTCTTGGTTTCTTGAACGAACCTGAAGAAGGCAAGGCTTTACAAGACGAGGAGGAAAAAGGTGCAGAGAATCAAAAATCAATTTCACTGGCATTGCTGACGAAACAAATGTTTGGTGCTCTCGACAATCTTCTTTTCGATGTTTTGGATTTGGATCAAACTGAATTAAGGAGATCTCATCTTCCTGCTTCAATAACGCCAACTAAAAAAACTAACTATGAATATGAATACGGGGGGTTTAAATTGAGGGAATACGATCCGGAAACTATGTTGTTATTGTTGTAATTTAAATTTAATTTATACCCTTACCCCTTACTCTCGCCATCCAGCATTCGAAAAAGCTCCGCAGGTTTCTTAAACTTTTCTATGAATTCGATGCAAGCCGAGCCTTTCAACAAAGACGACCTTGACTTGTCAAACAATGTCGGGACTCCATCAAGCCACCAAGGCTTTTGCTTTCCTAACGTTGCAGCATTTTGTACATGCGTATCTGCACAAAGAACCTTATTTTTCTTCAGTTTTTCTAGAGCTTCCTTTGAAAACGGATCGCTCTTTACGTAAAACAAAATATACCTTCGTACCTCACTGTCTGCAACCACTACTAAAGGTTTTTCTTCGCCGTTTCGAGCAAGGGAAACAATTGTTTTCTCAAGCCTCTTTTCTAGAAATCGACTCGTCATTTTCTTATATAAATATAACAAAAAAGTTTTCTTGTTTACTACTCGTTAAAAAACTCGAAAAAATGAAATCTCGAATCGTGTTGAAGAGAAGGTACCAAAGGTCTCCTTCTCGAAAACTCCTCTCTCCTTCTCGCACTCGCAAACGCAGACAGTTAAGGTTTCGTGCGATTAGGACCAGGACCCGGACGCGCCGATCGCGCCGACAATTAATGTTTCGTGGAATTAAAATTAGGAGAGACTTTAAGCAATCACCATTACCAATCAGGACAGACTTCAAGCAATCACCATTACCAATAAATGGAAAACCCTTGAAGCCATGCGGAAACGTCACTTGCAGAAGAAGCGAAGCATGTATAAATGGAGAATGTAAGCATTTGAAAGTAAACATTGACTTAACAAAAAATAAAGTGTGGGAAATTCCTTACAGATAAGATCAACAAAATTTAAAATGAAATTTAAAAACCCTCGTCTATTTCTTCGTTTTCATCCTGCTGCCTCTGCTGAGCAAAAATTTCAAGCATTCGAGCTTCTGACGCCATAACCTGCTCGGCGGTCAAGACCACCGGCGCAAACGAAGCATCCTCAATATTTGATCTCGCTCTTTTTAATTTGGCCTTACCTTTTGTTGTTTTTGTTGTTTCAAAAACAGAAACACATTTTTGTGCCTTTACGTCCATAAAAGAAGAACGATAAAATTCTAAGACGGACGGATGTGCCCGCACAACAGAAGGGTCAAACGATTTTAATGTCAGCCCCTCCAGTGAAGTCACTCGGGACAAGGCAACGTAAGCTTGACCGTAGGCAAAGACAGTCTTGTCAATTGCTGCCTCGACCCTGTCCAGTGAGCTCCCCTGACACTTGTGGATCGTAGAGGACCATGCAAGTTTGATGGGAAGAGCGGTAATCCACGCCTCGCCAACCTTTTTTTCGATTTTTTCCCACCGCACAAACGGAATCTCAATGGCCCTTTGCTTACCTCCTGGTGTAGCGGAGGCAAATTTAACAATCGGCAGTGGGTCGTCTGGGTAATAGAGGTTTCGATCAACACCTTCCTTCTTGTTAGCCCCCAATGGCTCTGGATCAAAATCCCTTTCCTCATTATCCTTTGAAGTCAGCGCGAATCCGATTACGACTCCTCGAGAACCATTCACAAGTCCTCCGCTAACGTCAAGATTATGCACTAGCATGACTTGCGCGCCAATCCGAAGTTCAAGAGACTGAGGAAGATTTACTTCCTTGATTAAAGTGTCTTGGAGCTTTTGCAGGTTTTGAATTTCAAAAGCTTGACCGACTTTAGAAGCGCTAGTAGACTTTTTGCACCCGTTTCTCATTAAAAAAACGTTCCTTGTCGTTCGAAGCTTTTCCAATTCCAAAAAATTCAGCTGGTCGACGTCGACATTCTGTGCAAAGAGAGACGTTGCCTTGATTCCGTCGTCTTTCAAAGATGCCTTGACTCTTGATTTTAGTACTTCCTTGTCCTTGTCGCTCAAATCCCCCACACGCATTCGCATCAAGAGAGAAACGAACTCGACGTCCTTCTGTCGATGAACTTCCTTGAGGTCTATAACTTCATCAAGAAGCGTATAGAACAAGTCGAGCTCAAAAATGAAGGTTGCATTTTCGGCGGCAGACTGAGATGTAGATGCAGCAGATGAAGAAGAAATCGGAGGCAGCTGGAAAAAATCCCCAACCAGAACGACCTGCAACCCGCCAAAGGGCTTTTCATTTGCGCGAACCGCTTTCAGAAGAGCGTCACATTGTAAAAATTTTCGCGGAGTTAACATCGACACCTCGTCAATTAACAGAATGTCGAGTTCTTTCAATACCTTCACCCAAGTCCTATTCTTCATTTTCGTAGTGATCAATAGCTCCATGTTCGTATTGCAATCTTGTGGGTAAATGTGCATAAAGGAATCTAATGTTCTGCCTCCTATTTGAATTGCGGCAAGTCCGGTTGTTGCACATATCGCAATGTTTTTGCTCTCGTCACCTTCACCATTATTATTCGCGATTTCTTTAAATTCCGAAATTAATCGCGATTTACCCGTTCCGGCGGATCCAGACAACAGGAAACTCTTTCTTTTCTTGAATGCATCCAGTGCCTGAAGTTGCGTATCTGAATATGTAAATGACATTTTGTAATTTATTTTATGTTGTTTTTCTCTATAATAAATAATTTGATTAAAATATGAAAATACATAGTTCAATCAAACTTATTTATCACTCGAGATATTTAAGATATTGATATTCTAGTAAAGAGGGCTCTTGAAATTGAAAGAACCGCAAGACAATTAGGGGAAATGATGTTTTTTTTTTAATAAAAGAAAGATAATGTTAACTATTTGTACGCTTTAGACATTGGCTTTTTATCTACGTCTGTTGGTTTTCCTTCTGCTTCTGCTCTGTGTCTTCTTCGTTCTGTTTCTGCTTCTGCTTCTGCTCTGTGTCTTCTTCGTTCTGCTTCTGCTTCTGCTCGGTGACCTCGTTGATGTTGATGTGCTTCTGCTTCTGCGTCTAAGTACGCCATGTCTAAATATAGTTATAGGGGGGCTTCTGCCCAAATATGGATGCAATTGTTTTTCTTCTCCATCTTTTTTCAAGTTTGAGACAATTTCAGCTTCAAGATTCATTTTTTGTGTGTAATGTTTTAATTCAACTCTTTCCTTTTGCAGAAACCAAGAATTATAAAGTTTAAATCCTTTTTGAAGATAATATTTAATTCTAGGATACAGATAGGGAACAGAAAAAAGTACTAAAGGTATCAACAATAAGATCACGAAAATAAGTTTCATGTGCCACGTCGACGGTGTTAAAATCGCACTAGCGGCGGCTGAAGAAGGAGATGAAGAAGAAACAGGAACTGTGCGGTAACTAGGATTATTGTAGAAAAATGACGTGAATGAGTTCCAATCGGAAAAACTAAAAGGCAGTTTTTGTTGAGAATTTGTTGAAGCTGTTGCCTTAGATTGTTGTAACCAAGTTACCCACGGCAGTAAATCTACAGGCAAATTTTTTGACAGACTTTCGATCGAAAAGTTCGGGAGATTTTGAATGAGTCTTTGGAAAAAACGCTGCTTTTCTGGATTCACAACTTGATCCCAAGTCGCCTTGCACGCATTAATAGATGATAAACCACTAAGAACACCATATGCTTCAGGTGCATCTAAGAGACCTTGGTTAGAATACATAGAAGCTTCTTCACATAACTTATAAAAAGCTTTTTTCGAAACTGTAGCATTTCCTCCTACAACAAGATTTGTAATTGCTGAAATTAGCGAAGCTTGTAACCTAGCATCATTTAACGCCCAATTTTGAGGCAATAAATTTGTCACTGCTGAATAAAGCGTTGACACAATTAAGGCTAATGAAATTAACGCATTTAGGATTTGCGTTGCTGCCAAAAAATTTGGTACCATGCTAATAAGGGCGGTGGCCATAATCTTTTTGTCTTTTTTTTGTTTTAGCAGAAATAAGAGGCAAAAAAAAATAAGTTTAGGTTACCTCAAGCAAAGGGCAAAAAAAATGCAAAAAAAAGGATTACCCCATGCGGGGCTCGAACCCGCGGCTACGGGCTTAAAAGGCCCGTGCTCTACCAACTGAGCTAATGAGGTAAAGAAATTTCGGTACGGGGAGTCGAACCCCGGTCAAGGCTGTGAAAGAGCCCTATCCTAACCGCTAGACTATACCGAAGCTGGCATTACCCGGGATCGAACCGAGGTTCCGGGGTTCAAAGCCCCATGTCCTGACCACTAGACTATAACGCCATTTTTTTAATTAAGATAACTAACCAAGTTACTACTTAGTTAAGAACTCAACTAAAGTACATGTGTCAGAGTTGGTATATATAGGGTACGTTTTACAATAAGAAAAGAAAAGATGATTGCGTCCGCTCACGTCATACACATTGCAGACCGCAAGGACCGCGAGCAAACCATGCAAACTCTGCGCGCAAATCTTCAAGAACAGCTCAACATTCAAACGACTGTGTTTTTTGCAACGAAACAGAGGGATGGGCGAAAAGGCTGCTACGAATCGCACGTAGCTGTCATGAAGCGCGCGCTCCTTTTGAGCAACGACAAGCACGCACTTATTCTCGAAGACGACGCCGAATTCGCAGCAGATCTGTCTACATCTCTGCGCCGTCAACTACTCCTTGAAGCGCTTGACTTTGCGAAATCGCATTCTTTTGACATTCTGTTCTTGGGATCTTTTCCTAACATGTTTGTGGCAAACGACACTGTAAAGGTAAGCAAGTTTCAACACATATTCAAGACAAACCCCTCCACCACTCACGCCTACATTGCAAGTTCTTCATTTATGAAGAGAATGACGGAGCGTTTTTCCGACTTCCAAGGCGTCGCGATTGACGATTTTTTCAAGTCTAACGTAATAAACACCTTTGCGCTTTATCCTTCGATTATTCTCCAGTCAAACTCAGAGTCGGACATTGCAAGTCCTCTCGCGTCCTTTGTTAGTAAATCGGGACTAAAAAACTTTGTGTGGAGATTTGCAGAAACATTCTCGACATCAATATCTTTAAGCCTCAAGCACATTTTGTTTGTTGCGTTAAGTCTTTGCGTACTGCTCTATCAGCTCTCATCATTTAAACCTGATTGACCATTTGACCCATGAGAACGCTGAAATTCAATCCATTTCAAATTCTCCTTCTCTGCCTGCTCTCTTCTCTTCATAAAATCGTTTATTTCCGGTGAGTCGGAATCGATGCGTTTTGGCATTTTCCTCTTGAATCCATTCACTTCCACCTCGACTTCCTCGACTGGCTTTTGCTCCTCCTCTTCTTCTGCGATTACGTCGCTAAGCTTCGTAAAACGATTTTTTGAATTTGAATTAACAGGAGAGGGCGTAGAAAGTTTTGAAGTCTTTGCATCAGTTGTCGCTGTCGTTGTCGGAGGTGAAGACAGGTACCGTTCCAAATTTTCAATCACGTGTGAGTCTTGAAGCAGTTTCTCAGCCTCTTCCTGCTCCGACACCAAAAAGAGTTTGGGTGGAGGAAGTCGCGCCGCCTCCTCTATCACAGCAGGAACGGAGTCAGCTAAAACGCTCTTTTTCGAATAATACCACACTGCCAGAACTCCGAATCCTAAAACAATTATTGAAACTGTTAATAATACAACCGGAAACGATTTTTTGGTCGCCTTTACCTCCACCCCCTTCACTGTTGTTGATGTTGGCGGGGGCAAGGCCTGCGGTTCCATTGGAGGCATACGCATTTGCCCCATTTGGTGCGGGGTATGCTGTGGGGGGTGAGGCGGTTGCGGCATCGCGTAGCCGTACTGAGGCTGAAGCTGAAGCGTTGGCTGCGCCTGCCAAACGTATTGTGGCTGGTAGTCGATTTGTTGAGGAGGCTGTTGGTATTGCTGTTGCTGAGGCTGTTGGTATTGCTGTTGCTGGGGTTGTTGGTTGTATTGTTGTTGGTTTTGGTACTCAACGTGTTGCTGCTGCGGCGGCGGTTGAGTTTGGTTTACCCGTCTAGATGATGATGAAGATGTAGGGTGCGGAGCGGCGTCTTTTGAGGATGTGCCCGAAATAGCGGCCAAAAGTTCGCCAAAGTTGTCCTTCATGTGGTCCATTTTTCGCGACTGTTTCTTTCTTTTGCATTTGCTTTGCAAAATATTATTTTTTAAAATACAATTATTTTTCATTTTTAACGCACAAAAATAAATATGAATGTGACGGAGATTACAAGGGATGGAATTCTGTACATTGTAAAATTTGCTACATCAAAGGAAAAACAATCTTTACTCGAGGATGAAATCAGAAATCATAAAACAATTCTAGCACGAAATGTTCCAGGAATACTTGAGATTAAATATGAAGACGGATTTCATTTAATTACTAGAAAAGTGTCTGGATTGTTCGGTCATTTTAATTTAAGGAGTCTCTTGTTGAGCACTTACAATGTGCATGACTTATTGTTCAGAGAAATACTTTTTCAAATTTGCTTTTCTATTGGAATTCTTCAAGAATCATTCAAGTCTTTTAGACACAATGATTTGAAGGCAGACAATGTACTCCTCGACTCATACACTGATTCCGAGTTTATTTTTGAGTGGCCCAACCCTAAAAAGCAATGGAAACTGAGTTCCGGGATAAAAACATACGTAATTGATTTTGAAGTTTCGTCAAGTGACGACTTTGTAAAAAGTACGTCTATTCAAAATGCGCCCGCTACATTTGGACTTTCTGCAGAGCGATGTGACATGTTTGACATTCACTTGCTTTTTTCTGAGCTTCGATTAAGTGCTCCGCATAAAGTTTGGGGCGCTTCATTTTTAGCCTTTTCGAGAGATTTCTTTGACGACAGTATGTTTACTTCAGATGTTTGTACAAGTCAATACAGACTTAATTTTGAAGCGCAGAGGAAAAGTATGACGTTACGTTGGAAGAGGGATAATTTTATTTTTAGAATACTTTCTCATCAATATTTTTGTCATTTACGAGTTCAAGTTTAAATATGATACTTACAAATAAAAAAAAAACATTGCCTACTTATTTGTGAAGCCACCAAAAAAACCATTAAAAAACAAAATGGAAATCCCTGCTTCTGCTCCGCCTCTTGTCGAGATGGCCGCGCCTGTCATTGTCGACTCGGTAGCTCCTGTCATCGTAGATTCCGCTGCTTCTGTCGTCATTGATGCACCTGCGCCTGTAGAGCCTGTTGCGCTCGACGGCGGCGCAAAAAAGAAATCCAAAAGGTCGAAATCCATGTCTAAAAAGTCAAGATCGAGAAAGTCGAGAAAGTCGCCTACACGCGGTAAAGGTAAAATGTTAAAAGGAGGCGAGTTTGGTTACGACGCCTTCGGAGATCTTGATCTTGGCCGTTTTCCCGCAAAGAAAAACTTGCCTTATTCTGGTTTGTCTCGCAATGAAGATTACGATGCCATCAAGAAGAATCTTAAGAATCCTCTTTACAAATTGGCCGAAGACTCTTACATGCAGCTGCACAAGCTGTATATGCAAATGTCAAAAACGAGAATGTCTGAAAAGAATAAACTTAGACTTCTTGAAGAAGTGAAATCGCACAATGAAGACATACATTTTCAAGACGGCGAGGAGCCTGAATGGTTTTCTGTTTATGTTGCAGAGATTGACAAGAAAATTGAAGAAGCCGAGCAGGCTGTACATGACAAGGATAAGAAGTATGCTTCTCTTGAATACCAGGCTGCGATTGAAGAGAAGAAGCTCGCGTACATGATTATGGAATACCTGTCGGGCGTTGCGGTTGGATCTGGAGAAAGAGCAAGAACTTGGCGCTCTGATCGTACCCGTACCGGCGAACCCGGTTCACTTGAAAGAACGTATGAAAGAAAGTCTGATCATTCTGTAGTGGAAAGGGCCCTTGCAGCAAAACAAGCAGAAGTTGCTACACAAGTACAGGAAAGAGCAGCTGAAATTCGAGCTGCGGCTGCGGCTGCTGCGGCTAATGCTGCGCCTCCGGCTGCGGCTGCTGCGGCTGCTGCTGATCAAGCTGCGGCTGCGGCTCCGGCTGCTGGTGTACTTGGTGCAGTGGCTGCAGTACAAAGTCTTTTGGGTTTGGGTGGTCCTGCACAACCTCCCCTCCCTGTGGGATCTGCGTCACCTGCTAATGCTTTAAATGGTTTCGGTGGTCCTGGACAACCTCCCATCAACGTGGGATCTGCTTCGCCTGCCCTGAGTCCTCGAGCTCTAGGTCAATATGTGTTGAGTGGATCACCGGCTCCGCCGCGCCGCGTGTTAGCATTACCTCCAGCATTACCTCCACGGCGCGGGGATGCTGTCATCGATTTGACGAGTGGATCACCGATCGATTTGACGAGTGGATCACCGATCGATTTGACGAGTGGATCACCGGCTTCGCCTCCACGTCCCCGCACGCGTGCTAATCCTGGTAGTGGGTTGAATCCTGGGTTACGAGGCGGTGCCAAGAAGCGTTCGTCCAGATCTAGAAAGGGGAAATCAAGATCCAGATCTCACAAGAAAGCGAAAAAACACAGTATGTAAATTGTTATCGGTACAAGAGGTATTTTGTAATTAGTTTTAAACTTTTTAAGTAACTCACTTCACACCACACCATACACACCCAATCCCAACATTAATTAAACAATTGTACACGACCATTTGCACACCCTTTGCGCTTCGACAGTAGCTTCCTTCACTGAAATGACCCCATCTCCATCTGTATCTATTGACTTTCTGTAATTGTCAAGTGCTGCACGAATTTCAGTTTTCATTTCCTCGGTAATTTGCCGTTTTAATTCAGTTAAGTCTATCGCCCTTTCCGTCACTGGCACGATTTCAACTGCTTTTGCTTCTACAGCAACCAATACTGGTACTTCTTCTTCTACCTTTTTCTCATCAGAATTTAAAGTACGAAAAACAACAGACATTTTCTTTTTTTATTATTTTATTATTTGAAAAACACAATATTGTTAAAATGTTTTCAATTATGAGTTCTGCTGATCTACAGAAAGTAGATTGGTCTGGAATCGAAGGCATTGGAATGGAAACAATTGATTCACAAAAAAGAGGCGAAAAAAGACCACTGGAAAATGTAAAGGACAAGGACGAAGATATTCATGAACGTTGTGCAACGGGACAGCTTCTTTTTAACGACACTGTATCATCTCCAAATCCAGCGCATCATTCAATTTACGTAAATACATTTCCTCGCTTTCGCGACTTTGAGAACGCAAAATCAGAACAGAAATCAGAAGAAAGGGATTATTCGACAGCTTTAACAGCCCTATCAGCCCTACCAGCTTTACCACCAGCTTTAACAGCCACTCAATTCTACGACACGTTCGTCAAGAGAACTCAAGAGGAATGCGACGAAGAGCGCTCTGCAAAGCAGGGTTCAAAGGAATGGCTTGAGGTTCGCAAGCTTTCCTTGACCGCCTCCGTTTTTGGCGCGGCAGCGGGATCCAATCCGTATCAATCACCGCAAGATTTATTGGAGGAAAAATTGTGGGGCACATTCAATGGAAATGCCTTAACCGTTTGGGGGAACGAGCACGAGCCGCACGCGCGAGAATCCTTTCTTAAGTGGTTCAAGGAATTCTTGTCGGCGCGCTATTTCTTCGCTGGACGCGCAGACTCTGAGAATCCGATTTTCGAGCTCAAGGAAGACAATGCAATCAAATTTTCAGCTGAGCCGTGGCTTGCGGTCTCGCCTGACGGCATTCTGTGCTACGAAGACGCCGACGGAACGAAAAAGGTTTCCTTGGTCGAGTTTAAGTGTCCCACCCGCGATAATGCGGCAAATCCTTCAGCGTCTCCGTACGCAAAATACGAAAACTGTCTTCCGTCGTATTACAAGGATCAAGTACAGGGAATATGCGGGTATTTAAATGACAACAAATATTCTAGTTTGGGACCAATTGACGACATTTGGTTTGTGGTGTGGCGCCCCTCAAAGACGTGGATCACGCATTTAAAAGCGGACGCAACGTACTACAAACAATCTCTCAAACCAAAACTTTTTTCGTGGTACTTTAAACTTTACCTTCCCGCCTTGACAAAGAAGTATAATGCAGGTGGCGAACGATCAAAAATTGAGACACTTCAATTGTAATCTTTCAACAAGCAACTATAATTTACTAATAAAAAAGATGCCTACTTCAAATTCTAGCAGCGTTAAGGTTGAAATCTCAAATCTTAATGAAAGCAAAGATATGTCGGTTGAACTGCTAGCGATTAGAAGTAATATACACGATACTCTTAAAAGAAACAGTTATGCAAAAAACATTCCATTGGCAGCTTTCTATGACAATCAGAGGATGGAAACAATTGACGCCGTTCTCAAAGTTCTGGCAAAGATTGACGCCCGCCTAAAAACACTTGAAAATGTCGTCCAACCGGGTCGTAGTTGTAATTGTAATTGTAGAAAATAAAAATCTATTAAATTAAATTTAAAATTAATTGATTCAATTAGGACAAAATACGAAATGAAACGATCCTTGTTTGATTTTGCAAACTCTGTTGGCAGTAAGGGCGATAATGGGCAAAGTAAGGGCGGTAAAAGCGGTGTTGATGTCAATAACGGTGGTAAAACTGAAATTTTGCGATCTCCAGACTTGTCGTTTTTTGTTCCCCCCTCAACAGTTCCTACACATCATGAAGCTAAATTACTTGTGGATATTGTATCACCCAAAACGTTAAGTGCAGTGCTGGGTCATGTGGACGCCAAAAGATCTATTCTTCAATATTTGACATCCGCTTCGACTAGATCAAAGAGGGCGCTTCTACTCTCTGGTCCGTCGGGCTGCGGAAAGACTCTGTTAGCAACTCTTGCAATTCAAGAAACTCTGCACCAGAAATGGGACATGCTTGATGACGATGTTGATGTTTCTGACGCAATAACAAATTTATCCAAGAAGAAAAGCCTGTCTGGAAAGCCATGGTGTGCATTGATTGAGTGCATTGAAGGATTGTCGCAATCTGGCGAGAGGGCGTCACTTCTAAAGGCAATCAAGACCTCAAAAATCGCCATGATTTTAACGTGCGACGATGCCTTTGAACCTTCTAACAAGCCCTTTCGGGAAGCGTGTGTGCATGTCCGCATGGCGCAAAATGACACAAATACTATCTTGAGGATTTTGTTCAAGGCGGGCGAGGTTTATGGACTAAAGCTTTCTCCCGAGACAGCGTCGAACATTTTAGTTAGCTCAAACCAAAACGCAAGGCTCGCTCTAAATACTTTGCAGCTCTTGGCGACTACAAAAAAGACTGCGAGAAAGGGAGCAGCCTTGAGCTCGGCAGACGAAACATTCAATTTGTTTACTTCGACGTCTCAATTATGTGCAGCTACACCCGGTTCTTTTGAAAAGGCGTTGGTGGTGTCCTCTGGAGACTCGGACATGTTTCTTTGTCTTCTTCAACAGAATGCGGCGTCCAGCGCTTCATTCTCGTTAACTAAGAGCAAATGGTCCTTAGCCAGTTTAATGGATGCGTATTCCTCTGCCGACGTAGTCACGAAACGATTTTTTATTGAAGAGGGGACTTTTATCGCGACCCTTTCGACTAAATTAAATTTGACTCTTCAAAAACCTGAAAAGCAGTCTGTATTTCCCCAGCTTTATTGCATGATTTCTTCAATAAAATCAAGACGCGAAAGACTTCCAATTGCAGCGGGAGTGCTGGCTATGGCATTTTTGGGAGACGAACGGCCACTATTTAATGACAAGGCTTCATTTGTTCAGGACATTGCATCGTCGTCTCGTCTTAACCTGCTTTCTCAAGTTCGCCCCTCTGGAATCGACGCGCACGATACTTTACTCGTCCTAAAATGTCGGGTAAATGGAAGATCAGATTATCGCGTTTTGAAAAGCGAGGGGTTGTATGTTGTTGGAGACGCACAAGCTAATACGTGGATACAAAAGGGGATTTTTTCAATTTAAATTCTCGCCAGTTACCAAATCTTCAATTGCCTTTAGCCAATCTTCCAATACGTCTTTGGACGCATTCGCTCTCTTCATAAGAACTCGCACAATAGCTATGAGTTCATCGTACGTAATGAGCTTTTTCGTAAATCGAGTTACTGCTGCAGCGGTTTGTTGCTGCATATAAGAGTTAGAAATGGGACCCGTATCGAAAAAATCGACTTCCTGTAAAGACACTTCCGCATCGAGGCCAGAAAAGACATTCATTAGCCTTGTTAAGTTTCCCTGGAGACATAACCCTTTGCTCTCGGCCATTTCTTCCACGAACCTCTTTACAAGCTCCTCGCGTCTCGAAATGTCCTCAGTCATTAAAACCCTATTCCAAACCCAACTTGACAAGACTGGAAACGTGATCCCCAGGATGCTTTCCTTATCGTCAATGCTGTACACCCGGTTTAAATGGTCGATGCAATCCTTCTCGATTTTCGATGGCAAATATTCCTTTACTTTCAAACTTTCATTCGCCTCCGCACTCTGACTCTTGAGAGAAGACACAGTCTTCATGGACCCGCGCCAAAATTCATTCACGATCGTTTCCGTTAACTCCTTTTGAGGTTTTACATTTGCATTCTTCTTTAATGATAATGACGAAGCCGAGGAAAATGGCTTTTTTTTACTTGCCAAAAAATCGTGAACACATTTACCCAAATCTTGCTCTGGTTTAAGTTTCTTTGAATCTGCCCAGAGGCGCAACGTTGAAATCGCTTGAATTAGAGGCCTTTGGATTTCAATAGTGTGAATATTTTCATCATCATCTGCAAGTACGCGCAAGTCCCTACCCCTCTGCGGCTCTTTTTCTCTATCTCTATCTCTATCAGTGATATTAGTACTATTAGTACTAGTGTCGTCGTTAACACTCATCAACAAACCCAAGCGCCTCCACGTGTACGTCTCCTGTCCCTGAGCTCGAAAATCACTCAATCGGACACTCCTTTGGTTCTCGTGATCAGCACAGAAAGAGAAGTCGTCCCCGAGGAGCGATACGCATCTTTGGGTGCATTGCCTGCCATTGCGCGTTTCACCCAAGCATCGATATGATTTAAGTCCACCAACGTCCATGCCTTTGTTTTTTTAGTGTTCCTTGACTTTTTTGAAATTGACCAATCGTCAATCCACGTTTTTTCAATCTTTTCCTTTTCAAGTGTTTCTTCGGCAATAATCCTTTTAAAAAATTGTCTTTTTTTTACGTCCCCTTCAATCGCCCATCTTCCTGTCGTCATGACAAGGAAAACGGGCATTTTGTAATTAAATATATATAAAAATACTATTATTATTTTTGTTTTCCAATTTACAAAAAAAAATTGTCGATTGGCGGGAGTATAAAGAGTATAAAGAATAAAGGAAAAGAATGAGTGCCTCGTTTGTGGCCGTCAAGACCAGAGTAAAGCCCTTGAGAGAGAGGAAGAGTCCAGAAAAGGAGGATATCACTGTTGCCGAGGGCTGTTTTTGGTATGTCAAGCCTCAAATTAAAATTGACGGCAAGACAAATCGCCGAACTTTTTACGGAATGAATCAAAAGGAAATTCAGCGGCTGCGGGAGCTCGTAAAGTCGAACTTCTTTGTACCCGAAATGCTTTCTACGATTGCGAACATGAACGAGGAGTCAGGCTCAAGAAAACAGACGAGACTGAGAAGCTTCGACTGGGCAGTGACGAATTTCACAAAGGGAAATCCAATCTCTTACTTGTCTTCTACCTTACAAATTGTGGACCCTCATGTTTCGTACTCGTCCGAGCTCCACAGCGGTCACCGTCTTCTCTTTGACCCTTTCCGCCGCGGCACGCATGTTTATTTTGAAGCCGATGGCAAAAATCGTCACTCCACGGTTGGCCAATTGTGCTTCTTGAAGTGGTGTTTTGATAATGGTATTGACAAGTATGTCGACGAGAATGCGGATGAAATCAAAAAGGACATGGCAATTATATCAAAGAAGAGGCGCAAGAACAAGAAGGTTTGTGTAACTTCAACTTCGAATACGAATACAGAAGGCATGAAAAGAACTAGACAGCAAGCATCGGATGATGATCAAACTAAAAAAAGGGCGAGAATGGAATTAACTCCAACTCCGAAAAGTCGGATTCGTGGTTTGGTGCCAATGACAAAAATTGAGATACATGTGTAGTAGTAATAAAAAAAAAGAAACTCGTTTGTAAAAACAAAAAAAAAACAAATGTCCTCTCCTATCTTTGAAAGTCTCGAAGTGCCTGAAATGATTGAGTTGACCGCTGGCGCCAAGTGCAAAAAGTCAAAGAGTGGTCAGCGTCGTGTTAAGAGCAGAGAAACGGGCAAATGCCGCTTACCTTGCCCCACGTACTGCCGTCCGCCCTTAACTGACGAGGAGAAAGCTCAACGTAAACAAGATAAATTAGCAAAGAAACTTGATGAAATTCGTCAAGAGTTCTCAGAAACACAAAAAGAATTTCAAGAAGCGGGAGGGGAAGTAGTAGAAAATGCTGGCGCTGGCGCCCCAAGAGGCGGTTTTTACCAATTCAGTGGCGGCGAATTTGAAGGGGGCGAAATTGAAGGCGGAGTCAGACACAAGCGCAAAATGACCAAGTACAATATGTTCGTCAAGAAGTATGCGGCCGCGCATCGCAACATGTCAGGCAAGTCTCTCATCAGATCCGCGGCCAAGTCATGGAACAAGTGCAAGAGAAGCGGCAGCCGCAGCTGCTCCCCGCGTCGCCGCTAGTTCTAGTTTGTTTTATGATGTAAAATAAGAAAGTGGAAAAGTGTCTAAGTGTCACAGTCAAGAAAGTGTGTTGAAATCAAATTGTCTCAATTATAAATGGTCCCCTCACGTCCGTCGAATACCGCTCCGCCGCCTTCAACCCCATAACAACAGCATTTTTCGCTGAAAAACACCCCGCCTTGTGCGCAACATACAATGCGCCTTTTGCAATTTGCGATCCAGCCCCAATTGCGCAAAACCCGTCTCTCTGGGCCGCCACCTGAAAATCCGATGAAACTATAAATAAATTTTTATTGAATCCCATAATAAAAGAGAAATCCTCTGCGTCCTTGTCAAGTACTTCGTGCTCCTTCAACAGAGCACGAAGCGAAACTACAACTCTTGTCACCATATATTGCATCGGATCCATTTTTTCCTTAACATCAAACTTTGGAAAATTGAAAAAGAATCGAACAAGTTGGCACACCCGGTATGAACCACAAAAACCAAATAAGCATCCGTTTCTTAAAAACAATTTTGGGTCGCTTCGAATTTCAAGGTCAGAATCCGATATTCCCGCGCTGTCGCACCCCATGACAAGTTCATTGTCATCAGAAACAACCGCTACGACGACAGTCATTTCCGCCTTTATTTCTTATTTTCTAATTAATAACGCGCGAAACGCAAAAATGAACGTAAGAACGGTTCCGCTTGACTTTGTGAAATCATGTTCAGTTCTGCTAATGTTTCTTAAGCGCGATCGCGAGATAAACATTATCGTTGAACCCGAAACATTTGATCTCACACTTGAATTTTTTAAATTGTGCTGCGATTACAATTATATTTTGCCCTCACCTAAACCTATTCCAGACACGACTCAATTTTTAAGAGAAATAGTTTTGGATTGGCAAGATGATTTTGTCAATACTTTAAGTATGGAAGAGGTGTTTCACCTCTTTGCCTTTTGCGACTACATTGATTTTCCGCCTTTGAGAAGACTCATGGCTCAAAAAATTGCATTCGAAATTAAGAAATGCAAGGACGCAGAAGAAATTCGTTGCAAGTTTAATCTCACTACATAATCATACTTATAATCATAATCTCACCATGGGAGGCTTGTTGCCTGATGCCTTCCTTCCACTCTTGCGCCCGGACGCCGGCGGAGAGGATATGACGACGACGCGGCGCTTTGGCTCTTGCTCATCTTCGTCTTCTTCGTCATCTTCTGCGTCTTCGTCGTCATCCTCATTATCTTCGTGCGCTTCTGCGGCGAGCTCAGATTTTTCCTGAGCCAATTGGGCCGACTTCATTGATGCCGCAGACGCAGCCGAAGCAAGCGCGAGGCGTCTTGACATGTCCTCCTCCATCTGTTTAAGCCTTTCCATCCTCTTCTCCATTTCAATTTCCTTCAGCCTCAGGCTTTGCATCGCTGACGCTGACGCTGAAAACGTCTCTTCTTCATCAGTCGAATCAATAACTTTTATTTTCGGAGAACTTGAGACTTGGGTCCAAGGAGATGAAAGATTTAAATTTGTCGCGGACGGTGGTCTCATTTTTCTGTTGCCATTAGAATTTGTTGGAGACGGTGGCGTCGCCGGCACCGAAGTCGAAAACTTAGCCTTTATTGCCTCCAATTCCTTCTCCTTGTCCCTGGAGGCGGCGCCCTCTTCCTCCTTGCCATTTGCATTTGCATGTGCAGGCGCCCTCGTGCTGGCGCTCGTGGCGCTTGCGCTCTTGCCGCCAAAAATTTTCTTGAGGTAACTGCCGTCCTTCATCATGTTGCTCATTACAGTCCATCCAAAGCTGCCAATGACAATCATTGCAAGTTCCATCTCGGGCTTTTGCGCGCCTCTGCGCCAGTATTTCTTGTAAATTTTCGTGAGAGGCCTGTCGAAGCGATTCATGTCGCTGCAAAGGGACTTGTGGTATCCATCCAGCAAGGGAAAGCCAAAGTTTTTCGCGACCATTTCGATAAGGCCGGCTCCGACGTCGATTGAAGATTTCGCAAGATTTACCATTCTTCTTGCTTCAATTTCCGACTGGCACCTGTCATATTGAAAACTAATTTCTTCAAGAGAATCCTTCATTGTCAATGTGCGGACCAACTTGCATTGCCCGCTCTCGGCAAGCGATAACAACTCAGTCAGCAAGCCCTCTTTTTCGTCGCGCCTTTCGCTTTCCACAGACTCCAAATACTGTTTTTTCGAATTTGAAGAAGCAGACGCAAAGGACGCAGAGGCCACTTTAGCCTTGACGGGCTCGACAAATTTCTTCGGACTTTCTGGGGGGGATCGCGGAACAGACTGCGAATCAGCAAAGTTTTCATTCTCAGCTTTAGAATGATTGCTGTTTTTATCGTCGTTAAGCCTTTCCTTGTCCTTGTTGTTGTTTAAACGTTCTTCATCATCTTCTTCATCTTCCTTCTCCTTTTCCTTTTCACTTCCCAAATCTTCCTCTTCCTCCTGCTGGTCTCTCTCTCTATCCTGGTCCTCGTCCTGATCCTGCTCCTCCTCAACAACGTCAACAGGGAACGATCCTCTCAAGTTTAAATCCTTGCGCTTAGGCTTTTTCCTCGACATGTTCGTATACTCTCTATTCGCTAATATTTCAAAAGTTGCGAACTCTGATTGAGTAGGAGTATGAACAGAATCATTTTCATCGTCGCTCATTTTCTTCTTATCTCTGAATTGTTCTTTATTTTATGCTAGTTACCATGTTCCGTTGAACGAACAAGAAAATATAATAATTAATTAAAAATATAAAGTATACAAAAATGATTTTTTCTCATGAAGAGGTGGGGCAAATTCCTCTTGTGCACCAACAAAAATCAAAACCTTTATTGGCATCAAATTTAATTCCCTTGTTGCGACTAGTTTCAAATGAAATTACTTTACATAAGCCGAGAATTCTGCTAGAATTACAGGAATTAAACAAGCTTTGTCTTGTTTTCGAAGCATCGAAAGAAGCTTGTTTAAATTCAAATCGTTTTATAGATTTAATGAGTGAACGTGAATTTTCGCAACGTCTGGGAAATATTTTATACCCTAATGTATTTAAAATCGATGTAATTGTCAATAATTGCATTCAAGTTTTTGTTTCTCGAAACACACTGCAAATTCCATTCTTGCGCAGACCAGAACCATCTTGCACTTGTTCGCACAGGAGTATGTACGAAGAGGGGGCTTGTGAAGTGTGCGGAGGGTATGTTGAGTTTTGTTGGGAGTGTGGAGCGAGTAGTGGGTGAAGAGATTGCAACAAAACAAGTTTACATTTTGGCAAAGTTTATTTGCAGTAGTTTTCTTTCGATTTCGTTAAATTTTTCAGCTGTGAGCAGAGGTCCCTCAATAGACTTCTTTACGTCAAAAATATTTCTCTTTAGTGACTGTCCAGATACAGATGAAACCATTAAAACGTTGGGTTTTGATGAAACGTACTTGTCAATATAGTATTTATTTATATTCTCTAAATTTTTATTTTCTATCCAGTATTTGTAATTTTCTTCTTGAACAAGATCCATAGAATTCAAAATTCCACTTACTGTACCGTACAACATCACAGACACACCAATTGCATTACATTGTTCGATAAAAGTATCTTTCATTATAGCTCTTTCTTGAATTGCCCCCCCTGGAGGTCGCGCTTGAATTTGGTTTGCAAAAATATTCTGTTCTTGTTTCAAAGTACGAATTGTATCAAAATCTTCGCAATTGGAAACACCATAAAAACGAATTAATCCTGCTGACTGAGCCTTCTTTAATTCAACATAATCCTGGGCCACTCCACAACCAAAATGTATTAAAAAGAGGTCAATGTAGCCACATTGGAGTTTTCTTGCAATTTCTTGTATTTTCTCCAGCGTTATATTATTATCCTTCCAAGTAATCCACAAAGATTGTCTTTGTACAGGACGTATTGCTTCTTGAACTATTCTGTGATTGTTGTACACTTCAGCTCCATCAATGTGGGTATATCCATTTGCAAGAGCAAGTGGAAGAGTTTTATCGAGCAATCCTTGAGCCGTGCCAAAACAAATTTTTGGCATTTCGGCAAGTTTTCTAACACCGTCACCGCCTCCCGCTCCGGCATAATCATAAGCAGCATTGCTACCAGCACTAGCGGCGCTTCTGCTACCAGCGCTCACTCTACCAACGCTCACGCTACCAGCGCTCAAGCTACCAGCGCTCAAGCTACCAGCGCTTAATAATTTGCTTGTTTTTTTTTTGCTTTTTTGAAAAAAAAAATGACCTCCACCCAAATCAAAATTACCAAAAGGGATTTGAGATTCGGACGAGGACGAAGAACGATAATTAGGAAGTGTAGGTTGATAAATCATATTATTCTGTTGAGTTTGAACAAACGCACGTATCGTGTTATTAAAACTGCGAAGTCTGTCTCTACTTAATGTGGTGTCATTTTTTAAATCGCTGTAATATCCAATCTTTTGATCAAGCATAAAATACGACGGATCGTCAGTAGTCAGTGAAACTAAAATAAAATCTTTATACTTATTGTCGTCCGTCGCATATTCAATTTTTTTAATGTCGTAATAATTTAATACGGACAAAACCATTTTCTTTTTCTTTTTTTTTAATATATAAATATTAAATTAGACCAAAAAATGTCGCACTCCTTAGAGAGTATTCAGCTCACTCTCTATACTGACAAGGAAGTAAGAAGCCTTTCCGCCGTACAAGTTTTATTTCCATCGACTCTGGAAAGATCTCTACCGAAATCAAATGGTCTTTCCGATCCTCGCTTTGGAGTAACGGACAGAAATTTAAGGTGCACGACATGTGGGCAAGCGGACTGCTTTCAACACTTTGGACACATTGAGCTCAATAAACCAGTCTGTCGCTTGGGGCAGATCTCTTTAATTTTATACATTTTAAGATCAGTTTGCTGGGCTTGCTCAAGGCGAAAATTTACGGTCAAGAACGAAAAGGGCGGATTTCTGGATGCTCGCTCAATTGTCCTGAAAACGCCACCCTTGGGAAAGGAACGGCTCAGAGCTCTTAGCGAAGCTTGCAAAAATCGCTTCAAGTGTCCGTGGGACGACGACTCTCTTAGTGAGTCTGAAAGATGCGGCGCTCCTCAACCGTCGTACGTTTTGGTAAATAAATTGTTTTTTAAGAGAACGTTTCGCGAAAAGGAGGAGTGCCTTTTTGAAAGCGAAAATGAGAAAGCTTTCGCGACTTGCAGGCTCATGCCTGACGAAATTCAGAGCATTCTTCGTCACATTCCCCATGAAACATTGGTTCTTCTTGGATTCAGGCCAGAAGTTTCGCACCCGATGAATTACATAATGAGTGCGCACATTGTCCCTCCTCCTATAATTCGTCCGGCGTCCGGATCGGTCGCGTCTGATTTGAGATCCAGAGGCGAAAACGACATGACCACTGCATTTCAGGACATCATTCGCTGTAACAACGAATTAAAATCCGTATACGACGATCCCGACATTTCAGAAAAAGAACGGTATCAATCATGGGACAAGCTGCAGCTTTTTTGCGGAGCACTCGTGAATCAGGTTTTGAAAAAGCAAGAGACTTATGACGGGACGCCATTGATGCACTCGCGAGCCATCGCGAACCGGCAGGTAAAGGACTTAAAAAGCCGCCTTACGGGAAAGAGGGGACGCCTACGAGGAAATCTTTCCGGAAAGAGGGTCGATCACGCGGCCCGCAGCGTCGTGGGTCCAGACGCGTGCCATGACATTTACGAGCTCGGCGTGCCACGGAGCATAATGAGCACGTTAACGTTTCCCGAGCACGTTAATTTTATCAACATCAATTACCTTGCATCGTGCGTTGCCCGGGGCAGCAACGTCCTCGGCGGCGCACTCACAGTTCGAACTCCAGCGTTGCTCGGACAAAAGGGGTCAGAGGGCGGCGAAAAGGTGCACTACATTTCGCTGCTCGACGAGCTCGGACGCCGGGACCTTGCGGCCTCCCTCAAGCCAGGCATGATTGTCGAGCGTCACCTGCGAAATGGAGACTGGTGCCTTTTTAATCGCCAACCCTCGCTGCACAAGGGTTCTATCCAAGCATTCCAAATTTACCATGTGCCGTCCCTCCAGTTCAAGCTTCCGCTGCCGTGCACGAAGCCCTTCAATGCTGACTTTGACGGCGACGAAATGAACTTACATTCGTTGCAGGGATATGAGGCCATTGCCGAGGCACAAGAGATTATGAGCGTTCCATTTCAAATGGTCACACCACAATCAAACAGTGTTTCGATCGGGCTCGTGCAGGACTCTCTAGTAGGCGCCTATAAAATGAGCTCCAAGGACTCCTTGATCAAGCGAGACCTCGTCATGCAGCTTATCATGTGCTTTCGGCACAATCCGTCTTCAACTACATATAATCAAATGCCGATATGCACGCCTGAGTCCTTTGTCGACTTTCTTGTCAAGAAGAGCAACGACAGATCGTCTTCAATATCATCCTCAAGCACAAAAAGATCAAAAAATATTTTTTTTCTTCCTCACATAGATCCTTTTCTCCCTTGCCCAGCTATTCTAAAGGGAACTACGTACTGCAAGGGAGTCAAAACTGTTCATGCGCCTCGCTGGACGGGGAAGCAAATTTTTTCGTGGCTCTTGCACCCTGCAATAAGTCTGCAAAAGACTCTTTCCGGAGGAGACGCAGCAAAGTCTGAAGACTGGCTTAGCGACAAAATCGTTTCGATTCGAAATGGAGAAGTGTTCTGCGGCCGCTTCTGCAAGCAGACGCTGGGGTCCACGACCGGCGGTCTCATTCACGTATTCTGGAAACACTGCGGTCCATGGGCCGCGGCCCACTTTGTATCAGATGCCCAACGTTTGATGATGCAGTGGCTTACGCACTTCACAGTCTCAATTTCTATTTTGGATTGTATCAACGGGGCCGAGAGCGCCGTCGATGACTTGGTTGCCGAGTCCATGGGAAAAGCTGACGCTTTAATGCTCTCGGACGTTCCCGAAAGCGTAAGGGAGCAGAGACAGACGCAGGTACTTCAAGACATTCTCAGGTCTGCTGGCGGAAAGGTGCTGGAAAATATGGATCCGCATTGCGGTATTGCTACCGTCGTAAATTCTGGAGCCAAGGGGAATTTGATGAATTTGGCGCAAATTTCCGGAATTGTGGGTCAGCAGACTTTAAATGGGGCAAGGGTTCAGTTCAGAAAGGGGCCAAGCGGGCCGAGAACTCTTGCGTGCTTTGCTCCCGGCGACGGCCGGCCAGAGGCTCGCGGATTCGTTGCGTCGTCGTACCTTATGGGGCTGCAACCTTACGAGTTTTTCTTCCACCAACAGGCCGGCCGCGAGGGCGTCGTCGCAACTGTCTCCGGAACATCCGAAACTGGCTACAATCACCGCAAGATGATAAAGGGTCAGGAGTCAGAGGTGATTATGTACGACGGATCGGTGCGCGTGAGCTCAAATGTAATAATCCAACTTCATTACGGAGGCGACGATTACGACGGCGTCCACGTCGAAAGAATCAAGATGCCCTTCCTGGCCTTTACTAAAGAGTCTGAGGTTCTCGATTACCTGGGGTTTCCAAACTGCAAAACCAAAACCAAAGAAATGGATCGAGTGGTGGCCTCCTGGGCGTTTGTTCGAAAAATTAAATTAGCTGCGAGCAAGTATGGAAATGATTTTTCAGCAGAAATCTGCATGCCGGCTAATTTTGAAAGGGTCATGGCTTTTACAATGTCTTCATCGATCTCAATGGATAAGGCTGATAAAACAACTGAGGTGTCCGAATCAATGCTGTCCGAATCAATGCTGCGCTTCATGTTCGAAAAAATGCTCATGGCCCATTTAAGCCACTCTGGTAACAATCTTCATTTATCCTCGTTACACATAAGTTCCGAAAAATCAATCGACGAATTAATTTACCTTCCAAAAATGGATTGGAGGAAAGTCGACGATCCCTCGAGCGTTGCGCGACACGCGCTTTCAATGACGTGTACGTCAGCCATGCTGCGAAAATACAAGGTTAAGACACACAAGGTCGCAATGGAGATAGCGTCGCAGTTTATAAACCTTTATGTTCGCGGAATTGTGAATCCCGGAGAGGGAGTTGGCGCTGTCGGATCTTCATCAATTGGGGAACCTTCAACTCAATTGACGCTCAACATTTTTCACTACAGTGGAATCGCCGAAAAGAACGTTACTCTAACCGGTTTACCAAGATTCAAGCAGATAATCAATGCAATTGACACATCGGAAACTTCGAACATGAGGCTAACGTGCCTCTTCACAAAGACCGCTAACGCCACAATGATGGACGATTCTGCAAAACTTTCTGCGAAAAAATTTGCAGCGTCTTTACCGCGCGTCATGCTCGCCGAAATAGTCGATTTTTCGAGAGTAATGTACAGCCCTCTCGGTTTACCGTCTGCTGGAAGGGTTCGAGACACGTACGTCTTTGGGAAGCTCGGAGACATATCAAGCTTCCTCGACATTGAGTCCCTCACTTACTTTACGCTCTCCGGCACTGCCGGGGACTCCGCTGTCAACTCCTTCGCTTCGGCATCCTCAAGTGCGACGCGCTTAAACTCGTCGCCGGCAATTAAAAAATTAAAAAGCGCTACAAAGTCAAGGATTGCATCCGCGATCGACACGCACTCTGGTAAAAATGAAAAACATGAGTCTAGTAATGCTAATCCAACAAGTGCAAATGCTGCCTCTTCGTACGTTTGCGTGTTTAAGCTCGACAAGACTGCTCTCGCGCAACGCTCCTTGTCAGTCGACGACATTGTAAATGCACTAAGACTTTTTGTTGGCGAGGAAGCGCACGTAATGTCTACAAAGAGGTGGTGCAAGGACTGGTTGGTCTCCATCCGGCCGCCTGCTTTCGGGCAGGGTGACATGGACAGATGCATTACCGAGGCTGTGCACGATAGCTTGCTCGAGTCAGCAATCGTAAACGGTCTGCACGGAGTGACAAAGGCAATCGCTTCCTTTGACGCTCAAATCGGGCAGTGGGTCGTCGACACGGACGGCTCGGACGTTGTGTCTGCAAATCGTCTCTTTGGAATCGATAAGCAGTTTCTGTGGACAAACAATATCATTGAAGCGGGACGCTGTTTCGGAGTCGAGGCTGCCGTAGCTCTTCAACAAGTCGAGCTCCATCGCGTTTTAAGTTTTGATGGCAGCTACGTTGACCCCCGGCACACGTGGCTTTTGTCCGACGCAGTGACTCGATCTGGAACGACGAACCCTCTCAATCGTCACAAGATGGAAGAACTTGGAGGAAGTTTACTTCAGTGCGCCTCCTTCGAACAAACTTTGGACGTTTTTGGAGTAGGCGCAGCTTTTGGGTCCTCAGACAATTTGTCCGGCGCGACCGAAAAATTAATTGTTGGACAGCCTGTTCATGTCGGCACTGGGTCTTTTGAAATTATTTTCAAACAATCCAAGACAAGCGAGCAAGAAAAGGAAAGCAGCACAAATTTTGTCGGGCCTCTCTTTCCCGGCGTATCTAGCAAAACCAAGAATGATGATGTCCCGATTGACGAAGTCGTGGAACCTCTGAATTTTTCAACTGAAAACGAGAATGACATTGTGCTTCCGCTTTGCTTTGAATCAGAAGAAAAAAATGACAATAAAGATCAAGAAATGGATAACATGGAGTTCGTCGAACCCCTCTTTCCTTCCTCAGCCTCCTCATCCTCTGCATCCGCAGCCTCATCTTCTGCCTCCTCATATGAATTTTTGCCCCCGCGCTTGCTCACCACATCTGATGTCTCGCCGCCTCCGGAATTTATGAGGACAAGGTCCTTTTCCTTAAAGGACATTTTTCGTTTTGCGACCGACTTATCTCCTACGTTCGACGTAATGCAAAAATGTGCCAGCAATAGGCGCGGAATTGTTATCAAGGCTACATGCGGGGATTCAATTACGAGACATTCATTTTTAAAATTGGAATCAAGCCTTGATAAATACTACAATTGGTCGTTTTGCGATTCGACGTGGATGCAAACGACGCGAGTGTATTACAATGATTCCTTCACTGACGTTTCCTTCAAGAACAAGGCAATTTTCAAAGATAACTTTTGTTTAGAACGACTCTACTCTAAATCAATTCTTCTCGGAGCTGAAAACGCACTAAGCAAGAAAATTACAATTGACCAGCTTTTGATTCTAAAGACTGACGTGAGCGAGGAATGCATACTTCCGAGCCGCGTTGAAATCTTTCAATGCAAAAACTTTGTCAAGGGGCCTTTCGAAATTTCAATGATGAAAACGTGGTCTGCGAGAAACATTGTTGACGCTGAAAAACTTCAACACGAGGGCCATCCAAAACTTACAGTTTCTGTCAAGTTAAAGTCGCCAGACTTTATTTTGGAGCGAAATCAGTCTAGCTTCACTGTCAGCGCATCCTTTTCGATGTACGTTGCAAGGTGCGTTGAAATTCTTTTTAACTGAAGACACACTTTTTAAGTGAAGACACACAGACACAAACAAGAGAAAAAGTAGAATGCCTGTATTTTTAAGTGATCAGCTTAAGGATGCTGGTGTAATTCGGATTGAAATTTTAAAGTATTTAAGTTCTGGAAACAAACGATTTCTTTTGTGGGTGACCGAAATGGACAATCAGTCTATGGTACACGAATTCTCTTCATTGCTCTCGATTGACACTTTTTCGGCATTTGCAGATGATGAAAAAATTGAAAATGAGGCGTCAAATGTAAAGGACTATTCGACAATTCTTTTAACTCGATTGGACGACGACGACGAATCGTCATTGGAGAGCGTTTCTATCGGTTGTCTGGATAAAGAGGCTGCGAAGAAACTGAAGGATTTTATCAAAGGATTCGTCTTGAGCTTCAACAATGAGGGGGTAGTTAGAGAGAAAAGGGAGTTGAAAAATTAATAATTAAACGTATTTATACATCAAGCGCTGGAATATTAATTCCTTTTAGATACTCTTTGTTAGTTTTCGGGGACTTGCGAAGAGTATATTCTTGCCTTGGAAATTTTTTGGAAATTATAAAATACCCTTTTTTTGCAGTGTATAAAGCAAAGTCAGTATTTTTCAGCATCAGATTTTTACCTTTGAATTCCCATTCATTGTGTGCTTTATCGCAATCGCCCTGATGAACTCTTTCGTTTTCTTTTACCTCATCAACATACAAGCACATGTCCGTAATTGCGCTTATAATGTGAGAAGTTCTTGTATTATAAGCAAACCACTGGTTTACCGTGTCATCTCCACCCTCTTCCTCATAAGGCTTACATTTCCAAGAAATTAGTTCATGAGGATCTTTCTCTTGATTTATATCAGCACATTTTTTGTTGTTATCAACAATCTGAACATATTTTCTGTCAGCCAAAAACTTTGTGTTTTTTGCAGGAGATTTCTTTGCAGTCTGAGAGTGCAATTCCTTTTTAGGCGATTTTTTTTCAGGCAATTTCTTTTCTGAAGCAGGCTGAGGCGCAGGAGAGTGCGATTTCTTTTCGGGCGATTTCTTTGCAGGCGATTTCTTTTCTGGAGCAGGCTGAGGCGCAGGAGAGTGCGATTTCTTTGCAGGCGATTTCTTTTCTGGAGCAGGCTGAGGCGCGGAAGGAGATTTCTTAACAGCTAAAGAATCGGGCAATTTTAGTTTTCGACGAGGTTTCTTTGAACCTTTTTCTCGCCGGCTCTTATATTTATATACCTCAACATTTTTCTTTAAATCTGCATATGTAGCTGGAACGTTGCGAATGTATAATGAATTTTTTCTTTTCATCTTATCTGTTATAGGTTTGAACATGTAAAATCGCGAATAATACACATCTTTAATATATTGCTCGTGCTTTTGCTGCTTTTCATCAAAACTTAACAAAATTGGATAGAATCCTTCTTCATTGTTAAACAATAAAGCAAACAAGAATCCATTGAATGTTAAGTCTCCTGTTTCATCAACCCATTTTTTTTCATCATACCAGTCTAAAGCCATTGAAAATGCAATAAAATTGGCTAATGAATAATTATTTTCGCTGCAATCTTTCCAAGCAAGCAAAATTTCATCATGTTTAAAATATTTGTTTATTGGATATTTCTGACATTGTCTGATTTCATCACATTCAGAAACCTTACGCAAAAATATTTCCTTGTGTAAAGCTTCAATTTCATTGTCTTTATAACACTGAATGACACGAGTTACAGTACCTAACGAATTTTTCAATGATTCTTTATTTTTGTTAAATATTTTATAATTTTTTACTAGTTTTAGGTCTGGAAAGTAATTGACGTAAAATCCAACCTTATTCTGAGTTGCATTGTAAATTGTAATTTTGAAAAAATTGATGTAGAGCACGTCATGCAGTAAAAGTGCATCTGCCTTACAAGAAATTCTAAAACTTTCAAGAAGTTTGCACATTATTTTAGAATAACTGTCCGATTCCTTCATGAAGACATTTACGTCTGCATCTTCTAATGTACTTAATCGAGGCTGCAAAACTTTGTCTAACTCAATTCCTAGTAAGTTTTGGGGAATGCACGACTCTGGAAAGCTACACAGTTTTTGTAAGTGATGCAAATAAAGAGTTAAGACTTCTTCTTTGTAAGGGTACCTTTGTGTATAAGTTAGTTGAGTTTCCATACCCATGCTGCATTCTAAATTAATTGGATACTCTTCCTTGTAATCCTTAGTATTGTTATCAGAAGGCGTAAAAAAATTTGTCGTGTCAAATTTTAAAACAATTTGGACTTCTTTTGATAACTTATATTGAATTTTCCATGGTAACGAAAGAATGTGTTCCTTAAAAATTAAAATAGTGTTTTCAGTCGGAAAATGATAGGTTTCTATCAGATTATTTATGTTTGATGTAACTCCATCATCTTTCTTTACTTTTCCTCGTTTAATACTAACTATTGGATTTAATAGTTTTTCGGCAAGAATTTTGGCATTCTCGTCACTTAACGATGTAATTTTATCTTTACAGCCCCATTCTCTTGGATAATAATTCTTCTGGCATTTTATCTTCGGCGATTTCTTCGGCGAATTTTTCGGCGAGGGAGATTTTAATGGCAAGGAGCAGAAGTTTGCGTCATCGTCGTGATTTACTCCGAACATAACGACTTTTCCTTTAAGCATTCCGTCACTTGCAATGTTTCGTTCCCTTTCGACAACCAAAGCCTCGGTCGTAAATGATACCTCTTCAGTACTTGTTGAATCTTCTTCAGTAGGCCTAGCCCTCGCAAACACGCGACTACTTTTTAGTCTTCTTTCTTTCCGTTCTCTTGATCTCTTTTGTGGAGAACATGATTTTACTGAGCTTAACCAGGAAATCCACTGTCGCTGTGGACTTTTTTTTTTCAGTATTGGCAAAAAATCATCGCATTTCATAAACGAAAGTCTCGTAGGATCGAGAATGGCGTTGGGCGGAACAAGATTCTCATTCATGGGCCAACCAATAGATTTGCTGTTCAATTCTTCGTCATCGCTTTCTGAATCTGAATCTCTGCGACTTCTGGTTTCCGGGTCGCACTCTGCAATTATTTTCCAACCACCTTGCAAATCCATTTTTATTTATAGTCTTACTTTAACCCTAACTCAATTACTTTTGCAGTGCCCGCCTCTATTAAACTTGAAGCCTCTTCCGAATGCGCAAGCCGCGCCTTGTGTAAATTGTTGAGGTGAGGGTCACGGTACTTGACGGGAGTTTGAGACAAGGTTTCGAGACATAGCCATTCATACATTGAAACGCATGCAATGTCGTAATGTTTCATTGATACATCCGTATCAACAATTTTTTGTATTTTCGTTTCCATTTCGTCTTCCCTGTCAGCAAAGTCCAAAAACATAACGGCGGGTTCCTCTTCACCTTCTTCCCCCTTTTCCTCGAGTGCCTCCTCCAAAGCAGGCTTCTCCACACCCATGGCTTCAAACAATGCCACTTCAATAGCATCATTCCTCATCTTTATCCAATGAGAAATCTCAGAATTCGGTTCATTATCATCATCATTATCAAGTCTTTTACCTTGAATGTCGTAGTGAGGAGGCGGAGGATTTGCTTGTATGAAAGAGTTTACGAGTTTGATGAAGGAAGGCAAGACAAAACCCTCTTTTATTTTTTTCGAAATGATTTCGTTCTTTTTGATCGTGTACTCCCGTTGCGATTTCAAAGTATTGGCAACCTTGCGTCGCGCTCTGATTCCGAGTATTTCATAGTCAGGGATTACTGAAATGGCCGCGAAGCGCTGCATACGAATTTCATTGTCCCTCGAAACTGCCGGAAGGTTTTGTGTGTCTTTAGAAACAGGTGCAGGTTCTGCTGCTTTTGTAGCCTCGATGGCGATGGCGGGTGAGTCTTGATCTAGAGGAGCATTAGCCCCCAAGTCATACGAGGTCGAACCTGCCATTTTTCGCAAATCTGCATTTTCCTGAGTTTGCCTAATTGCGTAACTCCTAACTTTCGCATGCGTTGCCAGTAAGAACGAGTGCTTTTGAGTTTCCTTTTCGCGAAGTTCTGGAGTTAACTTGTCCTTTAGCAATACCCGAAAACTTCCGAGAGGAGCGAGACGAATTTCTTGTTTTACGTGTTCATTTAATTTTGAAGCATGCGCAAGTGCATCTTCGCGGGACGCGAAAAATCCTAGAATTCGTATCCAAGCCTTTCCATCTTCGGATTTAATCGAAGAATTCGTGTGCGCTGCATTGTAAAGCACTAATGCTTTGTTTTTGTTACCCATCGCAGCGGCCATTTGTTTTATCTTTTGTTATGTTAGTTATTTTTTATTATTTATTATTTATTTTGAACGAGTGCGCTGCGAGCTATAGCGCAAGCGAACACAAAAATGAGCGCGTGGACAATAGTTTGCGGCATTGACGTATAGCCAGTCGAAAAAAAGTGCATACATCTTTTTCTCGCATCGTGAATCGAACTCATGCCTGGCCCATTTAACGTGTGGGAAGTCACGTTTTGATCTTCTGAAACTCCCTCGTTATCGCCCTTCATATAAGAATACATTGCAGGCAGAGGAATCAGCGTGCTGCACTGCTTATAAGAATTCATCGGTACATTAAAAAACGCACCCGGCGACAAAAGTACGAATAATGCCATTGGAATAATGACGTTTGACCACAAACGGCGTTCTTCTACTTCCAGAAACATTTCTAATTTGTTTTTTTTATTTATATTAAGGTTGAGGTAATGTCTTGAAATTTGGCGGCCACAAGGAATTGACTGATGTAGTCTTCCAAGGAACCCTAACCGGAACAAACGTGTCTTTTTCGTTTAACGCTGCGTTATACAAGGGAGACCCAAGTCTTCGCATAGAAGTATTATTACCAATCATCGAATTCAGACAAGAATCGTGAAACTCGTTTCCTGGCCACGCAAAAACGTCGCCTGGACACACAATGCAAGCGTCGTGCAGATTGATGTCAGGAGTACCCGGAATCAAATCGGGCGAAAAGTCCAGTATGTCGCGACGGCGGCCTGATACAATATTCACCCCATTTACAAGTAACGGCCAATTGGGCGTCAGCGAAAAGTTTTTTGAAATGTCGACGATTTCCAAAACCCCGATTCGGGACCACTCAATTGAGTTCAGTGCACAAAGAACGCCCCAGAAGAAGGACCGAACAAGAACAGGTCCAATATGAAGTCCGTTCCACGAGTAAACCCCAGGTCCGAAGCCTAGTGGCGGAAGCTTGATCCACAGCTTCTCGGTGCGTTTTTGTCTCAGCTGTTCCTCTTCAGCTGCCATCAAGAGAAGCAAGACATCCTCCGCGACGCAGCACGAATATGAATTTTCGTCGAAAAAGTACCCAAAACCTAAAGGCAGCAACATGTTCTTGTCTCTAAATTTTTTCATTCGCTCGTGGGAATGCTGAAGGATGAAGTATTGCTCCGCGTCAAGTCCTTGCAGGTCCCAGTCAATTGTCGGCGAAAAAAGTATGAGAGCCTCTTTGCGATCTTCCGGAGCCAGGAGCGTTCTCGGGAAGGGGCCGCACCCCCCAAGGGCGTAAATGATTGATCTAATTGCCAGAACGCGCTTGCGGGCTCTTGCGCGCTCCTTCGTAGACAAAAGTTCGGCGGGTTCAGTCAATGATGTCATGTGCGCGTCGCGTCTTTGGTGAGTTACGCAGACATTATTTACGAAACGCTTTATTTCATCTTTTGAAATCCACAACGAATTGAAATAAACCCGAGTTCTATCGCCAAAGAACTCTGAATTTTCTGACTCAACCGCATTATGAACCTCCGTGCTGCAAGAGAAAATTGGATTCCATTTTTTTAAATGAACAACGTTCTCTTGCATTTGTTTGTTCTTTTTTATTACTTTTATTACACTAAAAATTAAAGGTGCGTGCGTGTAAAAAGGTGAGCGAACTTACCTGTGAACTACAATTCCACTTGAAGTCCAATTGTAATTTGGAATAGGAAGTTCTAAAGCCTTCGCAATTCCGACTTTACCGTGTTGTTCTGGAGTTGAACGTATCGACAAGCCCGTTTCCGGAATTTGCGAAATGGATAACTTAAAATAGTTCTTTTCGTTGTCGAATTCAAGTTTTTTAACTATTCCTCGAACTGTCCAACCTCCGAGCGAAGTGTCACAAAAGAGAGCTCCGACTTGCACCTTATGGTTCTTGTTGTTCGCGTGAGTTTGAGCTCCGAATGTCACTTGCAAGTCTTGGGTGCCTTGATGAGGATCAGAATCGTTTATTGAATCAGCATACTTTGAATTCCCCGAACTCCACAAGGATACTTTTATTTGCGAAAGTCTTACTTTCTTATCTTCGATTGACTCAACTTCACTTAAGCTTAACTTAGTCGCTTTCGTCGTCAATGTTATGTTTGAGCATTTGCTTGAATAATGGCCAGCCTCTCCGCACCTGTAGCATAAATCTCTTTGGTGCCTATCCTTCATAAATACCGAGAGCACGTCCGATTCATTTAGGTAATGGCCACCCCGAACTCCAGAACCATACGCCAAAATATACTTTTCTGTTACAGCATCTTCCATTTCCAAGGCTTCCTTTTCAGTTCCTGTAGTTTCGTAAACTTCGACTATATATTTAGGTTTAAATTGTCTTGTGTAATCGCATCCTTCGCCCCTGGCGTGTTTTTCGTACCTATTCTCAACGTCCACAGATGTTCCTACGTAGAACCTCCTAGACGTAGACAATCCAGCATCCAGCTCGATCACGTAAACTTTCTTCATTTTTTATAAAAATAATATATTAGTATATTTTTATATAAAATATTAAAAATGGAATTTCTTTCAAGATTGCATACAAAGGGAAGCGACATTGAAGAGAAAAACTTCTTGTTCGAAATCGATAGAATTCGAGTGTATTCTTCTTCTCAATTCGGCAATGGAGGAAATGAATATCACGACATTTGTGGGTTCCTTTTTAAAGAAAGTGATATAATTTCTTCCGTTAATAATCATAAGGCACCGTCTCGTGACGAGATTCGAGCCGCTCTCGTTGCAATGCACTCTTATGGTGCCCTCAAGCCTACTGAGGAGAGCGCGACTTTTTTATACAAGATGCTTTCGGGGTCAAAGAAAAAGAAGTCAAGAGGCAAGAAGGACGAAGATGAAGAAGAAGAAGAAGACGATGACGACGAAGTGCTGCGAATCGTCCGACGTAAAGAAACGAATGTAAGAACAACAGTTGCCAAAAAAATTGTAGTTGAGAGTAAGGTTGAGGTTGAAGAGGTAGAGGACGACGAGGAGGAAGATGAAGAAGATGCCGAGGACGAAGAAGACAATGACGAAGACGAGGAGGAGGAAGACGAAAATGCTGAAGACTTAGAGGGGGAGGGGGAAGATTCATAAATGAAAAACAAAAGTAAAGTAACGGAGGGGATGTGGCCAAATTACGTTTACAAATAAGCCTTCCCCGCGCGCAAATTATATATTAAATATATAAAAATGATATCTCCCTCAACTGCAAAATGCATATATCAGAAATATAATACGCTCCCAAATATTGTCAAGGATCTACAACCTTCCGAAGTGAGTTTGATTTTGAAGAGTCAACGGAACTTGCACGCTTTCTATCCTAGACTGGGATTGTTTTCTACTGATTTTGCCGTCGCGTATTGTAACAACTTGCACTCAAAATCACGGTCAAGACAAAGACCTTCTTGTGCTACAAAGAAAGAAAAGAAAGAGAAGGAAAAGAAGCAGCAGAAGATTACGTAGCTTAGTATGCTTAGTACTTCTGCGCTATAGGCTAGTACTGCCCTAATTCAATGAGTTCGTTTTCGCTGCATCCGCCGCTACCATCTAATGGTCTTTTGAAGTTGAAGTCGGTCGGCGGTGACTCAGGTGGAGACGAAGGTAATGGCGGAAACAGAGTCTTGTTATTTAAATTCGATGCCGGCAACGTTGCCATTATACGTGGTTTCAAATTTGGTTTTAATTTATTTTTAGGAGGCGGCGGAAAAAACTTCTGGAGCTTGTCCAATACGATGATTTTGCAAACGGTAAATGTGATTTTTACTAGAGAAAGAGTCTGGCTGCCCGAGCAAGCAAAAAAAGACGCTCCACACAAAACAATTCCCGCGATTCCATATGAAAGGTAAATAGAAAAGGCATCCATTTTATTTTATCTTGTGTTTGTTAGTTTTTCTAAATAAGATAATATAACAAGAAAACAAAAAGTAAAAATGGAGCCACTTGAACAACTAAAACCCCAATTACTGCAGTCGACGGGGATGCGAATGAGGCCGTTATCAAACCAAGACTATACTAATTCATTTGTTTCAGGCATTTTCTGGGGCGCAATAGTTCTACTACTAATTCTCTTTCTCTCGTGGCTCGTTTCGATAATGAGATATAGGCGCGTTTAGGCGAGTTTAGAGATATATTTTTTATTTTTTCAACATACTTACGATCTAGATTTTCGCGGCGAAGAAGAAAGGGCTCGAGAACGGGGGCTTCTGCCAGCTCTGTACGATTTGGCCGCAGCAGAAAATAAATCTTTGCCCTTGACCTTAGGATGCGCTTTTGAGTACGATTTCACATATTTATTCCATTTTGAAGGGCTGCGTTGTTTAGCTCCTCCCAAAAGCGCTGAAGAAGTTTCAGTGACGAGTTGCGCGTTTTGATCCTGCATTTTTGAGAAGAATACCCAAGTTAATTTTATAAAGAAAAGAAACTCTTTTCTTTATTGCATTGTTTGCATTCATTGTAGTTTTCAAAAATGACCAAATTATTTTGTGTCGATTTTGAAACGACTGGGTTAGAAAGCACAAGTACCATTATTGAAATTGCTTCCGTAGAATTGAACGAAAAACATGAGACATGGTTTGAAATGCTTGTAAATCCCGAAACGTCAATTCCTTCGCAAATCCAAGCATTGACCGGAATTACAGATTCAATGGTAAAATTTGCGGCTACCGAAAAAACCGCTCTTGAGCTCTTTATTGCATTTTTACAAAAAAACCAAACAGATGTAGAAGATGAAATTACTCTGATTTGCCATAATGCGCTCTTCGATAAACGCGTTTTGGAATCAGCTTGTCAAAGACACGGAATTCCTCTTCCTACAATTAAATGGGTCTGCACACTTAAAATGTCTCGAGCCTTTCCAAGATGGCGCAAGAAAAGCTGCACCCTTCAGAATTGCGTGAAGCGAATCGGAGGTTCGTTTAGATTTCATCGCGCTATGGGCGACGTACGGGCTTGCATGGAATTGTACAAGTACTTGAATGCTAAAAATGAAGAGAAGGGACCTGTTCTTGGAACGATTAAAGAGAATGAGTTTCACTCAATCCTTTCACCGCCACTACAATCACAATCGATACCTGTGGCATCCGATGAGCAAGAATGTGTTCCCTGCATTGCCGCGGCAATGTGCGGAAATTACTATATGGACCCATTGGCAATGACAAAAACAAGTGGTCTCTGCGACTCCTGCTCAGATGCATTAGATTACCATTATAAATACGGCTGCACGACTCAGTGGATTTCGCAAATTAGTTGCATTGAAAAGCTAGTGCAGTCAAACGCTGCCTTGACACTTTTAGCACTTTCCAAGAACAATAATTCAAGTAGGGTATTGAAGCGCAAGAGAGAATCATCATAATAATAAAATTGTAACAATGTGCGGTTATTTTAAAAATAGATATGCAAATTATTATAAAAGTTTTGCGATTCCCGTCGCAGTCATTCCAATAATGGCGGGAAACAGAGCGGTTGTAGTTGCTGCGTAGCGCTCCGTAGTTCCGTCAAGTGCGGAGTTCTTAAACGAGTTTGCAAATGCACCAGAAATAAGAAACGAAGAACCAAGAATCACCGCGGCAATTGCAGTAGTCGACTTTGCATTAGTAAACCTTAAAGTCCCCCAGATGCCCAAGACTATTGAAAAGAATATTGCAGAAAGGGTAACAAATGCCCTCTGAGTTTTGATGGAATTCGTATCCTTTGCCGGTAACGATGTTACGGTTGAAGCTAAAGAAATGTAGAGAGCAAGGGCAACAATCAACACGATATCCGTTTTAGGGGTTGGTGAAGAATATGAAAATCTTGAGCCCGTTTGTAACAAATTTTTGTTTTCCATTTTGTTGAAATAAATCTTATTTTTCGGTTTTTATTTACATCAAAAAAAGTATTAAAATGAGTTTTACATCAGTGTTTGCATTCACAAGCGCAATACTTGGAGGATTTTCTATCTTTACAAGTTTTCTAATTACCCCCCTTCTCTTTTTTATTCGAGTCTTTGGTATAAATTATTACACAATTCGCAACGACGAAGATAAATTACGTACACTTATAAAGGCGCTTCAAAAGACGACAACGAGTTCTAGCGTCTATTTCCAATACGGGAATTATTTTCCATCTGGATATTTTATAGGTCGTCATTGTGTCGGATATTACGATTATTCTAGGTCTCGCGAGTCAGCAGGTGAAGTCTACATTATAACGACAAGACCGTACTTGGACATGCTTTTGAAATCACAAGTACTGAAAACAATCTCACCATCATCATCAAACGAACCTGAACTTGATAAATCAGTTTCTATTTTTTGTAGGAATGGCTCATATACAAACATTTATTACAATTCTCTTCGTCTTGAATTGAGTGGATTAACACCAAAAGGCCAGCAAGACGAAATCGTACATGACATTTGCACCAAGTATGAAACGGCAAAGAGGGGCGTTTTTTTTATCCACGGTGTTTGTGGTGCAGGAAAAAGTACAATTGGTTTGCTTGTCGCGAAGAGACTCAAGGGTAATTTTTGCCACTCATTTAATCCGACGGATCCAGGAAACACACTTCACCAGTTAATCAATGATACAGATAAGTGCGAAGATATCCCTCTGGTCATTGTTCTAGAGGAAATCAATGTCATGATTAGAAATATTGACCATGGGTTAATTCAACGTCATAAAAACGTAATGACTAGCATTGTGAATAAGAGCACGTACAATACCTTTATGGATGATCTTATTCTTTATAAAAATATTATCTTCATTCTTACAAGCAACGAAAGTCGGGAGGCAATTGACGAGCTCGATCCTTGCTATCTAAGAAAGGGACGTGTAGATGCAACATACTCAATGATGAAAATTCTAGATACCTAACTAATAAACCTGGATGCTGCCAACATGGTCATGGAGGGTACAATGATATCTAATTATTTTGCCATTTCAAAACTATAAATACAAAAATGGAAATTGTTGTGGCAAGATACAATGAAAACTTAACTTGGTTACAGGAAATACTTGAAAACACTAGCGAATATGACGTAAAGATAACAATTTACAACAAGGGAAACACTCCCGCAATAATCGACCCTTACAATGATCTTAACGACCAAAGTAAATATGAACGGCGATTGCAACTACGTAGGTCTCGCGTCACTATTATACAACTTGAAAATGTAGGAGTTTGCGACCACACGTACTTACACCACATCGTTTCCCGTTACGACTCCCTGTCTCCTAGCACATTATTTCTGCCGGGATCAGCGTATGACGATGAAACCAAGCGGCCCAGGCTTCTTGTCCTTATGCAGTCGCTCATGGTAGCTCTGAAGAAAAACAAGGAAACGACTGCCGTCATCTCGATTCCTTGGATTTTTAAATCGACATACGTAAACTTTAGTCGCAAGAAACAAGTAGACCAGTATAATTGCTCTGACCCTCGAAATCGCGACGGAAATCAAACAATAAAACACGCCAGCTTGCGGCCATTCGGGAAATGGTACGATTTTCATTTAAAGCAGACGCTTGGAGAAGCTCAAAACGTTACTTTAAAGGGCATGTTTATGGCCGGCCGTTCGAAACTTCGAAATCGTCCTCTTTCCATGTATACAAACCTTATGAACATGGTATCCACGCATAGATTCCCGGAGGAAGCCCATTACATTGAGCGGTCGTGGCACGCAATAATTAATCCGAAATCCGAAGAGGAAATTTCCTTGCTCTTTGTGATACCTTACATCAAGGAAATACTCGGAGTTATACTCTTAATGCTCGCAATATTCGTCATTATAACGCGTTCAAAGATGAATCAGCCGAAAATAGTTTTGAGTGCCTCATTGCCTCCGACTCATATCCTTACACCTAATTAAGTATTATTATTGTAAAAGTACCTCTGTTGCCAATCGTCTGATAAAGATAAAGATACAGACGCAGACGATGCAGACGACGCAGACGATGCTGCAGAAGACTCAGACGATTGAGACGCCGACGATGGAGAATCGGGAAAGCCTGTTTGTGTTTGTAACCTTTGTTTGATTGTAGGCGGCATAGGCGTAGTTAATGGAATTTTTCGATGAGTCTTTAGTTGATCAATTAAAAATCGAGTTGGAATTTCGTCTTCAACATTTGCGTTTGCAACCAATTTGCCGTCAAACGTGATTGGAACTGGCTTTGATTTCGACTCGAAATTAATTGTCACATCTTTTGTTAAAATTAAAATCAAAAATATTGTGATGATTCCGACTCCAATTACAAGCCAAAGGAGCTTTGAATTAAAGGGAGGAAGTGTGGAAACGCAAATGTTTTCGTCGGAAGCAACGTAATGTGTGGGACATGTCGACGGCAGAGGGTCTCGAATCACCACTGGCTTATAACAATTTTGCGAGCTATTCAAAAAACCTGCCGGACAATCTTCTGAACAAGTTGTTCCATCAAGGATACTGTAACCATTTGGACACACAGAGGAGCAGGAATTGTCCCAAAAAGTATACCCCGTTGCACAGTCTCCTGTCGCCCCGTCAGGATTTACCACTGTACGTGAAAATGTCGGCTTCTGGCAAATAGTGAAATCTCCTCCCGAAGCAAAGCCCCCGGGGCATTCCACATTTAAAACGCAGGCCGAAGGAGAAAGATAGGTAGCCTCAGTGTAATACTGGGGACACTGGGCAAAACACGCGCCTTCAATAAGACTTTGGCCCACCGGGCATTGTGGTGGGGGGACAACATGTGGCATTTAATTCTAAATTTTTATTTACTTTGTTTTCTTCTGGTTCCGGAAATTAAAATTTTATATTATATACGAATGTATTACCGTGGTTGAAACTAAAAGTATTAAATTGGTTTTATTGACATCATTGCAATTTAAAAAAAAATGTCCTCTTTTATTTTTTACGGTGGGGTGCGATATAAATTGGAACGACATGCATTGTTTTGCAAGAAATGTAATCAAACAATCGTGAGTACACATATTCATGATTACAAACTATGTTCTTGTGGATCTTTTGGTATTGATGGTGGTCCTCACGAAGGAAATCACATTATAATTCACAAAGGAACCCTATGTGACGTTGAATTTAGAAGCGTGTACAGTGCAATGATAAAAAACAAGAAAATTTGGCTTCCTAACTTTATTGTTCAACAGCATTATAAAATTTAAACTGCTTCTGCAACAACAGTGCAGACATCTGCTTTCCAAAGACAGCAATTAAAGATTTTAAAACTTCAGTCATTTATTTCGTTAAATAAATAATAACACAAAAAACAAAACATTTCAAATAGAAACAAATATATACACAATGCCTGACTCAAATACTACGAATTTTGAATTTGATTCAAACGCACTTGCAGCATGGGTCGAACTTTGTTTCCAAGAAGGAGAAATGATTCGCAACGGCGTCTCTCAAGACTCACAAGAAATTAAAATACTTCGTGCTCTCATTTCAACAAAAATGGTAATGCTTCTTCCGAACTTACAAGAAGATGAAAAGACGAATCTTTTGTTGTTTTTGTTACGAGACGGAAACGAATGCGCAAAAGAGAAAGAAGTGGAGAATAGCGACCCTGTAGAAATAAAATGAGTTTAAATAAAAATCTTTAAATAACGAAGGAAGAGACTCAATCAAATTAGAAGCGCCTTCATCACCTATTTCGTTTCCGCCAAAGACGATTTGTTCGAGTTTAGGCATGTTGCTGATTGAAGAAAAGAGTTTTAGAGAGTTGTACTGTGTGAAGTAATTATAGTTTAGATTCAAAAAAATTTTAAAACTTGTTAGAACGTTCATGTTTCTTTCAACTCCCGAGGTCGTAGATTTTGTTCTGGGTATGATTTAAACATTATTAATATTATTCATTATCAACTACTCCTCTTCGTTATCTTCTTCCCTATTTTGTTGCTTTTTCCTCACCATAAAGTTTGGCGTGTCTGACGATGAAAGTCCAAGGATTCGCGAAGGATCCATCGAGTAATCATTCTTGTCTTCAAAAAAATAGTCCGAAAGCTTGTAAAAAATTTCTCGACCAACCCGAAAAGGCTCGGTGATGAGAGGTGCGCGATAAAACATGATGCAGTGCTCTGGGTCTACGGCTGCCTTCCGCGTGTCCAGCACGATGCAATCGTAGCCCTGGGCACCCGCATCAAACACTTGATTAAAATTTTTGAATGTGGAAAACATTCCGAAGAACTCCTGGTGAAGCTTTGCTCTTTCAGCTCCCGAGTTTGTGCTAAACGCGAACAAAAGATCAACGTTTCCTCTAATATCTGGAGGGGCATTCTTCACGTCCTGCATTGCATTGATATAAAAAAGCTTTAAGTGTCGGCCTAGCTTGAATAATTTTCCAATGTCGGCGCTTGCCATTGCCTTCTTTCTTTTCCCGCCAGATGCCACCGTTGTTTCGGACGCGCAGTCATCCATTACAAATCCTATCTTGTGAGCTTTTCCGTTCTTCATTGCGCAGGTTTGCCACGCAAGCAAGTGTCCTAATTTTTCGTCATTAAAGTTGTCGAACACAAACGCCTTGGGGCAAAAAAAAGACAAGTTATGATTTCCCCTCTCAAGTGGGTTCATTCCCATGCAGACATCGAGTTTTTTTCGCATCTCGTACATCAATGCCCTCGTCAAAACAGTCTTGCCTGTGTGTCTCTTGCCGACGATTAAAATTGTTGCATCGACGGGCATTGATTGCGGATCCCATGCTTCAAGCACCCAAGTTTTACTTTTACTCATCGTTGCCGCGATAAAGAATAACTTTGTTTTTTTTAGAGTCACGACAAGAATAATTTTTTATTTTATGATTCCGAAATGAATGACAGTCAATGATAGTCAATGACAGTCAGTGACAGTCAGTGACAGTCAGTTCAAAGCTCAAGAATATATGAAACTTAAATAGGTTTACCTAAGTAAAGAAAAAATGTCTGTGCTCGCATTCGATGTCGAGTTGGACAAGTTGGTTCCGCCTTACGATGGAGATGTCTCGTGGGAAACACCAAATAAGCCCAAAGTTACTTGCGCGGCCACCTGTGAGCTTGAAACTGGAAAGACGAGAACCTACTGGTCACCGTCGGAAGACGGAAGCAGACTTGCAAGTGCTCATCTTTCCCAATATGCGTTAACCGAATTAATAGATGATTTGTACTCCCACGTTTGCCGCGGCGGGGTGGTCCTTTCTTGGGGAGGGACAGCAGTAGACTTTAGAGCTCTCCACGGGTCTGTTCAGGACGATGCGCACAAGCGCATGTGCTTGTACTTGACAATGAACCACATCGATGTTCCGTTCGCGTCTTCGTCTGACTTAGGCTGCATGTTTTCCTTAAACAGCGCGGCAAAGGCAATGGGATTGGGAGGAAAGGACGCTTCGATTTCCGCTGCTGCACCTCAAATGTGGTCGAACGGTGCAGAACTTGAAGTCCTCGGCCACGTTCAAGGAGACGCCATTTTGACCGCACTTGTTTACTCTAGAGCGCTAAACCCGTTATATAATCCGCACGCGAGCATGAGCTGGATAACTCAACGCGGTAAAATAAAGACATGGAAACCTACTATTTTGTTTCAGCGACGGGGCATTGGAGCTGGAAACGGCGAAGAATTTGTTCCTCAACTGAGACCCCCGCGGATGCAAACAGTCCAAGAATGTATGTCAAGACCGAAACCCATTGTTCCATTTGTCACTCCACACGGTCTTGACCGTGATTTCGCAATTAAGTGGATGGAAAAGGCGTCGTTTTCGGCTTAGAAAAAATAAATAAAAAAAAAATTGACATTTTTACGTACGAGACGGGCAAACAAAAAAAAACAAATGGCTTCAAGTGAAACCAGCCTTGAAGAGTACGCAAATCACATTGCGTACGCCCCAACCCCCTTTTCAGTTCCCGAGAAGGAATGGCCTAAAGAATTGCAGATATTATTTAAGGATTCTATCTACAAGGATGGCAACATCAAGGTCAATACATTTACCCTTTCCACAATGATGTGTGGTGCTTTTTTCGGAGCCGCGTGCGGAATTTTCGTTGACTTTATTATTCGGAGTGTTCAATACCGGACCGCTCCGCAGTTTAAAAAAGCACACTTTGAGTTCTTGGTACTTCAATTGTTTGCAAATGTAGTTTTCCTCTCGTTTCTAACACAGTACTCTCGCAACTTTTTGCCGTGGTTGGAGTTGAGCTTAGCGGGGGTCTTGTTTCGCGTCTTGTATTTCCTAGTGCAAGGAAATCTTGCAAAAAACATGGCCCCTTTCCTTCCTCGCGAATTCCGTCCAATTTACGCTTAACCGCGGATATTTATCATTTACGCTTAACCGCGGATTATTTATCATTACGCTTAACCGCGGATACGAGACCTCTTTCCGCATTTGTTGCACGAAATAAACACGTCCATTCCTTCGTCAGACGACCTGCACTGCTTCTGCTCTACGTCAACGTCAAAGCTTTTGCATATTACACACGAGAAGAGACCGCTTGTTTTTATTTCGTCCTTGCCCACCTTAAGAAACGCCTTTGCCTCATTTTGGCGCTGGTAGAATCCAGACTCCCACTCGGCGTGTTCGGTATTCTCGCATAGGTCCTCGTCCTTTTCCGCAAGTAATGCACCAATGTCTGTTAATCCGTCAAGCAACGTTTTCTGAGACACGCTCTCGCAAATCCAGAACGCCCTCTCAACAGCGGAAGTGTAGGAAAAAACCGCCGCTGCGGCGTGGTTCGTCGGGGAATCAAACTCAAGGAGAGTTTCCGATCCATATTTAAAAGCGCCTACGCCCTCTTCTAATTTAATGCGACATTGACGATTTATGTTACAATGATGCTCAAGCTTCCGCGCATGCTCGTCAAATTGCTCAACTTTGCGATTTCTTAACGTGCTCGAAAGCTTCTTAATCCATTGAACACGCAATGGAGTCGGAATGGGTTCAAGTGGAACAAAAATGAGGGACTCCATTTGTTTTTGTGTTGTAAATGAGTGTGTTTGTTATGGTTGTTGTTAATTGTTTGTAATTGTTAAAAATAATTTTATTAAAAAAGAAAGAATGGCGAATTTAAATACATTGAATGAGAACCCCGTTACAGATTATGTAAAGAAAATGCACAGCAAAATAGAACAGGATATGTTTAACAAAAATTTGAGGGAGGAAAAAATGTTTGCGCTTTTGAATGTGATGAATGAAGAATTTATTAAAATACAAGTCTTGAACAATAGTCTCCTTCTTCAATTACAAAAACAGCATGATCTTCTTGAAAAGATGTATTTTAAAATCATGACGTCTTCTTAGTAACCTTTTCCGCTTTTCTTTTTGGAGGGAGATTTTTTTTTCGACAATGACCTCTTGGCACGCTTGCCCCTTGCTCTGGATGCTCTTGATGCTCTGGAACGCTTTGCTCTGGAACGCTTAGAGCGCTTTATTTTAGTTAAACGAATTGAACGCTTGGCGCCCCCGCTTAATCCAGATACAAACAAATCACTTATTAAGTTTCCGAGCGCGCCGAGGAGTCCGCCGCTGAGGGATGACGGCTTTTGTACAAATTGTACGATTTTTTCAACTGTTCTGTCGATTTTCGGATACACAAACGCAGTTCCATTAGAATTCACATACACTATCTTCGGCACAGTTATGATCTCTCCGCCAACAGCGTTCTTAAGATCAATGCCGTTTGTGTTTATCATGTAAATTGAAACATCACTTAAGCCTGCGTCTTTCAAAGCGGCAGGAACTTTCTCAAACGTCGGAACACAAACAATGCAGGCTGGACAGGTTGGTCGGTAATAAAGAATTAGCGAATTTTTTAAGTTATCTCTATTTACGGGGAGTGAGGTTTGAATTGCCTGAAGATCCATTTTTTTCTTTTATTCAGTTTGACCAGTTTGACAAACAAAAAACAAAAAAACAAAAAGATGAGAGGAGAATGCTCGGTTCCACTTCGAAATTTTATTGACAGCGATCTTGGTGGCACAATTGCAGAAAACTGCTCAAAACTCAACGTATTTTGGGTTCTTGGATTTTCCCTGTGCATTTCAACCATTCTCATTGTAATCAATTTGGGCCAGAGGGAGAGCGAGAGGCGAGGCGACAGACCGCGCCCTCTCTACATTCCTTTGTGGCTAACGGCACTGCCCATGATTTACTTTGTTTGGTACTACTACACAGCGCAAACGTCGTCAAAGGATTCGCTCGAAACTGAAAAGCTGTTGTTTACGGAGTCTGGCATGAAAAAGGCTGACTTTTTAAATTTTAGAGCAGGGGAGGACAGGTCAAGACTCTCGAGCATTGTCGCGGCGTCCGGCGCCATCTTTATTGGTTCAACCGCGCTCTTTGGACCCTTTTTGCGTGGGGATAGGTGATAGGTGAGGTGTATTCTAAATTATAAATTGCACTCTTTTTTGTAAGTCTTCATAAAATGCAGTAAAAAATTAGCGTCTCGCTCAAGGTTCGGGTCAAACAATGCAGTAATTTCGCCAGTCTTTACCGAATCAATGCGGACGATGGGCTCAAAGTGCGAACGGTCGATCCACGCAATAATACCAGTTTTCTGAAGCTCGTGAACAGGGTCGCATTCCTCGAGATTCTTGAGCGCCTCGTCGCCATGCATGGTGCAGTAAACATCGCTCTTCTTCGAAAAATCCACAAAAACCAGATTTAAATTTAATAATTTGGATACGAGACGAATATTGGTCTCATCCGCCCAAACCTTGGGATCGCAAAATGCCTTTTGGGCATCCTTGAAACTTTTGTGAAGATCCCTTTTCTTTTTCGCTTCTTCTCCCCTTCCGCGCAGTACTGTTCCCTCCTTTTCGTCCGTTTTTTCAGTCAAGATGCGAAATTCATTTAAAGTAAATCGTTTGCTAAAACTAGAACGAAATTTGTTCGCAATTTTTATTTGCTTGTCCTCGGACAAATTTATAAAATCGTTTGGGTTTAAAATCGTGAGGACGGAATGGAAAAAACACGAACCTTCACCGTTCACGCCCATTCGCCCAAAGACTCCGTTGTTCGCAGAGTCAAACCATTTTGTTTGAATTTCTTGTGGAAGTTCGTGAATAGTTCCTGTTTCGAGAGCTCGACGATCCATTTTCTTTTTTTTTATTTTCTTGTGCGCATTTTTATTTTCTTGTGCGCATAAGCATTTTTATCTTCTTGTGCGCATAAGCACGACAAAACTTGTCGAGATACATAAAACGAGGATTAAAAGAATTAGCATGCCATAATCCATTTTTTCGCCATTGTGATTTAACTTTAAGGTACTAGATAAAGATGACGCGCACTTTATGTCGCAGTGATTATCCATGTAAAGTTTTGAAACATCACTAAATACATACTGAGGTTTCCCCAGGCGTTTATTAACCGCATTATGAAACTCAAACGTCCAAACAGCCAAATCTGACGCGTCGTTTGGACTGTTTTCTTTCATGTATAAGCAAAAGTGTTGTCTGCAGTCTTCACAAGGGAGCAGTGATTTAAGAGACTCCAAAAAATCCAAAAAATTCTTTCTGTCATTTTTATTTCCGTCCTCAATTGAAAAAGAGAGACTGTGTAAAACACGCCACAAGGAAGGACCCCACACTGTCGAGCTTAAATTTAATTTCATTTTTTTTTTGGTAAGAGTATTATTTTAAAGAGTTAAATAATTTGGAACGCGAAGCTTAGAGACAAAGATGGGTTCTTGCTTTTTTAAACCGACAGTAGTTAACTCGGATGAACAAGTAAAGTACGATGATCAATGTCCAAAGTGTAAAAATCGATTAATTGTTGCTTCGCAAAGCACGGGATACGAAAATTGGACTTTTTGTTATAAATGCAACGTTGTTTTTCTCGCGACGTATGACGACAGTAAAAAGTCTTATTTTTGAGCAATAACATATTCGGGGTACTCTTGTTGCTTCGGTCGCGAAGACCGATACGCTGACCCTTGAACAAAAACTTGAATGACTGCAAAAACAATTAAAAGTAAAAGTAAAGCATCAAGGCCAACGTCCTTGGTCCACACGCCTCCCTTACCGTTATCGTTTTTCTTGTGAATCTCATTCATTATCGCATAACATATATAATATAAAAGTCCTGCAAGAGGCAATATACTTAGTAAAACGAAAACAGAGCCTCCGAAGACAGCGATAGAAGACTTTACAACTTCCGACATTTTTATTTTTTTTTTGTCGCTGCCAAGTCGCCGCCGCAAAAAAAAAGTGGCAAAAAAAATAATATGCTACGCTACGCGAACCGGGAGTTGAACCCGAGTCAAGGGTGTGGAAGACCCTCATTCTACCGCTGAACTATTCGCGTTAATATATATTAAGTATAGTCTAAGGGATTCGAACCCTCGCGCATTGCTGCAGCGGAACTTGAGACCGCCTCCTTAACCACTCGGACAAGACTATATTATTATTATAAAAAATGTGTGACGAACATGGTATATTAAGAAAGTACTCACCAATACAAGTACCATGTTTTCTTTTCATAATCGTAAACACCGTGCCCCTGAATTGTAATGCGGTATGTATCCGTGCCGTCCCACGCGCTCGGCGCAATCATGTGCGTGTGCTGACCATTGTGACACACAATGTAGCCCACACTGTACTCTATTTTTGTCTTTTGCGCCACTGCGGTGATCAGGGGCCTCGGAATAAAAAGCTGCACGGCGTTAGGAATCGGAGGGAGGTCGATCATGTACAAACCCGATCCAGATTTAGGAAGCTGAAGTGCTATCGTAAAGCTCAATGTGTTTGTAAAGTCGATTTTTTCTGTCTTTTCGTATGCGAGGCGCTGGAACTGCAAGTCACGATGAACAGACGCCACTGGACTAGCAAACAACTTGTTGCATTCAAAAATATGAAACCCAGGCAAGGCCGCATTCTGCCTGAATTTGATTGTTGCTGTGGGCGCGCGATGCGAAAAATACTTGATAATTCTTTGTTCTACATCGCCAAACAGCTCAAGCATTCGCGGATTCGATTCGGCGGATTTACGTTGGTATTCCAATGAAGATGCGCCGTCCACGTACGAGCTTGTGCCCAACGTGGACATGGCCACGTTGCGGCGCTCCCACAAATGCTTTTGCGCCATGACGCGATTTGATATTTCCCGGGCTTCCTGTTCAGAATAAAATTGCTCGAAGCGAAAATCTGCTACGTTTAAAGGGTCCTTTTCGGATTTAGTTGCGTGGGAAATAGCGTGTGGATGGGAAAAGGCATTCTTCTCGTTAATAACAGATGCTTTATCCCAAAAATATTTAGGAACAAGAATGCCACAATTTGCGAGGTAAGAAAAGTTAAAAATTGTTAAAAGCAGAAGGACTAGTAATAAAGCGTAGAGTTCCATCATTTCTTTTTTTATATAATTAGGAAAGAGACTTTATAAATGATTTACTGTATCCAAACGGAGGGGAAACAGTTATGGGTGAAGTGGTAGCGTGACCAGCGACTTTAATGAGATACGATACTGAAGCTGTTGGCCAATACTGCGGCGTGATTCCCCAAAATGAAGCTGGATTCGGATCAACAGTGTCATTGAGAGTGTTCGTCAATGTTTCAACAAGTGAGGCATTGTCTCTAAATATTTGAATGGATTGATCACCAGTAAAGTTATTCTGGGATCCAACCACCACGAGAATAAAACTGTAAGATGTTGTCCTTGAACAAATATTTAACTTTGCTTGGTTGGCAATCATAACGTATAAAAAAGTTTTGGAAAGATCTGCGATTGCCAGCGTTGCCGTGAGATCTGCTCCGACACTTGTCCAAGAATAATTAGAGTAACCGACGCGGTCTGTAATGAAGGCCTGACCAACGAACCCTGCTACCCATGCCGCGTACATGACAAACCAATAGTATTTATTTGAGGTATCGCCTCTGACCGACAAGATGGTTCTGTATGGCAATACCGATGAGCTTAAATTGGTCGATGACATTATCGTCATTCCCTGTCTGCCAAAAGCGTTTAAAGGTATTCCTAAATTAGAGGTCAAGTAATCAAAACTTGGTTCTACAATAGTTGGAAGTGTTGTGAGTTTCGTGTTCAACACTATCCATCTGTTTGCGAGATTCGCCAAAGTAATCGGTATGTTTGCAGCATTGCTTAATACGTTAAGGATAATTGGGTTCTCCTTGTTACTCGAGCTGAAAAAGACAAACTCCGGAAGGACAGTCCACTTTGCGTTGAGCACAATCCAAGTGTTTCGTTTTGTTGTAGGATGTAGGTTAGACGATCGCACGTCAAAGCCGACAAGACTGATGCAAGTTCCATCGCTTACATTATCAGGGGTTCTCAAATAATATGACCTACTGTGAGCTCCCGTTGTTTCAACAACAAAGCTGGGTTCGGAAGTTATTGATGTTCGCGAAAAGGAAATGTTCGACGCGGTGTAATCCGAACTGCTTAGAACAAAGACCTGGTTGAGAGCACTAAAGGGAATCTGCGAAAGATTTCCGTTTCCAACAACTAATTCTCGGCCGGAGTTTGAGCTTGGCAATCCGCCAGATAGAGCGGAATAAAAATTTGATGACGACAATGGATCCGAATACCATGATGTTGCGTGAATGGGCGCGCTAAGAGACGAATCAATAAGCGGCGGAATTACGCTGCTTTTCCATGGAACCAGAACCGGCGGGCTTGGAACGCCGTCGAGTACAATGTCAAAATCATTATATACAACAACTCCACCATACCCCGAGCTTAAAGAATATGGAACAAATCCCGAAACTGTAGAAAATGTCGAATCTATTTTCTGAAACCATACCTGGGCTTTCGTATACCATATCCAGTTTTGATCCGACAGTGTCGCCGGATCAATAAAGTACGTCATGGAAGACAAATTGTTCTGAACGTATATCGTATTCGAAATCGTTTCAAACAATAATCTGTTGCTCGAGTCTGCGGGATTAAAATAGACAAAGTAATCGTTTGAAAGAGTAGCACCCAAAAACATTCTGTTTGACACGGGCGTCGTTGAAGGAGTAAAGGGCGCAAGACGTCGAAAATTTGGGACACTTTGAATTGTGTCCAGCTGTTTTGAATTAAATGCGTCTGCGTACGAGACAGCGAAGGGGTTGCCAGCAGCACTTGAACTTATTTTATAATTCGCCTTCTTTAGATACATGTAGGATGCAATAAACATGACCAAGCCGACTGTAAAAATGACCCAGTTAATTTTTCGTTTCGCGTTTGCCCTCGTAATTTCGAGAGCAATTTTCGACCCGTCCATTTTAATTTAAATTATTTTTTCTTTTCTTTTACTTTCCAGTGAACCACGCAATGACCAGAAGCAAAACTCCCGCACTAATTAAAGACGTTGAAAGAATCTGCACAAAGGTAAATGTTTTCGCATCCTCACGAGACCCTCCAGGAGCATAACTTGGAAGTCGTATCGAAAACCAAACGCCGGTTGCAAAGAAACCCGCAGAAACAAGCATGAGAAAAAAGGTTGAATTGCCGCCGCCCCTCTTACTCTTCGACCGCGATTTCATTTGATTTGAATATGGAGGCGGATACATCATCATCATCCCGTTCGCGCCAGGCATGCCGCCGAGACACGGCGCACACGGCGGACAGCCACTAGGCGCTGAAGCGGGTGCACTAACGCTTAATGCCGATGGAAACGGCGGCATGGGAGGGGGAGGGGCATACTCGTCAATTTCGTCGCCCATTTGTTTTTGTTTTACTAGCTAAGAATATGATTGTGACATTGTAACAAGAGTGATTGCAAAAAAAATAATTAATTTATATCTTCGATTTTAGAGACATACGATCTCGCACATGTTTCGACGGTTTGCGTCGCTTTTCTCTCTCCAAACGTCTTTACTCTTAGAAGACAATCTTCAAGCTCGTGAACAGCATCACGCTCAATATTGTTTTCAAAGTCAATTGTCGAATTTTGCAAAAAGTCCTCAAAAGATTTTTTCATATACGTAGCATACAATTTCACATCCGGCAACCAAGACTCTTGACTTTGAGTTTGCGCTTTATACTCTTCAAAAATGTCATCGATTTCTTTCTTTTGCTCGTCGGTAAGATCGTCTCTTGATAAAATCGAATCTTTCATCTCTTCAAGCTTTCCCGCATACAAGGCGTCAAGCTTCTTCTTTAGCTCCGTAGACTCATGCAAAATCATCTCATTCATCAATGGCCTAAAATGTTCGTCAAGATCTTGTCTAAATCTTGCTCCGCCTCCAAGAGGAGCTCTGCCGTAATTTTCTTTTAACTTTGGATATCTGGCGTCAAAACTTTCTTGATGAAGTTGTAAAGCAGATTTTTGTGGTGCCGCTACTTCTACTTGAGGAGTGTCTCCTTCAACCTCAGCAGGGCAATTAGGTAAAGCTAAAGTCGGTACTTCGTCTGGTTTCAGTTCTTGTCCCTTGCCAAAGTCTAAAACAATCGTATCTTTTTCTCGAGCTTGCAATTCTTCGTAAATAGCATTTGCTTCCTCAGTTGCAGCATTTTTCAAAGCTTCAGCTTCATTCACAACCGCAGCCTTTGCAGCTTCAGCCTTTTCTTTTGCTTCTTGAACAGCCGCAGCCTTTGCAACTTCAGCTTCTTGAACAGCCGCAGCCTTTGCAGCTTCAGCTTCTTGAACAACCGCAACCTTTGCAGCTTCAGCCGCAGCCTTTGCAGCTTCAGCTTCATTCACAACCGCAACCCTTGCAGCTTCAGCCGCAGCCTTTGCAGCTTCAGCTTCTTGAACAGCCGCAGCCTTTGCAGCTTCAGCTTCATTCAAAGCCGCCGCCTTTGCAGCTTCAGCTTCATTCAAAGCCGCCGCCTTTCTAGCTTCAGCTTCTTGAACAGCCGTAACCTTTGCAGCATCTGCTGCTTCAACAGATTCATTTAAAGCCGCTTCGGCTGCATCGTTGGCGTTTTTTTCGTCAATAACTCTTTGAGCTTCAGCTTGAGCTACCATTTTCTGCGCTTCCGCTATCTTTCTTAGTTTTTCCGCTTCTGCTTGGTCAGCTGCTTTGTTTAAGAGTCGGACTTCTTCATTATTTTTTTCAATGATAGCTTTTTCCAGTTCTAAGTTCGCTTTGGCAAGCCTTGCATTGCTTTCAATTTCTTTAATAACTAAATCTTTCATCTCCTTTGTCTTTTGAACAATATCTTCATTAAGTCTGCAACGATTAGCTAAAAGACTTTCTGAATTTGTTTTCGTTTCTTCAAAAGCTGAATGTGATGTCTTGTTTTCTTCAAGAGCGGCTGCGATTGATTGCCTCGCCGCCTCAATTTTTGCTTGAGCGGCTTTAAGCGCTTGAGATTCCTCTTCTAATTCAGTAATCCCACCACCCGATAATCCGGGTTCAGATGCTGAATTATTAGTGGCATTAGGTAAGTTATTTTCCGCATTGTTGAAATCGTGTGATTCTGTTGAGATTGAATCCGAAAGGAGTGAACCAAGCGAGCTTTCGTGAGAAAGGATAGAGATTCTTTCAGCGTAAGGAAGACTTGACACATACTCAATAATTTCGGCTCTATCATTAATGTCTGCTCCCGGAACCTTTTCCAACATTCCTCCAATAATGATACTTCGCATCGACATTATTCTTATTTTTTATTTTCTTTACAGACATTTGTTGAGTTTCGTGCGTTTTTTTTTGACAAGTATAAAAACAAGATAAAAAATAAAGTAAAGAAACATGGATGGATATAATTCAATTAACTAATTTGGCATATTTGAGCGTTGCGTTATGCATGTTTGCGAAAAAAGAACCAAACGCATCTCTTGTTCTGTTTGTGTTTTGCGTTTCAACCTTGCACCACTACTTTCCGGATAAGAACTCCCTACAGCGCCTTGATGGGACAATCGCAAATATTAGTCTAATAATCATTCTACCGTATTATTTGACCAAGAAGCAAAAGACTTGGCATTACTGGTTAAGCTGCGAAGTATTTGCTCTTTCGATCTATTTTTACGTCATGTCAGGAAATGATTACAAAAGACAGTCTTACATATTGTACCACTCCGCTTGGCATCTACTGTCCGCACTTTCTCTAGCGATCATGCTTCGCGCTCCAAATAAGACTTAGCATCCCGAATCAAAGGCGTTTTTGTCATTTTTGTCAGTGCTTCCATATCCACCTTCCCCGCGCACAGTCTTAATGAAATGTAAAACCTCTACAACTTGAGCAAATTCAATTTTTTCAAGAATTAGTTGTGCGATTTTTTCGCCTTGCAATACTTGATAATCCGAATCGCCGTGATTAAACAAGATTATCCCGACATTCCCCCTGTAGTCCTCATCGATAACGCCGGCTCCGACATCAATGCCGTGTTTTAAAGCCAAACCGGATCTCGGCGCAATGCGACCATACGTGCCGTTCGGAACCTTTATCGCCAGATCAGTCTTTATTAAACATCTTTTTTTGCTCTCAACAATTGCGTCTTCAGATGCGCAAAGATCGTACCCTGCTGCGCCATCACTGCTCCTTTTTGGTGCAATTGCTTTATCGGACAATTTTTTAATTTCTAAAAACATTTTATTTAAAATTTATAAATTCAAAAATGTCAAACTCTCCTTTTCCTTTTAGTTCGTGTAGCTACAGTGACGACGACGTATCATTTATCAATCAGTGTAATTGTCTTCAACGTACGCAAGTCAAACTTGATTCTCAAACTGAAATGCAAAAAATCCAGTTGGAAAATTTTGCAAGAGCAGTAAATGAAAGCATTATAAATCAAAATAAGGAAAACGACAGATTCCGAAAATCAATTGAGGAGGCTGTCAATGCTCACTTAAAATACTTTTTAGTTCAAGTAAAAGACAATTCTGACAAGATACATTTACTTCAATCTGAAATAGTAATGATGCGTAAAGACATTGAAAGTTTAAAGTCTTCTGTTAAAAACATAAACAATTTCAATGACATTTTTTGAGTCTGAGAGGGGCTGAGAAGCTTTCAATTATTCAATCATTGCAAAAAGATTCTAACAAGCTCGTCTTTACTTTGGGTGGTGCTGACATTGACGTTTTCTCAACCACCACAAGATCTCCATTCGACAGTAAGGAAACTTGCATGTGTCTATTTTCCGATATCATAAAGATGTATCCTGACGGATGATCAGCAATCGGCCGAAAGTTGCTTTCCCAACCCTCGAGATCCCAGATTCGTTTATAGTTGTTTCGGGTGCTGCCGTTTCGCTGGTAAAGAGCGAACGGATGAAGAGTGAGGCTAAAATCTCCACTGGGGCTTTTGGTAATTGCGCTTTCTTCAATGTCCAGATCGTCTCCTTCTTCGACGCTCACGCCATGTGCCCACGATACTTTTCCAGCGTCGTCGGAAGACCATATCAAGACCCCATTCATCCTGTACTCTAACACTCCGTCATTTTTTATACTCAACGACACTGTTCCGGAGTCCGTTTTTTGGCGCACGCTTGATGGTATTGCAAAATACGCCTTTTCAGGGACGGAGAGAAATGGAACTTCCGTGTCGTAAATCCCGAAAATGTCGGGGCATAATGATCCGTCCTTTACGGGAGCAATTTTTTTGACTGGAAGGTACTGAAGGATAATGTAGTATCGTATTAACAAGACAAGACCAACTAGAAAAAGAATCACATAAAGTTTTTTCATTCTCGTTCTTTTATTTTATTTTTTCTATGCATTTCACTCCCGCGTAAAGAGACTCCGCTTCGTCGCTTTCAAACACGATTTGAACTCCATATTCTTGTAAAGGCCGCGCCGCCCGCGTCGGACGAGTGCACTCCATGACAACTTTCAAAGCCTCTAGTCCCTTCCACAAGGAATTTTTCGTATTTTCATTGGTTTGTTTAGCAGATGACGACGCTTTCCGCCTCTCCCTTTGAAATCTGTTTTCAAAATGAAGTGCGGCCCGTTCGTCAATGAATCCCTTTACGTGCAAAACTCTGCGCCACTTGGTATCGGTGGTATCTGTGTCTGTGGGATTGTGATGCAGTGCGCGGTGTGTTCTTTTCGCGCCACCAGAAATTTCTCCATTGTGTTGCCGAAGTCTTCGTGTTAAATTGTTCGTTTTTCCAATGTAAGGAATCGTTGATTTTGAATGGATCAACATGTACACGAACCACGTACTTTCTGGCCGCAGAAGTGGAAGCATTTTTTTTTTATTATCTCCAAAAATACTTTCTTCCGTAAGAAGCAAGCAGCTCTTCATTAACACGAATTTTTTTGAGCGCAACAATGCTCCCCTTGTTTACGAATTGCACGTTTGATTTTTTACAAGTTCCTCGAGGAGAATTTATGTATCTCGCAAAGTTGCTCTTGTCGGGATTCCTTGCGTCCAAGAGAAAACCGTCTCCTATGTCCAGCACGTACTTTGAATCGTCAATAGGGTACCGCTCTTCGAATTGTTTTAACGTTAAAAGTTCGCCCTTGTATTCCCCAATCGTATCTCCCTTTTTAATTTCCTTGAGCGCAAAGACGCCCAAGCCGGAAATCGAACTCTCCTTTACTTCAAAAAAATCTTCCATTTGTTTGTTGTTTGTTTAAAATTATTAATCTTCTTCACTCATCGCTTCCGTCGCAACTGCCGAAATAGAACTCATCCAATTCGTGTTTAGTTCCGTCTTTATTTCAGAAACACGAACTTGTTGTTTAGTCTTTACCTCGTCGTATTCGACTAGAAGTTTTTCCAATTCATTGTCTTCATCATCGTCTTCCTCAATTTCCTCGCCTTCCTCTCCAGCTTCCATTTCCGTAAGAGCCGTAAGAGCAATTCCTTGTTCTCCTTGTTGCGTTTTTATTTTTAAATCTGAAGAAATTGAGGAAGAAGAGAAACTGTGCATTACCTTGATTCCGACAGTTGCCAGCTCTCTGAGCAAGAGTCCAGAGTAGCAGTACGTTGTAGGAAGCGTCACGGACGAATTTTTCGACCCACAAAGCGCACATTGAATGCCGGAATTCTTGACATCAAAGGTTAAAGTCCGCAGAGTCTCGTCTCTGCTTTCGCCGACGTGCCCGCAAGTTTTGCAAACGAGAGCCGAATGGGCGTCGGACGCGATGCGCGATCTGTCGTCCAAAACGAAAGCGGCTCCGTGGGAAAGTAGAGCGTCCTTTTCCATTTCTCCTAGTCGCTGGCCGCCCTTGTTCGCACGTCCATCGAGAGGTTGACGCGTAAGCGCCGCGCGCCCCCCGCGCTGCCGTGAAGTTACCTTGTCCAAGACCATGTGTTTCAGCATTTGGTAGAAGGAGCACCCGATAAACCATTTTCCCTCCATGACGTCGCCGGTCAACCCGTTACACATGGTTTCCTCGACGCCAAAGCCGCACTTTATCAACTCCTCAACTGCCCATTTTGCATTTACCTTTCGAAAAGGCGTCGCGTCTATAAAGTTCCCCTTGACGACTCCCAAATTCGACATGACCATTTCAAGAAGCCAACCGACAGTCATGCGGCCGTTCATGCAGTGTAAATTTATAATCACATCCGTTCGCATTCCGGCGTTTGGCCCGTTCATGACAAAGGGCATGTCCTCCTCGTTCATCAAAACTCCAATAGTTCCTTTCTGACCGTGCCTCGAGCTTAGCTTATCGCCTTCCTGCGGACATCTCGTGGTTCTCGCGCGAATTCGCACTGTCCTCATGCCCTCCTTTGTCGTCGATACCATTACCTTGTCGATGATAAATGTCTCCGAATCCTCGCAGCACATGATCACTGACTTGTCGCGTCGAACGTCCTTGACGCTGCCATCAGCCTGCACCTCTTGCGTGTGCGCTACCTTGCCCACAATTACGTCGTTGTTCATGATCGGAGTTCCAGGTTCTGGCAGCCCGTCCATTCCGATCTTCTCATAGCATACATTCCCACGCACGCCCTCGCACGGCGAAAAATCCTTGTTTAAACCCAGAAAATGCGGATGCTCGAACATTTCCTGTTCCGTGCCTCGCTTCCTCGCCACTGTTTTGAGCATTCTGTAGACTGAAATGCGCCCCGATCCGCGCTCGACTGACGCGCGATTGCGAATGATGCTGTCTTCCTGGCTCAAACCCTGGAAGGGAGCGATTGCGACGATGAAATTTTCCCCCATGGGCCAGTCGTTAATTTTCTTGGCGTGCGCAATGGACGTGTCGGCCATTGGACGCTGCGGGTACCACAAAACGTGAGCGTACCCAAAGTCCATGCGATCGGCAATGTTTGTCGCTGGGGTTGAAACCGCCTGCTTGAGCATTCCGCTTTGGTACGAAACTCGCGGCGCCTGGTCGTGGTCCGAGAAGGGCACGGAGGACGCGCACGTCCCCAAGAACGAAGCAGGATGAACGGCCATGTGAGAGTAGGGGAATTTGTCTCCAAGCTCGATTGCGCGGTCGACCTCTTCTGGCTTAAAGGCGACGCGATACTCCAACATTTCCCACGAGTCAATGTACTCTACAATGCCCAAACGTCGCATCGCGGCCCAAAGTTCCTCACGGCCTCCGCGGGCAGAATCCAGCGCCTCGGTCAAGAGGTGTAGGGACTCGAGGTAGATAAGCGGAAATGTAACTACGCCCATGTCCGTCGAGATGCAAACACCCTGCGGAGCCCTGACAATGCTGCAGTCAAAAGGAAGATATCCGTGGCGTCTCGCGAGCCTCGCGGCGTCGACAAACTCATTGACATTCACAGTCACGGCCACGGGGTCAGAATTTACGAAAATAATCGTTGGCTTCACGCCCCACGTTTCCTGCAGATCGCTCAATGTCTGAAACGGCTTCACGAGATCATCGGTATTTATAGTAGAAGGCGGGTATCCAAGCTTTGCGCGAACGGAGGCCGCGAACCCCGCAAGCCCTTGCAAGCTTCTTTCCACAATTTTGAGGTCTGTGCCCACTCGCACGTGCGCAAATGTTGCCAGGTTCTGCAGGAGTCCGCAGCCCTCGCCCTCTGGAGTTTCGGCAGGACAGAAACAAAACAGCTGCGTCGCGTCGACGCCGCGCAATTGCTTGTACTTGCCTGCTCGCGGAAGAGGCGTTGAAACTCGCTGAATGTGAGTTTGAATTCCCAATGGATTTACTTGGATTGCGAGTTGAATAACGCTCGTTCCTGCATTTGACGCGTCCTTCTGAACAGTAACTTCTCCCTCTGAAAACGCTTTCAGAATGTCCCGCGTCAGGGTGTCGCTGCCGCCGAGAATGACGGAAAGATCAAGACTCTTTCCTAATTTGCTCCTCTTGTACACGCTGTTTCTGAGTAGTTTCATGGAGGCTGCAAACTGCTGGCGAAACATAACGCTTAAAATTCCAGCACTCATTTGAACTGATTTGTAGCCCTCAAAGTCGCGGTCGTCCTTTTCCTCGAATCCAAGGTGCACGTCGATCATTCTTCGAATGATAATGCTTAAATAAACAGCTTTCTTCAGGCGCGTCAGTGGCAAATCGTCGTAGCCTACATGCGGAAGGAGTTCTCCGGTGATTTGCTGCATGACCTGTTTGCGCAATTTTTCAGGAGAGGGGTCAGGGCATCGAAGTCCGACTGCGGCCGCGTCAAAGACCTGCATCAGCGGCAAAAACGCGAGCGGATGCCCAAAATTTGTCGAAAAGACGCGTCGTTTTGCCTCCATTCTTTCTATGGAATCCTGGTCCTGTTCACGCGCCTCTCCGCACCACAAAATGCTCTCGATCAACTCCTGAGTCTCAAATCCCAACATTCTGAAAATCGCGACGATAGGCATGCCGGTTTCGAGGAAGGGGACGTCGACGGTGATTGAAGACGGGCTTCCAACCAAATGAATGTACAGAGTGGACGTAGACCTGTATTTCTCGTCTGCTCGAAGAGACCGAATGTCCGCATCGACAGCGCCGCGAGTAATCCCCTTGACCAGATGAACGTTAATCCTTTGCGTCTTCTGCGGCTGCAGCACTTTCGGGTTTCCGCGAACAATAAAATAACCTCCCATGTCAAGCCAGCATTCCTTTTTGGCATCGATTGAAGCGTGGCAGAATTTGCTTCTCAGCATCATTGGCATTTCAAAAAGAGGCATTTCTCGGTAAACGGTCATGGGGCTCTTTTGCTCGAGAGCCACGCCCCGTTCATCCGTGGAAAATATTGTGTGTTCAACGTCGACGAGAACGCGCCCGGAATAGGTCAGGCCGCGGTCTCGCGCCTCCTCAGGCATCAAGACGTCCAGCATTCCGGCTCTCAATGCGCGGACGGAAGGATCCGAATTGTCAAAAACTGGGCGTTTAGACACTACATTTGTTAACGTAATATAGTGCCTCTCTTTCGTTTCCATGCACAAAATGTCGAGCCGGCCGTGCTCCTGCACGATATATGGCATCCGAAATTGAATAAAATTTTCAAAGTGCGCGATTTGATCACTCGCGTAATTTATCATTCTCTCGTGACTCTGAAGAGCTGCATCCTGTACGGCAGTCGTATAGAACTCGGCATAATTTTCTGCAGTCGTGTCGACGGCAAAATTCCTTGCCATTTTATTTTGTGATATTTGATTTGATAAAAACAATATATATATTATAATAAATCAAACATTTTTTAAATCTCAAAAAATGTCGGATGACGAGAGCAGCGAGGAGATTGATCTCCAAGGAGACGTCAAGAGTATTCAATCGCTTATTGCGAGCATGATGTTGGTTTGTGATGACATCATGACAAAATTTCAAAAAATGGATAAACCCGGAATTTCTAAAGCGAACATCATTCAAGAAGGCATCACATCATCAAGCACAGTAATTCGGCTCTTGTCAATAGCAATGAAAAAGTCGATTCGGATTGCAAATCAATCAATTACGTTAGAGGAAGAAAATGATGAGTTAGAAAGATCGCAAGAAAATCACGCAATTGAGCAAAACAATCTTGAAAGTGTGATCAAAGTGCACACTGACGACAAGAAGCTTTTAGTGCCGTTAGTTTTTGAGAATGTGGCGTACCATAGCTTTATGTCTTTGAGGCAAGGCGGCGACACGACGTGCAGCACGTGCTTGGAAGATTTCAAAGAAAACGAGGAAATATCGATTCTTCAATGTAAGCACTTTTTTCACACAACGTGCGCAATAAAGTGGCTTAGCGAGAACAAGAGCGCATGCAGCTTGTGCAAGAGGCACATTACGCATCCAAGTGGCTGCGGTGGCGGCGGCGGAAGAAAAAGACCTCGATCTGCTCAAGTGTTAGGGCAAAATCAAAATGAAATGCTTTCCGTCATTCCAATATCGTCATTTTCAGAGAGGGGAGAGGCATCGAGTGTTTTGACGGGAGGGACGGGAGGTAGTAAGGTTGAAGAAAAATAATTGCAAAACAACACAAACAAAGAAAAACGAACGCTAAATAATGTTGAGAAACTTGTTCAACCTTGAAGTGTCGTAACAAGACATACCTATAACCAAGGGTAATCAGCATACCTAGTTTTTATCCGTACCATGGAGTTCTTGTCTTTAATTTTGCAACAGAATCCGTAGCGGTCAAGTCCGTCGCTGCACACTTCACCAACGCAGTGCTCTTGGTATAAAACGTAGGACTGTCTTGTACCTCTTGACTCGCCTTCTAAAGGTTTACGCTGAACATCCGAGGAAATGTATGAGTAAAAATCTAGGCAGAATCGATTGTAAAGCGGGCTCGCTCCACTCTGTAGAATTGCATCTATTAGAAAGAGGAAGATTGGCTGTCTAGGCGATGCCGCAATAACCCCCTGATATATTTCGGCCCTTTTTTGGCTGAGTACAGTTATTATTGTGTGTGCACCTGAAACTGAAAATGTTTTTGAAACGTCTTCGAGAAGTTCGGTTTTTATGTCCAAGTAGATGCCGCCCAAAATATACAAGACGGCATATCGAAACAGGTCCGCCTTGTGAGCCCCCAAAACAAGAGATTTAAATGTTTTTGATACTTTATCTGAAAAGTTTTCACGCAAAAATGTAAATGCAGCAAGGTCGTCGTATACGACATGTTTGTGTAATGGAGCAAATTGTTTGATATTTTCATAAACTTTTGATGGTATTTTTCCTACATTTTGATACGTTTGGTGAATGACGAGAGGGTACGAGAGAGTATCAGAAATTTTGAGTTGTCTTGGGGGTGTTACTAAGAGAGATTTTTCTAAATTTGGAATTGATTCGTTAAACTGTAATCTTGATCTGTATTTGAATGCACGAAACAGAATTAATGTTATCATCATACATAGAAAAATAACAATTATCATTTTTTTATTCGTCTTCGTCGTCTCCTGTTTTCTAAAAATTACATTTGATTTTTACATACATACATAAAACAAAAGCAAGATGTCCTTTCTCATCGATAGACTTTTGGGATCAGCATCAAATGATGGAAATTTAAAGGAACAAATTCACACATTAAGAGAACAAAATAAGAATTTGAGTTTAAGTTGCAACCGCAATTGTAATGCACACCTCCAAGCGCAAATCGCTGCATTAACTGCCGAAAATTCAAATTTAAGAAAAAAATCTGACGAATTACAATTGTATACTAATGAATGGCAAAATGCTTACAATGAAATGGCAAGAGAGTGTGGAAAAGAAGAGTGGACTGAAGATCAGGGAAATTCGGCGAGAGAAGAAGACTTTATGGCAAATGGCATTACTGGAGGGAAAAAATGCAAAAAATATCAAAGACGAAGCAGAAAGACCGGTCGCTGTAGAAATAAGTCACGCAAGAGCCCTTGTAAAAGCGGAAAGACGCGCCGCGGGACGAGTCGCTGCCATAAACCCAAAGCTTAATGCGTAACACAATAGCAATAATTGCAGATCCAACCGTTTTGTTTATGATAATTTAAGTACCCGTTAGACTGCAAGTAATTTTCGACAAATTGGTGCTTTCCGTAAACTAACTTTCCTGAATACTTGTTTCTTGTCCAATTCGCAGAGCATTTCTGGGGACATGCTCCACCCTTCAAAGGGGACCTAGTCATTGACCGTGATTTAGAGGATTTAGAAGATTTAGATTTACGGGGCGATTTTGATTTTTTACCTTTGCGACGAGATCTTTTTCCGTTTCCTTCTCCACCCAATATCGAACCTATCAATGCACCTGCAGCTGCTCCTCTACCATTTCCCGAAACTGCATATCCTAATAATGCTCCCGCTGCAGCATTTCCGAGGCGGTCACCTCCTTGCAATATTCCATTTTCATTTTCAATAATAGGTTGAGACATTTAGTTTTCGTTGTTTTTTTTTCTTTACTGTTGTTGTTGCATGAAACAATTTTTTTTTGCGTGTTCACTTGCCTTTTTTTTAAAAGCTTCGGGGTTCGAAACAAGTAAATGAGCTGCGTCCCTATTCAGCGGATCAGAAGGGTTCGGGTAAGACAGGAGGTACGGGAGCTGTGTTTCGACAATGTGACGAATGGTGAAGGAAGGAGACCAGGCTTTCGGAGACAGAACGTCTAAACAAATTGATCCGCTTTCTTCGTCAATGTTTGGATGAAGGATGCGCCCGATAATTCCTACGGATGGAGAAAGAAATGGAAATCCGTCCGGAATAGTGAAGCGGACTCGCCAAACACACTTTTCGTAAGGAGATGACTCAGGTCCTCGCATAGTTGTTACAAAACATTTTAAATCAAAATCGTCTTCACCGTTTTCCCCAGTCACCTTGAACCCATTGTCCTGTAGATCCTTCACATCCCTCAAAGCTCTTCGCTTCCAAGCAGCCGACATTTGTTTTATGTTTTGGTTCACAACCGTAAACCCCCAAATCAAGTAGATTTTTGAACGCTAGTTTTTAAAATAAACGGAAACGATATTTCCGTCAAAATCAGCATAAATATAAAAAAAAATGAATTTTAACGAAGTGAATGCACAAATAAGCGTGAGTCAAATCCACGGAGTTGGCGTACTTGCTCTTCGTAACATAAAAAAGGGAAGCATATTATTTCAAAGAAAAAACGATCTTCTTGGAGTCTGGGTAAAGGAATCTAAAATTCCAATTGACATTTTGCAACACGTGACTTCTTTCTGTCCCGCAGTTCAGATGTACGGCCAAAGAATGTGTTTTGTTCCTAAAGATGGGTTTAACGCGAAAGACATTTCATTCTTTATGAATCATAGCTCTGATCCTAATGTAGAGGAGTATGATAATAATAAAATCGACTCTGGAGAAAGTTTTACTTCGTTTAGAGCAGCAAAAAACATATTGAAGGGAGAAGAACTTACCATAAACTACAATTCGTTTTAGTGATGTCTGCAACAATATAAATAAAACAAACACAAAAACAAACAAGGAATGAGCAATATAAATACGCAGGAACCTCAAACTCCGACTCCGACTGAAGGCGCGCAGGGCTTTCAAGGCTCTCAAGGATCACAGGGCTTTCAAGGCTCTCAAGGATCGCAGGGCTTTCAGGGCCCACAGGGCGAACAAAATGTTCCCTTTTCCTTGTCTCCAAATCATTTTGTGCCCAGCGCGTTTTCACCAAGTTTTTATATGCGGGGAGCTCAAGGGTATCAGGGTGCTCAGGGCGTCCAGGGGGCTCAAACTCAAACAACTCATGCACCACCGAAGATAGCCTCGCTGGAAGACCTCATGAATTCTCGTGAGGCAATTATTGTAAAGGAGGCGTCAGACAAGGCTACGTTAAACGTCCTCTTGAATCCAACTACTGAAACTTTTAAAATATCACTTCTTCAGTGGGCTTCATCAGGATTTCAAGAGGGATACACCTTATACGCATTGAACCTTATTGCGCCCTTGGTGTGTTCCGACGCACTGACCCGCGACATTGGTGGCTATATTCTTTTTCTTTGTGGCAAATCCAGCGAGGAAATCGCTAGCTCTCTTCAGTCTTTAATGCCAGGTATTAAGGTCTTTCATTCATTTCTAAATTCATCCATTCGTATTCACATCAGTAAATTGTAATTTAAATCTCCTCTAAAAGATCACAAAAGAATCTTCCCGTCAAGTCGCCGGTATAATTAGTAGATCCAGTTTTCCACTGCATTTCAAAAAGCGCACCGCCTCCCCCTTCAAAGAACATTATATAAAAAGGGGTGTATCCCTCTTGCACTGAAATGTACGCAGATTCGTTACCTGTGGCTCCATGATACGTCCAGTTATCAATGGCAAGCACTCCATTAACAAAAACTTGTACTCCGTCATCACTGCCAGTGTAAATCTTCAGTGTGTCTGCAATCGGCGAATAATAGTATCCCTTCGCATACATTATGATATTATCGAGCTGCGGTAGCGTATACACAGCCGAATAGTACTGGTCGTGGAAGGAAATCTGTGTGTAGGGGCCGGGAGTCCCAATCAAGGACCCCCAGTTATTTCCTTCTGGCGCTGCTTCCGGAGTTCCTAAGCTGTTGTAGAATCTAACGTACAAACCAGGAGTATACACCCTTTCAGCATATTTTGCAGGAGGTATGGATGCGTAAGGATGCGATGTCGTAATTTTGAATCCCCATTTTTGCGCGAGGTAGCCTTCCACTTGCTGGATCTGCAAAGACGTGAGTTTTCCGGTGTAAAGAATAAATTCCGCGATTTCGCAGTCTGATTTCTCCCCTCCCGCGTCTCCCGCATTGATCGCAAGACCATACAAGGGGTAATTCGCAGAGTTTGCGCCCGCAACCTGAACATCTCCATTCCAGTTAAATGTAAAGGGTCCATTTTGAAATCGCGAGTGCGAGAACATGTCCCAAGCCGTATCTGAAGCGTACCCAGTCGGCTGAGAAAGCCAATAACTGCAATGAAGTTGTCTTTTGTATCCAGCCCAATATCCATAAAGCGCATTATACACTTCGGACGACAAAACACGTCCATTTGTCCCACCCGTTTGACGACCCACCCAAAACATTGTATAGTTTGACAATACAATTGTAGGTGAAACCAACAACGATTGAGCTGCCGTCAAGATGACGGTATTCAAACCGTGGCGTCCCTTGGGTTTTAAAGTGCCCGTGCATTGTACGCTATAAGAACTTCCGTTCGCTAGATTTTTCCAGTTGCCGTTTAAAGGCGTGGACTGCGACGCGTCGATCCAAACAGTACATCCGGTTATATCCGCAGGCGAAAAGGGCAAAATCGACAAGGCCGGAACGGATGCGTACGGGTGGGTAGCAGTGTCTTCGACAATAACTACCAGGCCGTGTCCTCCGTTTCCCCAACTTCCATCCCCAAAGCTGCTGCCAACATTGAACTGGTAATTTGAGTTTCCTGTCGCCGGTCCATACAGTAAAGTGGTTCCGGAACTCGCAGTGCTGTCGGAGCCACTGACGGACGTCAAGTACGATGTGTTCCAGTATGAGTTGCCGCCCCCTCCTCCAGTCACATAAGAACCGCCGCCGCCCCCACCCCAATAACCTCCGCCGCCGCCACCTCCATAGTGCGCTCCGTTTCCACCGTAAAGTGCTCCTCCGTTAGTGCCTCCGCCTCCGCCTGTTCCACCTCCTCCTGCGCCACCGCCGCTTCCATTGGCACCCGCTCCACCGGTACCGCCACCATTAGTGCCTCCATTCTGTCCATTCTGAGTCCAAGATCCGCTTCCTCCAAAATCAGATCCTCCGTCTGGGCCCGCGCCGCCACCACCTCCAGCAACAATAAATGCCGAAAACTGTGAAGGAACAAAATTAGAGAAAATACCGGAATAGCCACCGCCCCCTCCCGCATAATATCCGTTTCCGCCTCCTCCGAAAACAGTAGGCGTCACGTAATAGGGGGGAGGGTTTGTCTTGTAACCCCCGCCGCCAACAACAATATAGTATGTGGTCCCAGGAGTTACGGCCATGGTTCCCGTCAAGAAGGCCCCGGCACCTCCTGACGCTGCATTATTCTGCGCTGGTCCGCCACCCGCTCCCCACACTTGCACAGTAACGCTCGTCAAGTTCTGCGGGCAAACCCACGATTGAATTGCGCCCGTATACGTAAAGGTTTTGGGAGCACTTAAAGAAATCTTCCACTTTTGAGCCAAGTAGCCTTCGATCCGCTGACGTTCATTAGTCGTTAAATTTGTGTTGTAAACGATGATTTCATGCAGAGGCGATCGTAATTGCCGGTAACCTAGACTTCCCCAACTTATACCTATTGCAAACCCTAGAGCCGTGGACGTTCGAAGCGCCGGAAACGTAATTTTTTTCCCAAGCAATTTGATTCCATTGACCCATGAAGACACACTCAATGCCCCGTCCGTTTGATACGTAAAGAGTTTGGGACCTGGAGTTTGAGGATGAGAATTCCACGAATAGGTTGGAAAGGCTGTTCCTCCGCCAGCATAAAATCTGGATTGATATCCATAATCTAAAAACCAAGCAAAAGAGTCAGTTTTGTCATACGCTTCCCCCCCCGCGCTCGGAATCGCTAAAAACGCACATTGATCTCCATAATTTAGTGGAGTAGCGACGAAAAAGACTGTGTAGTTGGACAAGTTCACCGCACTCAGGGTTTGCAAGTATCCAGATCCCGTGCATACGACTGAATGGTTGCTGTAATTAACGGTTCCATCGACAACGCCGAGGTTGCGGGAATTACCCGACTTGTCGTTCCACGTTGTAAGCGTTTGATTGTTTGAAACGACGGGTGTAGACGAGTTAAGTATCGAGCTGGTATCCGACGCATCAAGCCAAAGCTGGCAATTTGAAATGTCTATCGGCACAATCGCGCGCGTTTGAGGTTTTAAAGCCAAGAACGGATGCGAAGTAGGAAGGACCTGCGCAACTGTAGTAACTCTCCATTTTTTGGCGAGGTATGCTTCGATTGTCTCGCGTTGCGAAGTCGAAAAACACGACGAGAAGCAGAGTGCCTCCATGATTTGTCCCTCCCAAAATTGACCAGCGGAATCGCGGCCAATGTAATTACCGCCATTAGTCTGAGCGCGCGTTCCCGGACTTTGCGAAACGCCAAGTTTTCCATTAATGAAAATGCTTTCTACCCCACCATTTCCACTATAGGTCAAGCAAACAATCTGATTCACATTTAAAGTATATGTATTACTTGTCTGTATATCAGCTGAACACCAATAAGCCTGCATAGTTCCCGTCGCACTGTCACCGTTGCGCAACGAAATGCATTGCGCAGTGTTAAAAGTACCTCCTCCAAAAATACCTTTCGACGCATTAAATGTAGTCGAACTAAACACAAAAAAGTATGTGAATGGAGTGTCGCCAATTGGAAACGCATTGCTTGGCAATACAAAATTCTGCGATCCTGTAAATATTAGTCCGTACGACCCTGGATTGTAGAGTACAGTTCCGTAAACTGATCCATCGTTCCCCATTCCAGATTTATCTTTCCATTGCGTCACGCTAGTCCCCGAAAATGTTAAAGTGTTATAATCGGCAGCATCTAACCAAAGTTGACACCCTTGCATTTGGCCCGGAATGTCTCCGTAGATTGTGTCGGAAATAGCCCACTTTTTGGCAAGGTAACGTTCGACAGACTGACGCTTCGCATCCGTCAAGGCCCTATTGAAAACAATAACTTCAGAAACGAATCCGCCGTCGGTTATGACTTCTCCGGAATCAGTTACTTGATTTCCCACGCAATACGTTGATGCTGCAAACGTCCCTGTGGAAACATTGGAAGCCTGATAATTGCCAAAATACCCATTCACAAAAAGATGACCCGAAACGCCGTCATACACTGAACAGGCCAAAAAGGGTGAGGCGAACGGTTGGTATGATTGACCTATCAACATCGAGTTGCGGTAAGTAGACAGGACAGTTGTTCCACCTTGATTGTTTATGCCCGTCGTTCTTGTCACTGAATTCCAGTCCAACTCACCGGTCGCGGAAATGCTTATAAATCTTTGGTCGTGAGCGCTTGCTACTCGACTCGCAACCACGAAACAAGTAAGCACTGTTCCCGAAACATCAATATTGCCTCTCAGAGAGCACGAGCCGTTGAAAGAAACTGACGGAAGTGAGTTAAGTCCTTTAGAGTTGAAGACTGGAGTTCCAGTCGCGGATGCATTGTTTGAGTTTTTCGACTTGTCCACCCAAGTGGAAATAGTGGATCCATTCGCCACTTTGAAGTCAGAAGCGTCAAGCCAGAGCTGGCACCCGGAAAATAAAGTGGGGGCCGTCAGCAAGGGCGTAAAGGCAAGGTTCGTCATTCCCCACTTCAAGGAAAGATATGCCTCAATTGATTTCCTCTGGGTCGCATTCAGCGCCGACGCGTACATTAAAATTTCGCACAAGGGCCCCTTGTAATCACCCAGTCCAATGTTCCAATTAGTTGCAACGTTGAGGTTATTACTCCCGATAGAAGACGTGTGCACAAGAGTTCCATTTGCGAAAACGTTCAAAGTGGTTGCATCGCTGACGACCGAAACTAACAAATTTTTTCCGAGTGCCGCAGCAGCTGGTATCAAGTTATGACTCGTGTAATTAAAATTTAGATAGAAAACACATGATGATGGTGAGAGATAAAAATCAAACAGCCCACCACCTGATGAAGTATCGTAGAAAAAGTCGGTGTAATTTCCGGGATTATTCGTGTTTGGCTGCAAAACCATAAACAAGGTCAACTTGTTGTTTTGAGAAAGCATTGCTTCAGGCGTTATCATTGGCGATGAATTGAAGACGGGCGCGGATAATCCATTGAAGGCATTTGCCGCATAAGTGGGAGGATTGCCGGTGGCCACCGCGTTGCGCCCGTTACCTGACTTGTCGGCCCATTTTTTCATTGCCGACCACTCGGCGGGAGGAACTCCGGTTCCGTCGGGGTCTGCGCCGTCGAGCCACATATAGCAACCTGGGACAGAGGACACGGGTCGTGACGATTGCAGGCCGTGAGAAAGGTTCCATTTTGACGTAAGGTACGAATCCACGGATTGCCGCTCCGTGTCCAGCAGGGTGCGGTTAAACACCAGCATCTCGCTTATCGTTCCGGTAAACAAGGACGCTGTTCCGTATGAAACAATTACGATTCCGGAGCCGCCCTCTGACCCTGGATAATAATAGCCTCCACCTCCTCCACCTGTTCCATTTGTTCCAGCCGTTTGTCCTCCATTAGGATAGATGCCACCGCGACCTCCACCATATGCGTAACCTTCACTTAAGCTCGAATCTTGATACCCACAGCCTCCACCTCCGTAATTCGAGCCGTAGTACGTAACGCCAATACCAGACTTGTAGGGATTTTCTCCACCGGACGCGGACCCACCCACACCGCCTCCACCAGTTCCCATTCCTCCTCCGCCGTACGTAGGGGTTCCACCGCTACCTCCCTGAGAGCCAACGCCACCAGTATGGTTGCCACCACTTTTATTAGTTCCACCTCCGCATCCCCCGTCCACACCATTTATCCCTGAACCAGAATTGTAACATCCGCCACCGCCGCCACCCAAGGCATAAACGTTCGATCCAAATGTTGAGGGAGTGCCGTTTGCGCCTGGATTACCAGTTGCGCCCCCGGATCCAACAACGACATTGTATGACACACCGGCAGGAAAAACCTCTCTTAGAATAACGAGTCCGCCAGCGCCTCCCCCCCCGCCATGGTCGATACCTGCTCCTCCGCCTCCACCGATTGCAAAGACTTCAATGACCGCGTTTCCGGGGTTTGACGAGAGCGTAAAGGTCCCGTTCGAAGTGAAGGTATGAAACTTGCGATTCCCCACAGTGGTGATTGTGCCTCCCGATGCGGAAACATTAGTAACTGGACTCGTTATGCCTCCGTCGCCGCCAATGTAATTGTTTGAATTGGCTACGTTTTTTGTACCGCTGGGACTTCCAGTCACGATCGGGGTGCCATTTAAGTAGAGCGTTCGCGACGCCCCATTGAACGCAGACGTAAAGAGGTAGGACTCATTAGCAGACACAGTTTCGCTCGCGGCAAAACCCATATAGTCTGCGTAAAAGCCATTTTCGACTCGACCGTCTGGATACAGGACGAGGCCTGTGCATGTGTCGTTTGAGGCGTTGCCTGCAAAGTAAACGTACGGGTATCCTTCTAAGCTCAAGGGACGACACACAACAAAAATTGTATATGTGGATCCCCCTGGAGTCAATGTTCCATCTGGGAGTTTTAGATACGACGCGCCATTGAACGACAAGGACTGCGATTTTCCATTGTACGTAACTGACCCGTTAAATAAGGTCGCATTTGCATTGTTACCAGACTTGTCGAACCAAGTCGTAACTAAAGACCCATCGGACGTTAAAACCCCGTTTCCAAGAACGTCGGCGCCGTCCAACCACAATGCCATTCCAGGAATGTTTCCCGGAACATCCGGAAGACTGGTGTGCATCCACTTGTTTAGTAAATACTGTTCTATCGATTGGATAGCTGGCAACCCTGGGTCCGAGGCATACACAATGACTTCACTGATTACTCCAGTGTAATTGGCGCCACTATAGAAGCGGCCAAGAGTCGGTTCCGCAAATCTCGTAAGACGCGTGTAGTTTGAATGGGTAACGTCCAAGACTCCGTTACGTCTAGTGACTCTGTTGCTTGCGGTCGGGAGGTAGAAGCACCACACTCGCGTATTACCGAAACCAGATACGGAATAGTCTTCTAAATCATTGTAATAGAACATAAAGCTCAAGTCGGTGGGATTTCTGTACCCCAGTACCAAATTTCCGCCTGCCGGGTACGAGCCAAATCCATTGTCCGCGAAAAAATAAGAAGAATACCCATTTCCAGCGAGTGTTTCAACAATAAAAACTGCGAACGGAGTGTTAACGAGGGTGCCGGCGATGCCTGGAATGCTCATGTAACCAGATCCATCAAACGAAAGTCCCCGTTGCGTAAAGACCCCTTCGACTAAAGCGGTTACATATGAAATAATGACTATTCCAGAGCCTCCGTAACCTGATAAACCCGTGTATCCCTCTTGGCCGCCCCCACCTCCGCCTGAGTTTGCAACGCCGTCCTGATATGAATGGTGCGTACCGGAAGTATTCGCGCCGTTTCCGCCGCCGTACTTACCGTTTGCGACTTCATACGTGCCGCCATAGGCTACGCCTGGAGTTCCGTAGACATTAGCTCCCGCTCCGCCGCCTCCAGCATAGTACGTTACAGGTCCAGTAATAGTACTAGAGATGCCGATCGCTCCATTCTCATTTAATGCCGCTGCCCCGGCTCCTCCTCCTCCGCCTCCCGTTTCGTTAGCGATGCGAGCGGAACCGGCAAACCCCTGGCCAGCTGTGCCGCTTCCGCCAGATACAGCAGACCCTGCACTCGCGCCTCCTCCAGATCCGCCTGCGCGCCCAATGTTTCTCATCCATCCGCCTCCCCCTCCACCTCCTGTTGCTATTACGACTGAACCGATGCTAGACGTTCCGCCATCTCCGCCATTCTGGTCGTTTTGAACTCCAGCGCCACCATCTCCCACTGTAATTGTGTAAGAGCCTGCTGATAACGTCGTTCCTCCGCTAAGGACGCCGCCTCCGCCGCCTCCGCCGCCCCGCCCAACTCCGCCACCACCACCACCACCGACGACAAGATACTTTATGGCAACAGTATTCGGCCCTATAATCTTAAAGGTCGACGAGCCCACGGAAGTAAAGGAGTGAACAGTGTATGAACCATTGGTTGTAATGGTGCCGCCGGTAGCAGTAACAACGCCTTTTGAAACTGAAGTCACCCCTGTAGTCCTTGTAATTGCGCTTGATCCGCCGCCAGTGGTTGCTGTATTGTTACTTCCGGACTTATCAAGCCAAGTTAGTACGTTGGACCCGGACATTGTGAAACTTGACGTATCCGCTCCATCAAGCCAGAGAATTGGTTTTTGGCTCAATGGCGACGTCACAGGAAGATATGTTTTTGTTTCGGTAATTAGAGGCTTGAATTGGACATACGCAATGTCGACAGAGCTGTCCTCGCCAGCAATGCCGAGAGCAGTAAATGTCAAGGTTTGGTTTGCGAGCGTAGGCGTAAAGGTCGTTGTTGAAAATGTCCAAGGAGGATAGGTTGTAAAGTTGATGGTCACGAGTGTCAGTGAGCCGTACGTGACTGTCAAGGCCAAGGACGTTGCATTTCCACGCGAAGTGTACCAAAAGCTAAGAGTGCTGGGAACATTCGCGGCAACTGTGACTGAGTGAGAAAGAGACGAAGCAACTCCATCGTAGCTTTGTATGTACGCATTGTAACCAAGACTCAACGGGACTGCATTTGATGCGCTAACACCATTATTCCACGTTGTTGCTCCATATGTGATCCCTGCCAATCTAGTGTTTGTCCACCCGGGCTGGGAGAGAGTGCTTGTTGTTGGAAAGTACCCCCAGGCTCCTAACGAAACATTCGAGTTTGAAAAGTTTTCAGTAAACGTTTTGGACGTTATGCTTGAAGAAAACCTGGACACTGTTTGCGTCTGAGGGACAAGCTTCCACTTCTTCAACAAATTGTTTTCAATTTCCTGAATTGCTGGGAGTCCAAGGTCTACGTTGTAAACAATGAACTCACTGATGGTTCCAGCGTAAGCTTGTCCTATTGCTGGAGTTACAAGAGCAGTTAACCTAGTGTAGTTGGTGTGCGTTGCAACTAAAGCCCCGTTAAGTCTGAGATTGCGGTTTGATGCTGCAGGAAGGTAAAGGGTCCAGAGACGCATTGTTCCATATCCTGATACTCCGTAATATTCAAGATCGTCAGCATAAAATGCCATACCAAACTCGTTCGGGCCGCTGCGATATAAAAAATGAACTTGACCATCATACCCAGAATACGTCGTGTCACGAAATACATAGCCACCTCCAGAGCCGTCAAATCCTCTTTCAAACGTTTCCACTATAAAGAAAACAAACGGTGTGTTCGCGATTGTATTTTGTAGTCCTGGAATGTTCATTAAGGCCGACCCGTCGAAGTGAATGCCTCGAGTGCCAAGAGTCACTGGACCAGAAGCAGTTGCGCTGTTGTTATTTCCTGACTTGTCGAGCCACGTCGTCACTGTATTAAGGTTGACTGAATATGACGGGTGAGACAAGGGGAGACTTGTTTGAAGTCCCCATTTTTGTGCGAGGTATCCCTCTACTTGTATACGCTGATCTGTGGCAAGTTGATGGTTAAATGCCACAATTTCGCCAATGTATCCTCGAAATGGATTACCGGGAAGAGACATTCCGTCATAATATCCATAACGCAGTCCGAGCTGAAACAAGTTTGTCGTAGCGGGCAATGAGTACGAATACGTTGACGTCTGGATCAATTGAGTTCCGTTACGCCTAAGGAGGTAATTTCCATTCGCGATCGACCATTGCATCAAGATAAAAGAAGTGGTGTTTTCCGCATTTGAGGAAACGCAATTTGGAGTTCTATTAAAATAATCCGAGCCATTATGCCAGCGTCCGCTCGTGTACTCGGAAAATGTCAAGCTGTTAAAACTATCTGAAACTGTATCGGTCACGCTAATGACGTCGACTGCCGTCGTTAGATCTTTTACTGCGAGAACGACGTAGAGGTCGATCGGATAAGTTCCGGTTGCGAGAGGCGACCGATAAATGCCGCCAGCAGAAAAATTGAGAACATTAAGGTTGTTTTGGTAAGACGCGGAAACAGTAACGTTGCTGTAGCCAAACACTTGGGTCATGTTATTTCCCTTTCCGGACTTGTCGCGCCATTCCGTCATGTTACTCCCAGACAACTTTATAGTCGCGGAATCTGTAGCGTCGAGCCACAATGCGCACCCCGGAATGGTAATCGGGCTTAAACTCGTTGCGGATTTCGCGCCATTCAAGATTGTGGTTTGATCGGAGCCGTCCAGCCATAATACGCAGCCCGTCGCTTCCGTAGGAATTACAGCGGGGACTTGCTCAATCACTGCAACTTTTTCGAGTCCCCATTTCCACGCGAGGTAGCCTTCGACCTGCTGCCGCTGACTTCTTGTCAAGGACGTATTAAAGTGAATGAATTCAGCAACGAGAGAGGAGTCGGTAGACACATAATTATTTCCATTGAGAAACAACGGGTTGCTCGACTGCACTAATGAGATGCCAGAACTGACTGCAGTGGTCCTCTCGACTCCATTAAGACTGTAATTTGTAGCTGTCGTTGAGTTTGTCGTATACCCAATGCAAAACATCTGCCATCCCGTTAGTCCCTGGGGAGTAAAGCTGAAAATGTTGGCGTGAGGTATGACAGTGTCTGAATCGTAAAAGGAGGTTGCTTGGCCCACATATAGTAACGAATCATTTGCCGCATAAATGCTGTTTACATATCCCATCGAAACATTCCAGTATCCCGTTCCCTTGACGACAACAATTTGTGTAAAATCCAGTTCCCATTTAAAGTTTGAATGCGTTGCTCGACAGTTTGAAAAGTTGTAGACTTGTTGACCCGTCGGTCCGCTTTTCGAAATAGTTATTACATTTGAAGAAGTGGCTGTGAGGTGGTTTAATTTTCCGCTGCGATCAGGCAATGTCGTAACGTAAGACCCTACACTTGTTGTGTCTTGAGATGCGTCAAGCCACAAGGCGCACCCGGGAATGGTTCGTGGATCAAAGCCATTAATGCTTTTCGATGTTGTCAACATAACATATTCTTTTTTTTTTCTTTTTTTTTAGTGACGTGTGCGAATGTGATATGTATATAATTAATTATTTGAAATCTATGTTTATAATTTCCACCTCCTTCTCCTTTTCCCTCTTCTCCCCCAAATCAAAAGATTGCCCAATTAAACACGTTTGAATAGTAGCCGTAATCTCCTACGGCCGGAGTATACATGATTGACATGGAATTCATGGGCGCGATCGAAAAGCTGTCAGTTGAAGGTGAAGGTGCAGTGCCTCCAATTGTTGGCCAAGTCACAGTTACATATTGGTAAGAGCTCGTGGCGTTTCGGAAGAGCCAGAAGGCGTTTGAGTCCGCTGTACTGAGTGGAGCTCCCACGGTAATTGTACTGAGCGCTCCTGTAATGTAATAGTATGTCCCATAGCTGTATGGATCCGTCGTGATGTTTGACGCGCTCACATTAGAGAAGGGAGGCCGAATTCCATTGCGGACAGTGAGGCCTCCATTAACATCCAAAGTCGTAACTGGGGTTGTCGTATTGATGCCCACGTTGCCACTTGTCCCGATAATGCGGATGCGCTCCGTGTTTGATGCTCCGCCGCTAATCGTACCTAAACTTAGAAACCCATAATTGCTTTGGAGAATCCCGCCAAAGATGTTTCCGCCGTAGCCACCCACATCCAAAACCAACGAATTTCCGCTCTCTGCATTTGTGTAATGCGCGTTACCACTTACCCAGATTGATCCGTATCTGGATGTTGGAGTGGCGGGAACTCCGTTTGACGCAGTATTATACACTTGTAAGCCCAATCCGTCGTAAATTGAACCGTCGTGCTGGACCAACGTAAAGGACTGCAAATTAATCGCGTTGCTTCCTCCGTAAATATACACATTCTGGTCAGGTCGTAGGCCAATTCCGCCATTGCAGCTGTAAATTCCATTGTAAGACCCTGCATTAGTGTACGTATAAATATTATGACCGCATAAAATATTTATGTCATAGCTATTTGACAGGGTTACAGTGCCTCCGTTTCCAATAATGTTACAAACGTTGCTGATGTTGCATCCGGACATGTTTAATGTCGTTTGCGCATTGATCAGTGTCCCCTGGAGCACGAGGTTGTGCCCGTAGTTGGCAGAAAGCGTCAAATCAGTAGAGTTTGTGTAAATGTTTGAGAATTGGCCAAGTTTGTAGGTGTTACCGTCAACGTTTCCGGCAATCGAGATAGTGCTCCCAGTTATACCGATGTTACAACCGTTTCCATTAAGATTTAGATTATTACCAGAGACTGCATAGATATTACATGTATACAGATTCCCCGAAAGGGTTAAATTGTGTGCCATTGACACGTCTCCACTTGTCAAGTTAAACGAAAATGGACGAAGACTATTCCAAGAGCTTGTTAAACTCGATCCTATTAAGAAATAGAACGTGTTTGAGTCATTGCGAAAAATGACACTTTTCGTCGAATTAAATAAGATCAAGTGGCCATTTCCAGGGTTTCCGGAAATACCAACTATTCCATTAACGTCTAATTTAACCTGAGGAGCATTACAGTCAATACCGACATTCCCGCCCCCAGTGGTTATTAGATATATGTTTGAGCCACCAATTTCCAAGTTTCTCCACGAAACCTGAGGTTCTAATGAAGTAATATATGCTGTGTTACCACCGTAACCCAACCCGAGAGCGGGTGTATTTGCTGTCGTACCCGAGTTAGAAGCAGACGTAACAATCATCCATTTTGAATCCCATCCCGTGTACGCGGGGGTTCCCGATGATGTTTTTACGTGAAGTGTTCCAATTGGGTTAGATTGATTGATGCCCACTCCACCAGCAGTAACGGTCATGGCGTTAACATTACCAGTTCCTGGAAACGTAGACGCGGTTGATCCACCAGTCGATGAATACAACCAAAAATCGATCGCATTGGATGCAGAGGATGTTAGTCCTCCATAGTGACGAGATCCGATGTAATGTTTATACCCTCCAGTTTTAAATTGGAACTCAATTTGTGGCCTATTCGAGTTCGTATCATCTCCATTTACGGCCGCGAGTGGCGAAACTGAGCTGATAAATGTGTTTCCAGTGGTGCCAATAACGTAATATGCGGAAATGGTATTAACATTACTGATGTTGCATCCAGACATGTCAATTAGACTTGACATTGTAAGTTGTCCAGTAATGCGCACAGTTCCACTTACGTCAAGTATATACGCCGGATTCATCTGACCAATGCCGACCCGCCCACCAAACGGCATCAAAACAAGCGCGTCTTGTGGAGTTTGCGTTGCCGCACCAATTAAGTCGTTTTCGACTCCTATGAGAAGACGACCTCTTTCGGACCCAGATACGTTTGACACATCATCCATATAGGTAATGTATCCGTAGTCGCTGCCATAATTCTGAGCCGACGGAAATACGATTGAGCTTTGTCCGTTTGCGTTTCCGTGCCGCAAAGTAAGCGTTCCCGCCGACAGTGGAATGCCTGTGGTGGGTTGCGTGTTAGCAGTGCCAGCTACTGTCCCCGTTCCCGTTGCTTCGTAGATCCGCGTTTGGCCGGTTATGTCAAGTGGAACTGAAGGTGCATTACAGTTAATCCCAATATTTCCGACATCCGTAATTCGCAAATGTTCAACAGTATCATCGATATTTCCATAACCCGGAGGAGATGTACAGAATATAAGATCAGCAGATTGAATGAGTTGTTGTAAAGAACCACCGTATGTCTGTTTATTGATGCTCACTATTTTGCTTCCGATCTTGTCAATTTGAGCATCACGGTATCCTGCGAATTGAATTTGGTGTCGAGATCGTTCGAGTCCGTACGTAGTTGTATCCGCGGCGCTTCCTACATTTTGCCTTGGTCCAATTCGTATCAGCGTGTCCGCAGTCGCGGAGAGAGAAATGCTGGAATTGTCAAAAATTAATGTGCCGGGAGTGTTGTTGTAAGCCCATTGGATGTATTTTCCACCACCGTTGCAGTCTCCCCATAGAGTGTTTGTTGACCCACCGGTCCAAGCAGTTCCCATTGACAATGTACTACCAAGTGTGACTAATGTGTTCGAAATCATGATACCAGGTATATAGTTTGCAGCAGCATTTCCACTAATTCCAGATGCCAAAATGAGTCGTCCAGTTCCGCGTAAAACAGTATCTCCAGCGAGTGCAGATGTCGAATAAAACGCATTACAGGCCACAACTGCGTATTCGGAAATACCAGATAACGCCCCGCCAGTTATCGTGTACGCAGGAGAGATTCCTGCATTTGTATTGGAAAGCACTAACTGACCAGTACTTGGAACAAGCGTGAAGTTTGAGTTTGCATTTGCCGCGTTGGATGTTCCCGAGGCCGATAGGATATAATTGGAATTTCCAGATGACGGAGTAATTGTTGTAAATCCCGCGCCCTGAGTTCCCTGGGTTCCTTGCGTGCCCTGCGCGCCCGTAGTACCCTGGGTTCCTTGCGTTCCTTGCACGCCTTGCACGCCTTGAGTCCCTTGCACGCCTTGGGTCCCTTGCACGCCTTGGGTGCCTTGCACGCCTTGAGTGCCTTGCACGCCTTGAGTGCCTTGACGACCTTGAGTGCCTTGAACTCCTTGAGTTCCTTGGTTACCTTGAGTGCCTTGCACACCTTGAGTACCTTGAACGCCTTGAGTGCCTTGCACACCTTGAGTGCCTTGAACGCCTTGAGTTCCTTGCACACCTTGGGTTCCTTGCACGCCTTGAGTGCCTTGAACTCCTTGAGTGCCTTGGTTACCTTGAGTGCCTTGAACTCCTTGAGTTCCTTGGTTACCTTGAGTGCCTTGCACGCCTTGAGTGCCTTGGTTACCTTGAGTGCCTTGCACGCCTTGAGTTCCTTGCACGCCTTGAGTTCCTTGTACTCCTTGCGTGCCTTGGTTACCTTGAGTGCCTTGCACACCTTGAGTGCCTTGCGCGCCTGTAGTGCCCTGAGTTCCTTGCGTTCCTTGCACTCCAGTAGAACCCTGGGTTCCTTGCGTTCCTTGCACTCCAGTAGTACCTTGCGTTCCTTGCGTTCCTTGCACGCCAGTAGTTCCTTGAGTGCCTTGCACACCTTGAGTTCCTTGTACTCCTTGAGTGCCTTGAACTCCTTGAGTGCCTTGTACTCCTTGAGTGCCTTGAACTCCTTGAGTGCCTTGGTTACCTTGAGTGCCTTGCACGCCTTGAGTTCCTTGTACTCCTTGAGTTCCTTGCACGCCTTGAGTGCCTTGGTTACCTTGGGTTCCTTGCACACCTTGAGTACCTTGGTTACCTTGAGTGCCTTGTACTCCTTGAGTGCCTTGGTTACCTTGGGTTCCTTGTACTCCTTGAGTGCCTTGGTTACCTTGGGTTCCTTGCACGCCGGTAGTACCCTGAGTTCCCTGAGTTCCTTGCACTCCGGTAGTACCCTGAGTTCCTTGCGTTCCTTGCACGCCGGTAGTACCCTGAGTTCCTTGCGTTCCTTGCGTTCCTTGCGTTCCTTGAGCACCCGTAGTACCCTGAGTTCCTTGAGTCCCTTGTGCACCCGTAGTACCCTGGGTTCCTTGAGTGCCTTGCACGCCTTGGGTACCTTGCACGCCTTGAGTGCCTTGCACGCCTTGAGTGCCTTGCACGCCTTGAGTGCCTTGCACGCCTTGAGTGCCTTGCACGCCTTGAGTGCCTTGCACGCCTTGGGTACCTTGCACGCCTTGGGTACCTTGCACGCCTTGGGTGCCTTGCACGCCTTGAGTCCCTTGGGTGCCTTGAGTCCCTTGCACGCCTTGAGTCCCTTGCACGCCTTGAGTACCTTGGGTGCCTTGAGTCCCTTGCACGCCTTGAGTCCCTTGGGTGCCTTGAGTCCCTTGCACGCCTTGAGTGCCTTGCACGCCTTGAGTGCCTTGCACGCCTTGGGTACCTTGCACGCCTTGGGTACCTTGCACGCCTTGAGTTCCTTGTACTCCTTGAGTGCCTTGCACGCCTTGGGTACCTTGCACGCCTTGGGTGCCTTGCACGCCTTGAGTGCCTTGCACGCCTTGAGTCCCTTGCACGCCTTGAGTGCCTTGCACGCCTTGAGTGCCTTGCGTGCCTTGCGTACCTTGCGTGCCTTGTCGACCTTGAGTTCCCTGCGTCCCCTGCGTCCCCTGCGTACCCTGCGTTCCCTGAGTTCCCTGATCTCCCTGTGTACCTTGAGGTCCTTGAGAGCCAATTTGACCAAAAGAGCCAAAGACCAAATTTGTGACTCCCGTTGAAAAATCGCTTAAAGATGAGTCAAGGTATAAATTAGAACCAAGTGCTCTAGAAACTGTACGCCAATTAAAACCATTGATGTAATATCTTACATTTACGCCGTCATATGTTATTTGAAACAATGTAGACAAAGATGTGACGCTAATACTTTTGAATATTTGTGTGTTACTTTCGTAAATGTTAGCGACTGAATTAGCTCCATTTGGAGATATCTGCCAACAATAATCAATACTAGTGTACGAAGCATCAGTCGCCGGATCAGTATTTAATCCAACAAATTTGTCTGACCCTCCACCAAGATCAGTCAAAGTAAAACTTACAAAAGCAGTTGGATATCCTTCTAATGAATAAACTTGTGCGTCATTCGTATAAGCTGATCCTCCACTTTTAGTAAATGTTTGAGAATTACTACTTGATTGAGTAACGTTAGTCATTACGGGAGTCCAATCAGGTGCTCCGCGTGTGCCCTGAGTGCCTTGAGTACCAAAAGTCCCCTGAGTTCCCTGAGTTCCCTGTCTTCCTTGTGTTCCTTGCGTTCCTTGCGTTCCTTGAGCACCCGTAGTACCCTGAGTTCCTTGAGTCCCTTGTGCACCCGTAGTACCCTGGGTTCCTTGAGTGCCTTGCACGCCTTGAACTCCTTGACTGCCTTGCACACCTTGAGTTCCTTGCACGCCTTGAGTGCCTTGGTTACCTTGAGTGCCTTGTACTCCTTGAGTGCCTTGAACTCCTTGACTGCCTTGCACACCTTGAGTTCCTTGCACGCCTTGAGTGCCTTGGTTACCTTGAGTGCCTTGAACTCCTTGCACACCTTGAGTTCCTTGAGTGCCTTGGTTACCTTGAGTGCCTTGAACTCCTTGAGTGCCTTGGTTACCTTGAGTGCCTTGCACACCTTGAGTGCCTTGCACGCCTTGAGTTCCTTGTACTCCTTGAGTTCCTTGCACGCCTTGAGTTCCTTGTACTCCTTGAGTTCCTTGCACGCCTTGAGTGCCTTGCACACCTTGAGATCCTTGTACTCCTTGAGTGCCTTGGTTACCTTGGGTTCCTTGTACTCCTTGGGTTCCTTGTACTCCTTGAGTGCCTTGGTTACCTTGGGTTCCTTGTACTCCTTGAGTGCCTTGCACGCCTTGAGTTCCTTGTACTCCTTGAGTGCCTTGCACACCTTGAGTTCCTTGCACACCTTGAGTGCCTTGCGCGCCTTGAGTGCCTTGAGTGCCTTGAGTGCCTTGCACGCCTTGAGTGCCTTGCACCCCTTGAGTACCTTGAACTCCTTGAGTGCCTTGCACACCTTGAGTGCCTTGCACACCTTGAGTGCCTTGAACTCCTTGAGCGCCAGTTGTACCCTGAGTTCCTTGCGTTCCTTGAACTCCTTGAGTTCCTTGCACGCCTTGAGTGCCTTGCACGCCTTGAGTTCCTTGTACTCCTTGAGTGCCTTGCACGCCTTGAGTGCCTTGGTTACCTTGGGTTCCTTGCACGCCTTGAGTGCCTTGCACGCCTTGAGTTCCTTGGTTTCCTTGTGTGCCTTGGTTTCCTTGTGTGCCTTGGTTTCCTTGAGTTCCTTGCACACCTTGGGTTCCTTGCACGCCTTGAGTGCCTTGAACTCCTTGAGTTCCTTGCACACCTTGAGTGCCTTGAACTCCTTGAGTTCCTTGGTTACCTTGAGTTCCTTGCACGCCTTGAGTGCCTTGAACTCCTTGAGTTCCTTGGTTACCTTGAGTGCCTTGCACTCCTTGAGTGCCTTGCACACCTTGAGTGCCTTGGTTACCTTGAGTGCCTTGGTTACCCTGGGTTCCTTGTACTCCTTGAGTGCCTTGGTTACCTTGGGTTCCTTGTACTCCTTGGGTGCCTTGTACTCCTTGTACTCCTTGAGTTCCTTGCACGCCTTGAGTGCCTTGTACTCCTTGAGTGCCTTGCACGCCTTGAGTGCCTTGCACGCCTTGAGTTCCTTGTACACCTTGAGTTCCTTGCACGCCTTGAGTGCCTTGTACTCCTTGAGTGCCTTGCACACCTTGGGTTCCTTGTACTCCTTGAGTGCCTTGGTTACCTTGGGTTCCTTGTACTCCTTGGGTTCCTTGTACTCCTTGAGTGCCTTGAGTGCCTTGGTTACCTTGAGTGCCTTGGTTACCTTGGGTTCCTTGTACTCCTTGAGTGCCTTGGTTACCTTGGGTTCCTTGTACTCCTTGAGTGCCTTGCACGCCTTGAGTTCCTTGTACTCCTTGAGTGCCTTGCACACCTT
>Ga0209499_1000032_pt1 | contig 105769 bp, 104 predicted proteins | sample C_130208_EF_Meta_FD_187306 | JGI IMG/M metagenome (GOLD analysis project Ga0209499, IMG submission 187306) | Freshwater microbial communities from Lake Croche, Canada to study carbon cycling - C_130208_EF_MetaG (SPAdes) (version 2) | ecosystem: Environmental > Aquatic > Freshwater > Lake...
AGTGATAATAATGAAGAATTTATTAAACTTGGGTTGAGGCCGATAACTAGGGCAGAGGGTAAGGCAGTTGTTCAGCCATTAGCGCAGCTACAAGTTCCTAAGGCACCGCCACAAGTTCCTAAGGCACAGCTACAAGTTCCTAAGGCACAGTCACAAGTTCCTAAGGCACAGTCACAAGTTCCTAAGGCATTAGCGCAGTCACAAGTTCCTAAGCCAGGTGCAACATCTTCTGAATCTGATTATATATCTTCTGAGGAAGAAGAAGTTGAAGCTGAAGCTGACGCTGAAGTTGACGCTGAAGTTCAAGCTGAAGTTGAAGCTGAAGCTGAAGCACAACCATTAGCAGATACTATAATGGGAAAGACTGTAGTTAAAAGAAAAAAATATACGCTTGCAAAATCTAAACAACCTGTAAAAGCTACTTTGCCTACCGTGGAAGAACCAGAAGGTCAAGGTGAAATAAAGCCAGCGCCCCTAGATAGCTCATATGAGCCAGATTTTTTCAGGGTAATTGAGGGAGTCAGTGTCAAGATTATTGTAGATGCATCACGTATCCCCCTAGAAATCGTAGTTCCAAAACCAGGTGCAGCATCAGATCCTAAATCAGGTCCACAAATTGGGCTGCTACCAGAGGCCTTAGATGCATATTTTGAGCAAAATTCAACTTCAGAAAAATTTGCCAGTCGTGATATTGTGAGAAAACTAAAACCAACTGCCAAGGGATTCTTACGTCTAGGAGTTGACAATACTGACTTAAATCGTGCATTTTTATCTGCACTTGTTCCAATAATGTTTAAAGATAAAGGAAATGCAAAAAAACTCATTGATGAATATTTTGACACACCTATAACTCCTAAACGTTTTCTCCAAATGAATAGTGGTAATCTAGTAAATGAATTCTTCAAAAAGTGCCAGACAAAAACACAAAATCAAATGCGAGCCTGGTCATCCGAGCAGCTCGGTGTAGATAAATTATCCAGCACAAATATTCCTGCAATAGAGCGATTAATGAATTCCTATGAATGTTTTAAAGATTTCATGGATAATCATGAACAGAAAAAAGATGTTCGTCTCCTATATCAAGCCCTGGCTGAACCAGGGTTTATTCTTAAGAGAGGACTTCTTTTGATTATCCTAGAAGTTTCAATTGAGGAAGTAACAATTAAAAAGGGTGAAAAGTCTGAATTTAAAAAGGAAATTAAGTTTGAGCGTATAAGATATCCCTCTTATCCTATTACTGAAGAACAAAAACAATCAAATATTGCATTTATAGTCCACTATACCAAGATCACTAGGGAAAAATACACAGAAAAGAAAATTTTTAAGAATTATGGATGGGAGCCTCTGATATATGTTGACGGTGTTACCACCGCTACTGGAAGTCGCCATAGGCCCAAGATGTATTTTCAACAATCAGAAAGACCTTGGCCACCAATTATTGAAAAACGTTACCAGGAGTTCTTAGATAACTGCTCTAATAAGCGCGGACCCTTTACCAGTCAGTTCGGATTTGATCCTTATTCTCTCATTTCAGCCAGTAGTCTCATAAAGGGAATAAATGTGGCACAACCTAATGCAATCATTCGTGATTCTTATAATCATATGGTTGGTGTTGCATATAAACTAGATGATTCTTCTGAAATGATATCCATTCCAGTCTCAGATGATGGGTCTATGCATTTAAATAGAAATGTTTTCTTTGACTGGGATGATTTCAAGCCTGCACCAGCAGATGTAATTGTTGATTTTTATAGAAAAACAATTATGGAAAAATTTAAACCCTTTTCGGCAGCGTATGAACCAAGGCGTCTGAGAACACAGAATGGTGAAGTTGTGGGCGTTGAATTAAGGAATAAATTCGTAGTTCCTGCTAAAGCACCATCTGGAGGAGAAATATCTGGGCTGAATAAGCCTGAACAAATAGAAATGTTTGAATGGGACAATAATAAGACAATTGCATATGATTCCAAGGTGAGAGAGGAAGCATTTGCGCATGCTGGAGTAAAGGACCCAATGGAGGGAAAATATATTAAGCTGGAAACATCAAGTATCCAGGATGAAATTGAGGATGTCTATCAACATCTGCGCCTCAGTTTTGCATCCTGGTTAGCGAGACCATCTGCTGGCAAAGAAATTCGCGAGAAACTTGAACAAATCTTAAAGCGCAATGATTTACCGTTGTTTGAGAAAAGAAAGCGTCTGGATATTTTATTAGAAGCTAGGATCACTGGATGGCTGGAGCCAAAAGATCAAGGTGAAACTACTGAGCTTGGGTTCTTGCGTGTAGACTGTATAACCCAGCCCGAGTCTTCATGCTCTGGTAGATGCAAATGGGTTCCTGATTCTGCTGCTGAAGGCCAAGGGCAAAGCCAAGGACAAAATAAATGCAGAATTCATACTCCAGCCTCTATTTCTCCTAATGGTAGTATAATAAATGTGCCCCGAATGCTCTATCTACGCCTGGTAGACGAACTGATTCGCTATGCATCCAGAAGAGAAGAGATTTTCTCAAGAAGGGTCCCTCGTCTTACTATCAGACAGGAGGCCCAACGAATTGGTGATCAATATATTATTCCAGAGGGTTCCGCAGACTGGAATTCCTGGTGGGAACTCTTGCGAACAGAGTGGATTGCCACCGAAACAGAAGGTCCTAAAACCTTTGAAGACCAATTTGAACCTGTGCCTTCAATGTAAAAGCTAAAGGCAAAGGCAAAACGGCGCAGCCCAATATCTAAAGAGAGACTTTAGATATAGTATAATAATGAATAACTATGAAGAAAGAATACTTGCTCTTGTATCACTTGGAAATCTAGGGAATCTACCTGATCTATTAGATGAAAATGCAATTCAATCTGCATACACAGACCTCCTGGAAGAGAGGTTGGCACCAGTAACATGGCAAGGAGAGAGCCATGGAGCACCTTTATCTGAAGAAGACTTACTGACAAATACAAATTTACAAACGGTTTCCTTATTCAAAAGGCTTAAATCTGAATTTAAGGAAGCCGGTAAATTTATTGAATTGTATACAGAACAATTAAAGGAAGTTCAAGATTCTACTGTGAAGATTGAATACGGAATTCAGACTATGAAAAAGATGTGTGAAATTCATTACGAGCCAGGGGTTCAAGCATTACAGACACATTATATTGAACTACAAAAAGAAATTGTTCAATCTAATAATAAAATTAATGAAGAATTAACAAAGAAAATAAATGCAAAAAAAGCAGAGGTAGAAAAAATTTCTGAAAAACTAAACTCGTTACGTAAAGTCATTGTGACAGGATTAGACGAACTAGTAAAACCTGAGGATATCCAGAAGAAAATGTGTCCTATTTGCTTTGAAAATGAAGTAAACACGGTCCTTGTGCCATGTGGTCACACATATTGCAAGTCTTGTTCTGAGATTGATAAGACTAGATATGCCAAGTGTCCTCAATGCAGATCTCAGATAAATGCACGAGTGAAGTTGTTTTTCACCGTATAATATTAGAATGTCTAGAAGAACCCTCTATAATACTTTGGGAGTTAGCCCTACAAATACAAATACTACAATTAAGAAAGCGTATCGTAAATTAGCTGTTAAATATCACCCGGATAAAGGTGGTGAAACTGAAAATTTTCAGACAATCCAGGGTGCGTGGAATATTCTTAGAGATAAAGATTCTCGCAAAGTATATAATCTTAATTTAGAGAAACCTGCAGAAGATTTTCAAAATATATATGCTGAAGAAAGTGAGGAATTAAAGAGACAAGAAGAGGATAGAATTGCTGAACTTAAGAAACAAGAAGAAAAACTTGCCCAAGAAAGGCGTGCTGAAACTAGAAAAATAACAGATATAATAAAAGAAAAAATGCGTTTAGCTAAAAAAAAGAATAATGAAAAGAGAAATGCAAGCACTAGAAGATTACAAACTATAATTAAAAAAAAAATATATAATGCTAAATTACGAAATCTAACAGAGAAATGGAAAAAAGATTTACGCAAAAGAGTTATGAGAAACACTATAAGACGTCGGCCAACTTATCTAAGGCGCAAGGCTACTATAAGACACAGAGCTCAACAAATCTAATTAGTCATCCAACAAACAAGCAACCGGCTTGAATTCTACTGGACTCTTTGAACCCATTTGAATAGAGCGTTTACGTGCATCCAACATCCCCTGGATTTCATCATCCAAGATATCTAGTTGAAACATCTGGTAATTTGTATTGTTAGGATGAAAGATAACAATACAAAGTTCCACTACCTTCAGGCCATAGTGCTTCTGAAGAAACCATCGGTAAACATTGAGCTGCAGAGTATAATGCCAGAAATTCGAGTTCGGCAAATGGCTCGCTGGCCCCAGGCCCTTCTCAAATGAATTGTCCTTCTTGATTTCCTTCGAGCGCTTCCAATCATAGACTGCGTATGCGCCATCCTTGCGCTTGAAAATCATGTCAATGCTCCCAGTCAGCTTGTGCTCCTCGTCCCATACCTCCCACTCAGTTCTGTAGGGCTCTAAGCTATCCTTGATGTCATTGTAGAAATTCATGTAATAGAGCCACTCTGGAGTCGCCTTAACATCCTCAGGAATATGGTTCAGAGCACCATTCAAGTGTTGCTCAATCGCCAAATGCATCGCAGTCCCCTTACCCGAGGCCTCCTTGCCTGAATCGGACCAAATGGCCTTGATTTCCTCGTCAGTCTTTCCGTTCAAGGGATTCGTGGCCCACTTGGCCGATTTACGCATTGCCTTCAAGGCCGCATCAGGATTGAAGTGAGGAAAGAAAGCGTGGACGAATCCAGTTGTAGAGACAATACCCTTAGAAGAGCCTTTCACAAAGTATGTGTGAGTCTTTTCTACAAAACGAACCTCCTTATCCCTTGGATGGGCATTCAGAAAACCAAGAGTCTGCCATGGCTCGGGCATATACGTATGACTGAGTTATGACAAAAAATACTATCAATTTTTACATATGCGTAATAACTATTACTCAAACCCTGCGACCTTCATAATTGCCTTACCCAGCTTATTCTCCCCTTCCAGATAACCCTCCTTGGTCCTCTTACCGCCATATTCACTAGAGGCTGAGCCAGTGAAGAACAGCAAATACTTGCCCTGCTGCTTTGCAGCCTCAACGATTGTATGGAACCTGGCATCCTTTGACCAACGCTGCTGCACAGCATTCTCAAGCAGCTCATCCTTCACTGAATCCCATTTGGGCTCATCGAACTTCGCCTTCCATTTCTTCATGGCAGCCTGTCTGGATTCCTGGTGAACTTCCTTCATCTCCTCCACTAATAAAGCAGCTTCACGAGCCTCGGTCAATGGCTTGGCACCAGCACCCACACCAATCTCAGCCTGCTTCTGTCTGAGGAACTTCTGATGAATGGTGCCCTGGGAGCCAAAGAGACTCTGGGCCATTGTAGGCTTATCCGTGGCCACCTTGTATTTCATGGCGGCGAGAAAATGCTCCATGGATGGATAGACCTCACCTGGAGACCTTGGGTCAGGGTCATTAATAGGGAAGGGGGAGCCAGGTGAGAGCCAGCGCTGCGCTAGCTTGTCACCAATACGGAGCTTGTCAATTGGAGCAGACTCAAGCTCAAACTGAAGAACAGCAGCTGCATCGTATTGCTTTTTTCCATTTGCAGCGACTTGTTCTAGTTGCTCTACTTGATTTTCCTCTTCAGTTGAGGAAGCAGATGGAACAGGGGCCTTTGTAGCTACGCTAGCAGCTACGCTAGCAGCTACATTAGCAGCTACATTAGCAGCTACATTAGCAGCTACACTAGCAGGCACCGCTTTCACCTCACCCACCTCATTCTTTCTCCTGAAGACAAACCACCTGTTCAAGAAAGAGAACTGTGCAACTGCCGGCGTCATCGGGAACTTACGACCCACCTTTGCCGCTGCCTTATGACTCTCCTCAAAGAGCTCAGTGCTCTTTTGAAGCCCAATCGCAGCCAGCTCGTCTCCTGAGCACAGCTCGAGGCCAATGGTAGCCAGCTTCTCCTCTAGAAGTTTGAAAGGCACCAAATACTCTCTGTGGGGCATTCCAATACTGATGAATTCCACATCAATAGGCATACCAAATGCATCATCACCAGCAGGGATTTCATCGGCCTCATACCGCTTACTGATCTTCCACAACGTGGTTCCACCCTCCTCGCCCACACGAGAATCGCGTCCTCGCAGGAAATTAAATGTGCGCTCACCATCAAAGCAACAACCAATGAAGAATCCACCTACCTTCAAATTATCCGCGATATTCTGTAGAAACCCGCCAAACTTCTGGGCTGATTCAAAGAAGTAATGAGTTGCAAACATACAACTGATTACATCTGCGCCCATCTTGAATCTACTAGACATCTCATCACGCACATAGGGAGGCACCACACCCTCAGGGGCAGTGCGACCTAGAACTGCCTGCAGGATAACCTTGTCATCGACTGTTGCACCGGCCTCACCGCTGCGCATGTTCTTGGATGCATCTCCCACTACAAACACCATCGGCAGAACCTTATCACGACCATTACGCAACATAGTGGAATAGAGTCGCTGGTATGCCCCGTGATTCGGGTTATTAATGCTATCACCAGCAATATCAATGCCCAGAACAGCCCCAGCATTTACACGGCGCCATTTCTGGATATCTTGGGCTAAGCCCATTCCTAGGTCAATGAGACCAAGACCACCCTTCTTCATCACTCCATTATATAGGAGGGTCTCCTTAATGAACTTGTTATGGAAATCACGCAGAGGACCCACGCGATTCATGTCCTGCTCAGAAGCTGTGCGGTCAGCGTATTTCTGGGTAATTGCAGCTCTCTCTCGCTCAACTGTGCTGACAGCAGTAACCTCACTCATATTGGGCTGCTCGGCGCCAGTGCGAACCATGCTGAGAGTCACAGGCTCATGAATGGAATTCCAGATACTCTGGGCAGTCTGATTGGAATTCAGGGTGCGACCTAGCTCTCCCTTCATCAGGCGCTCAGTCTTGTCTTTTCTAACCAGCTTGGGGACCCATCGCCACCCAGCCGGTCTGGAGGCATCATAGGAAATCTCCACGATACTCTTGTCAGTGATGGGCTCATTAGAGTTCTCGCAATATGCATATTCATCGCCGGTTTCAATGTCAGTCTTGACTTCCACGTAGCACACATTGGCCTTGTCATCAGGGAAGTCCTCTGGCTGAAAGAGGACAGGACGATATACATTGGCCTCGCGACTCATCTCGGGTTTAAGGGGTTGCACTTGAAGAACAATTTCCCTAGGATCCACCTTGAGCTTCCCAGGATTTCCACGGAAGCCAACATGTAGTCTAAGAACCTTGTAACGGATCTCTTTTCCAGAAGTCGGATGGAATCCATTGTGAATTGCATCCACATTGGTATCGGCTAACTTCTCAGTGACAACCAGGAAATCAATGGTATTATCATGAGGAGGCTTCCACTTCATCTGCTCAATGAAATCGCCCTGGGGTTGCTCAGGAAGAGGAACTGAATTCTTTGTGAAAATCAAGCCATCTGTCTCATAGATTCTTGGAGTATCCAGAATCTTCGCGGCTTGCCCAAAGATTTCACCGGCCTTTGCAAATAAGAATTTTTTGGTGCTAACCAGAAGTTTTGTTTTGGGAGTTAGAGGCACTAGCTCCTTTGGCCCAGGGGCCGTATTCCAGGCCTTCTCCCATAATCTCATTTCATTATATCTCTGGGCTGCAGTGGGGGCCCCCTCCACGTAAAAGGGGAGGCCATGGACATCTCGTGATCCAGGAGCAAAGTAAATATCAAAGATCAAGTATTGATGAATTGCCTCATTTGCCGAATTCTTGGTAATCCATTCTCCATCAACCAAGGAATTAGCACATCCCTCCACTTCTAGGCCTGTCTCGTATACATTGGGGGCACTGTCAATTAGATAGAGGTGACCTTTCTCATTCACATAACCCATTGTCCTGAGACCATCTGCCTTGTCCGTGACGTTGTATCCCTCACGAATATTCGGAGACCCTGGTTCCACGAGGCTCACCATATTTGCAAGTTCCAATGTTCTGGTTGAAACTCCACGAAATCTATCAGTCTTTGTAAGAGCCTTGTATCCAGCGAAAACTTGGCGCTTCACAGATTCCCGTATCAGTAAAGGACACTTTTGGATTCCCCTCAGAATTTCACCAATTCCTTTTACAAATCTTTGAATTGCAGAATCCGGAGTATCCCCAACTTTCCGTTCGAGTTCAACTTCCACTTCGTAAATTGGAATTTCTTTTGAAATATCATTTTGCGTGAATTTCGTTTGCCACCGGAATTCCCCGCGGACATTCTTCTTAGTCTGCCGGACCATGGATAAATCGAACCTAATGCCGTCTCCCCTGAAAGTCCAGCGCCGGAGAAGCCTGAAGGCTTTCTGTTGAACCTTCCATTGATCCAGGAGTTCAGAGACATCTGGATCATTTTCGCCTAGCTCACGCTCACGACGAGCCTTGATGCGGACACCATATTCTTCTAGGTCGAGAGTGGCATTTTGGGCAGTGCGATCTTTGATAATGGCGGAAAACGTCCTGCCTGATAGGCGATCATCACGACAATATTGTTGTATTACTCCTAGACCGCTGAGGGTAATACGCACATGCTTGGGTGTGATGATGTTTAAAGTGTCTTCCTGGGTTACAGAAGTGAAACCGCGATTCTTGAGTCTTTTTGCAATTGCAGCAAAGGTCGTGGAGTTCACTTGACCTTGACTTGAGCCAGAAGCTAAACCTTGTCCAGAGACAGTGAAGGTGGCCTCTAGCTCTTGCTCGGGGTGATCTAGCCATTCCTGGGCAAGATGCTTCAACTGATCAAATTCGGCCTTACGTATATCCATTGACCTATCTGCTTTGGGTTTTGGTTTCAACTTTAGGCCCACATATTAAATGTGCCTATATCGATAAAAGTTTCCTCATTGCCTTGGCTCTTCCTAGCTTTTGGCGTAAATCATCCTTGCTTAAACCAGCTGCCCTATGCTGCATCTTTTCATATTCGGCAGTCATGTCTTTCATTGTGGCAGTTTTGGGTTCTAGAGGCCAATCAACCTTGAATCCATTATCTTCCTGTTTCTCTATCCATTGCACAAGTGAATCAGATGACCACTCACTTGCATCCCATAAGGAATCCCAATATGGATCACGCAGAATCCAGATTTGCTTGTAGCCACCTTCACGTGGGAATGTCTTGTCATCGAGGAATGACACCTTCTTCTCCTTCTCATTGAATAAGATCCAGAGTAGAGGATTGTCCTGAGTATAACGCTCCATGGCAATCATGGCAGCTTTGGCTTGCTGGAGCTCAGGTCTCTGGGAGCCAAATCCCTCAAGTGCTTTCTTCTTACTTAGGATGCGAGGGAAATCTAACTTAGAGCAGCGCTCCTGCCATTCAGTTGTTGCATCTAGAATAAGTCGTTGCCTTAGAGCATCGGGAGATACACGGAAAAGTGGATCCTTCAGCCACATCCATGCGGCCAGAGGATGTTTTGGTGAAATGGAATGTGTTGTTAGACCCCACTTGGGAACTTGGTCTTGTGCATCTACTGTGGCTCCGCCTGAGCCTCTTTTATTTAATGCACCTTTACTTTTAACGGAAAATGTCCCATCCTGATGTGTTTCACACAGCTGGATGAGACTTTGGGGGATTAAATCAGTCATATTATATATATAATGCTTCAAGGCTTTAGCCTACTATCAAGGCTTTAGCCTACTGTTCGCCTGTAGCCATTGTATTAATGAGATTTGTTCTTTCTTCAAGATCTTTTGCATTTGACTTGCAAAATTGTAGAAATTTCCAAAGTGCTTGAAATACAGAGGCCGGAAGACTTGCGATATCAAAAAATATTCCATTTGAATTCTCGCTGTATGAACCACCTTCACGCTTAAGAATACGATAGAGTTCTTCTAACTCTGGCCTTGATAGGGTATTTATCTCTTTGGCAAGTTCTTTACGCTGCTCATAATCGTCAGCCATTCTACTCTTCAGTCTTCTCCTCTTCCTCCTCTTCCTCCGCGCCTTCTTCTGTGCCTTCTTCTGTGCCTTCTTCATTTACAGGTGCAAGGGTCTGTGGCTGTGGCTGTGCTTGTGGCTGTGCTAAAGGTTTAACTTGTGTCTTAGAACCAGCGCCCCTAAAAATTCCTACACTCACAATAAAGGGATCCCTCAGCTGAAATCTCGACTTCTGGATCTCCACATTGATTCTATCACCCACCTTCAAGCTATCAAATTCCTCATCGCCCAGATGCAAGTCGCGAGGAACCATTAGCCTAATTGCATTCTCATAAACAGCATAGATACCCATCTTATTAGACTTGAGCACCTCCACCTCCACCATGGTTCCCTCAGGCGGATGAAGCACACGACCTTTGGCCTTCACTAGGAAAGCCCAATCACCAGAGAAACGCCCTGAATCTACCATACCAGTGGATCTCGTCAAGATCTCCAGGCTGCCAGGGAGAACATAGCCATTAGGGGAGCAACGCTGCTCAAGGCGCTCCTTGAGTTTCTCAAGGAGGATGTCATCGACAGATTCAATGTCGTTACGAAGATCCTTGGGAGTGAGGTATACTTTTTCTTGAAAGAATGCTTCAGTCTCCATTGTGCCTGTCTATTGTAGTATTAGATAGTCAATTTTAATGCCTTGCCGCATGAATATGTATAATATCTAATGCTACTTCTTAGATTTATGTTTAGAATAATAAGACGCAAGGGGTCTGTAAAAATAGCGTTTTCCGCCATATAGGTCCTTACGAATATCCATCCAGCGTAAGACAATCTCCATCAGAGCACAGAATGGCACTGCTCCTACCAATTTCCTGGCACCCGTCGCCAAGGTATTTTCAAGAAGATCAAAGTGATTTCCAGTAAATCGCTGCAGGGTCGCACCTAGCTCAACTAACTTCATACGATGCCCCTTTACTGTGCTGACAATAGAACAAGCAGCTCCAGGGCCGGGTGGGGCACCCTCAGCATTTGTGGCACTGTTAGTCTTGAACATAATTGTATTTTGCCAAATTACCATAAAACCATAAAGTGGAGAAGTAGTTACCCTGTTCGCTTTGGCATTTATTGCATCGTCTGTCTTAGAAGCTAGTAAAATTTTAAGAACCGATGGAGGACAAGCTTCACCTCGTCCACAGAAATACACTGGCTCCTTTTTTTCCAGATCTAAATATCGTGTTGCAGAAATGGAATCGACCTTCAAATACTGTTCACTACCACCTTCATCGGCGAAAGCCAACTTGTCTTCAATCATTGCTATTTGCTCAGATCCCTTAAAAAAAGAATCCCAAATGAATTCCTTGGCAACACGTCGCAGATCCTTCATACCTCCAGGGGCAACTGGTTCATCAACTATAACTTTTGCCCACCACTGCAACTGTTTCAAACGCTTTTCTATATTTTCCTTTTCCTTAATATCCCCATCGAGATAGGCCATAATTGCTTCAGTTAAGTCAGTAGGAATATATTCATTTATTGATCCCTTTTTAGCATCATCTTTACACCAGCTATTTACCCAAGTAATAGACTTTAACCAAAAAGTAAACGCCTTTTGCATATCTTGTTGCCCTTGGGGTAATGCAGGCTGCGGCAGTAATTGTGTCTTGGGTATAATATCACCTTCTTGACCTTCTTGCCCTTCTTGACCTTCTTGACCTTCTTGCCCTTCTTGCCCTACAGTAGCAGCGGTAGCAGTGGTAGCAGCCTTTCTAGAAACCGTAACCTTTGTTCCTTTTGCTGTAGGCATCTGAGGCTCATAGTAATCACGTCTCACTGGATACGCCCCATGGCGAAACGAAATCGGAATTGCCCCATCCTGTATTTTATTCGGCTGAAAGAGAAACAAATTATTACGGAAAATAATGTGCCCCTGTAAATTTCCATTTTCAAAAATGATCGACTGGTTATTTATAATTTTGAGAAGCAAACTTGTAAGTGTAGCCCTGGGCACATCTTTGAAAATTGCAGCCAATTTATCCCAATGATACCATGGTTGACTCTTAAATGCCGTCCTTAGAGTCTGGATTAACATCTGCTCTGCAAATCGGGCAGCGAACATATCATACGTCCCATTATCATCTGGCATTTCTCGCTTATCAGAAAGATCCAGTGATGGTGCACATGAATAATTACAGGCAATCCAATCACATGCAGGGGTAAAATCCTTGTCATTAAGATCCACTGGTCTTGCATTCCCCTGGCTATCCAGCATATTTGGGTTACCATCTTGATCAAGTGCCGGTTTCTTAGAAAGACCTGTTACCAAAATGGCATCACGATTCAAATTACAATCTGCAGCGCCCCGCTTTATAGCACGACTCACGTTGCCTACACGAACCGCCTTATTCATGGCAGTTCTATAAGAATATAGGTCAATTGTCTCCTTATTGAGTTCCGCTGGAAATGTATTCACATAGAGATTAATTGTGCAATTACGCTTTACCCTAGGTAAGGCATTATGAGAGCAATAACGAATTCCACGACCCACAATCTGCTCTTCCTTAGACAAGTGAAACCAGCCTTCAAGAATATGGATCTCTCTTATATAACGTAAATCCAGACCCTCGCCTGCCACCTGAGAACCCACTACTACCTTGATCTTGTGACCATCCTTGTTCTCTTCACTGCGTGCTGCCGCGATTACGGCAACATTATTTGGTGATAGAGGCAGTGATTGTTTCTCAACTGTGTTAACGTCACTCGCAGTTAGTAAGGTATAGTAGGCCTGACTGAATTTGTGATTGTCACGCGTCTCAGCTTGCCCTAGTTGCCCTGGCACAAATGCAGGATGTCCCCCGAGTTTCCTATCACACTTACAACACTGTTTTCCACCAGGTCCTTCAATGGGTCCCTTACTAAATAGGGGTGCAGAACGTCCCCAGGGCATATAACCATTTGCTTCCAGAAGAAGGCAGAAAATCACAGCACCATTTTCTACGAAACGACTATAGACAAAGGAAATTCCAGAGGCAGTGCGAATTGTATTTAAGACGCGATTAAATTTAGGAGATGCATTGGCCAAGTTGCCTGAAGATGCAACCATCCATGAATATGATTCATCTGGATCTGCTGGCACATACTGGGGTAGAACAGAAAGACGCGTCCCTTCAAATGTTCCACCGATTGCCTTTGTAGAAAACCATGTCTGGAATCCTTCAGAGCCAACGCGACCTTCTAGTGCTGTAGCTCCACTTGCCAAAGGCGCTACACTTGCCAAAGGCGTTTCGCTTGCCAAAGGCGCTTCGCTTGCCAAAGGCGCTTCGCTTGCCAAAGGCGCTCCACTTATAGGAAAAATACAATTACCTGCCTGCAGCAAGGTGTCAATGGTGCGAATACCAACACCCTTCGCGGCAATCAAGGTTTCAGTCAAATGTCGAATAACTGCCAGAGGTTCACCACTTAGCTCACAATTTACAAGAGGCAGCTGTAACACATTTGCTTTTTCATCGGCTTTCAATTCTATTTTACCAGCTGGATTGAAGGCTGGCCATGCCTGCACGCGTAATTCGTCGGCAGGATCAAGCCTAGCAGGAAATGCCTTAGGATTCTCACCACGCATAAAACTCACATGTGAATTCGCAATTGCAATGAGTTTCTTCTCAGATGACGCAGATAGGACTTCAATTTCCTTGCCACCAACCGTTTTCTTTTCAAATACAATATCTGAATCTGTTAAGAGGCGAATATCTGAATCACTGTCGCCCGCTTTACGTCCAGGAATCTTGTCCACGTAGAGTAATAGATTTAGTAAAGAAACAATTTCCTTGTAACTATTATACATTGGAGTCGCCGTCATTAACATCAGTTTATTACCTTCACATTTCTGCAAAACTTCACGCAACATTGGCATGAGTTTCTTACCTGCTGCTGCATCACTGCGGTCACCAATATCATCATCCTCATCGTCATCGGCTACCTCAGAAACATCCCTGAGATTATGGGCTTCATCAACAATGAAAAAGCTTCCACTAAGAGCTCTTTGTAGGAGAACAGTATTCTGTTCTTCCTTTCTCTTTGCAGGTAATGTGGATGCAATTTGTCCTTTGATATCACGAACCATATTACGAAATGCCACATACCCCATAATAGCATAACGCTTGTTTATGAGGCGATTAACACGTAATTCAATATCCTTCTTATCACGTTCATATAGTGTCTGAGTAAGCTCAAGATAACGATTAGCAGTGCAACCCTCGTGTCTATTTTGCTGATCATCTTTACCAAAGACAATACGAGAGCTATCAAAAATAGTTCTATAGAATCCAGACTGGATTGCAGGGGGTGCTAGGATATAGACTTTATTCTTAGGACTCAGTTGCAAGAATGCCTCTGCGGCTAAAATTGCAGAACATGTCTTACCTACACCTACACCATGATACAGCAAGATACCATTATAAGGTGTATTTGGAGAAATGAATTGTGAGACGAATTTCTGAGAAGAAGTATATTCAAATTCCTCTACATCGCAGACATTTTGTTCAAGGGTTTTATCAGTGATCTTTGGTTGTCTTGTTTCTCGGAACTCACGTTTACCGAGGAGCTTCTTTAAGAATGCTTCATCATTAATGTCTGGATATAGTGTTCCCTCCTGTTCCCGAGATCCTTGATTGGTTTCTCTGATCGTTGCCGCCCTGGTTGGAGCGGTATATGTCTGAAATTCGGCGAGTAGTTTGTCTCGCTCCGAAGAATCTTCTTGATTTTTCCACTTTTCCTGAAATTGAGAAGCCTGTTGATTGGCCGGTGAATACATATTCCTGCTGTTCTTCATTGGCATTTTCATTTACGGTTACTAACGTTGTTAAGGTTGTTGGCACTGCTGGCACTGCTGGCACTGCTGGCGCTAAAGCCTTACCTAATAAATTATTACGTAAGACTGGCGAATAATTGCGCAGTAAGCTACCAAGTTTTATTATAATACCACGCTTTTCCAGATTTTCAGGCCTAAGCAATAGGACCGCTTCATCCAGATTTTTCCATGCTAGATTACCAATCTCACGTGCCATTTCTGCATTTAATGCATCAAATGATATAGCCCTTTCACCAATATACTGAGCAATATAATACGTGTGCCTGTAATGGATATTATTAGAACCATAGAATTGCTCAATAAAAGGTGAAACATTTGTCACCTTTAATAATTCTTGTTCAGTTATACTAGTCTCTTCTTCTAATTCGCGAAAGGCACAGCGAATATCAGATTCATATGGATCACGACGACCTTTAGGAAATCCCCATTCTGGAGTAGTATATAGTGCAGGTTCTTGCCGGAGAAGGTCTGAAAGTGAGTATTTCTCACCATTCGGTAATTGAACACCCGATCTAAGTTCTGCCAATTTCTGTCTAGAATTAATGCGATCATGTGCATAGCGCTGTGTAGATTCGGTATCTGATCCCCACAATTCATGCCATATTTCCTCAAATTCCATTGTCCTGAGTTTTTCACGTTCGCCATAGGTCATACCCCTCAATTGTTTCTTTATATATTCAGGCTCATTTACCTTGTATTTTCCCCTCATAATATCCATGAATCCAAGGGAATCTTTTCTCTGAATCATCAGCACTTGTGGAATAAGACCAGTAATTCCCGTTGGATTTTGTGTGTGATTGCAAAACTCTGTTACTTGTGGCCATGCTTCACTACGGCTTACCCATCTGAATACGAGAACTCCATAACTGGAAACTGGTTCTGTGCATATACGAAATCCATGCCCGGTTCCACCACAATTTGAGCATATACTCTCAGTTTTATTTTGATAAAATGTTGACATTGTTATAAAAACCCCTGGATATATACTGACTAATGCGTCTTAGGTGCTTAATACATGCTCTCAACATATATTAGATATAATGCATGTTCCTCCAGAGGTTTGGGGGCCTTTTTTCTGGCACACAATTCATATAGCGGCGCTAGGGTATCCTCAGGAGCCTAGTTATTCTGATAAGAAGGCTATGAAGGAGTTTTTTGAGTCTCTGCAGTCAATTATACCTTGTCCGATTTGCCGAACGCATTATATTTCCCATATGGCTAAGCTACCTATTACAGCGTCAATTGATTCCAGGGCAGAGCTCTTCCGATGGACAGTTGATTTGCATAATGAGGTGAATGGGATGTTGGGGAAACGGAAATTTACGGAGACTGAGATAATCCAATACTATACCAGACTAGGTGCCCGCGGAAAGACGCCGGTCATCAAGGCAGATGATTTTATGGAGGCCGATAATCAGGCTATGTTGAAGGGAATTGCAGCAGGCATTGCCGTGTCAGCTGTAATTGGAGGAGTTGTGTGGTTTAGTATGCCACATGCGAAGCCATAGGCACATGCGAAGCCATAGGCACAGGCGAAGCCATAGTCTAAAACCCTAGTGTTATCCTTGGGTCATTCTTAATATTGAAATTGCCAAATAGATTGCCTTTTCTTGTATTACGATTATTACGATTATTGCGATTTCTCTTATTTTTCCTTGTATTACGATTACTGCGATTACCTTTGGCTCTGGCTTCTGCATTAGCTCGTTTTTTTAGATATGCTTCCCATGTATTTTCTTGATTTGCCTTTGCCTTATTCCTGTAGTTATATTTTGGTGCCAAGGTTCCTGTGCTTACTAAAAGCGCAGATTTATCTAGATTTGGCTCAAAGTTCTTAGAATTCCTGGAAGGAATCTCAAGACCATGCTCATTAATTTCTAGCATTTCAGGCTCAGTTAAACGACGAAGTGTTCTTGGGCCCTTATTTCTAACTGGCGGTGGCTCCATTTTTCTATAATATAGTCATAAAATAAAACTATATTGTAGATGGCTATCTCAGATGAAGAATTATTTGATGGTCTCCAGTTACCCAAGGAGCCTGCAAAGGATCCAAAGACCAAAGTAAAAGAATTGGTCTTAGAGCCGAAGATGTCAAATGATGAAATCAAGGCAAGAGAAGGCACATATTTTAGTGAAAAAGACGCAGATACAATTTATGACGAAGACATCGACGTATACGCAAAGGACCCGGATGCTCCAGAAGGTAAACGACTCCTGTTCAAACTGAGAAAAAACGTAATTCCCCATGATATAGTGAAACTCGGATGGAAAAGTTTCTACAATGCAGCCGGTGCATCAAGAAATCGCGGAGCTGCAGCTGGACCAATTGACCCTAAATCCAAATACTGGACCAGGCGTAAGTTAGCAACGAAAACTATTAAGGGATGGTCTGCACAATACATGGAAAATGGTAAACTCTCCAAGATGCGTGTAAATAATAATGTATTCTCCTCTGTGCTCGGATATTTTGAGAAAACCCCATTCATGGGACTCCCTTGTCGTCTGACATCCTATACCCAGCGATATTTCAATGAATACAAGGCCGGCCTTCCTTATATTGAAGCCATTGATGACCTTTTTAAGAAACTAGTCCCAGACCGCTACAAGGTTCAGCATAAGAGGGCCGCTGGAAATTCGGCATTCCAAATTAAGGATACTGCTTTCTCTTCAGTCACCATAAATCGTAATTTTAGAACGGGGCTTCATATGGATGCAGGGGATTTGAGAGAAGGTTTTGGCAATTTATCCGTGATTGAGAGAGGAAAATACGGCGGTGGATTCACTATTTTCCCCAGATTTAAGGTGGGGATTAATCTGAGAACGGGTGATTTCGTGGCGATGGATGTGCATGAATGGCATTGTAATACGGAAATGAAAGAGGATACCAGTGATAAGAAATTTAACTCCTCAATACCAGAAGTTTATGTAAACAATAAGGAAACAGGAACCCAGGGTATTGATAAACTATATAGCCGTCTTTCATTTGTTTGTTATTTGAGGGAAAAATTAGTCGACTGTAAGGCAAAGGATTCACTGCCTTATTATAAGCGGATTGGATATAATCCAAGGGCTGGCACATTAGAGAAGAAAAAATCGGTCACCAGGAAAAAGAAGGAGTAATTTAGATATGGAACAGAGTCGGGCTAATAAAATTTCAGAAGTAGTAAAAAACATAGGAACACTTGGAAAAAATCTAAAAATCCCAGGTGCAGTTGCAGCTTCAAAAATTGTTCCAGAGCCGAAAAATGCAATAGGGGTTCCTGTGCAGGGTTCAGGATTTGTTCGTATCTTAATGTATTTTATTGCAGGTATATTATTAATTGGAATTATTCTACTTGGTGTTGATCAATGGATTACACCTGTCTTTCAACGTAGCCCTGGTGCTCCAGGTTATATTCCAATACCCGGCACAGATTTAACACAAGTATATTGGAAAGACCTGACACATGTAGGAGATATAATTGTTGGCCAACCTCCTCCTCCAGCTCCTGGACAAAAGGCTCCACTATCTGTAACAGTCTTGGAAGCCCAGACTTCATATAGTTTAACAATGGATGTTTTTATAGACGATGAATATCCACAAACTCTTCCACCTGGTGAAACTCTGCGAACCTTTTTCATAATGGCATCTACCCCAACTGGCCAAGGATTACAAGTAAGCCTTAATAATACTACGAATACTGTATATGTTACATGTATTGATTCTGCTGGAACACAGCAAAGCCTTGTAATAGATAACGTTCCAATTCATACTCCATTTCGTATAGGATTTACTATTTCCCCAAATATTATGGAGGGATATTTGAATGGATTACTTGTAAAAACAAAGAACTTGACGTCTATTCCAGTTCCGCCAGCAAAGAGTCATAAGATATTTGCAACCCCTAATATTAAGAATGGTGGTAATATACCAATTCAATTATCAGCTGGAATTAAAGTTTTAAAAATCAGGGCATTTGGCTACCCTGCTTCATCTTCTGAAATGAAAGGGCGTATGAGCGATTTAACATCAACTGAATTATTTAATCCACCAAGTATATTTGTAAGTTAAGTTTAAAATTTATACTATACGGATAGATGATCCATCTTCAACAAACTAAAATAATAATAAGTGTATTATTATTCATAGGATGTATGGTTTACATATTTTTTTATTATAGTCAACTTTCTACTGCTATGCAGGCAGTATTAGTCATCATTACCTTGCTATTATTTTCATACTTGATATATTTAACAATGTCATATGTTTTACTCCCCCCACAATTTCAACAAGTTGGTCCAAATACGATGACATTAACAAAACCTAGTCAAGCAGCGTGCAGTGAAATTTTATCAAGTGCATGGTCGTCTAAATCAGGATCTACTCTCTTATTTTACATAAATCCAACAATCAATGACAGGACTGCGCAATCTGGTAATGAATATGCAAATGTGGTTAAAATAGGAGGTAAACAGAATTTAAAACTTCTAATTGCACCTGATGCAGGTCGTGGAATGCTTTTTGCACCAGCTCAACTTGAAATATATGTAAAAGGGCAATCTAAGCCTGAGACAGTAGATATTCCGGAGTTTCCTATGCAAAAATGGACATCAGTTGTCATCGTTAAGAAAGGTCGTAGGTTTAATATTTATTTAAATGGATCTCTTGCTGTATCTTATACATGTACGGCAATGCCTGATTATGATGAGACCGCTCCATTGCTAGTAGGAGATCCGCGTTTAGGAGGAAATATATCATTAATGAGTCTTTCAGCAAGAGCCATAGATACAAATGAAGTTCGTGACTTAATAAGTGGTGCGGTCGATACATCCGGTAAACCATATACTCCAATAACATTATATTCAATCTTAGCATTTTTAACACCAATTATGCCTTCTTTACCGAATGGTTTCTGGTGTCCGGGTGGAAATTGCAATACCCCCAAAATGGCTGGGCCAATGGAAGAGTGGAACGCCCTTTATTCATAAACTATTTCTTAAGAATAGAATAACAATGGAACCTGGTAGTATGGTAATCTATATTTTAGTTATACTCGTTTTAGTATATCTTCTCTATATCTTGTGGCTATGGCTAAATGGAAATAATAATGTGCAGGATATGGTAATATATTCCTCTCAAACTGACGGTCTACCTGCAAGAACTACTACTACGGGTCAGACATTTAGTGGAAAGCAGGTTCCTCAAATATATCCTGGAGGTGAATATTCAATGAGCACATGGATATATGTAACAAACTGGGGCGCAGGTGGTTCAAATGGTAAGAATAAACCCTTTCTTGTCTTAAGCAGTGGAGGGCAAATTGTGACACTTGTTATGTATCTAGGACAATTTACAAACAAGCTCGGTGTCCGTGTGAGTGATAATGTAACAAATAGTATAAAAATTACTGATATTCCAACAATCGTTAACGGGACCTCAACATATTCTGATTCTAATATGCAAATGTGCGACATTGAATCCGTGGATATACAGCGATGGGTTTGTGTGACAGTAGTCATGATGGGTAAGACGGTTGATGTATATATTGATGGAAAACTTTCTAGAAGCTCTGTCCTACCTGGATTATTTGCTGCTGATGGCAATACTCCGACACTAACTCTAGGCAGTCCCGATGGTTTCGGTGGATTAATTGGAATGACGCGTGCTGCAAATGTGGCATATACTCCGGATAGAGTATACACTAATTACCAGGAAGGACCATTTGCTGGATTTACATTGAGTAGTCTAGATCCAGGACAGTATGTGTTAAGTTTAACCAGAAATAATCAAGTTGTCTTTACTACTGGATCAGATCAAGGCTCATCATAAGCTATTTAATAATTAATAAACTATTAAAAACGGATAACATGGTTAGCCATTTTTAATAATGTAAGCCCTATCTTTTACAAATGATAGATAGATAGTATGGCAGATGCAGCAGGAGGAATTACATTATCAGGTGCAGACGCTTTATCACAGGTGTTACTAGGTGTTGTTCTTGTTATAGTTGTATATATAGTTTTAGCAACTAGTGAATTTTTATATAAATCGTTTACACGAATGTATAAAGATCGCGTTGAGCTTTTTGCCAATACATATGTTTCCGGTCCTAAGATGTATTCGGTAATTCAAGACCCAAGGATTCCTCAGTCTAAGACTATTTATTTTTCGGATAATCAGAGGTCCGGCATTGAGTTCAGTTATTCACTTTTTACTTACATTAGGAGTGATACATTTGATAATAATGATACATCATCACTCTATCATATTTTACACAAGGGTTACGGAAAAATGTATCCTCTATTGGGACCTGGTATATTCTGCTGGGGTAATAAAAATACATTACGAATTTTCATGAACTGCTATCACACATGGGATAATTATACTGATATTGAGAATATTCCAGTGGACAAGTGGTTTCACCTTACAGTAACATGCAAGGGAAATACACTCTTTGTATATATTAATGGAAATTTGAAGACCAAAATGGCGCTAAGTAATAACACTCCTCCTTACCAAAATTACGGAAATGTCTATGCATTTAGTAATCGTAAGCTAACATTAAATTCAACTAATACGGTTTCTCTTCTAAATGACCCTATGTTTTCTACAGATACACCTGGGCATCTAAATTCTATTACATTTAATGGACCAATTAAGGGTATGATTAGTAGAGTTTTTTATTTTGGCTATGCTTTAACATATTCTGAAATCCAGGCGTTACTCAATATGGGTCCATCCAGGACAATTGAGGGCGATGTTAATATGTCAACTGAATACTTATCTGACACATGGTGGACCAATAAGCAGGGGCCTTAGGGTTAGCCATAGCCATATGCTGTGCCCCTATCCCCTATCCCCTATACTTAAACCACATCTCTTCTTGTTTCGTAGTAACAAGAAGAGTTGTCATGGCAGGTGGGGGGTTATTTATATTAGTTGCATACGGATCTCAAAATGTAATCCTCAGTGGAAATCCCGACTTTACCTATTTCTATATGATTCTGAAAAAATACAGCCATTTCGCATTTGAATCAGCTACTCTGCCTTTAGAAGGTCCACAAGAACTTTTCTTCGATGAACCAATTCAACTTCGTGCAAAGATTCAGCGTATTGGTGACTTGCTATCAGACCTCTATTTCACCTTCACACTTCCAGATATTTACTCGAAATACTTTAATCCAAACTTACCCGGTTCTAGAAATGGCCGAAGTCAATACCAGTTTCAGTGGGTCAGATATATTGGTGCTCAGATAATTCAAAATGCAACATTCCTCATTGGGGGAACCCAAGTTCAAGAATTTGATAGTGACTATATTATTTCAACTGCCTTCACGGATCAAGATGAAACCCAATACAATAAGTGGCAACAACTTGTTGGAGATATACCTGAGATATATGATCCGGCAAATGGAAAATACTCCGGCGTATCAAGCGGAGCCCCATTAACTCGTGCACGTGGATTGTATCCAAGCGTCTACCAAAACCAGGATCCTGCTATACAAGCTCAGAGCAACTTTCCATCTATTCCTGGACGTGATATCACCATTCCTCTTTCATTCTGGTTCTCGCAGAATGCTGGACTAGCACTTCCCCTTATATCATTACAATTTCATGAATGCGAAGTTCAGCTTACTCTAAGACCAATCAGAGACTTATATACAATTTTAGACCCTGCAGGTTATAGAGTTAGGCCAGAAACTAAAGTGAATGCGACATCTGGACAATTACAATCTGGTAATGTGTCTTATACAAGTGATAATGATCCCGGTATATACATTAACCAATTTTTAACAGATATTGGTTATACAGTTCCAGCCTTGAATACGTGGCCGCTAAATCCTAGGTTGCAGGCAACCTATATTTATCTTACAGATGATGAACGACGAACATTTGCAACAAAACCCCTAAACTATATTGTTAGACAAGTTACAAATTATAAGTTTGAAAATATTTCAAGTAGGCAATTATTTGATTTATATACACATAATCCAGTTCCACGACTTATTATAATACCAAGAAGAACTGATTATTTGAAGAATTTAAATGCCTGGACAAATTTCACAAATTGGTGGTTATATCCTAGTGCTCCATTTATTCCAGCATATAGTTCAGTGCCAGTTGGAGGATATTCTGGTATACTACAGGCAGGATTACAACAAGATATTATACATAATCTAAGAATTGTCTGTGATGGCAATGAAATCCAGGAATTGAAACCTTTACAGTATTTTAATGAAGTCAGTTCATGGAAATATGCATCAGGTGTGTTTCCTCCAGGCCTTGCTATTTATAGTTTTGCTCTGGATACATCCAAATGGATAAAGCCCAGTGGTTCATTAAATACAAGTAGAGTGAAGAATTTCCAGCTTGACGTTGATCCATGGCCTTTAGTTGCGGGCTCATTATTTGCATATAATTTTTCAGTATATGTTGAAAGTATCAACTTTTTAGTTATAGAAGGTGGTATGGGAGGAATGAAATATGCCACATAAGGGTGATTTTTTTACACGTAAGCCAGTGTTGTTTTAAGTTTCATTATACAATAGATGAGTGTATTTACACAACTTTACAATAAGATTCAATATCAAATATCAAAGTTATTAAATGATCCCGATGCAGATGAACACGCGCAGCAAGTAGAAGCTCAGGCTCAACAAGATGCAGAATCTAAGAAACGTCTTGATGCTGCAAATACGCAGGCCGATGCAGATGCTACTGTCCGCACAGAGGTTGATAAATCAACTGAAGATTTAAATGAAAGGAGTCAATTTAAGCCTGCTAGAGCTGTAAGTAATATTGCATCAGGTGTATTAAGTGTTTTTAAAGCATTGATATTTATTGTATTGATACTTTATGGTGGCCATTTAGCGGCAAATGAAGCAATTGGTTATAATACTCCATTTCGTATTTTGAGTTTTATTTATGGCAGTCTATTTTTTTGGTGGGTTATTCCGAGGACATTGTTACGAAAATATTATTATAAAATGGAAATACCATATTATGGACTTTTTCCACTTACTACTTATACGCCAGCTGAAGGGCTTGAACAAATATTCTATGGACCATTTTGTTATAACGAAAATGCAAATTCTGGAGCTGCAAAAGAGGCGGTTATATCTTTATATAAAAATGGGTTCACACTTTCTAAGGGGCTTGCAAAAGCAACAGCTGCTGTTGCTGTAACTGCTCCTCAGTTTATTAAATCATATCCCCAGGTTCCTCAAATTCCATATATATATCCTCAGGGTCCTCAGGCTCCTCAGGGTCCTCAGGCTCCTCAAGCTCCTCAGGCTCCTCAGGCTCCTCAAGCTCCTCCCCAGGCTCCTCAGGCTCCTCCCCAAGCTCCCCAAGCTCCCCCCCAGGCTCCCCAAGCTCCTCAGGCTCCCCAGGCTCCTCCCCAGGCTCCCCAGGCTCCTCCCCAGGCTCCCCAGGCTGCTAAACCTTCCACTCGTAAAACTCCTTAAACTAATTTAAACAAGCGACACTATTACTTATAGAATGTCTTCAGAGTTACCACTTGTAAGTATTGTAACGCCCACGTATAATCGTCGACGTTTCATTCCTGCTCTAATTAAAATAGTCCAATCGCAAACATACCCTAGAGACCGCATGGAGTGGCTAGTATTTGATGATGGTCAAGAAGAAATTAAGGATCTTCTTGAGGAAGCTCGTGCAAAGTTGCCTGAGCTTGTCTTTATCTGGTCCGAAGATAAAATGACACTTGGAGAAAAACGTAATCGCCTCAATGATGAGGCCACGGGAGAATTCATTATTGCTATGGACGATGATGATTTCTATTTCCCCACACGAGTGATGGATGCAGTAATGAGCCTTAGGCAATATCCCTCCGTTCACCTAGCAGGAGCCAGTGAGGTCTATATGTTTTTTACTGATACTAAGGAAATCTGGAAGGCTGGTCCATACTTTGAAGGCCATGCGACCAATGGCACTATGGCCTGGACAAAGGCCTATGCGACTAAGCACCGATATGATGAGACAGTCGCATTTGCCGAGGAGAAATCATTTCTAGAAAACTACAAGAATCCTCTCATGCAATTAAATCCCAAGAATGTTATGTTGGTTATTAGTCACTCAGATAATACTTTTGATAAGACTGAGCTGAGAAAAGCCGAAAACCCCTTATTAAAAAAGACAGCTTTATTAATGACGGATTTTATCAAGGATTCTGAACTGCACGAGTTCTTTTATGGGCTTTAGAGTCTTTTCTTTATTATTTACATTCCACAATAATCAAGACATTGTTGATAGTATTTAAAATATGTTTTCATTCCGTTGTTCGACATATTCTATTTATTATTTAGATTATATTTTGGAAAGCCATATACTTAGGCTTAGCCATAACCTAAACAGTTATTCCCTGGTTAAATTAGATTAGCTTTCCCTAATGTCGGCACGAGATGACTCTCTATTTAGAATTTTAGAGGTATATGAACAACCCTTGATACATGCCGTAACAGATACGTCTGGGTATGCAGTCCAACCACAAGAAATCAAGGTTCAACTCAGGCCACATCAACTCGCTATGATTCATGCGATGCGTGAAAAAGAGCGCACATGTATTGAGGGGTTCCAGGTGAACAATGAGACACATTATAGTCAGACGGCAGTCTTAGGAGACAAGGTCGGCTCAGGAAAGACCTTGACAACACTCGGGTTCATTGCACATAAGAAACGCAATCCCATTACATCCGTATTCAACACAATTAACAATAGATCGCAGACAACATTCTGGAGTCAGCGGCCAGTGCATACCTTAGAGTGCTCTGGAAATGTTCTCATTATAGTCCCTCATACTCTCTTTCACCAATGGAAGTTTGCAATTCAACAGCAGACTACCCTCTCATTCTTTGAAGTGAAGACTACTAAGGCCCTGGAGAAAAATGATTTCAATGAACTCGTTAAGACCCGTGATATAACTCTCATGTCCAATACAATTATTAAGACTTTCATGTCATCAGAGAATAGACACCTCATGCAATGGTCCACCGTGATTTTTGATGAGGTTGATAGTGTTCACTTCACTTCCACGGTCCCAATGCCCAAGGCGAATTTCTATTGGCTCGTAACTGCCACTTGGCCAAATATTCTTTTTCAAGGACTTTACATGTATATGTCAAATACATTCCTGGCTCAAAGAGCTGCTGCTGGCCTACATCCTGACCTAGTTGAACTCCTGCACCAGGACCAAGTGACCAATGGCTCCAATTTCTATTCGCGGTATGATATTAAGAGCACAAATTTCTTCTCTGAGTTCTTATCAAAACATCCCTCACGTGGTCATCTGGTCTTGCGAACAAATAGAGAATTCATGGAGCAGAGTTGGAGATCTCCACCTATTTTGGAGCAGCGTATTATATGCGAGACACCAATTAGCCATCGCATTATTGCGCAGTATGTAAATGCAGAAATCCAGGAACTCTTACATGCAGGCGATATTCAAACAGCCTTAGAGAAACTTGGTGTAAACAATACCTCGCAGTCTTCCCTAATTACTGCACTCTGTGAGACTAGAGAAAAGGAGCTCGACCGTCTTGAGAAGACCTTAGTATTCAAGGAATCTATTGAGTATTCTACGCCACAGGCAAAAGAGCAGGCAATTACTTCTTTGAAGACGAAAATATCATCAATTAAGGAGCAAATTGCTTCTCTGAAACAGCGTATCCTGAATGTCAAGGATGAAATATGCGCAATTTGTTTTGAGGAGCCCAAGGTGCCCACCTTTGTTATGTGTTGTGAGCGACTCTTTTGTGGTGCCTGTATTATCAATTGTATTCAGAGAAATCCATCTTGCCCTCTTTGCAGATCACCCCTCGATTACAAGCGCCTCAGACAACTAGAGGCTGATGGGACTAATAATACAAATGTAAATACAAAAGTAGATGTCACTGAAAAGAAGCCAAAGAAGAAAGATGCCTTGCTGAAGCTCATAACAGAGAATCGCGGAGGGAAATTCCTCGTGTTCAATCGCTATGATAATCCCTTTTTGGAGATTGAAGGGCAACTGCTGGAAAGAGGTATCAAGGTTGCGACGGTAAAAGGCAACAAAGACCATATTTCTAGCACATTAAAACAGTTTGAGAAGGGGGAGATACAGGTCCTCCTGATGAATAGTATGCAGGCAGGGGTTGGAATGGATTTAAAGTCGGCAACTCATGTGGTCTTAATGCATTTAATGAAGTCAGAGGAGGAGAGGCAGATTATCGGTCGTGCAATACGCCTGGGGCGCAATGAACAACTGAATTTAGTGAGGCTCTTGCATGAGGGAGAAGAACGAGTAGCCTAATCCTTATAAATACAAAGTTGTTTAGGAATACTAATAGATTCAATCTTCTTAGCTTGGGCAGCCGGTAACTTAGCTGTCTTTGCTGAAATGACTTGATTTAACTTCACCTGAATATCTTCAATTGCACAATCGTGCTCATCTGAGAATTGAACCATCTGTTTCCAAGTATTGTACATAGATGATTGCCTTGTTAGAACCTGAGTGAATTGAAGCTGTGATGGTGTTACTGTGTGAGTAATTGGATATTCAGATAAGAATGCATTTGTGATTTTCAACTTCAGCTGGAAACTCGGCCTCAGTAGATTCCAATTCTGATAGAAGAAAGCCCAGTAATCTGCCTTATCACTTAGATCAAAGAGTGCCAGAAACTCCTTATAATGTTTCCATGGATTATCTGATGAATCTAGGCGCTTATAAATGTTTTCATGGACACAGAGGCCTGAAAGATTCCCTAGATTATTCTCAACTTCAGGTATAATAAGTGGATCCCAGTTTTCATACAAGCATGAATGACTGAATCTTAATATATCAGTGCTTGGTTCCTCCTCATTTTCATCAGCAATTAATTCAGGCATTTCTTTTTCTTTTGAACTTGAAGTGAAAATAGCATTAGAATCACACCCCTGAAGTGATCTTAAGATAACTCGTAAATCTGCAGTAGCTAGGACCTCAGTCCTCAGACTTTTTCCTAGCCATGTTTGAACTGTCTGACTTGGGAATTCCATTTGAATATATGTGCTCAGACGAACAATATGTTGATAGACACGACCCTTAATCTCATTGCAAATAAGAAGTAGGGGATGTGTTGTCTGACCTGGTCGCCATGCACGCATATAATCCAGAAGTTCACTCAGACCACCTTTCTCACCTAGACTCAGGCCATCAATCTCATCAAGTAGAACAGCCAGCTTATGCTTATTGCTTTCAGGAGACATGGATTCCAGCACTGATTTCTGCACTAGGAGAGGGATGATTTGTTTCTTGAATGCCTGTCCAGAACGAGTATGACTCGCATTCAATTCAACAATACGATATGTCTCCTGCTTGAGAATTTCCCTCGCCAATGTTGTTTTCCCTACACCAGGTGGACCAACTAGAAGAAATGCAGCCGTAGTAGGAGTTTTGAGCCATCGTCTAAGTGCAATTTCTACACTTGGATGAAGACTTGTATAGTCCATCTCTTTTAAAGGATTTAAAACTCTTTAGGTTTATGCAGAAACAAGACATTTCTCAACGGCAGCAGCTTGTGCTTCAATCTTGGCAATACCAATACAAGAATCACCGTCGTAGACGCCTTCCCATGTCAAACCTGCAGCCTGGCATGCATCACAAATTGGCTGAAGAGCCTCAGAACTCGTAGCTGCTTTTACATCAGCAGATGTGTATGAAAATACCTTGGTTCTTTGTGTTGCATCAAGTCTAGGTATTTGTGTAGGTAGCACTTTATTAAAAGAGCTTGCACTAGAGCCAGATGTTACACCTAACATGTCAACGCATCCGGATTGAGTAGTTGTGGATCCAGCGTTAGTTAAAATATTGGGGACATATGTCAAATAATCCGGACATGTGTTAATTACTGGTGGCCAACTGCTTAGTTTATTGCTGGGCACCGCAAACCAGTGAAGTCCATAATACAATAAGACTAAAAATGTCCCGATTGCAAATATAACACCGCGAATTTGGCCGGTAGAGTATACTTTCATCGTTCCGTAGACTAGGAAAACTATACTAGAAACTACATATGCAACTAGATACCAGTTTACTGTAGCGAGATCAAGGCCTAATATAATCATACTATTATGTAAGACGTTTTTAAAAAGTTTATGCAACAGATTATAGAATCATTAATGTCTAGACGGGTCTAAAGAAATATTGCATGATTTGATTTAAAAAAAATTAAATCTTAGTCAAGAGATTAAGATTTAAGGTTTTAGCTTTTAGGTTTATAGCTTTTAGGTTTTAGCTTTATAGCTTTATTCTTAAAAAGCTTAGAATAGGCCAGGCATGTAGGCCACCTGGGTGCCAGCGGTACTAAGAGACTGGCCAGTGGACAACTCAATGTAGAAAGGAAGGCCGGTGGCAGCGGCAGTTGCAGTGATACTAGGACCGCTAGCAAGTAATGTCTGAACCTTGCGGAAGGTGTGTGTGCTAGAGACAACAGTCTTACCCATATCCTTTAGCAGAGTTCCACTTGGAATAACAGCTACACCACTTGGTGCAGCTGCAGCCTGGGTTGTTACCGCACCAGGCTGGTAGCTACCACCTGCACCAGAACCGGCGGCCACGTTGTACTGAAGACTAGTACTTATGGAAGAAAGAACGACAAAATAACCCTTGGTTTGCTTAGGACCCATTACACCAGATGCAGTTGCCATTATACTTCCGGTCTAGAAAAAAAGTTTTAATACCCGTTTTTTTGCCGGTAGGGAAACTTGTCTATAAACAGAATGGATCAGTCTGCCTTTATTTTGCCAAATACTAATCCGCCGCCGGTAGGAGGAATGAATGGACGCGTTAACCTTTCAGCGCCCCCAGGGGCCGGTGGCCATGCTGAAGTTCCTGGATTTTCCTACCGCACCCAAACTGAAGAAGTCTTTGCAAATGACGCACTCCGCGGAAACTGGGAAGTAAATACCTTATCTAAAGCATTTTTTAGTAAAGAGAATGCAGCCGTAATTCAAAATGGAATTCGTAAAGCCGTATACGAGAAATCCGCGCCGAAGCACTATGTTATTGATAATCAATCCGTAGATGAACTTACGATTATTATGAGAACTATGTATCTCCAGTATGCCCAGAACTTGCCAAATGACATTGCCGGTCAGGTTGCAGATCTCAATGAAAAAGTATTAAACTGGTCTGTTCCACATATTTTGAGTGCCGTAGATCATTACCAATATTACTTAAATGATATCAGCCATATGCCGGTGCCATTGGCTAGATCCATAAGCCTCAGTTCCGCTGGATCAAAGTCTTTACCATATAATCCTTTTATGTAGATATTTATGACTTAATTTTTACAACCCTCTTAACCTCCTTCTTCAGCGGAGCATCACCCAATGCAGCCTCGCGTGTCGCCTGTAGCGCCACCCAAGACTTCTCAAAGCCATCAAGGTCCCGGAGCCACAGGTTCTCTGCACTCGTCGCCCGTAGAAGCTCAAGTGCAAGCCTTGCGGCCTCCACATGCTTCCTTGCCTCCTCAACCGCCGCCGCCTTCACCCTGTCCATTCGCATTTTCAACAAGTAATCATACGAATCCGCCACATCAGGCCTATCCATGGCGTCCAATGCCGGTAGCTTATGCTCTTTCATCGCTATCACGATCTCCTCATCACTCTTACGCCTCAAGTCAATACGATCATCAAGAAGAGCCTGCAGAAATCGTGCCTTCGCATCAAATTCCACAAGTTCCCTATCAAGCCTAGCGAGCTCCTGGGTCTTCCTGGTCTCATAGCCGGTAAGTCGCACCTGGTAGTAATCCTCCATCATATCACCCACCGTGCCATAACGCTTAATCTTCATCTCAGGACTGAAACAGACCATATTCGTCGTATGCCACGTCGTATTCAGCTGCAGCATCTTCTCAGCCGCCGCAGCATCCGTGCGCATCTCAAAGTATGTATCATTGTTGAAGTAGAGCACAAACTTAACCTCGGTGTCATTATACAGGTCATCAAATGACTCGAGAATCGGCTTCACATCCTTTTCCTTATCCCCTGTGCACAAGGTATCCAGATAGACCTTGTAGTCCTTAGTCCATGTGCCCACTGGGAGCTCAGTGACCGTGATGGTGTGCTTGACATCATCCCATGTCGCCTTACCCTTAGTTACCCAAGTGCAATCGGCTGTGCGATGGACGGTGCCAGTAAAGCCATACCACCATGGCTGCAAGATAAGTCCAGCGAGTGTTGGGCGACGCATGAAGAGGCGGTCACGCAACAGTGACAAGACGTCGCTGGGGTTATGAGGCGGGATATTTGTGGAGAATCCTGTGCCAATACCCAGAGCACCATTGATCACAAGCAGAGGCACAACAGGCTGATAGAACTCAGGCTCAACCAGTGCACCGTCATCATCCAGATATTTCAGGATAGCAGAATCCTCCTTCCTGAACATGGCATCCACCACGGGCTCAAGTTGAGTATGGATGTATCGTGGCTGAGCTGCATCCTGTCCACCCATAAGCCTAGAGCCAAACTGTCCAATGGGCACCAGCAGATTCACATTGTTGGATCCAACAAAGTTCTGGGCCATTCCAGTGATGGTGGAATTCAGAGATGCCTCACCGTGATGATAGGCCGCATGCTCTGAAACATAACCTGCCAGCTGGGCTACCTTGATTTCTGAGCGCAAACCACGCTTCAAGGAGGCCCAGAGAATCTTGCGCTGAGAAGGCTTGAGACCATCCATAACGTGAGGGAGAGACCGCAGGTTGTCCGCATTCGAGAAATGAATGAGCTCGTCATGGATGAAACGATTGTAGGGGATGAGTCCACCCTTGACGACTGCAAGAGTGCGACGGGCATCGAATGTCTTCAGCCACTCCTTTCTGTCATCTGCACGCTTCTTTGAAAATGCGAGACAAATTGCATCATCCGAGAGGTCATCCCACTGGTATTTCATGTCAAAGAGATTCTTGAACCACTCACGTGCCTCCTGTGCAGTGGATGTTCCCAATCCCTTGTAATATTTGATGGTTGTACCTCTCATTGCGGCACTCACATCAGCTGCGTTATTCGCAAGAGAATCCCTCCAGGTGTCAAACTCACCCTGGGAGTAAAACGACTGCACGACGCCACGACGAGTGAGCTTCAGCAGAGGAGTCGCCAGGCAACAAAGGAATCCCTTTTGCAGCAGGGAAGGCCAGAAAGTATGGAAGAAATTCATCAGGAGGCCCTTGATATGTGAGCCATCATGGTCCTGGTCAGTCATAATCATCACGCGACCATAACGCAGTGACTTGGCATCCTGGTAGACCTTACCTTGCTCCAGACCCAGAATCTTCTTGATTGCCGTCAGCTCCTCGTTCTTGTTGAACTTCTCCTGGCTGATGTCCTTCACGTTGAGCATCTTACCACGCAGAGGAAAGACACCCCACTTCTCACGACCAACCACTGCCAGACCTGCAATTGCTGAGGCTGCAGCTGAATCTCCCTCAGTTAGAATCAAGGTAGTCTCAGGGGACTTGGCCGTGCCAGCCCAAAGTGCATCCTCCAGCTTAGGAAGACCGCGGAGTGTCTTGCGCTTTGACCCATCGGTCTTCTTGGCATCCTTGGCCGCCTTTGCATCCAGGATCGACTGAGCCTCCTCGAGGAGACCAATCTTGACCAGGAGATCTGCGAGCTTATCGGACTTGAAGACTGAGCCGAACTTTGTTGCAGGAGTTGTCAGAGTCTCCTTGGTTTGGGAGTCAAAGGCTGGATTCACGATGGTAGCATTGATGAAGAAGACCACCGCATCCTTGAGCTGCGCGGGCTTGATATCAATCTTCTTCTTCTTGGCGACCTCAGTGAAATTGCCGAGAACAGTCTTGAGCACGGACTCTACATGCTTTCCACCTTTCCTGGTATTAATGCCATTCACAAAGGAAATGTGACGATCATCAGGAGAATCATCCTCGGCGAAGAGATTCTTGGCTAGAACGGCACCAACCTCCCAGCGCTCACCACATCGTTCATAGGCGTGCGTTGTGCCGTCACGAATGAAGAGATGAATGAACTTCTCAAAGGTATTTGTGGTGACCACGGTGCCATTCCAAGACACCTTCACCTCCTTACCAGCCATGGCAGCCAGCTCAATTGCCCTCGTGTGCAGAACCTGGACCATGGCATCTAGGTCAAGCCCAGGAAAGCGTGAGAGGTCAGGCTCATAGGTAATCTTGACGAAACCCTTTGTAGCCTTGTCGGCCACGATGCTGGGCTTGGATGCAGTAGCCATGTGGTCCTGCCAGACCTGGGTGTAAGTTTGGCCTGAAGCAGGATGGCGAGTCTTCAAGGTAAACTTGTTGCTGAAGATATTTGTGAGCTTGGCGCCATATCCATTCTTGCCACCGACGATCTTCTCCTCATTCTTATCATAGTTACCACTGGTGAGAAGATGACCGAAGATGAGCTCAGGGGCATAGACCTTGTGCTCCTTGTGGAGCTCAATGGGAATGCCGTCGCCATCATTCTCCACTGTTACGGTCACACTATTCGTTGCCTGGTCCCTTGCTACGGTGACCTCAATGTGCTTGATGGGTTGTCCTTTAGACTGCTGAGAGCGAACAAGTGCATCACGCGCATTTACGATGATCTCGTCGAAAATCTTGTAGAATCCAGGGTTGAAAGCAACCTTACGGTGAGCCATTTTGCTTGAAGTTGCATCATAGACCCAGCGGACCTCCTCATGTGTCTCTGTGCTGCCCACGTAGGTGTCAGGCAGCTCCAGAATATGCTCACGGTGAGTATGCTTCTTATACTGATCAGCCATTTGGTATGCTAAGGGCAAGGGGGGACCATTGGGTCAATTTTCAGGCCTAATTTACCTAGTTGGCCTAGTTGGCCTAGTTTAAATATAAGAGTTATATAGATGAAAACGCGTAAAGTAAAAATACAAAGAAATTCCACAAGGAAATCTAAAATTCTAGACCCATATTCAATACCACTTGTAATTATATCTTGGAATCAATTATCTTTTGTAAAAAATATGGTAGAAAAACTAAAGAAATATAAGAATCCAATTATTATTCTGGATAATCATAGCACGTTTAAACCAATTTTCGATTATTACAAGGAAATTAAGGAAGAACTTGGAGAAAAAATAGAAATAAAATTATTAAAAGAGAACTATGGAAGTAATGTTTATTTAAAATTAAAACATAGATTACCAGAGGTCTTTATATTAAGTGATCCTGATATAGATGTAAATGAGAAAATGCCAGAAAATTTTGCAGAAATTTTATTTAAACTATCAAAGAAATACAGGGTCTATAAAGTTGGCTTGGCATTAGAATTAAAAGATAAAGAAAAATTTGTTAGATGTGCACAAAAGGGAAATCCTCTTTATGAATACCAACTAAAATACTGGAAAGATAAGATACCCAATAAAGAGTATGAATTATATCGATCACCAGTCGATACAACTTTTTGCTTAATAAATTCCAAATACAAGGTTAAAGATATAAATCCAATTATGCCTGCTATAAGAATCGCTGGTGATTTTACTGCAAGGCATTTACCATGGTATAAGAATTTATTAAAAGATATGATTCCGAGTGATGAATTATATATGTATCTTAAAAATAATAAATCATCTACATTTGTTCGCAGATGCATACGCCCAATGTTAAGAAAAACAGTTAAACACAATATACGAAAGGATACTCTAGATGAAAATATAAAAAAAATAAACAATTAGGCCGCTGGACATTTCCGACCAGTTTGTAAATAATATCTTCTCTTAAATTAAGAAGGATGCTATCTATAATAACAGCTTGTTCAAGGCCTCAGAATTTAAAAGAAATCTATAAATCCATTGATTTTTCATTAGTTACAAAATGGTATATTGTATACGATACATCACGTGACAGAACATATACACCAGAATTTGCAACAGAAGAAAAAATCAAGGAACTAAATTGCAATAAAGAAGGATATGCAGGTCACCCTCAGATAAATATGGCTCTAGATCTTATAAAGGAAGGCTATGTCTATATTATGGATGATGACAATATTTTTCATAAGAATTTCTGGAGATTATTACCAACCTTAGATTCTGAGTTTGTCTATACCTGGGACCAGGATAGAATTCAGGAAGGGCGAATTCTGAAAGGGGGGCAAATTGAAGAAACAAAAATAGATACTTCACAATTTATTGTTCCAAGAAATCTTATTGGTTCTATACGCTGGGCAGAAAAAAAGTCTGCAGGAGATTTCAGATTTATTTCTCAGATTTACAAGAAATATGGGGACAAGTTCAAATATATTCCTCAGGTAGCCTGTTATCACAATTTTATTCCAAAGGTAAAGGTGGCAATATGTTTCTTTGGCTTGACACGCTCTCTTAAACTTACTCTGGATTCGATTGAAAAATATATTTTTGACCCCCTTAGGCTCCATGGAATCCGATATGACATCTTCTTGCATACATACAAAATGAAGACGGCGTATTCAAATCCTAGGGCTGGAGAGAAGGATTTAATTCTAGATGCCGATGAATATAAGTTACTAGAGCCAACATATCACATGGTAGAAAGTAAGGAGGCAGTCTCAAAAAAACTAGATCTGGAGAAATATAGAACACATGGAAATCCTTGGGGAAAAGAAACGAGTGCAAGACCTGGGGATTTTTCAACACTTGATAATCATATCTTATATTTATGGTCTCTAAAACAATTGACTAAACTATGGTCTGAAGCAAAAAGCCGTTATTCACATATTATATATTGCAGACCTGATGTTCTATATCAAGTTCCCTTAGATATATCTTGGTTTTCTTTTTCCCCTAAATCTAAGAAAATTTATATTCCGAATTTTGGCTTATGTGGCAATGTAAATGACCGATTTGCCCTTGGTCGCCCCGAAGAAATGAGGCTATATGGTAACAGATTTGATGATGCACTTGCATATTCTAAGAAGAAACCCTTAGCATCTGAGGCTTATTTGATTGACACGATGCGCCGACACCGGATTAAATACGAGCACGTGAATTTCTATTTTATTCGTGTGCGCGCCAATGGAAAGAAAAATGGTATAGATGTTTCTCAAATTAAAACTTTAACGCGAAGACTAAGGGCAGATAAAAAAAAGAATATAACTAGGAAAATAAAAATAGGGCTTTACTAGATATGTGTGATGCCTGTAAAATGAGTGGTGGTGCCTTTGGCATAAAACAGAGTGGCACAAAACAAGTTGGTGGAGTCGCAATGGTCCCCTTATCTTATTTAAATCCTACTTACCGTGAACCTTCCTCTAGTGCTGGGCCCCATGCACTCTATTCTGAACCCGGCCTCGCCAGACCTTCTATAAATGCCACTGGGGGCTCTCGTTTAAGGACTCGTGCTAGAAAGATACGCCGCACAAAAAAGCATAATACTAGACGTAATTTAAAGCGTAAAGGTGGATTCTTCCCTCCAGTATCTGCACTCGGATCATTTATGCAAAGTGCCCCGAGACTAGCCGTGCCTGCTGCAGTAACAGGCTACCGTATGGTGCGTAATTATAATAAGCGAAATAAATCAAGAAGAAAGAATTAAAAACGGAAATGAGTCTTTTATATAGCTTCGCCTATAAAAACAAAAGTCTACATTTGCGTTATTTCGCCTAAAGCCAGAAAGCGTCCGACAATAAGAAGGGATGACATCCATACAACAAAAGGCAACTCCGAATGCCAACGGAAATTTATTTGAAGTAAAAACGGTTCAGTCCGGTGCCTTCCGCACTCTTATTGAGGCACTCAAGGAGATTCTAACTGAGGCGAATCTGGAATTTGATTCCCAGGGCATGAAAATTGTCGCGGTTGATGAGACCCATACAGTCCTAGTCTACCTGAGGCTCCATGCAGATCGTTTTGAGAACTTCTACTGCCCCGTGAAGCATGTGCTCGGCGTCAACATGATCTACCTCTTCAAGCTCATCAAGACCATGGGTAACAATGACAGTATGACTCTCTATCTTCCTGCAAATAACCCCAATAAGCTGGGTATCCGCATGGAGAATACGGAGAAGTCCCAGGTGACGAATTTCTTTCTGAAGCTATTTGACACTGATGTGGAGGATATCAATATTCCCAGCTTGAATTTCACCAGCATTATCCACATGCACAGTGCGGATTTCCAGAAGATCTGCCGTGACATGAATGTCCTTGGTGAGAAGATGGAAATTACAAGTTCTGGATCTAACTTGATTTTCCGTTGTATTGGGGATTTCGCTGAGCAGGAGACTGTAATTGCAGATAATCAGGCATCTATGAAGGTTCAGACTAAGGGGACAACGACTGAGATTGTGCAGGGTATTTTCCAGCTGAAGCACCTTGTCCTCTTTACCAAGTGCACCACTCTGTGCCCGAGTATTGAGCTTTACTTGAAAAACGACTATCCGCTGATCTTGCGTTACATGGTGGCGAATCTTGGAGAGGTGAAGCTAGTGTTAGCACCCATTAAGAATAAGAAAGAGTAATACTTGAAAAATTGATTTTATACAAGCCTGAGTCCTGAGCAATATAATGACACAGGCACAACCTGCTTTCCCACACATATTTTGTGTAAAAACATCTGTGGGAGCGCGAGAAGGCTACTTTCTAATGCGATGGAGTTTAGGGAATATGGAAAATAATGAATTTGTTCATATTCTTAAAGGAACTCCGCACCATGGGCGATTTTATAATATTGAAAATATACCAGTAGCACAACAAAATCACACCTTGCATACCATTAATAGTAGAAAGAGTAATGGAAATGTTGTAAGGCCTATGAGATGGGCATTTACTGATAAACGTCTTAAGGAAGATGATATGATATTTCCAGTGCTAAGGATTTTACCAAGGACTGCCTTACCAACAATGAAAATGACATCCTTTATTCCAATTATTACCAATGCACCTGCACAAGGGCAACCTGGGCCTGCTGAGCCAGTTGGACCAGTTGGACCAGTTGGACCTGGGCCTGGGCCTGGACCTGGGCCTGGACCTGGGCCTGTACAAATACAAGCCAAGAAGTATTCTATGACCACTATTCCACAGCACATTGTTCGTGCACTTCTCCGCGATGCAGTAATGCAAGAAGAAATTTGCCCAATTACAAGTGTTGAATTAGATATTGAAAATGGCGCAGTAACATCATGCTTTCACCTCTTTGAAAAGAATGCAATTATGAAATGGCTTTCAATGCCAGCATCTAGAGATAAATGTCCACTCTGTAATTGCCCATGTAACTCATATACATTAGAATAGGATTATTCAAGGTAAAAAAATTGAAAATGGCCAGCCCTATTTTTATTAGCAAGCTACAACCTATACACATAACATTTAAGAATGGCTGAACTACCTATGTATTTCGCTGTTAGTCATGAAGACAAGTTCAAGTTATTTCAGAATACAATTTACAATAGGCCTGATGGATGCCGCGTAAATGTGCTATGGCCAATTGAAAATGCGAGGGGTCACTGCTTAACTATGCGGCTATGTAATGAGATTGAGAACACAAGTATAATTCGCTCGTGGAATTTATCAGAGCATGATTCTTGCTTTTGGAGTTATACTGGATCAAGCATGAATATTATGTTGGAGTCATATGATCTGTTAATAAAGGCTCCGATCGTTTTCATGGAGGAAGATAGCAAGGATACGCTTCCGTTTAATTCGTATTCGTTTACGCCAAGTTGCACTGAATTTACAGATGATCATGACACTTATACTGCCGCAAGAGTATATAATACGGATCCGAATAGTGCAGCTAATACTTGCCCAATTCCTCGTTCAAGGCCTGTGGTTCCATATCGGTCTCCAACACCACCTCGGGTTCAAGCTCGGGCTGAACCTCGGGCTGAACCTCAGGCTGAACCTCAGGTTAGACCTTCTCTGCCAGCCCATATTACAAAAATCGTTCTTGCTGATTCTATCAGAAAGAATGAGGTTTGTCCAATCACAAGTGAGGATATTAGTGAGACGAATGCCACTGTCACACCCTGTGGTCATGTTTTCACAACTGAGGCAATTCAACAATGGCTTTCACTAACTTCTTCTAAGGGTCTATGTCCTGTGTGTAAGCAGAAGATTAAATGATCTATCTGTATTTACATGCGTTTTTGAACATGAGGGGTATACAAGACTTCTGAGTCAGAGCAGCGATAATCCAGAAAACAAAGTCCATCAGCACTATTAAATTTTTCTGAATTTACATTCCATATTTTCATAATATTAAATGTTCCCTTCTTTGGACTCATGCTTAATCCAATACATGCATTATCCTGCTCCTTGAATGCCAAGCCGAGCATTGCCTGCAAGGCCTGTGTAGTGAATACATCTTTCACATTCTCAGATGGAACTTTTACACTATAACTGCCTCCACGGATATTCTGGTAATTCTCCCATAGAGGGAGGGTATCACCTTTCATGAAAAAAGGCTGACCACTCTTTAATCGCACACTACCAACTTCCTCAATTGCAGTAAGAACATCTGCCCATATTGTGCACACTTGAATTTTTACAAAAGTATCTAAGGTCCATTTATCAGAATCACCCTGATGGAAATATAGGGTCCAGGGACCAGTTGGAATTAGATCGGTCAGATTAATTTTAGGAGGCTCGCACATTACTAGAATAATATGGCGCGAATCCATTAAGCCCTATAGGGGGCTACGCCCCCTAAGACCCCCCTATAGGGGCTATGGGCGGGGTTATAGGGGCTATAGGGGCTATAGGGGCTATGGGCGGGGTTATAGGGGCTATAGGGGCTATGGGCGGGGTTATAGGGGCTATAGGGGCTATGGGCGGGGTTATAGGGGCTTCGCCCCTATAGGGGAACTCTCAACGTATCACCCATCTCAGTTATAAGATCAACTTGAATTACATCAAGGCAATGAAAATACGATCTACCTTTTTCACAACACCATAGAATAAAGATTTCTCGCAGGCTAGGTTCATCTGTTCCTTTCCATTTTACTTCATTAACCCATTCTGATAAATCCAGGATTTCTTCAGGTGTATTAACTGCAAAACCAAGATATGATAAATGCTTTTCCTTTTCTAATGTTCCTGGTTTAGAAAAGCTTGTAGGAAATAGAGAGCACCTCCATTTTATATTATTATTGTCTATGGACCCAAATTTTTCTGAAGACACTGGAATTGCAATATTTTTTATAAAAATCCATTCCTTTTTAACCATTGCTTCGTTATATACCGCTCGGCACATGGATTTAGATTTAGAAAAAACATCATTGGCCTTATTAAATATCCAGGGAACCCATGTCCACAGAAATTCTCGGAACATCTTTTTAAAAGATGTGCTGAATGTTTAGACCAAACGTCTAAATTCTCGGAACATCTTTTTAAAATATTATAAACTCATGCAAATCTGGAAATCCCACATTCAGTTGCGAGACTAATTGGTTTCGCAGGGCAAGTTAATCCAGTATTTTTTTGATTAATTGAATTATGTGGGCTAATTGGAGAACCTGCACATTTTGGTTTTATTACAGGACATTCGCGCGTTTTCACTCGCTTAGCAGGTGCCTCGCAAATTTCGCATTCATCGGAACTTTCACTATAATCTGCATCTGTATTTTCACTATAACCTATACTTCCATTTGGTGGACTAAAAACCCATTTAATAAAAAGAAATACAGGAATTAATGCAAGTAATCCCCAGTTTACCTGTTCAAGGCCGTAGTTACACATTGAATAAAAAAGAAAGCATATAATTCCTCCTAATATTGAATGTTCAATAATATAAGTTAATCTGCGACTATAGAGATCATGTAAAATAATTACTAGAACAAGTGCCATAATTAACAAACTACTAGCACATATTGCCATTTCTAATTATTGCTTAGCTTTTTTACAATATTCTTTACTGGATCATATTGGCCAATTGCATCGCCAATTTCACCCGCATTATTTGCATAGACAATATTCTCGGAATCCTTAAAGAAGAGGCGGCCCTTATACGTCCACTCCTCCACCTCCACCTCTACCTCTTGCTCTACCTCTTGCTCTACCTCTTGCTCTTGCTCCTCCTCGACCTCTTGCTCTACCTCTTGCTCTTGCTCCTCCTCGACCTCTAGCTCTTGCTCTACCTCGGCCTCTGCCTCCGAATTCACATCATGGTCCTCCTCAATATCAATTGTATCTTCTACATTTGGCATAGCAGAAACAAATACACTCTTAAAATCAGACTCTTGTGCAGTCGGCTGAATAACTGGAATCGTTGTGCCAGTATCAATTGTTTCCTTAGTCATCATAACTTTAAGAATATTCTCCATATTCTCCTTTATTCCCCGCAATTCAGTAACAAGAAGCTCAAATTGAGCATTTTGTTTCTGATGAAGAAACTCCAGTGTATTACTCATATCCTGTAGTTGACCTGAAGGCGATCTCTCCTTTTCCTTATTCCGCAATGCATCCATACCCGTTCTAGATTCAGTTACATTTGTAATATCATCTACCAGCTTCAGAAGAGTCGCATTAACATCGCTCTGTGCATCTTTTAGGGCCCTATACATTACTATACTTAGCACTGTATAATCGCACTTGTCAATTTTTTAACCCTAATAAATTTCCCTAGCAAATACCCAATACCCCTTATCTAAAAATATATAATCTAACCACGAACCTTTACACTCAAATTCATTACTGCATCTAAAGTGCTCTCCTTATCCTTGAGTGGTTTAGAGCGTTTCAACCTCAAGCCAGGCTCCAGTGTCTTCACAACATCGATTCCTGCACCTGCTGCACTTGTATTTCTCAATGAAGTCTCATAGAAATCAATTGGCTTGGTATCGAGAGTAGCAAGAATACTGATAACTGGTGGTAAATTGGTATCAATGCGAATCTTCTTCTTCTCTATAATTTCCCTATACTGCTCATATGATAATACACCTCCAAAGAATTTAAGGCTCTCACGAGGAGGAGCGGGATGAATGGACTCAGGCTGCGCATACATGCGATGCAGCAGGGCCTGTCTTTCCCAGCGGACCTGGGGGTCAACTTGTTCATTTAATAAATAGGATAGAGAGCATGAAAGAGTGCAGAAATTACCATAGACCTTATAGCACCCGTGCTCTTCTAGGGAAGGAATTACTACTGGGCGACCCTCAAAACATCCAGCACACCAGAAGCATGCGGCCTCAACGGATTCAGGTAAAGTCTGACTCTCATTTGCAACATGATATTCTAGCATAACATCCATTGTCCGAAATACCTTCACTTCCTGTTTTACCGGTTCTTCCTTATGAGATTCAACCGCGACTGGAATATTTTTAGGCAAAGTGTCTCTATCTCCATTTAAATTCTCCAATACTTCGGCATTACTTGTATATAGGTCATCGGCTTCATATGGCTCTGGAACAACTGGAGGACGAGGGTCATATGCAAGAGGTCCATCTTGAAACTGAATTTCAGTGCTGCGAAAAGGAAGATGTGCGATGAGTGGACGACGAGGCTCAGGGCTGAAAGATCCTTGAATATCTCCATTTGCAGAAACAACGGCGACAATTGGGACCTTTGCCTTTACTTTTGTCTTTGAAACCTTTGGCATAGTATACTGTATGAAAATGGTTTTCATTGTTTAGGCCAATTGGCTTAGAGCCACTTAATGTCAAACAGTAATCTACACTAGATGGAAACCTCTCGGGTTGAGAGATGTATAGAATCAATGATAAAAACACCATCAACATTTCAACATTGTATTTTCGTCGGACCTCCAGGGTGCGGGAAAACAACGGCTGCCTGGAATATTGTTAATCAATTCTACAAGACTTCTTTAGAAAGAGTGGGTCGAGCACTTTTCTTGAATGCAAGTGATGAGCGGAGTCTAGAAGCCATCCGATCAAAGGTATATCCCTTCACCGAATCTGCAAGCACTGGACTCTTTGGATTTTCAGATAAACCGAAAATTATAATTTTTGACGAAGTGGAAACTTTGACCGAGCCGGCCCAACTCGCCCTCAGACCTCTCTTGGAAAAACCGACAAGTGAAATTCTGGTTTTTTTCTTGTGTAATTCACTTTGCAAAATTCACCCGTCATTAAGGACACGGTTTTTCGTTTTACGCTTTGATCCAATCCCTGAATCAGTCTTAAAATCCAGACTTAAAACAATTGCGGCGACTACTTTGCCACCAGGGCGATTTGATGTTCGCCTTCGGCGAAGTGATTTGCGATATTTCTTATTGAATCCCCATAATTCACAGAACGCGACTCAGTGGTTATGTAGCTTGCTTTGTATACATCCTTCTGAGCGAAAGGTTTTTTGGAAAAAGTGCTACGAGGAATTCTCATTGCAGGCATTTGGTTGTCATTTGTTAACTTTGTCTTTGATTACGAATACTGGATTTGAATCCTGGAAAGAATGGATTGATCTGTGTGATCCTAATTTATCTGTATGGCTCACGACCGAGAGTTCGATAGAATCCATGGAGCGAATGTGGCTAGGTTTTAGCCATAGCTTCGCTTCTAGGCTTTAGTCAGGGTTTTCCTTAGGCTTTATTTTTAAGATATACTATATAAATGTCCGACCCTGACCTTATTGATTTCTCTAGTTTAACGCCTGAACAATGGAAAAAAAGAGAAATAGATAGGATTGAACGATATCGTATGTATGAAGAAGAAATAGAAAGAAGACAGAAAGAACAAAAAATACTTGCTCAAAATAAAATTATATTTATTGATGATCCAAACAGCTCTCCTAATAATAGAGTGGCAAATTTCAGAAATTATTTAATATCAATTGATTGGGAAACTAGAAATATGGGCTCAATTGACCAGACTGTAGCTAATTGGGCAATGGAAAATGGATTTCCAGAAGCAGCATTCTAGAAAAAATCCGTATAAGCCAAAGAGCCAAAGAGCCAAAGAGTTAAAGAGGTGCAATGGGCACAAAACTCGTAGCTATAAAAAATGAATGGACAACCTAAACCCATTTAGGTATTATGGCTGCAGTATCAACACCGCTTATATCTTCCCCACTGAGAATTAGTACGATGGTCACAACCTGCCATGTAGGTTGTGGCATTCGTCTCAGTCGCCTTTATGATAATTTTAGGCTATGGGCAATTCCCTTCGGGTATCCTGGTGAGGGATTCTTAAAGATGGAATATGAGACCAAGGTTGTCGGCTCATCAACGCGAGATGTTCTGACAAAACGTAAGGTAACCGAGAAGACTTTCTTCAATCAGGCGACTCTCGTAATTCGCAAGACCTTCCCTGGGCGAGGGTGGAAGGAGGTAAATATCAAGATGTTTGCAAATGGTGGAATTCAGATGACTGGTGTTCCTACCGCCGAATTTAGCCAGGAGGCCATTCAGTTCGTCATGGACCAGATTGTGGCGAAGGATCCAGATGTCTTTCATGTGGTAGGCACGAACCCTGCAGTCAGAGCTGCGCCATCCCTCACTAAATTCCGCATCCAGCTCATTAATAGTGATTACAGTATTAACAGGCAAATCTACCAGGACAAGCTCCACAAGGTTCTCAGCAATGTCTACAATTTGTTCTCATCCCATGAGAGCACTATTTACCAGGGTGTCAATACCAAATACTATTATAACAAGAAGGGAAATCCATTGAGGCCAGGGATTTGTGAGTGCAAGGCCCAGTGTAATGGCCAGGGTCTAGGAGATGGTGAAGGACAGTGTAAGCGTATTACGATTAGCCCATTCAGCTCAGGGAAAATTATCATTACGGGGGCCAGAGAAATGGATCAAATCAATGAGGCATATGAATTCTTCAATGAGATTCTGGCAACGCATGATAAGGAAATTCTGTTTGTTCCACAGGCGGTAGTTACAAAGCCATAGGCTTATAGCCATAAGAGCATAAGAGCATAAGAGCAATATTTTCCGCGTAAAATAAATTAGTCAGATTTCCTTTTCTACGGCAGACAATGTCAGCACCTGCCCCGACGAATACAGTAATCGCTACTCCGGTTTCTTCTAATTCGGCAAATGTTTCTGGAGGTTCTCAGGCTATGCAAGCACAGGCGCAAACCGATAAGGTTCCATCCGTTGGAACACTTGTAAGTGCGGCTAAGCTTGCTATCCAGAAGGATATGCCTATTCAGCTCGATTACTTCGTGGATTCCGCAGAGGGTAAGGCATTCCTCGGTGAGGATGCAACCACTGGTGAGAAGATGCTCGTAAAGAACTCTGAGGAATATACTAGCCACATCCAGAAGATCTACAAGGCTGGTGAGGATTTCATCATCATGACTGAGAATTCCATTTATTTGGCCAGCTCCAAGATTCAGAAGCGCAAGATTCAGGCTTCTAATCTAAGAGGTGATGCTGAGCTCTAAATTTTATCATGGAAAGTAGATGAGTAATGAAATAGGTCACTGGAATAATGGGACTGAAAGCGTGCCTAAAAGCGTGCCTAAAAGCGGGCCTGATAAAGCACAATTACATCCTATAACAGCAATGGCTGCATCTGGAATTGACCGACATTTATCAAATCGACTAAATCCAGATCTATCTGCCAGAATTATGAAGACACTTCTTAAGAAAAATAATACTAAAGCCAAGCGTTTTGCACATGGCACTGCCACACCCGCACTCAATATATTAAAGAGAACTAGTCATATAGGTAAAATGAATGTTACAAGACGTAAACTCCATGTTATGAAACAAGAACAAAAAGAGGAATATGAAAGATATCTAAGAGAAATTAAAGATTATGAACAGGCAATAAAAAAAGAAGAGGCGATTTTAGAACAAGATAAAAAACGTCTAATGAAGACGGCAGAAAGTATTCTTGCTATGAAAGCATTGGATGCATTAAAAAAGAAACGGAGACATCGTAATGAAGCACGCACAAAGAAAGCCAGGAAACATACGAAATAAATTGGAAATACGATTGTTAGTATAAAAATTTAAAAATAGCACATTGTTATTTTTAAATATTTAGTGATTAGTGAAACATTTAATTATTAGAATCAGTTTTCAGTATTAGGATCAAAATTATAATTATTACTACCGCAGCTTTCATCAAACATTGATAATGGTTGTTTTTTCTCAGCAGTAAATTTCGTATTTCGCATAGAATTATCATTAATAATGGGTTTATCACCAGATGGACATGTAACACTTAATCCGTCATTTAAAACTGTTTGAGATGCTCCATTTTCAGCTAATGCTTTTGAAACAAGTAATGCTAAATCAGCAGCTTTATCTGCATCTGCGGCTGCTTTTGCATCTGCGGCTGCTGCAGCTGCTTTTGCTGCTGCTGATAATCCTGTGCACTTGGAGGAGTTATAGAATTGATCTAGATAATTCTTATTATGCTTCTTATTATGCTTCTTATTATGCTTCTTATGCTTATAATGCTTATCATCTTTATGGTATACATTTCCTGGAGAATCATTGACGATTGTTGGTTTGCTTAAAATATTGACAGAAGAAAATAATAATGTTCCTTCAGTAACAAATAAATTAAAGCCTTCAACGGATTTATCAATATTAGGCGTAGAATCTGTTAATACTTGTATAGGAGTTCCAGTTCCATCTATGCTTGAATACAAAGAAACTGAATATCCTTTTTGATAGATTATTTTAACCATTGAATTACTATTTTTAGTTGAAAATATACTATCACATGCACTTATACCTGCAGGATAGCATGTCCAATTAGGTTTTCTATTATTTTCAGTTATAATCGTTTTTTCAAAATATACAGAATTATTAGGACAAAAATGCGCTAATTGATTTATACCAGTAGGAGGTGCTGTATTCATAGTAAACCCCTCAGAATTCAAGCGAAAAAGTGTTCTTACAACATAAAGTAAAATAAGTATTAAAACAACTGATCCTAAGATCGTATGAAATGTTATTTCCATTCTAAATATAACCGACTTATAAATTTGAAATCCACTGCGACCTTACTGACCTGTATACAATCATGCCAAAAGTCCTCGGTGTCCTTGGTTCTCGGAATGCATTAACAAAGCAAATCATTCAACATGAGATTCTTAATCCCATCTTGGATGATTTGGGTGGTGAATTGCTAAAGGTAATTTGTCCGGAAGAGCCACTCTCTAGCACCTTTATTGAATGCTGGGCTGATCGGAAAGGTATCCCCGTAAGCCTCTTCAAGTCAGAGTGGGTCAATTATGGAAAGAAAGCCGGTGTCATGAGAGACTACCAGATTGAGAAGAACTCAACTGCACTACTAGTGTTTGAGGGACCCAGGAGTCGCTTTTATCTTGATATGGCGGAAAAGATCGCAAAGCGACGACCGGATTGTCCGGTCTATGTGGTCGCAGCGGATTCGGTGACGCCAGTGCTTCTTGATGTTGATTATAGCGTGACAGTAAAGGAAGAGAAAGAGATTCTTACTATTCCTAAAATGTTTGGTTTTCGGTCAGGATCAGGATCAGGGTCAGTGAAAGCAAAATGCTTGATTGAAGATTAGTATTCTAATTACAAGTGCAGGCCGCGATTACAGACTAAGAAGAAGAACCAGGAATTCATGAAACCGACTGATGCAGCTAGAACTGTTACTGCAAGGCTACTCATAGAACCCTTACCATTTGACATCAAATACAAACTTCCAAGAACCCCGGCTGCTCCAAAGAACAAGTTAATCAGGGCAAGCGCGTAAAACCATGTGCAGACAGTGGAACTAGGAATTTGTTTGGACCAGGTGGGTTCAGATGGCATTTTCTATTCTGGGGTGTGACTTTTTTCACGCACTTCAATAGAATGGTCTCTATGAAAAACAGAAGCCGGAAGAACCGTGTATCCCGTAAGGACCGTAAGGACCACTCTAGCCGTAAGGATCGTAAGAACCGCTCTAGCCGTAAGAACCGCTCTAGCCGTAAGGATCGTAAGAACCGCTCTAGCCGTAAGGATCGTAAGAACCGCTCTAGTCGCAAGAACCGCAAGAACTGTTGGTCTGGTGGCATGGCACCTGTCGGTGATACCAGCATGGATTTGCCACAAAAGGATTCTTTTGCCCAGGGTAGCCAGTATTTAAATATACACAAGGGGCAATATGGAGGCTCCGCCGCTTATCCTACGGCAGTTACTGGCAGTGTCTTGAGTGGCTCTATGATTGCAGCTGCTCGCACTGGCCCTCTTGATACGGCGATGTCTCAGATTCAGGGAATGCAGGATGGCGGAAAGCGCAAGCAAAGGCGTAAGGGTAGCAAGAGGATGCGCGGCGGCTCTCATATGGAATTAAGTGGATCCCCTGTTTCCCAGGATGCTATGTTACTACCTGCAGGCATGGATAAGCAGGCTGCTCTGAACTATGAGTGGTCTATGGCCAAGGACCCTAATGCCTTTGCTCCCAGGCAGTAAGTTGTGCTTCAGTAGGGCTAAAAATTATGAATGTCTTTTTACCACCTTTATAAAAATGGTAAATAGCCATCACGTAGATGTCAGAAATCACTATCAATCCATTAAAAGGACTTGTAACAGCAAGCCCCAGAAGAAAGAAGGTCCCCAGGCCCAAATGGATGTGTAAACATCCAAATGCTGCACTCATTAATAGGGATAATTGTATTTATCGTTGCATTGAATGTAATCCGACTAATGGAACAATTACGGTGATTCCAGGTGTTGGCACGAAAGCAAAGCAATCACCAAAGAGGGTTACAGTTTCACCTTGCATTTCTGCAGATTCTCCTAGAGGGTTTTCATAAGCTATACTCCGTTAAGCAGTCCATTTGCCCACATTCAGTGATACAGTCGCATTGGGGTCAAGATCTGGGCCTTGCACCGGCATAAATGTGCGCATCATGAGGCCATTTGCCTTCAGTGCTACAAGTTCAGCATCGGTCGGTGTGACTAGGACTGTAATAATTGCATCACCAAACCTGGGTGTTCCTCTAATAGGCATACCCAGGCCTGAAAATGTTCCTGACCACATATTCTGCACACCTACCGGTATTTCAAGGGGTAGGCCATTAGGATATCCTGGGTGCCCCTTTACCATCTTGATTGTTCCAAGTAGGGCCTCACTGAGGCCAACTGTCACGGTAATCTTAAGTCTAGAACCTTCACGAGACCATTGAGCCGTATCTGCATTGTCCTCATCAGATTCACGCAGGATAACCGTCACATCACCGGCATCTGTGAATGAGGGGTGATCAGAGCACATTCCTGGGAATACAATTGTATTTCCAGACATCATTCCTGGCTCAACCTTCACTTCCATTGTCTTCTCCTCATGCGACATTCCGCGACCTGAACAGGAAGCACATTTACCCAGGGTTTGCTGACCTTTTCCGCCGCATGGAGGGCAGGTAGTCTGACTAACCATCTGTATAGGTCCCATTTGAACTACCTGATTCAGCTGACCACGACCACCACAGTGGTCGCAGGGCTTACTGGAAGTCCCCCCTGACCCCTTGCAACCCTTACAGAAGCACTGGCGGCCGAGTTTAATACTGAGGCTGCGACCCTGGTAAAAATCAATGAGTCTGAGAGGAATTTCCTGATTCTTACTTGGCCCCTTGCCTTCTCGCTTTCTTTGTCCAGGGCCACCCATACCTGGACCCTGGCCCATGCCGCCCATAGGGCCACCAGGGAACATACCACCAAACATATGAGAGAACATGTCAGGCATACCAAAGCCTCCACCTTGAAATGGATTTTGGCCTTGTGGCTGCTCAGAAATACTTCCTGTCTGATCATATAATCGGCGACGCCCATCATCAGATAAGACTTCATGGGCCTCACTCAACTCTTTGAACTTCTCAGGATCACCACCCTTATCAGGATGATGCTCCTTTGCAAGTTGCTTATATGCAGTGCGAATTTCTGCAGTTTCAGCATTCTTGCTAACCCCAAGAACAGAGTATAGGTTTCTGCTCATCTCTTAATGAATGAGAGGAATTAGTTTAGGTATCACTATCGCTAGGCGCGATGGCCTATCACTATCGCTAGGCGCGATGGCCTATCACTATCGCTAGGCGCGATGGCCTATCACTATCGCTAGGCGCGATGGCCTATCACTATCGCTGCGCCATGTATTAGTTGGCTATAGCGCCTAGCGATGCGTAAAGCATCTAAGACTCCATCTCTAAGATAAAGCAGATGTTAAGGATAGATACATCCTTAGTTGGAATGGACTCAATAGTCCAGCAATTAGATAAATGTCTAGATAATCCACCCCACATATTTCTCGTCGGATTTCCAGGGACTGGTAAATCCACTATTGCCAAGGATTTCATAAAAGCATATTTCAAGAAAGCAGGTGTCTCAAAGAAAGAAGAATCTGAATATTGCGTTGAGATTTCGTCACACCAAGACCGTGGAATCCACACCTTCAGGCAAATCTTAAATGACCACGTCAGATGGATTGCACCTAGAAAGGGTGTCTACCGTTGGATTATTATTGATGACTGTGATACTCTGCCTGCAATCTCTCAACAGGCCCTAAGAAGGCCAATGGAGACATTTGATCATATTACTCGGTTTCTCTTCATTAGCCAAAATCAGGAGTCGCTGATTACTCCGCTGCAATCAAGATGCCACATAATCCTAATTGAGCCATCAACTGGTTCTGAAGTTTACACGGAGATCCTGAGACGTGAAGGATTTCCAAAGGATTCCTATACAGAAGAGGCATATTCTGAACTTATTATGCTCTCACTATGTTCTGTAATGAAATTTCAAAGCCTAGCAAAAATGCTATATAGCTTGAAAATAACAGAGGGTTGGAAAATTCTTAATATAGATTACATCAAGAAATCATTTGATCCGCATATTTGGGGATCTATGAAAGAACTTCTGGATAATTTAATGGAATCAAAATGGGAGCAGGCGCAAAAACAAATGTATAAGATTTGGGAACTTGGATATTCTTTTGAAGATATTTTATTTGAATTAGAACACAATATTATTGTGATGAATGTGGTTGACCATAGAGCATGGTATAATGTGCAGCAGTTTTTAATAAAGAGCTGGATTTATCATTCACAGTCTAGATCTTCAATCCTGGATTTAATGACTGCTTGCAATGAGGTGCGACCATGGGGACTTGTAGCTGGGGAAAATAGCTAAAGCTTATAGCTAAAGCTTATAGCTAAAGCTTATAGCTAAAGCTTATAGCTAAAGCTTATAGCTAAAGCTTATAGCTAAAGCTTATAGCTAATTTCAAGTTAGTCAATAGAATGAGTAAGCTCTTTAGAGAAAAACCGCATGCCGAAATTGTAAACCAGATGCTCAAGGAGCTAGGGTTTTCAGGAATAAATGACACGAAACTGTTTTCAGCCAATGAACTCAAGCTTGACACAGTGGACACTTGGGCACCTTTATTAGAACCATTCTATTTACCATGCAAGGCAAAACGATATTTTGATGCTCTGGACTCACGACGAGTTGTCACTTTACTCCGGCATGTTTTACCCTTTCACGGCTTTAAGTTACATTGTTCTGAGCGACTCCATTTAGGGAAGAAGCGCACTGTTTACCAAATACATCCTGCGACCCCTAGAATACTAGCTCAGGGAGAAGAGATTCGCGTTTTATTTCTTTAGTAAGAATATAGAAGATGTCTGGAAATGCAAAAGCTGCTCCCAATAAGAAGTATATGACTAATGAAGAAAGAAATGCTGCAATGAGGGATGCTTATCCTGAAACGAATCAATATTCGGCTAGACCTCCAAATGCAGTTAACCCCCCAAATGCAGATAGACCCTCAAAAGCAGCTTCAGATAAGAGATATGCAAATACTTTTGAATCTTACTGGAAAAACCATGGTGCGGGAATGGATGAAAGTGGTCGTATGATAGTTAGTAATACACACCCTGACAAGTACAGGATGTGGAGTAATGGTTCCGACAAATGGTTTCCAGGTAGTGGAAGAAGACCTGCTAATCCTGAATTACTTAAATACGCTCTTCCTTCAAATCTTACTGGTGGTCGTCGTGGTAAGAAGACCAGGAGAAATAAGAACAAAAAAAACAAGTCCCGCAGAAATAAGCATTAAATTGTCCCAGACATCCTATATAAATCCCTGATGACCAGATCGCTCTCTGCAATCTGGCCTTCGGACATCTTCAAGAACCATCCAAAGGTCCTCCTGTCTCTGAGCTCAGGCCAAGGCAGAGGCACGTAGACTGCCATGGCACCAATCTCAAATGGCATAACACCTTCCTGGCCAGCTGCCAGTAAATCCTCAATCTGGATTCGGCGGCCAGCTGCACCCTTACGCCCAACTTCTGCCAAGGGCTGCACTTCTATGTCCGGGAAGCGAGCAGCCAGTGCGAGAAACTCCCATTTTTCAGCACCACGAGCCGTATCGCCGCCACCAGATGTATTCAGACGCTTTCTGGACAAGGCTTCCCAGGCGACCCACAGAGGATCTTGAGGGGCAGGAGACCAGGCGACCTGGAAGCTAGGCACTACTGTCCCAGCTGTGCCCACGAAGGTCTCATCCGTATCAGTTCCAAAGAATGTGGGCTTATTGGGCATCTGGGCAAAGGGGCGAATGCAGATAGTTGAAGGTAGGACCCAGAGGCCACCATATTTAGCTAGAATTGAAGCACGAATCCAGGAGTAGTCAGTGGGCTCCAGGGTCACAAGAGGATTCTTGAGTTTCTCGGGTAGCTGGTCCCATCCACCTAGGAGCTCAGCTAGGCCAGCTAGGCCGCTGATTGCCTTGATTTGGTATGAGGGATTCTGCTTAGCAATAGACTCGTAACAGAGATTCAAGAAGGGTAGATTAATAGCTCTTGATGACCGGGAGCCAAAGTCAGCATAGTTACGGGAATTAACAATAGATGTATCAAAGAAGACCCAGATTACAGGCATACCAGCACCTCTTTTAAATAAATCAGTGGCCTCAAATGGATTTTGGCTTATCATTCCTTGACTCATAGTTGCTCCTACGCCAAGTGCTACTAGAGCCACTAGGGCTACTGACGAATAAATCATCCAGTCCTTCATCTCTAATTATTAGTAATTACTAAAATAGATGCCCTCCGAGCACGAATTACGGCCGCCATATCCTGAAGGGGTTGTTAAAATATTAGAAGGGCCTCACATTCGTGATTGTTGTGTTCTGAAAAATGGTAATATAGTGTCCACGAGTCACGACGCGTCACTGACACTACGTGTGTGGGACGTGGCCACTGGTGAGTGCTTAAAAGTGCTGGAGGGCCACACCCAGCCTTTGTTAGACGTGTGCGTGGTGGATATTCCAGAGGGTGAGCGCGTGGTGAGTGGATCGCGTGACATGACGCTGCGCGTGTGGGACGTGGCCACTGGTGAGTGCTTAAAAGTGCTGGGGAGCGAGTTGGGTGGTATCCGTTGTCTTTACGCACTTGGGAATAGCCGCGTGATTAGCTCACATGGTGACGGAAATCTGCGTGTGTGGAACGTGGTCACTGGGGAATGTTTACAAACCATACACGATGATGCATATAATATGTGCAGCCTAGGGGAGCCAGGATCTGAGCGCTTGGTGACTGTGTCGTCAAAATGGATGTATGTGTGGGACTTGGCCACTGGGATATTCCAGAGGGTGCTTGCGGGCCACGGGGACAAGGTGTTCAACGTGTGCACTGTGGATACCCCGCAGGGTAAGCGCCTGGTGAGTGGATCGCTTGACATGACGCTGCGCGTGTGGGACGTGGACACTGGTGCTTGCATTAGGGTTCTCAATGGCCACACGAGCTACGTGGGCAACGTGTGCGACCTGGGTGATGGGCGTGTGGTGAGTTCGTCGTTGGACAACACGTTGCGTGTGTGGGATATTAATAAAAAAAATTCTAAAATTTTAAAAATTGTAATGAATAAGCATAACCCTGTATTAGCAAAATTAAGTCCAACTAGTTTTGTATGTTCAAGCAACAAAAGCGGTTTTATTATATGGGATATTCGCAATTTAAAAGATTTTTCAGAACCGGACCGTTCTGGATTTTTTCATACTGTTCAAAATACATTGAGGGGTAAAAGTTTTGCAAAAGTTGCACCTGAAGCATCTACTGTAAGTGCTCCAGCTGCATCAACTGTTACTACAGTAAATCCAATTGGCCCACTTGGTCGATCTAATACAATTCAAGCATGGAAAGGTGGAAGAATACAAGGGAAAAGAAAGTCAAAGAGAAATAAGAGAAAGGTAAAATCTAGGAAATCCAGGAAATCCAGGTATTAGTTATTTGTAATCACATATCTTTGCATTTTTGCGAAATGTTCAGATATGCGTCTATCTTCCTCTGAAATCCTGGTTGCTTGCTGTGCCTGACGTTGAGCCATACGCCTCTCGCCTTCATGGATTTGCTCCATCTCTGCATTGCTCAAGGGTGTAGGGGTCGCTTTTCTTTCAGAGGCTGCTGAATCAAATGACTTATTTTGCACCCGGACATCTGAGACTTGATGGCTGAAGGTCGATTCTTCGGTGTAGGCTTTCTTCAAATCTGTATATTTCAGGCCATTCAAATTGGCTCCGGTGAAATCTTCTGGCCTATCTCGCCCCAGTTCAATTCCTAAATTGGGAGCCATTATGAGCGCCTCTGGTTGACGATTTGCTAAGGTCCTCCCTCCTCCATTTCCAGAACCAGAATGTCTTGTTTTGATTTCTTGTTCAAAGGCTTCATTGAAAACGGAGCGATTGAACTTTCCATTGAATTTGGAATTCTGGGAATTTCCGGAATTTCCAGAATTTGAATTTGCATCTTTCAACCAATCTCCATATCCATCCCCATCTGGATCTGGAAGCCGGGTTTCTTCAAAAACTTTATTGAACAAATTCATATTTAAACTTTTCGGATTGAGTTTCACGGGTTCCGCCATTTTCCATTGTTCTGAATTCTGCTCACGAGCTCCGACTAGACGAGCTGGAGATTCCTCGGAAACATTCACCATTTCATTGCGACCTCCACGGACACGCCGGAGAATCTCTCCCAAATAGGCATAAGCTCGAGTTACTTGATCAAATGCTTGTTCGGATCCGCCTTTGTCCGGGTGAGCCTTGAATGAAGCTTTCTTATAGGCTGCCTTGAGTGCATCTTCATTTAGTGCCACTTCCTCCTCTAATCCCAAAATTTGGAGACACTGAGAAAAGAAGGTGATGGCTTTTGTATGATCTCCAGGATCTCCGGATTTATGAATTATTGAATTTGAATTTGAATTTGAATTTGAATTTGAATTTGTTAATTCTGGATTTCGGCCAGCAAAGGAATTTTGAGATTGTCCTTGTCCTCTGAAATTTGGAATTGCAGAATTGTTGAATTGTTGAATTTGTTGATTTCCAGGATTTGTTCTTTCTCCGGGAAGGACGGCGGGCTCGCCACGACGGATTGAAGAAATGTAAGAAAGGACTGGGCCATAGAGGCCAGCTTGCTTGACACTTGCCACATATTCCTGTCCAGACAAGAGAGTTTCTAACATTTGAAGACGCGTACTGGGTGACTGGATTTGTAGGATATTTCGATAGATTCTCACATGAGCATCAGGTATATGTGCTGCTAATGAGAGATTGTTCCCCATTCTTTCTACTTTCTACTTGTCTACATTCGTTTCTTCTGCCCACGGCGCATCATTGCACGCCGTGAGGGCTTCTTTAGTTTTCTCTTTTTTCTTGTATTTCTTTTTCCTCCTGAAATCACTTTCTTTATAATTATGCATGGGCTTTCTGGAGTTACATATTTAGATTTAACTAATTCATCATTTTCAAGTAATGGGCCGTATACCATTCGTGCAATAAGGTTTCCTCCATCAGCTATTCCAGCATAAACAAGCTGTTTACATGTTGTAACTTTTAGAGTATATGGTTTAATTATTTGTTCTAGATTTTCTAGAAATTCTCTTTCATTTGCTTTACTTATTTCTTCAATTTGTTTCTTCATAGCATTTATTCCTTGATTCATCCTAATTCCACTTACACCACTTAGGCCGGTAATAGTATCAAGAATAAGTGTCCCTCCTGGTTTTACCATTGCAAGTAGATTTCCTAGACCTTTAACATCTCCACCTAGAAATTTACCCACTGATGCATCAAAAATAACTACATCAAATTTTTCAGAGAATTCTGAGGCCAGCATTTGACCTGAGGTTATATCATTGAAATCCCCTTGTATATACCTTGATGTATCAGTATTTGGATTACGTATTTGTGCAGTATCAAGTTGATAAAAATGTGAATTAGTATAAAATTCCCTTCCCTTTCGGTCTTCTTCTGGAGAAGAACCTACAACTAAATATGCCCTTTCTGGAATTGGACCCTTAGGCCTAATTGGTCCAGAGTTTACAGTTGTACATGAAGAGCCTGAACAACTAGGAAACCATGACATAACTATTATTATAGATTAAATTCATGGTGAAGCCCGATTCTCATGGTGAAGCCCGATTCTCATGGTGAAGCCCGATTCTCATGGCGCAGACGGGCCGGACTGAGCATGGGTATCATTGGCTCACATTCCCATCCGAATCGCTTTGCAAATGACTCTAGATGGAATCCCTGAGGCCAGAGTTGAGGTAACCTCGATGGTAGATCGCGGTAAGGTGTCTTTAGCATGAGACCCCAGCTACTCAGTGGAAGCACAAGGGCTAACTGCTCCTGGGGCTTCAAGCCTTCCCTTAAGACCCAGTCATCAGCAGGAAGCTGAAAGTGCTCTACGAGGTCAGACCATGTTGGTGGATATCCTGCAGGATAGACCCATTCGAGGTCAACCCTGCGACCCTGGTAATAATCTAGAATCCAGCACCACCCCCTCCAGAAATCAGAGACCCTGGCTTTCCTTTGTTCCAGAGAATCCTCGCCAATTGCGAGCTTGCAATATTCAGATTGCCAACCTTTCTTCAAGAAGATCTGGTCGCCCTTGGCCTCAATCATTGGCTTCTCGGCCTGCTCCCTCAGAGGCAAATTATCAGCCTCATCTTCTCCGAGGCGTGCAGTCATCTTCCGCCTAATTGTGTTGAGGATGAGACGCTCTTCTTGTCTAGAAATCCAAATGGCGAAAGCCTTGAGTCCTCGGGCATTGGGTCTCAGGATCTCAGTCTGGACTTCAATCGACACAAGATTCATACCCTTAGACCAAAGCTCATTGAGGCCAGCTAGTAATATGGAATGCCCGTCATCACGAATGCGTAGTGAGAGACCAGTGGGCAGGAAATCATTTCCACAGAATGACATTCCGAAAATGTAATCGTAGAATTGCGCCTTGGTCCATTGGGTCTTGGGACTCCCTTGCAGAGAATCTCTCAACGTAGAAATCTGGAAAAAACAGAGATCAACTTGTCCATTTGTTCCATTGCCGCTATCGTGACGAACAAGTTTGCCAAAAGCCATGGCTTCACGTAGTAAAAAAATAGGATATGCATCACCTAGCTTATCTCCGGCTATAAGGCACAGTAAAATCAAGTCAGCATCAAGTCCATATACTACTACAGACCCCTCATTCAGAGTTGCCTTTTTATGGCCATCTAGAAGCCATTTGAGAACCTTATGCTCTCCCTCCCCAGGGTCATTCGTGTCACTGATAATCCAGCCATGCTTTTTGCCTGTATCCCTGAGCATGTCGCCCATTACCTCCATAAAATTAGTGCCTGGAGTGATGGCATTCTTATCCCATGGGGCTTGGGTTGCACCCATACCCCATGCCCCGTCCATAGATTGCGTTGCACCCTGAGCTCCCTGAGCTAAAGCGCCACCCTTGAATCGCCTGAATCGCTGTTGCTTGATTTTCGCATACGGAACCACGCCATCCAGTGCCACATAAGTCTGTGCAGGTGCACCAGCCTCTTTCCAAATATGTGTCAAATACGAGCACACTTCAGTCTGCAGTTTCCGCTCCCATGCTAATTTACCAGCTTCTCCAGGATAGGGAACAGCCTCCATGTTGGGCTCCTTAAGAACATGGTAAATCATGCAATTCATGTCAACAACCAGGGTTTTTACTGCATTCGCACCAGACGGTGCCTTTCTCTGTATCGCATGCGGTAGACGCTGAATGAGAGTTCTATAATACGAAGGTATCCCCATTGCTTTATAGTATTATGATAGATAGGCCTTATGTCCGATACAAAGACCATGTTTGAAAGAATTATAGATAGTTATTATTCTACATTTCTTCCTATTTGTGTTGAAATCCTCCGATTACTTCCGGATAGCTTTGTCTTAGGAACAGCAATCTTGGCAGGACTGAGCATGTGTAAATCTTACGGAATCCTCTTATTAACAATGTTTGAATTAATGCTAACTCAGCGACTATTTTCCATGATTATTTCTGGTATTGCACCAATTGGTGCAGGAGCTGATGTATTAAAGGATGTATGTCAGCCTGGATTTAGTTTTTCAAATAATATGAGATTATCAATTCTTGAGACTATTGGAACACCGTCAATGTTTCCTTCACCAACAATGTTTTTCTTATCTGGTGTTATTTCTTATATGATTTTCGCAATGCAACATTTTGCACGTGAAATCAAGACATTGAGCGGTGATATACAAGTAAGAACACAGGTCGCGTTTGTTCTAAGTGGATTATTCATGCTCGCAACACTAATGTTCCGGTATTCTTATGGTTGCGAATCATTTGGAACACTCTTATTTTCAACGGTGCTAGGACTAATTGTAGGTGGTGCGATTGTATATCAGAATGCAGCATTATTTGGAAGAGATGGTATCAATATACTCAATATCCCCATGATTCAGACAGCCTTAGAACAAGGTAGACCTATGTATGTTTGTGCTTCCTCTGATATTTAATAGTCTAGTTAGAATAGAATGTCTCTGGTTTCTGCCACAAGACTGGTTGGTGGATTTAGAGAATATACATATCGCGGATTTCAACAATTGCCTCTGGTAATAGGGAGCACCTCCTTGTTATTTACGATTGCAACAGGATCTATTGCGCATGCAAATCTAACATTAGGAATGGGTGTGTTAATGCCACTTTATACAGTTTTCCTACAGAACATTTTCGGATGGTTAATGAATTATATTTGGAAAGACTCTATATTTTGGAAACGTGCTTCGGGTGATACATGTAGAATAATTCCTGATTTTTCAAGGACTAATAAGCTGGCATATTATGTTCCAGAAAAAGGAAATGAATATGATGGTTCTGTTCCGAGTTACTGGTTGATGTCTATAGCGTTTTTTATTGGTTATTCTATTTCAAATGCGGTAGACAGCTTACAAACTCCTGCGGAAGCTGGTTCAAATGAAATTAATCATGAAAAGCGTAATCACCATGCGGTAATTGTTATTGTAACGACGGTGATATTTTCTATAGTTATACTATTAGCCAGATATGTCTACATGAGTGGATGCGAAGGAGTAGCAGGTGGTGGAATATTTCTAAGTATTTTAGCGGCTGCGGGGGCTGCTGTAATTGGATATGGAATGTATACGCTTTCAAGACAATGTGGAGCTAGGAGTTCAGATTTATTTGGAATTTTGTCTCAGATATTGCCATTATCGACAACTAAGCCGAGGCCAGTTGTTTGCACGGCACAGGATATGTGAACTAGGAAATTAATCTTAAAAGCGCGTCCAAATGTCTCCATGCGGGTTTCCAGTCTTCGGCCTTGAGAGTTCTAGCTAAGAGACCACGTTGATAGAATGCCTTGAGGCTCAGGGCTTTTTCCCTTAAGGGTATAGTAGCATAACGTTCTTTGAGGGCCTCAAGTGTTATACCAGATTCAACTCCACGAGAACGATTTACATTCTCGTGAAGTGCGAATAACCAGGAGCGCAGGGAATCCTGGAGATCCATGTAGGAGCTGGTAATGAAAGAATCTGGAGAATGTCCTTGAAACCATTCCTTGTAGTGTTTCTGACAAGTCTTGCAAGGTAAGAGTGCCCAGAGATGCCGTAGTGTTAGTTTGAGCTCATTACGCTCATCGTTGATCATGATTGTCGTCGTTTGATTGCCGACTTTCTCAGCGATACCATGTAGTAGATCCCAGGCACCAGGTCCCCATTCTTCAGGAGATACCATATTTACTTCAATGAGTAAAATAAATTTAATGGAAAAACGATGCAGTAAACAGTGTAAAAAATCTGGGATTTTAACATTAACACTGTAAAAAATGAATCAAATTTCGCCAACAAGTTTGCACAATGGCATCATATACAATTCCACGAGCTCTCTGGGAAAGCCTAGATGCAGTTCTCTTCACAAAGGGAATGGCAATGGCTAAGGAGGTTGCGGCTGACCTTGGGGTTCCAGTGCAGCCACTTCTTGCTGCATTGAATACTCAGGAGCGAGGCAAATTCATAATCTTACCCGATGATGAATTGACCAAGTATCAGTGTCAGGCTCTGATTAAACACGGTGCAACATTCATGCGCTGCAGATGCCCGACACTGAAGCCATCACCGAGTTACTGTAATGCCCATGAGCGTTATAGTCCAGATATTCCTCGGGGGCTGAGGCATGTTCGCTTAATAGATGGTTCAGATGTCCCCTATGTGCTATATGGATCCGATGTATTTACGTTGAATGGGGAGAAGTGTGGATATTTGAAGAATAACAGGGTGACATTGTTTCAGATTGAGAAATAGTAGGCCATAAGCCAAAGGCCATAAGCCAAAGGCCTAAAAATTCCTCGCATTATTTAACTAATGGAGTTTTCTCTTGGCGTATCGAGAGCTAAACTAGTAAAATATGGTCCAAGAGATATAAATGGATGTAAAATTAAGGCTAAGGCTAAGACTAAGGCTAAAGTTAAGGTTAAGGCTAAAGTTAAATCTAAGAACTTACAATCGTTCGGCAAACAATCTAATAATAAAATGCACATGGGTCCCTTTTGGCACTTACCCCGTGCCCTTGAAGTATCAGATTCTGTTAATTATAAGTTTTCCATTATTAGCCATATTTGTTCTTACTCTAAACTAAAAGATACTATTGCATCAAATATAAGAAGTATCCGATTTAACTTTACAAAGACTAGTGCCACAGGATGGATATATAAGCCGTCGCCGGCAATAAAGTCACAGATTCGGGCATATTATGCGAAACAGGAATTAGAATGGAATACAGTCCGTGGTCTATATTTGTGTATATTCAAGACTAAGAGACTTCTGAGTCCCCTTATTTACAAGTGGCGTATTGCACAGTGCTTGCGCCGTGTTAAAAATACAGAAGACCCTGTTACTCTTGAGGTCCCTAAGAAGCTTGTGCGCATAATTGATTTTGCAAATAAAATATCTTTTGTCTATGAGGCGAATACAATTCGAAGAGCAATCGAGAATAGAATTCTGTTATCAGATTACATGTTTGCTGAGCCACAAGATCCTGTGAATTTACTGACAAATTTACCATTAACATATGCACAACTTATGTCAGTGATATTTCAATGCAAGACCCTGGGTGAGTATTCCTGGATTCTTGAGGAGTTAAAGAATAGAAATTGCTCACTAGCGAAATTTATACTATACAATAGCAGACGAATAAATATTGAGGCAATACGGGCATTTTTCAAGAAGTCAAATCGAATCATAATGGATACGGTTATTGATTTTTTAAGATTAGAGGCTGATTATGCAGAGATGGCAAGTCATAAGGTGGTAAGTTTTATTTTGGCATATGATAGCGTTCCAGAAAATATAACAGTTAGAAAGTGGATAAATCATACGAGAGATTGGTATATTGCAAAGGAATTAAATAATCCAGAGCTACTGAAAAGGATAGATATTGAAACGGAAATTCTCTTAGATGCGATTTATAAAGAATTCTAGGCATAGCCTTGGGCATAGCATAACCTTGGGCTAAAGATGTCTAAAGCATTTTCGCAATATACCATATATGGGTCTAGCAGAATCTAAACTTCAGCCGAAGGTCGTCAAGGCACTTATTCGTCAGGATAGCTTGAGTAGCCTGCCCTCGTTTTCCATGGATACTGCTAAATTCATGGACGGTAGCAGTGGTTTCGTAATTACCACAGTGGATCTTGCAAAAAATACCGAGGTGCGCACTGTTTCAATTAAATTCGTCTATAGTCCATCTGATAACTGCCTAGTCTTTGTTGGCAATGATGATTCTACACTGACCTTCTTGCGGGATAGGCTATCAGGAAAGGTAGTATGCTCAATGGTAAGCCATAATAGGGATAGCATAGTTCGTTTCTGTGTAACGACATATGAGCCCTTAGACGATGCAGTCATTGATAAGATTGGGGAGCTGTATGCTAAAGGCTTATAAATTCTAAATAATCTCAAATACCTTCTTTACTGGCTTCATGGGGAGTGAGAATATAGGCCGTGAAGAATATAGTGCTGTCCAATCCATGGAACAGTCGAACCCATTAGGAAATCTAGAATTCCATAATTCAAGACTCTTTGAGTGTTGAAGTGTGAGTTGAATAAAGCGAGCGCGGGCCTGCTCTTCACTCTTGCCTAGACCACGCCCATGTGACTGTTCTCTATCAGCCAGGGACCATTCATCAGGGATCTCTTGAGGAAAGTGGGTATCGTAGAAGAGCTCTTTGTGCCTCTGGGTTTTCCATTTGTCGCCGTTCATATATGGCTCAAGAATCCCAGACCAGTATTCTGAATCCCGTAAGGCATGAAGAAGTCCGTCTTGAATCTGTGGCTCGGATGATTCATAGGGTGTTTGCTTGCTGCGGGCAGTTAACAAGAGTGCCTCAGGCTTAGGTTTTATGGCCCTACGCTTTCTCATAGACTTGGATAAGTCTAGCGCATTCCACTCTTCAATGGCCGATTGAACTTCCCTAGGTATAGTATTGTCCATGACCTCCTGGGATTGCATCCAGCTAATGTGGTCAAGGGATACAAGAATATACGAGCTAGCAAGAGATTCCTGGCGACATTCTCTGAGTTCTTTCAGCACTAGGAGTTCATCACTGCGCCCTAGCTCATTGGCCATACCTTCCAGTAAGGTCCATTGCTCTTCCTCTGTCAATGCCCGACCTAGAAGCCATGCTTCCTGTAGCTTTCCTCGTTTCAAGCAATCCAGCACAGCTTGTTGGACTGTATGATATTCAGTAGTATGAGGGAATGCTGGCACCCAGGGCTTTTTATTAGCTATAGCACCCCGGAGTAAGAGGTGAAATACAGTTGAATCACAGAGTCTCCGCTTGGCGAAGGCGCATGTTATTGCTAAGAGGTTCGCCTGGTTAATATCACCGGCCTCGTATGTATACAGGATAAGTCTCAGAGCAAACCAGGAGCCGAATCCAATATGATAGAGCCAGATGGTTTCCAGGAGTTCAATGCATTCTTGAATAAGATTGGATTCAAAGAGCTCAATGGTCCAGAAGGCCGTATCCGTAAGATTATGAGTTATAATTGACCACCTGAGGGAAGATAGGACCTCATCCATACGATAGAGATGTTTAGTCAGGCTTTTCGATGGTTTCATTATTGGTGTCCTAAGTGGGCACGCCAGGGCTTTTCATTTTTACTTATACAAGCAATTAGTATGGCCTCAGTTCCAGATGCCCACGAGATAGTTCCAGGGATTTGGTTAGGAAATAAGAGGGCATCAGAGAATGCAAAATGGATGAAAGAGAAAGGAATAACAGTGGTATTTAATGCCACTAAGGATATTCCTTTTTCCACGACAATTAAGAAACAATATAGGATTCCAGTGGATGATAATCTACAACCGGAGGAAATTCGTAATATGACACTGTGGTCACAGGAAGCTGTCTACAAAGTAATGCAGGAGCATAACCAGGGGAATAATCTCTTAATTCATTGTCATGCAGGAATGCAGAGGTCTGCTGCAATTATGGCAATGTATTTGATTGCGACTAGAGGCTACAGTGCACAACAGGCAATTACCTATGTGCAGGGGATCAGACCTATTGCTTTTCGTCCGTCGGCAAATTTCAGGGATTCTATAGCAGAATTTGACAAGACATATCATAGGGAGATTCTGCCAAAATTGTCTGGACATTTGCCGAGATAAATTATAAACCCGGTCACAGTAGATATGGAAAATGATCAATTAATATATATAGTTTCAATTACAATTGTTGCAATTGTAATTAGTATATATTATTTTAAAAAAATACCAGGGGAAATCCCAATAGTAGTGATTGCATATAATAATTTATTTTTTGTCAGGAATTTTATTGATCAATTAAAATATTTTAAGAATCCGATTATAATTTTTGATAATAACAGTAATTATCAACCTCTCTTAGATTACTATGAGAAAATTAAGAGTGAGCTTGGTCTTAAGATTGATATTCGGATGTTAGATAAAAATTATGGATGTGGTGTAGCTACTGTATTTAAGAATACCTTACCTGATATATATATATTGAGTGATCCGGATTTGGAATTAAATCCTAGAATGCCTGAGAATTTCAGTGATATATTATATGAACTTTCAATTAGACATCGTGCATATAAGGTTGGTCTTGCACTAGATATAAGTGAGCCTAAAAAATTATTAGATTGTAAGAATTATGAACACGATATGACTATTGTAGAATGGGAAAGTCACTACTGGAAAAAACGAATTGCAGATAATTATGAAGTTTATGATGCGCCTACTGATACGACATTTTGTTTAATAAATCCAGCATATTCTGAAGACACGCAAATTAGGATTGCGGGCGAATTTACTGCAAAACATTTACCGTGGTATAAGGGTTTTTTGAAAGAACATATTTCAAAGGAGGAGCTAGAATACTGGAAACGGGGAAATAATTCATCAAGTATTTTACTTACATGTATTACGGATTAGACATTTATAATAGGTGCCTCGTCAGTATTCTTGCGTTTTATTCTATAGTAACGCTGGGGTTCCTTTACCCATATGAAACTTACAAGAATTAGAATGCCGACTATTAATGAAGAATAGATATATAACTCTGCAATGCTTGTAAATTTAGCTTCATAAGAATTCATACTTGGATAAAGATCATCCATGTATGAATTGTGTTTGTTTATGGAAAATTCAAATTTTAGCGCCGACGCGTATGAGTTCTATATTTTCTATGAGATCTATAACGCTTATGTGTGATATGCCGCTTATTACCACGAGAACGTGCTATAGAAGCTACTCTTTCTAGCACTTTCTTTTTTTGAATCCATTTATCTATATCGGGAAGATATTCCATCTAAAAGCTTATTAGAAAAACTAGTGGCGTGAATGGCGTTTTGTCTTTACTCGTCGGGTTCTCAGTTTCCTAGATTTCCTAGATTTCCTAGATTTCTTTAAAGAACCACCGGTTGTAGGTGTAGCAGTACATGAACATGCACATCGTCTCTTGTCACTTCCAGAACAGCTACAGATTCCACATGATGCTGTAAACTTTGTATCAGGTCGTTGAGTGGGGACTTGTCTACTAGGTGGTGGCGTTAAGGGTCTTCGTTGACCTGCTGGCCGTGTATTAGTAGATCCGGTTAAACCAATGGAAGGAGGATCTTGTCCACCTGGTCCCTGTCTACTAGGTGGTGGCGTTAAGGGTCTTCGTTGACCTGCTGGCCGTGTATTAGTAGATCCGGTTAAACCAATGGAAGGAGGAGGAGTATCTTGTCGTTTACCTGGTGGTGGTGGTTTTCTGTCTGCAGATGTTGCTGCTGGTGCTGCTGTTACTGCTGCTGCTGCTGGTGTTGCTGCTCGTGATTTTCCACGACCAAGAACCGATTTAATTGTTCCATTAGCAGCTTTATATGTCGTGCTGCCAAGAGGAAGTCTCCCTGCACGTTCACTCATTCAATCTATAATCAAATTAGAATAAATTCCATTAGAATAAATTCCATTCCATAGAATTCAATTCAAGAAAATAATCCAGCTTGGGATTTCTCTGCATCAAATAAATATATTTATCCACAGGCCTATTAAAATCCAGGATCAGCGCGGGAAGTGCAGTCATAATTTGAACCTCAGCTAGAACCTGGATAAAATTCTCACTTGAATCTCGGGGTACATTTTTACTGAGGGAAGTAATTTTCCAGGAAGGGTCGCACAACTTCTGGAATTCTACTACGCCATCATAAGAATCTGCCATCACATAGATATTCAACTTCTCCTTCTTTGACTTTACCTGGAATGCCTTAACTAGAGCATAAAAACGCTTTAGCAAGGACTCATCTGCCCCAGTTACAAGCTGGATTCCAATATCAAATATTGTTTTAATTCCAACCTTTTCTAGAGTCTTGATAACAGATCGATTCAAGGCATCGTCGTAGACAATGAGACTTGCAGCAATCTTCTGAATTTCCTTGAATGTTAGTTTTTTTGTCAATGTACTGTATTCCTCTACTGTGAGAGGCTCTGCCTCAGGCTTCTCCTTCAAGAGTTTTACCTGGGGAGTTAGTTTCAGAGATTCCTTTATGATGCCATTGGAATCCCAGACATTGCAGGTTTCACCGAGTTTCTGAGCGTAAATATATGCGCCAATATAATCTAAATACATATCGAACACATCCCCTGATAATGAAGTATCATGATACTTAGTTATTACGGTTACCTTCTTTTTTGCCTGCTTGTTCTTAGCAATAATCCAGGAAGACATCTATTCGTTTCGCCGGATTAGTCAGATTCATTTAAACGCACTGCGTAGTATGCGTAGTATGCGTAGTATGCGTAGTATGCGGAGTATTATTTATACAGGCCATGCCATTGAAATCTCATCCCATGATACAATTGTCTTTGACTTCTTGAGTTTCTCACGTATCTTCTCAAGGTAGGCAGGCTCTCTCTTGAGAGACCCGATGATCACGGATGCCGCCCGTTTATATGTGGCCTCATCCTTGGTACTGCCGGTAACATGAATTCCATCACGCTCTGAAAACACGTAGTCATTTCCTAGAACTGGTATAGAGCCACATAGCAGAGACTCGCGCACACTAATGCAGTCTATTTCAGTCTCAGAATTGCTGACATACAAGTGGAAACCGGATTTTGCCTTCTGCCTTGCAATTTCCTCGAGGTCTACACGCCCATGCTCATGAACTCCAGCCTGCTCAAAGAGTTTTAAGAGTCGTTGGCCGAGAGGAGTCTTGGCGAGGCGATTCATTCCGTAGAAAATATGGAATGATGCATCTGGGAAGGCCCGCTTTATTCTTGGCCATGTATAGCGCAAGATTGGCTCCAGACCACGCTCATATGTAGATGCATATATGAAACGATGGGGGTCTCTTTTTTCCTCGAGCTCAGGTGTCTTTTCCAGAATGTCTTCGAAAAGTCCAACTTGCACTCCATTCATCACAATACGTATTTTTGAATTTGGTATATAAGGATATAGAGACCGATGATATTTCGATTTCACCATGAAATAGTCAGTTTTCTCAATGAGATCCGCAGGGGACACATAGTTCTTTGGGTCCCAGCTATCATGCAGGTCAACGAGAACTTTCTTAGCCTTTATGAGCGGCAGCAGACGAATACCGAATGAGCGCCAGAAAATCGCCACATTGAAAGTGTCAGCTAAGCGGAGTTCTTCCATTGGGCGATAATCCACACCGTCCTTGATACCTTCTTTTACATTACCGAATACGGTCACGTGCTTGCCTTGCTTGGCCCAGCATTTGGAGAGTTGCACGACGGCTTGCTCAGATCCACCGAGGTCCTTATCGGAGGGTCCGAATTTGACCTTGTTTGCACCGCAAATGTAGACGATGGAATTTGCTGGCCAGACATAGGATTTTAGAGATTGGCGTCTAGCTCTTAGACGCCTGGTCTTCATTCTTACTCTTAGATGATATAATTTACATTATTAGGAACGATATAATTAGTATTCAATGGCAAATTTAAATTCAGGGCACCAGTCATATTTATAAAATAATTTATAAAATCCCTGGAAATATTTACGGGTATAGGAATTTGAGAACCAACCGTATATTTAATATAATTTATTGAAGAAATATGAGTGACTGTATTGGTTTGTTCAAGATTCATCATATTAGTTGGGTCAAATTGTAGAAATGTCCAGAGTTCTCCTAGATCAATTGATTGAGGAAAAAAACTGTCTTCCAAGATACGTTCTCGGACACCAGAAATTCTGGTTGCCGCTAGAGGAATATCGCCTCTTCCTACAAAGAGTGCAATTACATTATATCCTTCAACGAAGAGGTGGCGCACGTGTTGCGCATGTGATTCTGGGCTTGACCAAAGTCCAAGGGGCTTTGATGTTTGCCAGAGGTATTGTTCTCCTACGCGTATGATCACGAGACGATTCATTCTTCGTGATTAATGTCTTCTAGTTTTAGACCTTCTCTTGGCCTTGCTATTAGCCTTTTTAGTCCTTGTTTTCTTAGACTTGCCGCCAGTTAGTACTGCGCCAGGTGGGATATTATTTTGCATCTAAATTATGCTAGGTAAAAAAATTGAAACCAGGGACTATTGTAAAATGCATACAATGCAACAAGATTGGGAACCTGTTATTCTGAGGTCTTCTACCAAAACCACTACAAAGCTAGGCCAAACAAGGCCCGCCCTGTCAGTTGCAGCCCAGACAGCCAGGAAGGCCGAGGATGTTTCAGTAACAAAGCCCCTCACTCTCACTGGAAAGTCAAGGGCTGAGATGGCTCAGGTGCGAGTATCAAAGGGATGGACACAGAAACAGTTAGATATGCAGGGTCAATTTCCCGCGAATTCATGCAATGCATGGGAGGCGGGGAAGCTTTGTCCAACGGGACCACAGCTCCAGAAGATTCATAGGCTTCTGGGGATTAAGATGGAGAGAGAATAATATGTTAGTAGTTTAATGCCTATGACGCCTTGAGTTCTTGGCCTTGGCCTTAGTTTTTCTTAGCTTAGAACTCTTGCGTTTTCCGCCGCGTCTTCTAACTCCAGATAAAATATTACTAAATTCTTGAACACGTTGAGTACCACGCTTAAGTTCTTCTTGGACTGCGTTATGTTCTGGCCCTAGTGACCCATATTGAGCTTCAGCGGCTGCCTCAGCTTCTAGCTGGGCTACCTGAGCTGCTAATTGAGCATTAGCTCCCTCTAAGGGTGGACCACGTGGTAGTGTAGCAGCCATTGCATTTACTTCTGCATTTATTGCAGCTTGCTCAGCAGCTCGAGCAGCGGCCGCTTGGGCTAAACGGGCAGCTCTGGCCGCTTGGGAAGCTTGAACGGTTGCAACTTCGGCAGCTTGAGCTGCGGCATTAGGAGCTTTAGATCTAAGATTTCTAGTTTTAGAACCAAATAACCATCCACATACACCTCCTTCACACCCCCAGCGCCTTGTAGTCCTTACATTTTTTGTATTATTTGCATTTTTACGCCGGGGCGCAGCACTAGGACTAGGGTGTGACAAAGCTGGTAGAGTATTACGCATGCTTTGTGTTAGTGTATTATATTCTGCTTGTAGTTCTGCGCGAACAAGAGTTTTCTTTTGAATTTCCGCATTTAAGAATTGAACTTGGTCAGGGCGTGTTGCTATTCGTAATAGTCTTTGATATTTTGCAATTTCCTCATTTAATTTTGCTAACATTCTAAAAAGTTGGGTTACCCGATTTACTTCTTGAAGAATCTGCATTCTAGCTTGCATTCTATTTTATATGATATTTAAAAAATAAGATCATTACTGGAATCCTGGGTCCTGGTGAATTAGGTTGGAGAGGGATTAGAGTATACGTAGTTCATAGCAAGTTGAATGTCCTCTTCAGTAATCTCATTTGCCACAGGCGCTACTCTTGCTATAGGGGCCACTACAGTAGGAGTCCTAGCGGCCCTTATAGCATCTGCTGCCATTACCAAATGTAACCCTCTATTATGAGGCCCTGGATTAGCAGTGCGCTCTATATTAGCCTGAACTACAACTCCACGCATGAATTCAGTGAAATTATTTGGATTTGCTAGAGGTGCCACAGGCTCTACTTGCGCCAGAGGCTCTACTTTTGCTACTTGCGCCACAGGCTCTACTTGCGCTACTTGCGCCACTTGCGCTACTCGCGCTACTCGTGCGGCCTCTATCTCTTCTCTTGTTCTAGCAATATCCGCTTGATTTGCAGCGATTTTGTCTTTTGCACGTTTCTTCTCCTCTTCAAGCTTCTTCGCCTTTTTTGCCGTGGGGCTGAAGGGATATGTCGTCATCCAATTAGAGCTATACTGTGGCACAGAGAGCTTCAGGCGGTCATTTACCTTCTCTAGAAGCTCATTAATGTATATCCGCAGTGAATCAATCTCATCTATAATTGCCCCTTTCTTGGCAACATCCGTCTCAGCCATGATTCGCCTGAGAAGATCAGTGCCAGCTTGCACTAGAACCTCCATGGCTCGGCGCATGGCTCGCTCCTTCTCTCGGCGCTTCTCTCTTTTCTGAACCTCCACCTTCAAATCATCTGCGTTGACATTTCCTAGCAAATACTGGATGCGAATATCTTGATTATCCAGTTCATTGAAGACATTATGGAATCTCTGTAATTCAACGTGCTGAACATGCTGCACAATCCGATGGAAATTCAGCACACACTCTTGTTCCTTAGCTGAAAGCCCTACAAGCCTATGGCGAACATCGTGATACGTTGGAATTCCACCACATGCAACGTCTCCGACTACACGAGGTGCAACACCACCATTCTGCTTACGCTGCCACTCGTAGAAATGTGGATTGTGGACAACACCAGATTCCTTCTGACCTGTGCGCCAGGAGAAGGCTGTATGACACTCTGGGCACCACATCTGGTCGCATCCCTCAATCTTTGTGATTAGCACGGCGCAGCCAGGACAGGGGCGACTATCCTTGGCCAGGAGCTTTGCGGTGGCAACATTGTCAGGATTACAGGTATGGTCAGAGTCTCGATTCTCACCCTTGAGCTCATGACACTCGGGACAGGCCCACTTGGAACATAGTCCGCATTTCAGTGCAGAACTTAAGAAACCGCGGCATTCTGAGTCAGGACACTTGCGAATGAAGGTGGATTCGGACTTAGCCTTCTCACCACGACCATCACGAAGACGACTGATTTGATAGTATGCATCGGCCCTTAGAGTATAGACCCGATTGATTTCCTTGGTTACCTCAGCCTGCTTAGCATAGAGCTCTCTGAGGTCCTTATCGAAGGGAGGAATAAGTTCTCGCTCCATCTTTTCGGCTGAACGGATTTGCTCTGCGCGATGCTGGGTGGCGGGCATAAGGGCAATCTCGCGATCCAGGAGAATGTTCTCGCGATGTTTCTTATAATCGCCCATTCGATAAGTCATCGTGAGATTGTCATCGATAAATTCACGCTCCCAGGCACGAGAGCAATGCATACAGTGGGGGTCATTAGTGCTTGTAGTGAGGAAAGTCTGAATACAGCGACGACATGCGGATTTTTCACAGAAGCAACACTTGATTTCGGTATTTGCGGCCTTATTGTATGGCTCAACACAAATTGCACATTGGGGCCTTGTATTAGCTTCTGGCTCTAGCTTTGCTTCTAGCTTTGGCTCTAGCTTTGGCTCTAGCTTTGGCTCTAGCTTTGGCTCTAGCTTTGGCTCTAGCTTTGCTTCTGCTTTCACCTTGGCTTTAACCTTCACTTTAACGTTAGTATCTGTTAAACTTATGACAGTATTTGTAGGAATTAGATTAGAATCCATGTATGATACAAATTTATACAAAAATGATTTTCAATTTTACAGTGATGCGCAAGGGCTTTCTGATTTACGTTGAATAAAAATATGTCTTTAATGTATAATGGATCGTCATCTGAAAGAAGTTGGGTCACTGTCATATATTTCAACGGATGTATTTAATGCAAATTTCTATACTTATACGGTTAGCAAGGGTCCTGCACCAAGATTTATTACAAGCGGTGCCCTATCTGCAGTATCAGGTGCTACTACTGTAAATTGCCCGGCTGGCCATGTGTTACGTGAATCTGGTAAGAAGCTATACCCTGATGTTCACTCGGGTGTTTCTACCTATATGGTCGGTGTCTATGATACAAGCAGTGGGCTTAAGGGATTCATTAATCCCAATGACCCCATGTTTGCTCCATACAATACCGATAGGCCAAATTACCAGGAGGATTCTCTCTATACTACGGATAATACTACGAAGAATCTTGGACCTTCTGTTCTTTCCCTTGGACATATTACTAGTGCTGGAGATGTCACCAGTCCTGGTGAGGTTGTTGCTTCAGGTCAACTGCGTTCCTCTACTATAACGCCACTTATTACCACTTCTAACGCTACTACTCTAGATGTGAGTCTTGGTCAAGTATTTACTATGACTACAAGTGCGAATGTTACTATTAGTTTAACAAATCCGTCTGTAGGAGCACAGGTATTCTTGATTGTTACCGGCGGTGGTTCTCATATAATAACATTTGGAACAAATATCAAGGGTATGGGAACACTTTCTGTAACAAATACTAATATATATACAATTCACTATATTTGCAATGGAACAAGCTTATTTGAACTTTCTAGAACTGCTGCATTTACAGACACCGCGTAATAATCTTGTTAATATGCTTTTACAAAAAATATAATTAGATCTATTCTAAAATCTGGTCCAATTATATTTTATCCGGCTATAATATAATGTCTAGGCAACTAAAGGAAGTATCCGCGCGTTCATATATTGCTACCGCTGCATTCCACCTGAACTTTTTCACATATAAAACGTCGATGAATTCCCAGACATTTAAAACCACTGGTGACTTATCAAAGGTAACTGGTGCAACTTCTGGCACTTGCCCTGCTGGGCGTATCTTACGCGAAAATGGTAAGAAGCTTTTCCCTGGTGCACACCCAATTGATACAGTGAATGGTGTTACCACAACATTCCCTCCGTCTACTGTGATGGTGGGTGTCTTTGATAATCAATCTGGACTGAATGGTTTCATTGATGTGAATGCCCCCGTGTTTGCGGTTTACAATGGAGATCGCCCTAACTATCTTAAGGACGCAGTAGATCCTGTTGGCGGCCTCACGGACCACAGTGCACCTACGCTGACAAATGGATCGGTTAATATTCTTGAAGATTTGAATGTTACCGGTAACAGTGCACTAACTGGAACCCTTTCTGTCACTGATGCTAGCACATTAAAAGGTGGAGTTAAGGTAGCCGCATCTGGAACATTAATTACAAGAATACTGAAGGGATCCAATTTGTCTACAACATCTTCACTTCCTGGTCCTTCACATGCTGGTAATTATAATATTGGAGATGTATACGACTTAGCATTTACAGTAACGGGTGTAACTGTAAACGATACAGTTATTGCAAATCCGGTGGCTAATTTTGCTGGATGGATAGTTGCGGCTGCATGGCCTGTAACAAATGGATTTATATTAAAAGTATTTGCGACTGGCACTCATACAAATAATACAGTTCCCGCATTTAACTACACTATCATCCAGTCTTAAACATTTAATAAACTTGTCAGTATACTGACCACATAACTTTTCCATAATAATGCCAGGCGAACCAATACAGATGTCTGGCTCCCATTTGGGAATTACATTCAGGACAGATTGGCATGATGTTTTCAGAACACATCATACCACCCTTTGATTCGGCTAGAATATGGCCTGCACTAAATGAATCTACACTAATGAGATTCATAGAGCATACAGGGCACTGGACTTTCTCTAGAGACCCATGGGCCTTGCGCCAAATTTGACTCTTAAACCATGTAGGAAAATCCTCTTTTTTCCCCTTTGGTTTATTATTATTAGCGTAATTTAATGTATTGTATTTTTCGGCGACTTTATTATTTGCTTGGCGGGCTAGATCTTTCAAATCATTAAGTGATATGGCGGGTTCAGATGCGGTAATGAGTTGTTTCTCTGAGATTTCAGTATCGGCTTCTGCCTCCTGTAAATCGTCTAATGTAAATGTGACCACAGGAATCTTAGTAACAGTTGCAAAAGGATCCTTCTCAGCAAGTTTAATTCCCACAATATAACCATCTTCTCTTGGAAATTTCTTGGCAGGTAGATGAGTATACAGTGTCTGTTCTTTAATTCCAAGTGCTTCTATAATTTCAGATTCTGAAATACGTGCATTTGGATCGGAATCGTCATAATGAGACGAGAGTTTCCAAGGTTTCTGTTGTTTACATACTTTATTTAATTCCGCACTCATTTATACACATTTTATTGAACTACAACATTCAACTTTTTTACTAAACCTTGCGACTCTTCTGCATCTTGCGACTCTTCTGCATCTTACGACTCTTCTGCATCTTGCGACTCTTCTGCATCTTGCGACTACCACCTGCTATTTCTTGCTTCTTATCTAATTTTCGTATTATATTCATTAATGCAATGGCATCTGATTTAGTCATATCACCAATTAATACATTTTCAAAAAATGTTTCTTTATCACCATCTAAAGCAGCTTTTCTCACCATTGTTCCTGAAATTGATGCTTCTGTTTTATTATTTGTTGTTCTATTTTTTCCAGCTTGTATAACATTTATTTTGGCATCATTATATAATAGCTGAGTTTCTTTTAATTTTTCAAGTGCCTTTTCAGCAACTTCTACCATCCTTTGTTTCTTTTTAATTACATTTTGAATACTTTCATCAATTACTTCTACTGCATCTGAACCTTCTATCACAGTAATATTTTCAGGAAGATAATGTTGCCTTTCTAATAATTCTGTAATAATAATATCTAAATTGACACCATTATCATGGTCGTGTAACCCAATAAACTTTAAATTTGAAGAAGGATACATTAATTTTAGAATATTTAATCTAATATGAATTGGCAATGGCTGCTCAACACAAGTGCCCCCACTACAATTCACGACAAAAACGAATGCATCTGCATTTTGTTCTGTAGCTAATCTAGAAACTTCATCAAATAGAATTTTATGACCTTTTGTCGGGGGTTGAAATCTACCAAAGGTTAAAACTACGTTATCCTTCGTTTTCTTAAATTCATCACCTTTATTGGTTTCAAGAATATTATGTGTATATCCCTCACGTAAAGTACCACAAACTTCGCAAGCCATGTTGATTTCTTGATTTTCAAAACTGCATGCTGAACATACCCAAGGCATTCTAATTATTTAATTATATTTAAGAGCCACCCAAACGTCGCCCTCTTCCACTAAAGGGAACAAATACCCCAGGTATAATAGGAGTGAAACTCTCCTGAGAATTTTCATCATAGGCAATTGGTGCAATTGGCAACTCGGATTCGAACTCCGTTTCATAAGTATTAGGCGCAGGCAAAGTCTCAGGTGTAGGTGGCCTATCAAGCGCCCTCTCAATTTCTACGCGGAGCTCGCCATCAGCCAAGCAGACAGAATTTGGCACTAGACTCTCAATGGCAAACTGGTGTAGCTCAGGGAGAGATGGGTCTACGATGGCCGAAAGAATACCCTCTTGAATAACACCGAGTTGATTCAGGGCCTCAGTAAGTCCCTCTAGGAACATGGGTCCTTCAACAGTTGCACTAGTCAGAGGTCGAATAGTAATAGATTCACCCTTTGGCAGTGGCTCAAGAATTGGCTCCATAATAATTTCCTCTCCCTCAGAAAGTGTCAGGCGGTCAAATACCCAAGAGGGGGCAAAGACAATGTCTTCCGTTACATCGTCGGTATAAGGTCCCTCAATTGCAATGGCAAGTGTCTCACCGCGAATATTTGTCATATAGACAAAGCAGCGTGTAGAATTATCAAGTTGTCTAACAGTATCTTGATAGAATTTTGTAGAACAGCGAATGCCCCACCAGGGACCGGTGCCTTCAGAGCTGAAGGTGTGAGGGTATACAATCGGCATTATGTAACTATAAATGCCAAGCGTATAGGTTCAATTTTTTCAGGCGCTATTTTACTTGAGGGGTTTCAGATTATTTCTCCACAGTTTAGTTTCTTTAGCACATTTTTCTTTAGAACATTTCATAAATTTAGTATAAGTTTTCTAGATTTTGCACCGTGCTTTTTAGAAAATTTATCAAGACAGTCAAAATTAGTAGTATTACATCTTTTATCTAGTTTATTTTCAAAAATCTGATTTTCTTTAACGTATTCTTTAGTTACTTTAGAACATTTCCTTGTTCTACATCGTGTAAGTTGTTTAAGGAGTTTCTTTTCTTTTTTATTAACCGTAATATGATTTATGTATGAATTAGAAGTAATATTAACCATCTATTATATATGATTAAATAAGTTTTTCTCGCTTTTATAGGCGAAGTCATATAAAAATCCTTTTTGCTGGCAGAATTTTATTAGACCAATGGGCATTTCAAACCGGCACTTTTAGACCAACCTGCTTTTAAAATGGCATTAAAAATAAAGAGGAATGGAAAACATTATACCGAATATTAAAAGCTCTCTGCAGTGAAGGGTTTGAGTAGTATATCATGTAGATCTTAACCCCGCCTAATTACAGATAACCACTCCCTTACAATTGGCTCAAAGAAATCACACCACCTCTTACATCTTTCGTATGTCATAATATTATTCCAAGTATTAACATTACCGCCAGCAGTGATAGTAATAATGAAAGACTCGTCGTCAAATATTTTTCCATCTTTAAGTCTTTCAACTACAATCTCTGTGTTATCACGCCTCTGAGTAGATCTTCCCATCATAATAGTCCCCTCGTTATTAGCGATAAGGGTCTGATAAAACAAGCAAGAACTACTTTCTTGTTTTTTCAACGAATATAGACATTTTTCTTTTTTAGATAAATCATCAAGTTTAGACGTAATCAGTTTCTCTAGTAGCGCCATGTTTTTTATTAGTATATCAGTATCATATTTCCCTGGTCTTGCTAAAGGCTTTATACAACTATCGCATCCATCTTCACATCCATAGCATCTATCTTCTGAGGATGGCATAGTATTATTGGACCCTACGTACCCAACTTTTGCTCGTCAATTTTTTAGGCCTTGTGCCGGTTTGAAATGCCCGCCGGTCTAAAACTGTTTACAAAAAGCCTATTGCATATTATTTCTCCTAGCTTCCATAGCCTCCTGCTTATCATCAATTAAGCACGTTGGACAGCCCTCAGGTTTTCTTACATCTGAAATATTTAGAACACGATCAACCTGGGGTAGATGAAGGCGAATATCTCGCACAATAACAAGGCCTCGTAAAAAGGCAACATTATTCATGAAATGTTCAACATGGGTTTCAATTGGCAGAGCCTCATCAACAAATGCTTGTGCAGCCTTGCGTGTTATGATATAGCAATGTGCCCCAATAAAATGCAGAATACGCTTAAAAGGGCTTGCTTCTTTACCCGTATCCACGGGTGTATGACTCCATCCTAGAATCCATGTATCCCATTTTAAAGGTAAATCTTTGGCACAGTCCCGCACCATCATTGCAAATGTGGGGGGTAACTGTGCATCATCTTCCATTATGAGTGCATATTTGGCCCCAGATTTCAGAAATGCCTGCCAGACTTTTAAATGTGATAGAGACGCACCAATAGCACCTCGGCTATGGATTTCATAATGAGAACGTCTATATTCTGTGACTACTTGAACCCGGGCATTCATCCCTACGCGCTTATCTTTTTTAATATCAACTGAGAGTCCATGAATCGCTGAAATTCGTTCAACAGGAGGCATTGCTGCAAGGGCAAGCTGTCCTTCAAACATTTTTCTACGATCGGGTCTATTATCCAAATTTATATAATAAAGTTTGGTGTCCGTGAGATCTTGCATCTCTCTAATCTCAGACAGAAATAGTGGTATGTGGTTCAAAAGAACAAAAACTCCGGAAAGTTCACTTTTTGATATATTTGATACTTTGAAAATAGATAAGTATAAAAAAACCGTATTACAAGAAAGATATTTGGAAGTTTTACACAATTTTCACCGAAGATCCATTACACTTGCTTATATGTTTTACATAACGCGAATTATTATGACGGTTGGAAGTATTCTGGTTCCTGCATTTCTATCAATTCAGGGATCCACTTTTCAGGTGCAAATATATTGGGCAACCTGGGTCTTATCTTTATCAGTAACAATTTCTAATGGATTCATGACGCTATTCAAGGTTGACAAGAAGTATTTTTTCATTAATACTACCCTTGAACTTTTACATTCAGAAGGTTGGCAATATGTTGGCCTGAGTGGTCGTTATTCTGGCAAGGACGGTGTTGTTCCAACGCATGATAACCAATTCCTAGTATTTTTTCACATGGCGGAAAAAATAAAGATGCGACAGGTTGAAGAGGAATATTGGAAATTCACGGATACTTCGGGTGTAGGAAATGCAACAAGTGCGAAAACACCAATGATAACTCCGACACCAGTTACACAACAAGTTGCATTGCGAGCATTACCAGAGGAACAAAAAGATGTAATAGAAAAGTGGGTAGGTGATATGAAAACGAATATGCTAGGATTACAGCCGAGGTCAAGGAATATAGCAGGCAAATTAGATGAGAGACCAGTCTCTCCCGGAGTTTCAGGAGCTTCCTCGGAAACCAGTTTGTCAGTGCGACCTCAGCTGCAAGCGACCACCTTTGCCAAAACAAGCATGGTGCAGTTATCACCAGGCACAGGAGAAGCCACAGGCACAGGAGAAGCCACAGGCACAGGCACAGGCACAGGAGAAGCCACAGGAGAATCTGCAGATTCAGACACATGCTCCGTATCCTCGTCAGGGTCAAAGATACCTGAAAACACGATCCTCAAAGTCGTGCATGAAGAGTCCGATGTCTGGAGCGGAACCGATACGAAACCTTGAGGCATGGAATAAAAATAGTAGTTTGAAAGAAACTCATAATTGTTTTACATATTCTATGAATGTCATTGATAAGAAGCTTATTCAAAAATGTGATGAAACGGAGGATTGCGATGTGGGTTTTCATCAGCCTGGGTATGCATCAGGATATGGACAATTTCCTGAAAAACATAAGAAGGGTTGCATAGACATGGTTAGCCGTATGTGGGGAGATAATCCAGATGTTCGGTCAATAAAATATCATCAGAGATGTCCTGAGGGCACGAGTAAGATTGCACTAATAGTTGATCCGAAGCGAGATTATCATTTCTTGAGACAGGATAAAGTTCAAGATTCCCATGAAAATGGAACATGGTCTCATAAGCCAGGTTCAATGAATGTTACAACTGAGGATGCCTCTGGGCGGCCTATAATAAGACCAGACAGAGCCCTTTTTATTTATAAAGATTCCAAGGACCGTAAAGATCATTTGGAATATACGAAATTCTGTGGTTACTATTGTGTTCCTCGTGGAAAACCCTTGTATTTGATGTCGGATGCAAGGATTGAAGGAGGGGCTAAATTAGCTAAGACCTCATCCTCTTCTTTTCCTCGACCCAGTCGCTACCAACAGACCCGACGGAAATCAAGGGGTGGTAGCCGTTAGTAAGAAGACTCAATGCTTCAGCTGCATCCAGGCGATCAATTGGATTCGCGCGAGTTAGACCTTTTAGAACTTCCTTAATTTTAGACCCTTGAGAAATCCATGAAGCCGAATTAACAAATTCCGGAATAGATAATTCTATTTCAAGAACTTGTAGGAGAACTGCTCCAATAGACCAAGCATCAAATCCCGGCCAATAGACTTTCCAACAGTGTAACCAGTCATGCTGTTGAAAACTCTTTGACATTTTTGTCCATTTTAATAAATCATTAGACCAATCTGCTGAATTTACTTCACAAAATGCAACTAGCCTTTGGACTGCTGGTTTTTCTCGTTCTAGCCCGTTAATAAGATTGACGAGTGGAACATTATCGTGAGTTCCTAACATCAAGGTAACTTCAGGGGTTTCAGTATCGTGATCAAACGAATAAATTCTCCAGCGCTCCTTGAGATCATCGATAATAAGTTTATTTGGTTGAAATGTGAATCCGAAATCAATGAGTTTCGGTTTGTTATGTTTGTCAAATAGGAAATTCTGCCCCCAGATATCAAAATGACAGAGATTATTGGTTACTAAGAATGCTCCGCATGCCAGGATTTCCTTAGAAAATCTGAAAAAATCAAAGACATGGGGATCCAGATTAATACGACTCAGGGGATAGCCACCCCATGGCATTAGGAGTTGAACTGAATCCTGGAGTTTGTTGTTTTCTAAGAAATCGCATCGTTCAATGTCCTTGTCATCTTGTCTAGATTTAGCACGGGGTGTACAGCTATCTAGTTCAGAAATAATGGTGTAATTAGAAGATCCTTTAATTTTACTTAGAATTTTAGCGACTGCAAGTTCATTCTGTGAATCACGTTTTGAGGTGATTTTTCCGACTAACTTTGAATCACTTGAATTTTCTATGTTCTTGCCCTTTTTCTTACGGCATTTCAATATAGGCTGGTAGATACAGCCATACGTTCCCTTGCCAAGAATCCGGCCACCCCACATATCTAATTCAGGTAAAGTTTAATTACAATAGAAAATACATTAGATTAGGAGATGTCATGGGATGTTTTAATGTTCAGTATAGTAATTCTACTTTTCATTGTTTTAGCATTAGATATTTGGAATCCACTTGTATATTTTAAAGAAGGATTTATGACGGGTCCCGGTGACAATCAATTCTTATTTGCATACTTTCCTCGTCGGGGAGATATTTCATTTGGTTCAGATGATTCTGCATATATTCAGGAGAACCGACATGTTATGGGATATGCAGATGTCCAGGGGCTCGGCGTGAATCATGATTTCTGTAGAATGTTAGTGCCTAAAGACACTAAAGAAGAATCCCAGAAGTTCTTTGCATGTGCATTGGCTGGAACTGAAAACTTAGGTTCTATAAGTTTCAGAACCCCCACAGTAAAGGATGGATTTCGCACAAGTCGCGATGACTATATGCGAGATGTCGATGGCGATAGCAAGAGTGATTATTGTGCAGTTGTGAAAATGCCAGGGGGGAGATTTGAGGCACAGTGTTACAGGGCTCTTTCAACAACATTTGATTCCAGGCAAATGATTGACACAAATCCGCCTAATGATATTGCCGAAATTGTATATTTCTATGAAGGTATAATGTTCTGGTTTCGTTTCATTGACGATATGAAGGACTATGCAGAGAATTTGACTACCTACACTTCAGGAGATCTCCAGATTGACGAGGTGGAAGTGAAGACCTTGCCTTCCCAGCTAATGGAGGGAAATAAGACTACGACACTTGATGAACGTGTTCAGATTACGGAGGGCCTGCAATTCAATGGAATCAATCAATTCATTCGCCTGGGTGATTCTTCAGATATGAGTTTCGGCAAGAAAATTTCGTTGCCAACACTGAAGGCCATTTCATTCTGGGTGAGGTTTGATGAATTCACGAATAATGCACATATCCTGGATTTCGGAAATGGTGCAGGAATTGATAATGTCTTTATCGGGATAGTGGGACGTGGAGATCAGAGTATGGATGACAGCTCAGAAATCAGAAAACCTGAAGATTCCTGTGTAATTCCTGACCCCCCATCTGGACCACAGCCTGTTCCAGATATGAGTCCACAGGCCCTAATGCTTTCTACTGCGAATGTTGATGACTATGTCTATGATAAGGAGGTCCTGCCACGAAAGTTACCGACAATCAAGCCGTTCAGTAATGCAAAGGCCCAGACACATGGAAACCCTAAGACTGCTACATTAATATATGAGGTGTGGAATGGAAAGTTGCGTATGGACCACGTAAATGTCTTGAAGGCATTTAAGTTGGGCAAATGGACGCATTGTTGTATTACGACTGCATCTGGAGACAGTGTTAGACCGGCTCTACAAGTCTGGATTAATGGAATTAAGATGGCAGAGAAACAGGGGGCCCATCTTCCGCAGACTTCCATAACCTCAAATAACTATCTAGGAAAAAACAATTGGCAGGCTGATTCTTCTCAGTTTGAGAATAAGCCTGAGCTTTTCCGAGGGGGGCTTTTTGATGTCCGCGGCTATTCACAGCCGATGGCTCCTGGGAAACTGGTGAAGACAATTGAATGGGGTAAGAAGAGGCTGGGTCTTTAGATATCAATCTCTTCAGTATCATTCACTAGATGCTTCTTCATAAATTCGGTAAGATTATCTAGAGCCTTTTTATTACTACCAGTTATTTTAGCAAGTATTGCTGGAAATGTCTTAAAATGAAAGGTTACCGTTTCACCTTGCATATGGATTCCTGAAAGTTCTTCCTTTCGAATAATAATTATATGCTTATCACCAGTATCCCATGGAGATTTGCCGGCAACTTGAATTATATGACAATCACCCTTAACAGTAATATTTATCAGTTCCTGGCTATAAAGATCAATCTGTTTGGACATACTTCACCCTGGGCCTAAACGTGCCTTCAATTTTATGCTTTAATCCTTGAGTTTCTAGTAGCCTTCCTTTTAGTCCGCAATATTTTACGAGTTCCACGTTTAGAACCACCCGCCATTTTAATTTCTGCTTTTATAAGTTTAGCACACTTATAATAAATATCTTTGCAATCTTCACATGGTTCAATCAAGGATTTAATAGCATACAACAATGGAATATATGCATCTTTGTTTTTTAGAACAGCGAGTGAAATGCGAACTAAGAAAAAATATCCATAACCTGATATACTTTTACTATTTATATTAAGTCTAGAAGTGCCAACTGTATTAAATTTTAATGGTATATATTTTGCAGATTTCTCAAAATCAATTAATTTGACATTCAGATCTGGTTCAATCATTACATTTTCAACTGAAAGATCTGCATGAACGATTCCATGTGACCAGAGTGCATTCAAGGCCATTGTGAGATTTAATAAGATAGTTAGTATTTCATTGGAATTATTAAAATCAGCTATCTTATATTTCTCATTTAAATAATCATAGAGTGTTTTACCCTGAATGTATTCCATGATTATGTAGTAGAACTCATTATTGACATCACCGGAATTTAGTATTCTAGGAAAATACTTAGAATTCTCAGGAAAATTCTGAATTTCCTTATATATTGCGGCTTCTTTTTTCAAAAGGTGAAATTTAGTAGTATCATCTTTATCTGAACGATTACCGAGTTTCATTACAAATTTTTGCCCATCAAGTGAAAAAATACATACACTGCGCTCTTCATCGTCTGATATTATTTTATCATAATTAAAGATACCGAGGTCTATAAGACGTTCTTGCATGTCGTAGTAACTAATATCAGTTTGCTTGGATAAATTTATTTTGAATGGAACCATAGGCGTAATTATTGGTGAGTCCATTGGCGACTCCATTGGTGACTCCATTATTAATCTAAATAAGCCCAGGATTTTCTTCAATTTTTATTGAAATCAGAGATTTTCTGAAACAGACACACAGAAAAATGCGTGCACCAAAATAAAAACAGAGATTCTTTGCGAGAAAGTTTTTCTAGGATGGTTTTAGACCTGTGCTCATTTTAAATTGCCGTTTTTAGTAAGGAGCAATGGTGGGACAACAACACTCTTCCGATTATAAACTAACTGCTATAAAGCATTATGAAAATTCAGGTAATCTGACTGAAACCTGTAGAGTATTTCATTGTTATAGAAAAACTCTAAAGTTGTGGTATGATAAATTATTTCCTTTTATTTTTCCGTGTCCTTTTACCACCAGTATATAGATTTCTTATTAATGGCTTTCTTTTTGTTTCTGCTTCTCCAATAAGCCTTCTAATTATATTTCTTGTGCCTTTTTTCCTATTAGTTTCTCTACATACAAAGTTATAATATACACCTGCTCGTTTGGCTACACCATCTTCTCCTATTTGAAGTAATTCTTTCTGAGTTATTGAAAAAAAATTCATCATATTATTTGCATCTGTCCATGGAAGGTCAGATGTAGTCATTATTCTTCCTTCTTCATTTGTCCCTTTTATAGAATTATTATGAGTCTTCAATAGAATTTGTAATACTTGTTCTGTTGTAGGATATACACTTTCTTTATAAATTGTATTAATATACTTAGTAATTGGCGTGTCATCTGGATTAATATCATCATCGTATTTTTTCCTCTCAAATGGAAATTTAAGAGGTATTTTTAATAATCCAAGGTGACTAATATAAGTTTCATGTATAATGTCTTCTGGAGAATATAGACAGTATATATAGTTAGGACATTTATCGCCGGGTTTATAGATCATAACCGATCCTAGTTCCTTTATTAGTTGTTTTGTATTTGATAAAGGGTTTCTAAATAGTTCTTGTTTAGAAATATCACCTACTTTATTTACTAATGGGCCTACTGTAGCGTGATACGCTATTTCACCAGGTCTTGATTTTACAATAACCATACAATTATCTGGAACAATAAATGCAGAATCATTATCTATGAAATCATCATTAATTATTGTTCCAATCGTAGGTATTGTTGCTTTTACTTTGTGTTGTATTATTTCATTCTTTACTGGTCTAAATTCTGGCTCTTTCCCGTGTCCCATTATAATATAAGCATCGCTTGGAACGAACTCCATCTAATAACATGTAATATAAAAACGGCAATTTAAAATGAGCACGGGTCTAAAATAATAAAATATAAATGATTCTATAGAATGATTTATCTTTTACTTTTTACGGCAATGATAATTACAATTGAAAATTTAACGAATGCCACTGACAGAGAAGCATGGGAAATGCTTTTCCAAGTTATTCATAATGAACCTTAGTCTGTGCCCAGGATCCCTCAACCGAGCAATTGCGTTTCCACCACTGGAATCCGGCTTCAGAGATTTCATTCCATTTTTCCTCTGACATCCCATAACTTAGTTTCTCCATTGCATCGGCCTTATCTCTTACCAGAATCACATGGACACCATTGATCAAGGGTTCTGCATAATTAGAAAAATCAACGTCGCTTGTAACTACTGGCACAGTGCCCATAGCTAGAAGCTCTATTTCACGATTACACTTTGGTCCATAGCCACGTAGACAGAGTCCATATTTTGCATTCTGCAGTGCTTCCAGATATTCCTTAGGACTCAGTGCATATGGCTCCTTTCCTTGCTGCATAGAGAACTTGTTGCAAATGGAAGACCACGATTCAATCTCCTTAGTTCTATAAGATGCTTGCACATCATTTTCAATACGTCCGAAGAAGACCATATTATCTGTGCGGTCATCAAATGATTTCCGTGGAATTAAAGCCATTTCCTCTACCAGCCTGGGCTGACGAGGCCAGAAAATCCAGGGCTTTGCCGATGGCTTTTCAGAGTGGTCTGGATTTCCGGCTAGACAGACCTTATAGATTTGCTCTGGAGCAGGCGCCTTGTCTAGCCATGCCCACGTTGGCCTATCGTATAATAGGATACCACCCACTTCACCCAACCAGCATTGAGTTAGAGCAGGATCCTCTTTTCTTACGACAAGACCCTTCTCTTCCCAGAGGTCAATGAGTTCACGGAATGAATCTCCCTTATGACCAAAGAATCCGTGTTTCATTGACCTTGGTGGTGTTAGAATGGTGGGTGGGGCAGCGAATGCCTCAGTTTGAATTATTGTGGGAATTGTATCTGTGACTTCAACTGATATGGGTGTCTCTTCTAGTTCATCAGGCTTAGGAGCCTCAGGACTCTTAGGGCCCCATTTGCCCACCTCCTTCTCCACAATCCTCTTGAATCCCTCTGCCGTTGAACGGGGATATTGGAGTAAGGTCCACTCGAGCCCTGCAGCTGCAGCCAAATGCACTAGAGAATCCGACGGCTCCCTCTCCTCCTGGAGCTCAAGGATCTTGCAGCCTACGGGTGCAAGCCAGAGCCATGCCCATGATTGATGTTTAATATTCTTTACAGACGAAGATAGTATAACACGTGTAGCTCCTGATAGAGCCTGGGCCCAGACTTTTGCATCATCTGTGCACCAGATAGTTTTAGTAGCAGTAAAATTCTTGGAAAGACGCTCGACTAAGTCCCCATTCATGTGATAGGTATCCTGCACAATTACTGTTATATCGGCTCCAGAATCAATGCTAGGATTCCACTTGCCATTCATGGCCTCCCTCAATGTATCTATGTCTGCCTTAACTGGTCTAGTTCCATGACATGAGCGGCCCACTACTGTCTGAGCAAATGCCTGTGTCTGCTCTGAATATTCTAGTAAGCGTCCTTGAGCCTTCTCCCATTTGAAGAGATGAATGGCGGCCAGGAGTCCATTGGTCTTCTTACACCAGAAAGATGCATTAGGTGTCACCTTATTCTGCTGGATAACCTTGGATAAGTAATGAAGGGTGAACAGTGCGGGCTGCTCGAGCCATGCGGATTCTAGATGAAATGACATCATGGAATCCACGCCAAAGGATGCCATCAAGTGACTGAGCTTATTATCAGACCATGCACTCTTCTGAATATCTGTTGTGCCGACACAGATATCTGTGTGTCTATATACGAGGCCAGATGGACTGACGAAAGCACCACCTTTAAGCTCAATTGGTCTATCCTGGCCTACAGGGGGTAAATATGTATTGAGTCCTTCGGCTGCCCAGATAAATGCAGGGTCACGATTCATCTGAGAACAGAACATTGCGAGGTGCTTGGGTGTTGTGGCTTTCAGAGGACGGTCTAGGGGTTCATATGGTGTGGGCTCGCCGGCCCAGCCTGCCCAGGAGAGGAGGGGATGTAATTCGTGGATTCCAGTAGGCTCAACAAACATGTAAACAGGACGGTCAACAATATCTGTTTTCTCGTAAGTTCTAAACTCTGATTTGTGAACATGAATTGTCTGAATATTCATTGCGGGATTCACAATCTTAAATTTATTTCTTAAGAATTCAACTAGAATTGCATTGTCACAACCGGCTTTGCCGAATGGAATATTAAATGCACTCAGATTCCAGGTGCGCGCTAGAACACTATTACTGTGAATTAACCACGTATCTTGAGAATCATTGCGGGGTCCGAATATTTCTGGTCCTTTAGTGCCACTACCCTCTTCCCAGCGTAGGAGGGCCACGAAGGTATCGGCTAGATTTACGGACCAAATGGCCCTCCATGTTTCGTTAAAGTAAATATCGGCATTGGCAAAGGCAACCAGAGAATCTGCGCCAATGAGATTCTGGATCGTATCAATGCAGTGCGCGTATGTTAGCCGAGATTTTAGAGGAATCTGTTTTATCTTTTTTAAAGGATCAGCAGGAATTGCAAGATTTGCAGATTCCACAAAAAGAATTATTTGATCGACAAAATCACATTTTAAATTCATTTCCAGGCACTTTTTCAGTTCTTTTTCACGAGTTTTGTCTGCAGGTTTATAGTATTGTTGAATTAAAACAAGTGGCTCTGGAGCCTTGTGTGTTTGAAATACAGAGAGTTTCAAATCAGAGAATGCGAGTTTCTGGAGTCTCGCATGTGAAGGGGCTAGACCAATTAATTTATTATATCTGAAAATAATTGTTGCACACATTATTGCATCCTCAAGTGTTCCATCCCATGGCTCACCGAGAAAGGGATACATGGATTCAAATTCCTCTAGACAGATTACGTTGCCGAGAGTGGAAACATCGAATCCCTGAGAGGTGAGAGTCTTAATTGCCTTTAGGGATACAAGGATAAAACGTATTTTCTTGGCTTTCTCTGTTTTTATCCAGAGATTTGCTTCGAGTGATTCATCGGTTAGGAGGACAATATCTGGTTTCCATGCTAAGAACTCGGGGCTTGCAGAAGTTACTAGAATATCCCAGCGCCTCCACCGCCTCATATCTGGGGAATAAGGTTCTTTCATGAAGGTGAGGGTCTTAGAATCTTTCCATATAGATGCATCAGAATTCATGATGCGAATGGGCTTGCCATTTGTTGGATTCGTGGCAAGCATCTGTATAAAGATACTTGTTACGAGTTTAAACCATAAGGATAGGGATAGGGATATGGGCAAAGCCCCTATAGTCCCTATAGCCCCTATAGCTTCCATCCACCCTAAGTCATAGTAAATGAAACAGCGTTTGATGATGCAGATCTTCCAGCAGCGCTCACAGCTTGTATTTGAATACTATATGTCCCTGCCGCCAAGGAGATGATTATATTACCAGTTCCACCATCAACATTGCATTCAGTCTTAGTAAAAAAATAATCAGTTGAAAATAAGTAATTAGTTATTCCTCCAGGTTCATTATTTGTTGAATTTACACTACCAGGTGTAAATTCGATACTTGCATGGCCTGCTGAACTAAAAGAAATACGACTAATTGTTGGAGGATTTGGAACTAAATATGGTGTAAATGTATATTGATTAGCAAGACCGCCACCGTATGTCGTATAACTCCGTGTCCCCTTAAGTCCAATAGTAATATATGATGGTGTTCCAGGTGTAAAATTAGACATAGGTATTTGAAGGACATTCAATTTGTTTGTGTGAGATGCTTTTAACGATTTATCAAATACAGCATCTGCAGTAACACTGCTTCCTAAAGAGCCTATTGTAGAAGATATATTTAATGATATAACGCTACTAAATTCTACTTTTGGTATTGTAGTATCAACAAATAAATATACAATGTTTGATTTAGAAACTATTGAATTAATTGCTAATAAATAATTACTAGATGCGACTGGACCTGTTAAAGGGGGTGTACATGAAACGGGGGTTGATGTAAATATTCCATATCCATGATTACACTTTAAAACAACACTATAAGTTTGTCCTTGAGTAAATGTAATCCCATTCATACCCTGATTAAAGATAAAATCTGGACTATTTTGAGGTGAAGATATAAATGAGGCTATCTGCCCATTATATGCTGCAATTGTAGTACTTATATCACGAAATGTAGTTCCTCCATCCAATGAAATTGATAAAGTTTGACCACTAGCAGCTCCTAATATATTTGTATCGCTTACATTACCATTAGTTAGCATCCGTATTCTTCTTCTTTTTGGTTCAAATGAAAAAGTTGGAAAACCATAATTAAATTGGATTGAATTCGAATTTCCAGTTTCGCATTGTGCGCCAAATGCATCAACAAATAAAATTTTTATTACAAGGTTATAGATTTGTCCAACTGTAAAAGTATTTGGTAATTTTGGACCAATTAGTGTCCATGTAACAGATGTAGATGTAAATGTGGTTCCACCATCAAGTGATAACATTACACTATTATTATAACTACCAACATTAAAAGGTAAGTATCCACCTCTATCATATCCGTCTCCTGATCCAGCAATCTGTGTATCCTGGTTAAACGAAGCATTTCCATAATAATTATAGAAACTGCTGGTTTGTGGTATAATAACTGTTATTCCAGTTGCAGAATAATTTAATCCAATTTGAGGAGAGAATGAAGAATATGATACTGTTATAGTATTAGAAGGCCTTGAAAAAATAGTTGAATTATTATTAAAAAATGGAAAGAGAGGATTTTCAGTTTGCAACGCAGTCCATTGTGTTATTAATGTAGATGAAGGATTTAATGCGAGTAATGTAACTTTAAATTGTTTTTCAAGAACTGCTTCTAACTTATTAAATGATGTATTTACTAGTGGAAGAAAACGTTGACTATAATATATCGTATATATTCCATTATTATAACTTAATGAAAAATTGCCGTATCCTGAATAAAATGGCGTTAACATCCATCCATTATTAACTGATTCCTTATTTACAAATTTTGGATATGATAAATTAATAATTGAATCTCCCGTATGAAAATAAATAAGCACCGGATAAATACTATATGGATCATTTGATCTATAATTAATACTAATACCTGAGCCAAACATATCTGGGTCATTATAATAATCAACATTTACCGATAATAATGTAGGAGGCTCAGGTGGATTAGAAAGTGTATTTGGAATAAAAGTATATATACTAGGTGAAAGTGTTCCTAAATTACCAGATGAATCTATCGGATAAAGTCCAATTGTAGTAGTTCCAGATATTGATGAACTATCTGATTTAGTGTATAGTGTTAGCGTATCTGTTTGAGCAGGAGAAAGTGTAATATATGTTGCACCACCATCAGTAGTATATGCATAATTTGAAATATTTAAGGAATAATCTGGAATAGACTTACCTAAGGTTGCATATGGATTCTTATAATCTGGATTGCTAGTAAGTAATTGTGTTGGCATATTAAAACGTATTGGACCATATGAAGGTGCTCCAGGCATTACCATTCCTTTAGTATTAGGGGGTAAACCTGGAGGACTAAATTGAACGTTGGGATAAGTTGTAATTTTATAAGTATTTGATGCTTTGCATAAGGTATCAATTGTTTGAGGTATTAATTGTAAATATACATCTTGCACTATTCCTATAGAAATTCCAACTTGATCAGTATAGTTTAATATTCCTACAAATGAATCATAACTTGATAAATACCTAATAACAATTGGACTTGTGGTTTGCGGTGGATATAGTTCTAAGACTGAAAATTCAGATCCATCTGTTGAATATTGATAATTTGTAACTTCTCCAATTCCTGATGGAGGTGTGAAATAAATTGATATAGTATCTGCAGCCGAATCATATGTTGCATTTGTAATAACCGGATAATCATATGTAAGACCATCACCTGCAGAAAGTGTAACAGATACAGATGCAGAAGCCACTGAGGATCCAATTGCGTTTATTTCCTTGAGTTTTACGGAATATGTTGCCCCAGCTACTAGGGCCGCCCCACTTGACTGTTTTGTAATTGCCACTGGACTTGTTGTCTGAGCTGGACTAAATGCTAAAAAGGTAGTTCCACCATTTGTGGAAAAACTGTAATTCGTGATTGAACTACCACCTGTTGACCCAGGAGTGAATCCAATGGAAAAACTGCTAGTTGTAATACTAGATGAAGATAAAGCAGTAGGCGCTGCAGGTTCACTTGCAGCCAACGTTACTGAAGTGGCACTTGATGCGGTTGATGTTCCCGCTGAATTAATCGCCTTAAGTTTTATACTATAGGTGCTTCCGTTTGCTAGCCCTGAAATAGTCAAGGGACTATTTGTTTGAACAGGACTAAATACAGTAAAGGTTGATCCACCATCCGTTGAATAACTTAAATTTGTTATTGCTGCTCCTCCATTAAATGATTGCGTAAAAGCAACACTACATGTGGTATTTCCAGGGGTTATAGAACTAATAGAAGGAGCATTGGCAATAGATGCAGTCGGCGTGCCAGATATACTTGAGGATGCCGTTCCAATACCAGATGCATTAATTGCTTGAATAAGAATTGAATATGTTGTTCCATTAACAATTGGCGAAGTTCCATCGGATGAGACAGCTGTAATAGGAATTGGACTTTTAGTGACAATTGGATTGCATTGTGTATATGTGCTGCCTCCATCCGTAGAATACTGGTAATTAATAATTTTGTTAGCCGCTGTAACTATTGGACTAGTAAAAGATAAAAGAATACTAGGAGTTAAACTTCCAGAAGAAGCTGTTACACTTAGTCCTGTAGGGGCGCCTGGGACTATAAATGTTGAAAGTGGAGTAACTACAAGGGATTCTCCAGAATCAACTGACTGACCCTTACTATTCACAGCATTTACCGTAGCACTATATGATTGATCATTCGATAAATCGTTTATAAATGCATATGTTACATTACCTAGAGGTATTATTATAGGCGGATTTGGAGGTCTTAGTAGATTAACAATATATCCAGTAATTGGAAGTCCCCCAGTCATAACAGGTGATTTCCATTGAACTAATACAGAAGAATTACCAGGGGATACTACAATTTTAGTAGGGGGGTCTGGAACTGAAGTGGGTGTTACAGAATTAGTTACAGCCGCCACGGATGGGCCAAATGAATTTATTGCAACTATATTAAACGTGTATGCGTTGCCATTTGTTAATCCTGTAAATGTATAACTTGAAGATCCTGCTGATACAGTTACACTAGTGTTGTCAGATATTGAAGTAATTATATAATTAAGAATAGATGCCCCCCCACTAGTTAATACATTCATCCAATTAATAATTACGCTAGAGTCTCCAGGCGTAACAGATACTCCTGTGGGTGTATCTGGAATAGATAAATAACTGAACGGTGCAGAAACTGCTACAGGAGAAGATCCAAAACTATTGTTAGTTATTATACTAAAAATATATGTTGACCCTTTATTAAGACCTGTAACAGCAATATTATCTGAAAGTGTAGATCCTGTAAATATTGCCCCAGATGGAATTGATGCTAAAGTATAACTTGTAATCGGCAACCCTCCATTATTAACTGGGTCGGTCCATGTAAGTGCGACTCCATTTAAAATTGTATTAGTAACTTTGATAGCTGTAGCGATATCTGGATAGGCCGATATTGTTATTGGTGAAGATGTCGTTCCTGCAGATGTTCCTAGTGTATTTTTAGAATATACGGTAAATGTATATGAGACTCCAGGGATTAATTTTGTTATGCTTTGTGAAAAGGTTCCAATAGGGACAGTATACACTTTACTAGAAGGCGTTGATATAACTATAAATCCAGTTATTGGTAATCCTTCACTCATTACAACTGGATCCCAATTTACAATTATATTACCTGCAATATTTGATACTGATACTCCAGTAGGTGCATCTGGAATTCTATTATATGTATATACTGGCGATATTGCCCCTGGAGATGTTCCAATTGAATTTATTGCTGATACAATGAAAATATACGATGAATTTAATGTTAATCCGTATATATCAGTTGGATTTGTAAATGGCTGTGAAAAACTAATACCACTAGAAGGATATGGTGTAATCGTATATCCAGTAATAGCACTGCCACCGGTTAAAACTGGATCCGTCCAAGAAATTGTTGCCGAACCAGATGTAACAGGTGATGACGTAATTGTTATATTGGTTGGTGCATTAGGTGCGGATACTGGAGTTGCGGTAACAGTAGAAGGATCAGATGAGGCAGATAAATTATTTTGCGTAATTGAAAATACGTAGGACGTTCCATTTGTAAGCCCTGTTATTATAGTTGAATAAATACCCGCACTAACAGTTACCGTTTTTGTTGCAGGAACACTTGTAATTGTATAACCAGTAATTGGGAGTCCACCACTTGCAACAACTTGATCCCATGAAAGTGTAACTTGACTAGGGCCAGGAGTTGCAGAAAATGATGTCGGAGCAACGGGTGCGCTTAAGTATATGAATGCTTTAGAATACGCAGGTAAAGAAGTTCCAGCTGAATTTACAACACTTACACTAAATAAATAGGTATTTCCAGTTACTAGACCGATAGCATTGATTCTAGTATAAGCTACGTCAATAATTGTTGAAAATGTTACACCGGAACTAGGTGAACAACTAAAACTGTAATCACTTATTGCTGGTATTCCTATTTGTGAAGGATTTATCCAAGACAATCTTACTGTTCCTAGAGTAGCAGTATTAGTTACGACAAGACCAGTAGGGGCGCTGGGAATACTTGCCATATCTCTATTAGTCGGAAATAATAATATTCGTATATTCTAAATATAAATACATATTACGTGTATCATGTATTTATATTTATATATTGCCCCCCCTTGTGCATAGCAGTAAATTAAAATAAATTGCCATATGTCGTCCAGTGAAATACAGAGGCATTTGTATCTCCATGTGCTAAAAAATTGCTTGTAGTAACTCCAGAAAAACTTAGTGGAACAAAAAATGTATTTGAACCAGTTTGATAAGTCATTTGAATTATATATGATGAATTTACATAGTTTGTATTTAGTCGAACATTGCCAGAGCCAGATGTTAAAACTCCAGAACCATATTGAATAAAGGGTTGTCTATTACCCGAAAGTGTTATTGATGATGTATTTAAATTAGTTGTAAAAAAGTTAGCATTTGTAGTAGTTGATAGTGTGCTTGCAAATGTTAGGGTATTGACTGTAGGACCAAGAAGAGTAGAAAAACTAGAAAATGACGTATTCAGTTGAGGCACAGTCGTAATTGGACCAAGTGCGGTAGAAAAACTAGAAAGCGCCGTATTTAATTGAGGCACTATAACGGTTGGACCGAGGGAAGTAGAAAATGATGAAATCGCTGAATATATAAATGTGGAAAATGGAGAATTGAATACTGTAAGGGAATTACTTATAGTGCTATTTACATTACTCATATTTTTAATAAATGACGAAAAACTAGATATTACATCATTAGGATTACTAAGGAATATTTGATTTGTTGCAGAATTAGTTGAAATACTAAGGGTTCCATTAACAAGTAATGAAAACTTATTATTAAATTGACCCGTTGTATTATTAAATGAATTAACTGATGCCTGACCTGGAACATCAATCTGTCCAAAGGATTTAGAGTATAGAGTTACTGCAGTCCCGCTATTAGTAGGAAGAAGTCCTATATTTGAATTATCAAGTATAGAAAACTGTGTATTTCCAGGCGAAGAAGTAAATGTGGATAGGCTCGTAGTAAAGGTATTATATGTAAGGCCGGCATTAATAGATGATAAACTTGTCCAGAAAGTGCCCCCTAAACCATCAGTTGTTAAAACCGTATTAGGTGCCAATATTTGATTATTATTACCTTTTGCATAAATTTTCCTTACAGTCAATACATCCACATCAAGTGATGTCATTCTATTATATATTATATTTTAGAATATACGGCGTTTTAATATACGGTTTAACCACTTAATCACTTTTCTTTTGATTCAAGTAGATGCCTGGCCAAGGAGGATTATTACAATTAGTCGCACATGGAAAACAGGATGTATTTTTAACTGGAAATCCTCAAATGACATGGTTTAAGATGGTTTATAGGCGTTATACAAATTTTGCAATTGAAAGTCAGCCCATGTATTTTGACGGAACGCCAGATTTTGGTAAACGCATTACATGTTTGGTGCCACGTCGGGGTGATCTTCTCAGTCAAATTGTTCTAGAAGTTACTTTACCGGCGCTCACATTAACTACGGGAGATCCTGTTTCTTACGTAAATTCAATTGGCCATGCCCTAATTCAAGAAATCACACTGGAAATCGGTGAACAACAAATTGATAGACAGAATGGTGAGTGGATGGAAATCTGGTCTACTTATACAACACCATTTGATAAACAACTGGGATTTTATGAAATGATTGGCAAGATGAATGGATATACGGAGCCAAACACCTTTGGACCTAAGAAATTCTATATTCCTCTGAAATTCTGGTTTTGCAAAAATCCTGGCCTCGCACTACCATTAATCGCTCTTCAATATCACCCTGTCAGAATTAATTTAACATTGAGGCCTCTCAATCAATTATTCTATTCTTCTGCACTTGCTACACCGGCTTGCAATACTTTAGAACTAAATCCAGCTTCAATTACTGATTTAATGTTATGGGGTGACTATATATATTTGGATGTTGAAGAGCGTAGGCGTTTTGTTAGCTCACCACACGAATACTTGATTGAACAAGTTCAATATACGGCACCTTTACCAATAGCCTCCGGTGCTACTTCAGCAACTTTACGTATAGAATTCAATCACCCACTGAGAGAACTGTTTTGGTTAATTCAACGAGAAGATATGACCCGATATCACGAATTTTTCAATTATAGCTCACTTGGATTATATGAGCAAGGCACACGTCAGGATATTTTACAAGATACTGTCTTGCAGCTAGATGGTTTTGACAGATTTCAGGTTCGCGACGCTGGATATTTTCGCCTTGTTCAACCATGGCAATATCATAAAATTATTCCTACTAATTTCTATACTTATTCATACAGTTTTGCCCTAGATCCAGAATCAGTTCAACCATGTGGTTCCTTAAATGCAAGCCGCATGGATTCTATTGTTCTTCAGGTTAACCTAGTTCCTGCAGTAGTCACACAGATTACTGCTCTAGATTCAAGTGGTAATTCTTCAGCTTGCCCTTCTACCTTCCATGCCAGGGTATATGGTATAAATCATAATGTCCTAAGGATTGCTGATGGATTTGGGGGTGTTCTTTTTACTATTTAATTGAATTCTAAACATTAGAAGATAGATGGGGTGGTTGAATACAGAAATTACACAAGGATCATACTGGAGAGGAGCACAAATTCCTTATTGGTTATACATGATTCTTGTAACTTTACCATTTACTGGATTATTGGGAATTGATCATTTTGCTTTAAGAAGTCCAATGACCGCAGTTTTAAAGGTTATAAGCATTATACCATTATTTGGGTTTTGGTATTTTTATGATATTGCACAAGTATTTGGTGAAGCAGATTTAGTTAAGCAATATGGTATTGGAATTCCTTTTTATGGTCCGGTTGGAATTGGACAGGGGATACTTAGTTATGATCCTACAGAAATTACAGGGACTGCTCAATTGCAGACTGGTGGAGCGGGTAAGCCTCCTGGACCTAGGCCTGCATCTGGACCTCCTATGCCTGTGACCCCTGGGCCTCCTGTGGCTGTGACCCCTGGGCCTCCTGTGGCTGTGACTCCTGGACCTCCTGTGGCTGTGACCCCTAAGCCTCCTGTGCCTGTGACCCCTGGGCCTCCTATATTACCTAGTTTATCTTCACTATCTCAGTCATCTACACCAAAAGATCAGAATGGACTAAATGGATCAAGTCCATGGTTATTTATTATTTATGCATTAGCCACATTACTATGTTTCACATTTCCTATAAATAAGTTTATTGCTGGCGATTTTGCACTAGGAATTCTAAATATTATATTTTTTTTAAGTGTAATTGGAATTCCATTAGTGATAATTCAGGGGTTATATGATATTTATAATCTTATTTTTAATACAAAAAGTATCTTTGAAACTGGTATTACACCAATTCCCGGCGTATCATTTATACTAAATGTTTTTAAAATAGGAACAGGATTTGCAACAAGAGTTGTAACAGGTGTTGCAACAGGTGTTGCAACGGGTGCTGCAAAAGAAGAAGTAAAACGTTTAGGGTTACCACCTCAAAAAGATCTTAGTTCTGCTGTGAATCAACTTGCCGAAAAATTACCAGAAGCAGCGGGTGCAAAATTAGTTGATACTGCCCATAAAGTAGAAAAAGTTGCAACAGGTGAATTAGGAGCAGCATCATCTGCAATAGGGGCAGTAGAAGATGTAGCAGGTGCTACAAGTGCTGTATCAAAAGAATTGAAAGATCCTGCAGTAGTACGTTCAATATTAACTGGTACACCATCTACCTCAACTGCAGCCCTTACAGTCCCTTCAGTCCCTTCAAGCAAATCTACCCATCGCGGTGGTTCTTTAACCTCATTAATTACTCCATCAATTCCATCAATTCCAGTTCTCTTATTTAGCGTTGGCCTCTTAGCATTTAGTGGCTACGTTTTTTACATCTTTAAAAATACTTATAGAAAACCAGAGAAATCCGATGACCCCCCTAGAGAATCAAGAGCTGTTCGAGGGTCTCCTAAATCCGTTGAATAAGAATCCCCAGCAGGTCGTAATTTACTTTACGGCTAGCTGGTGTGGGGCTTGCACGAGGCTAAATCACGAGGAAATTCAGGCCTCTAACTCAAAGATTGTATGGTATAAGTGTGACATTGACCAGAACAAATATACCTTAGGATACTGTGGGCTTCAGAAAATTCCCTCCTTTGTTATTATCAAGAACTCAAAGTTCCTTGGAAAATTCACTACCTCTGATACTGCGACCGTGATTGAAACATTAAATGATGCATTTAATTAGTAATGCAAGGCGTATATGACATATGCATAATAGGAGCCGGCATAGCCGGCCTGTATTGTGCAAGAGAACTTTCCAGGAAACTGCCTCAGGCAAAGATATGTATTTTAGAGAAATATAAGGATGTCGGTGGTCGCACTTATACTTATCATACCAAGGTGAATGGTATCGACATAAGTTGGGAAGCAGGAGCTGCGAGAATTCATAAGAGCCATCACCAAGTGTTGGCTTTACTAAAAGAATATGGAATTGATACTGTTCCCATTTCAGGAAAACTAGATTGGAGGACTACTAGAGAAGCTGGAGTTGCAGAACCAATTGATTTCATGCGGCTTTTTGAAAATATGGGTATAACGCAACTTCCCGATGAAACCCTAGAATCTATGACTGTAAAACAGATTCTTGAGAAAACTATGGGTGCCAAAAAAACACAGGATTTAATGGATCGCTATGAATATCGTTCAGAATTAGATACGTTAAAGGCATCAAATGCACTTTACTCTCTTAATCACGAATTAGGAAACCATGGCGGATTCTGTGTAGTAAAAGGTGGATTTTCTGTTTTAATTGACAAAATGAAGGCAGATATTCCAAAGGTAGACATTTTATCGGAACACGAGATGTTAGATATTAAGAAAGATGATTCTTACGTAATATTAGTAAAAGGAAAGAAACCTATTCATGCAAAAAAGGTAATTGTAGCAATTCCACGTAATGCTCTGGCAGAAATACCATGTTTTCAAGGATTACCAATTTTAGAACAGGTTAAAATGAGACCTCTGGTTCGTATGTATGCAGTGTTTCCATTGGAAAATGGTAAAGCCTGGTTTGCAGGCATGAATAATTTTGTCTGCGATTTACCAATTCGCTTTGTTATACCTATGGATCCGACTAAGGGAACCATTATGATTTCTTATACCGATGGCCCTGAAGCTGAGCAGTGGATTGCAAAAGCAAAGAAAAGTGAAACTGTGGTTCAGAAAGAAGTAATGGCGCAAATTCGTTCTCTGTTTCCTGGACAGAAAATTCCAGATCCTCTGTTTTTCAAAATTCATCCATGGTCTGATGGTTGCTCGTATTGGACTCCTGTGGCCAATAAGCCCTATGATTTTAACTTGGCATCAAAGGCTTCGGTGAAACCATTACCTGATATGCCTGAGCTCTATATGTGCAATGAATCATGGGCCTATGCACAGGCATGGGTGAAATGCTCTATTGACCAGGCAATGAAGGTGGTCGATTTATTTTAAGGGTATAGAATAGAATGAAGACGCGCAAACTATTTGCACCATACAAATACTTTGCAGGCCTTTCACAGCGTAAGAAAACCCAGAGAAAAAAGGAAATTAGCAAATTCGGCGCCAGATCATGGAAGAGTCCTAAGGCTTATTTGGGATTCAAGACTGACCGAGGTGTTAAGACACGTAAATCTGGCTACACGGCAAACTGGAACAGAAAAATTCCGAATGTGAAATCCTTGGAAGATAGAGCCAAGGTCACAGGGGTTCCCTTGCGCTTTATAAAGGAATCATACAATCGTGGTATGGCGGCATGGCGAACTGGACATAGACCCGGTGCAACTCAACAGCAATGGGGCTATGCGCGTGTTAGTTCTTTTCTCTTGTGCGGTAAAACTTTTCATACGACAGATTCTGATTTGGCTAGAGAAGCGAAGGGAACTTCTTCAGCTAGAGCTTGGTGGAAGAAACAGGGTTGCTAGTAAAAATTATAGTATATTAGTATAATGGCTAGAAATACTGTATCTATGAAATCTCTTATTAAGACTGGATTTGGACTAAGTATTGGTTTTTCCCTTGCTCATATAATTTTTATATTAGTTGGTATGGCATTTTTTATACCCGGTTATTTAATGTTTAAAAAGTCTTCTGATAAAAAAGAAAGTGGGTCACGGGTTGGAGGAATGGTTCTCATGGTAATTGGAGTCGCTATAATGGGAGGCCTGGGCTTTGGAGCCTTATTAGATTCTGCAGGAGATATGTTTTCTGATTAGTTTAGCGTATACTAACGCATACTAACGCATACTAACGTAAGGCACTATTCGCCAAAGCGTCGACTTGATGATTAAACATCCAGGGAAATACGCGCTGCGAATCACCGCCCTTGTGCCCCTTTAGCCATTTGTATTCTATTTTAAATGCAAGGCTCTGGGTTTTCTCAACTAAAACACGAATTAAATCAAGATGTTGAATTTCACCACCTTGTTTTTTCCAACCTCTGCTTTTCCACGTTGGTCCCCAAACAGATGCACAATTAATTGAATATTGGCTATCAGACCAAATCTGGATTTTTTTCAGAGTTGTGTCTTGGGCTAGCTGTTTCTCTGCGACTTCCAGGCCTCGCAGTAAAGCAGTTAGCTCAGCTCGCTGGTTTGTCTGAGATTCAGATAAAGGAATTGCGCCTGAAAATCGGTCAAGCACTATATATCCATTATCTGAAACGAGAAGGGCACCCCAGGCCGCATTGGCATTACGCTTACCATTGCCTGGACAGGCTCCGTCAGTGAATACGTGCATTATGTTTTCTTTATTTTCTTTACTCACAGTTAGAATATGCTTGATCACCACGTTATCTTGAACCTCTTCCACATCTTCTTTGTCAGCCCCTTGCTCATATATGTAGGCATCCAGAGGTCCGGTTCTCCGGAATGGCTTTATACGTGTCTTATTATATTGTCTGTCGTTATCTTCGCGTATCATCTGTTTAGGCTATATACTAAATGGATAAAAGGTTCTTCAAGTTTGTGGGTAAACTTGATTCATATTTTACTAGTTGCACCAGTGCTCTTTGTAATTGGCTACTACGGTAAAGCAACAACAAGAGCATTCTTTGAAGCAACCCTACTTTTAGGATTTGCTGCACTTGGTTATAATATTTATAATTTATTTATACAAGTGACTACAGTGACAGGTGATTCAACTTAATTATAATACTATAATAAGAACTATAATAATTCCTACAATGAAAAAAATAATAGAACAGATAGAATTACTAAAATATCTGTCACTTGTATAAATAATAACTAAATCAGATGTTGATAGTTTAGGAACTTCGGGTCTTGCAACTATATCATTATTTATAGATTCTCCAGGTATAGCCACAGGCATAGCCACAGGTATAGCCACAGGTATAGCCACAGGCATAGCCACAGGTATAGCCACAGGTATAGCCACAGGTATAGCCACAGGTATAGCCACAGGTATAGCCACAGGCATACTAATTCTTAATTCAATGGTTTTATCCTCCATCACTTTTTATAGATGTGAAAAATATTTACGCAAATACTATTTTAGATAATCTTTAACTTATCCTTGAATAATTGATCCGCCTTCATATGATCCATTGCATGATAGAGGATTGCAGGATAGGAATTAAAATCGCGTTTACATGGTACGCATATATGAATCTTAGATTCTTTCTTCTCAATTAATGACTCTATCTGTTTCTTCAAATGATTCCGCGCAATGTGGATTCGGCAGTGCTCTTTTTTGATGAATGTGTCAACACAATCATCAAATGGGCATTTAATTTCAACGAGCGGCTCCTTAGAATGATTCAACTTAATATGGTCATCAAGAGCATATTTCTGATAAAATTTCTTTGAACATGTCTTGCATTCATAGTCTGGCTTCCCCTCATGCTTCTTCATATGATAATGCATTGTATTTTGCTTCTCCTTTACCTCGGAGCAAATCGTGCAAACATAGAATCCTTGCTCATTTGTTTTATATTCGTATACCATGTGTTTGATTACGTTTTGCCTGGTGCCGGCTTCAATTTTACAGGCTAAAAAAAGCTTAATTTCCTTTTGGTCGTGTATCTACGCACTTTCCAGAATTACACTTAAATCTCTTCGGGCAGTCGGAGTCTGCCTTACACATTAATATATCAAATCCCTCACGGCTTACGAAACGTGGATATTTTACAAAAACCATGTACGATACTACAATAATAATTAATAGTGAAGATAAATATATATCTCTCATCTATCCAATACATAGATTTTTTATTTTTTATATTCTATACTAAAAGTTCCACTGCTATTTTCCCTAGAATAATATCCTCCACTCGATAATGTTAATGGTCCTTGTAATGTATTATTATAATTAAATGGTGCTTTTCCAAAAACTGAAAACCATGATGGCATCACATAATCAGATACTTGAACCTTAGTAGAATCAGAAGTTATAATGGTGTATGATTGTTGATTTACTGCATCTCCAACTTCTGCACAAAACTGAAACACGCCACTTACAATATCATTTCCATTTGGATCCTTTGGACGTATTAGTAAATTACTTACATCTGCTTCGTATAATTTATTTAACCCTGGATTAATAATCATTTCTAGCAATTCATGTGATACTACTCTTGATACGGACGCACCAAGCGCACTAGTTGGATATAACACTCCATTAGGATTAATCGCTAAAATTGCTCCAGGTGGTGGATTTTGTGCTGGTAGTATAACATTCACGCATACATATGCCTTTACGGTTCCATCTGCTAATGGATGCATATGGTATCCATATACTCCTGGAATTGTATATTGAGTATCGCTTGTTAAAATTATCTGATAGGAACCGGGGGGCGGAGATTCTGAACGAGCTAGGATAACCGGTTTTACAGACCAATCATCGCAGAATGATTGTAGCTGAATATTTAATGCTTCAACCATCGTATCACATTGTGCATCTGTTACAGCACCATTTGAGCCATTTATTAAATATACCCTATTAATAAATATTTTAGGGATTTCTAGTGGTTTACAGTTATCCTTTTTATAGATATAATTATCTGGTTCATCATTAAAGAATTGTAGGAACCAGTTTGAATTACTCGGCATATCTATTAGGCTTAAATATTGTTTTATAGTATAAATTATGGACTTTGAACCAAAGAATACATTTATTTCATTATCATTAACAACACTTGAATCATATATTGAAAAATACCCAGAGGACGCTGAAAAATGGTTAGAATTTTTAAAGGAACCTTTACCTGCGCCTTTACCTACACCTATGCCTATTGAACCAATTGTTAGAGATGAAATTGATAATACTTTATTATCTCTCCAATCTGCAATTTTAGATAAAGAAACTGAATCTCCAATTGATAATCATATAGATGGTTGCCTTATTTGTAAGAAATCATGGTTGACAACGAATGGTGTTCCGTTGACTACTTTAATTTGCGGACATACTTTTCATACAGTATGTGTTTTTTATCATCAGTATTCAGCTGACTATACTAGATGCTTCGTTGAAGATTGCACTATAGATACACATAGATATATTAGAAATATTTTCAATGAAAAGCGTGATAAGAAAAAGAAGGTTGAAAGTTTATTATTACAGTCATATAAAAAGAGAAGTGATTTTAAGCAAGATATTAAGAAGCTAAAAGAGTATCTTTCTGATTTTAATAAATATTCTAGAGAAAGATCATTGTTAGTTAAAAATGCCAGAAGAGATCTTATTCATAAACATATTCATTCTTTAAGATATTTTCAAGGTGATATGAATGAATCCGTAAAGCTGATACAATCATCTGAGGAAATATTCAATTATAATACCTCAATACGGAAATTTAGAAAACACGCGGCACATATTTTTAGGAAATATCATACATCATTCAGGGACTTGTATTCTAGTAAAATTATTAATTGTTCATGGCAATCAAGATATGTATTAGAACGACATAGGCAAATTGGTTATTATAATTTGGGTTGTAGAATATATCCTGGAAGGAAACTTATTAGCGACCCTTTGGAAGAAGAGCAAGATGCAGAGCAAGATCTAGAGCAAGAGCTAGAGCAAGATGCAGAGGCCCAGGGTTAACCTTCTATCTTCATCGCTAGCTCTTGTCTACCCCTTATCTGTTCCTTTTCTATTTCCTCAGTTCGCTTGAATCCATATTGTCTCATGCGTTCTCTATAAGCTCGGTCACCAACTATTCGTCGTATAGCATCTACCCATGCATCTTCATCATCATGCATACACATTATTCCAGCACCACCAACACATTCAACTAGACCAGGTGATTCACTATGAATTACTGGAACACCTGATGCCATTGCCTCTACAGCAGTGCGACCCCATGTCTCATTCTTTGATGGCATGATTAGAATACCAATTTGCTTGAAAACAACTGTAATATCCTTTTGATTTTCAATGTAAATAAGGTTTCCTGTATTTGAAACAGTAACTTGTGAGCTATATCCACCTTTCACACCCATAAATTGCACATCTGGCATCTTTTCTGCAAGGACTTTTAACATATCACCTCCTTTATTCTTATTACAATTAATTAGACAAACTACATCGTTATTTATAGTATTTTGACGAAGATTCTTAAATTTGTTAGTTTCAACATACGGTATCATTCGCATATTAGGATGTAAGGTTGGCATATAGTCTTGTGTCATATGACTATTATATATTACTGTGACTGGAAATGACATTTTCTGTTGTAGTAACCACGGATGCATTTCAATTAAATGTGTAAATACAAATACATCATTTGCACGACCTTTTAGTAATTCCATATTTTTTGGATCATATCCCATTTGAAAAAATACAAAATCTGCATTTTGAATCTGTGATTTACAAAATGGATCTGAAACATTATATTTATAAATCTGGAATCCATCATATTGTTTAACTTCCCAGGTATTTACAAAAATAGATATTTTATGACCACGAGATCTTAAATATTTAATTGTTTCAAATGCACTAATTTCAGAACCAGCAAAAGTTGTAGGAAGAAAACTATCAGATAATAAGATAATTGATTTTGATGAATCTGCCTGCGCCATTTTTGATTCAGGTATTTTACTTTTTTCCTTTTCCACTTCAAGTATCCTTTTTTGAGCTAATTCACCTACATTATAAAATGGTGTTAATATAATACATGCAACTGCAAGTAGGGCAAATCCGAGAAGTTCTCTGGACATTCTATCTTCTCCAATATATTTAATCTTTTTTATTCACTCTTAATATAATGGCTGGTTCTACTACGCGTAAAATGCCTGCTTCTGGCTCAAAGGCTCAGGTTTGGCACGGGACTGCTAGACACACCCCCGGGGGTCTGACTCGTAAGGATTTAATGAAGACGAAGAAGGGTCGCATTGTAAGCCGCAGAAAGCATGCAATTGGCCTCCGTCGTATTAAGTCTCTTCGCAAGCTTGGATTCAAGGCCAAGAAGGGAACATTCAAGCTCTTCAAGAAGTAATATAGGGGATATGGCTTCACCTAACCCTATAACCCTATAACCTTATGGCTTCGCCTAACCCCTAAACCAAATTGTATTATTCAGCCAACCGCTCTGTAACCGTTCGTAAGATCATTCGTAAATCAGATAAATGAAGTCGCAGGGCTCCATTATTTTCTGGATAAAACCATGTAGCATTATAATTTGGCATAGAACCAATAAGCTGAACGGGACTCTGTGTTCCCGAACGCGAATCGATCATCGTCAGGCAGAGACTAGCACCAGACCCTCGGAGTTCTCGATAGATACTCCGAAGATCTAGAGTCTGTATTAATTGTTGAATTGCGGGGTTATTTCCAAGTCCTGTAGTGGCTTTTATAAATTGCGTGTCCGTTAATAAGTCTAGTCTTGGAAAAAAAATTGCATGTGGCAAGACAGTTTGTTGAGAATCTGAAGAGATATCTTTAAGGCAAATAAATGTTGGAACTTTTGGATTACTCATAGCTTTTTGCCAAAATGCCTGAGGCACATTAAGTTTAGGACTAGTTACAACCAGGATAGGAGATTTCAAGTGTTGAAGTATAGAAAGAAGCAGACTCCAATCAGTTTGTGATTCCGGAACAAATGTAATTTCCCAGGGGAACGCTAAATGCCATGCCTTAGAATCTTTCTTGGAAAGAAGTAAAATATTTGTTTGGAATGGTGCAGAACCTGAAATTAGCTGGTCGTAGAATCCATTTGGTAGAGAACAAATTTCAGGAGAAGAAAGAATCCATTGACTTATACGACCACGGAGATTTTCGTCGAAAGCTTCTAATGATATAGAACCCATATCTAATTGTATCGAGGCCAAAGAACTTGAAGAAAAAACGCTACCTATCTTTTGTATTGTATAATAGTATGAATACTATACAAAAGATTCTGGTCTTAGCTTTGCTTACAGGCATCATGGATTTACCGTGGCTCTTTATTCAGGGTCCTGCAGTGCAAGATTTAGTCAGGGATATACAGGCTGATAGGTCAATGAATGTGCGGCTTTGGGGTGCAGTGCCTGTTTATTTGGCTTTGGGTTACCTTATTTCAGAAATTCATTCTGCTCCTCGTGCATTCTTAGCTGGTATGGCAACCTACGCGGTCTATGATTTCACTCAACTGGTTACTTTTGATAAATATCCCTTGTGGTTTGCATTGGCAGATTCTACGTGGGGTGGAGTCTTAATGGCTTTAGTGTGGTGGGTTGGACTTCAGTTTGGCCTTACGAGTGCGAACCGATGAACGCCTTCCACCTTTTGCTGGTAATTTTTTTATCAGTGTTTGGTAAAATGCAAATTCATATATACGTCCTGTGTCAATAACTTTCATATCTCCATATAATTTCCACCCATCCTTAATATGATTATTTACATATATATCTAAATGTTCTAATGTCATTGATTTAATAGTCTTATATTGAATATTATCAGAATATATATCAA